>MDTG01035951.1_pt1 | contig 23038 bp, 23 predicted proteins | sample 811421 | NCBI WGS metagenome assembly MDTG01 (sample SAMN05326645, study PRJNA326480) | marine metagenome | isolation source: seawater | place: Pacific Ocean: South East | collected 2011
GAGAATATGACGACGGTAAAATTGGAGAAATATTTATAGATACAAATAAAGAGGGTGAATTAGTTAAGGCTATGATGAATAATTTTGCAATCGCAATATCATTGGGGCTTCAATATGGAGTTCCTTTGGACGAATATGTTGACGCCTTTATTGATACCAAATTTGAACCTTCTGGAAATGTTATTGGAAACGATAGAATTTTAAGTGCTTCGTCTATTCTTGATTATGTATTTAGAGAGCTTGCAATCTCATATTTAGGTAAAGAGGAATTAGCTCATACTCCATCAATTGCTAGTACAAAAGATGTATCAGGTCAAACAACTGATGATAAATTTCTTAAAATTGTTAAAAATATAACCTCTAAAGGTTTTGTTAGAAGTAATTATGAGGAAAAATTAGTTGATCTTACAGATGTAAGAATTAACCTTAAATCAAAAAATTAATTTTTTTTTTTGTTATCTACTTTAATCCCGATTTCTTTTAGTTGTTTATTATCTACTTCGGATGGAGCGCCCATTAATAAATCTTGAGCATTTTGGTTCATGGGAAACAAGGTTACTTCTCTAATATTTTTTTCATTAGCCAATAACATAACAATTCTATCGACACCTGGAGCTATTCCTCCATGGGGAGGAGCTCCAAAACTTAATGCGTTAAGCATTCCGCTAAATTTTTCTTCTACTTGCTTTTTGTCATAACCTGCTACTGAAAAAAGTTTATACATTAACTCTGGAATATGATTTCTTATCGCTCCAGAAGATAATTCTATTCCATTACAAACAATATCGTATTGATATGCATTTATTTCCAAAGGTTTATTAAAATTTAGTTTATTTATATCTCCTTGGGGCATAGAAAAAGGATTGTGACTAAACTTAATTTTTTTTGTGCTTTCATCTACTTCATACATCGGGTAGTCAACAATCCAACAAAAAGCAAACTCATCATTGTTTATTAGATTTAAATCTTTAGCTATTTTGTCCCTAGTAATTGATAAAATTTTTTCAATCTCATTTATTTTCCCGCAGGATAGGAAAACACTATCCCCTATTTTTGCAGAGCAAATTTTCATGATCTCATTGATGGCTTCTTCACTAAAAAATTTACCAACAGGGCCTTTAGCTAAAATTTTATCATTTTTTTCAATTGTGAAGTAAGCTAACCCAGATGCACCTTGCTCTTTTGACCACTTATCAATATTATCAAAAAAACTTCTTGGTTTATCTTTTGTATTTTTAGTAACTATACATCTTACATTAGATCCTGATTTGACTAAGTTTTTAAAAATTTCAAATTTGACATCATCTCTTGTGAAAATTTTTGTAATATCATAAATTAATAAAGGGTTTCTTAAATCAGGTTTATCAGTTCCATATCTTAACATTGACTCTTTAAAAGGAATTTTAGGAAATTTTTCGTAAGTAATTTTTTTAGAGGAAAAAGCTTTAAACAATTTAACCATTAATTTTTCAACAACTTCAAATACATCGTCTTGTTCAACAAAAGACATTTCAATGTCTAACTGATAAAATTCTCCTGGACTTCTATCTGCTCTAGCGTCTTCATCTCTAAAACAAGGTGCTATTTGAAAATATTTGTCAAAGCCTGAGACCATAATTAGTTGTTTAAACTGTTGAGGTGCCTGAGGCAGTGCATAAAATTTACCTGGGTTTAATCTGCTTGGTACTAAAAAATCTCTAGCACCTTCAGGGCTGGAAGAGGTTAAAATTGGTGTTTGATATTCAAGAAACCCCAATTTTAACATTTCCGATCTTATGAATGAAACTATCTTAGATCTCAAAACAATATTTTTGTGAATCTCGTCTCTTCTTAAATCTAAAAATCTATATTTTAATCTTATATCCTCTGGATAATCTTGCTCACCAAAAACTGGTAGAGGCAATTCTTTAGACATAGATAAAACTTTAATTGTTGTTATCGATACTTCAATTTTACCAGTTTTTAGATCTAAGTTTTCTGTCCCTTTTTCTCTTTTAACAACTTTTCCTGTGATGTTAATTACTGACTCTGGTTTTAATTTTTCTAAAGTAGAAAAAAACTTGTTATTATTCTCGACCACACATTGGGTTAATCCATAATGATCTCTAAGATCTATAAACAGAAGATTACCATGATCCCTTTTTCTATGTAGCCAACCCGATAATGATATAGTTTTTCCCACATCTTTTTCGGTAAGCTGAGAACAATTATGAGTTCTATATTTATTCATTTCCTAATACTTTTTTTATTAAATTAATATTTATTGATTTTCCAGAGGATAAAGACAAATCATCAATTTCTTTAATAAATTTAAACACTTTTTCATAAGATCGATCTATATTTCTTATAATATACTCAGATATTTTTGGACTAATATTTATTTGTTTGTCTGAGAAATACTTGGATATTATAACTCTTAATAACTCGTCGGTTGGTAATTCGATACCCAAATTTATGAAGCTTTTAGCTCTTGATTTCAAATCCTCTAGTTCAAAGTTTAAATCTTTAATCGGTTTTTCCGAATTAACTAAAATAAAGCTATTCAACTGCTTAGATTGATTAATTACTGAGTAAAAAAGATTTTCACTTATATTAGAGTCATAGTCATCAATTATTATGCATTTTAATTTTGAAAATTTTGTTATACTATTTTCATCCACATCTCTTGCACTTATAATTTCAGACGATTCTATTTTTTTTTTAAGTATATTTGACAAATGTGTTTTTCCGCAACCATGAGGACCGAAAATATTTACCCACTTATCAGGCCAATTAGGCCAATTTTCAATTAATCTATAAGCAGAAAAATTATTACTCGAAACATAATAGTCTTGTTCGTAATATACTGTTTTAAAAGGAAATTTAAATGTTAGTTGACTCATTATATAATACTAAGAAGCCATTGCCCATTTACCATTTTTAAACTAATTTTTTGATCTTTGAGTTTATTTATAATTTTATCGATTTTACCAAGGTATTTAATCTTAACTAATACAAAATCTTTACTAAGTTTTTGCACGTAGTAATTATCGATTAAATCTATATTTTTAACTCGATTATTAAATTCAATTAAATTATTTTTTTTATTCAGCCTAATTTCTACATTTAAAAAAGAAGGTGTCCTTACATCTATGAGATTTTGAGATTTAATAAGATCTTTTGTCAGGCTGCTGATTTGAGAAATAATTTTCTCATTAAAAGCGTTTTCGTTCATATCTTTTTTTTTTAGTGATAATCTTTTATTTATTTTTTTTCCTTCAACTCTTGTATTTAGAAAAATTTCAGCTTTTTCGTCGCTGACCTCAATGTGAGCAAAAACTATATTATTGTTTTCATACTCTTTAAAGAAACGTGAGATATCCAATTTGTATATATTTTCCTTGTTAGTATTTATAATTTGAATATTTTCTATGTTTTCAGTTGGCAAAATATATTGGATTAAATCATCATTTACTTTAACATTCCAATTATTATAAAAATAATTATTTGAGTAAATAAAGTATTGATTATCTTTTTTTAATAAAGGAAACAATATAACCTCCGTATTAATGATATCTGAGTATAAGATATTTCTGTCATAAAAAAATTTATGCAACCTATCCTTGTCAAAAAAAATATTCACAGCAGTTGACTGTTCTTTTTTTTCATCTTTTCTGGTATTTAAAATTTGATAATACGAAATAAAATTTTTAATTTCGTTTAAATTTAAATTTGAAATTTTATTATAATCTTCATCTAACAAAAGTCTTTTTGTTAACTCATTAAAACCTTTTCTAAAAGCTTGATTGACCAATTTTTCTTTATTTTTTGAATTTTCAACACTTATCTCCACATTATTAACATTAAAAATGTTGTTATTTGATAAAACATTTCCAGTTTTAAACAAAATACTTAAAATAATACATGTTAAAATAATATTTTTCATAATTAGCTAATTATCATTTTTATCAATGAAAAAAATACTTAATAGTTATAAAAAAAGTGGTGTAAACATTTCCAAAGCCAACAAATTCATTAAGCATATAGCTAAAATATCAAAAAAAAATGACCAAAAAACGAACAACTCGTTTCAAAATGAAAACATTGGTGCTTTTGGTTCTATTTTTGACTTAAGTAAATCAAAAATAAAAGATCCATTAATAATATCATGCACGGACGGTGTTGGTACCAAAGTTGACTTAGCTAATCGATTTAAGAAGTTTGATACTATCGGCATTGATTTAGTAGCTATGTGCGTGAATGACCTTGTTGTACAAGGTGCTAAACCACTTTTTTTTCTAGATTATATAGCAGTTGGAAAATTAGATTTAGTAAAAATGAAAAAAATATTAAAAGGTATTTTAAAAGGTTGTGAAATTTCTGATTGTAAACTAATTGGAGGTGAAACAGCAGAAATGCCAGGAATGTATTCTAAAGGTAAATTTGATTTAGCAGGTTTTAGTGTAGGTATTGTTTCAAAAAAAAAAATTTTAAATAAAAAAAAAGTAAAAAAAAATAATGTAATTTTAGCAATTCCATCTAATGGAATTCATTCTAATGGATACTCACTTGTAAGATCAATTCTTAAAAAAAACAAAGTAACTAATCTATTTAAAAAAGAGCTTTTGAAACCAACCAAAATTTATACAAAAGAAATTCTTAAATTAGTTAACAGAAATTTAATTAATGCTGCTGCACATATAACGGGTGGGGGGTTAGTTGAGAATATTACCAGATCTGTTCCAGATAATTTATCAATTGAAATTGATCTTGCAAAAATTAAAACCAATAAAATATTTAAGTGGTTGAAAGAAAAAAATATTTCAAATGATGAGATGCTCAAAACTTTTAATTGTGGAGTGGGTTTTTGTTTAATTGTCGAAAAAAAAAATGTTAAAAAAATTCAAAAATATTTTACTAAAAAATATATACCATATGAAATTGGGCATATATCTTCGAAAAGAAAAAGATTAATTTTCTACAATAATATCAAATGGTAAAAAAAAAGGCATGTATTTTTATTTCTGGACAAGGATCAAATTTAAATTCGTTAATACGTAATTCTAGAGATAACAATTTTCCCATTAAAATAAGTCTTGTTATTTCGAATAAAACGGATGCTCCTGGTATTTTATTTGCTAAAAAAAATTCAATACCTTTTTTTGTTGTAAATACAAAAAAAAGGAATTTTGAAAATATCATTATCGAGAAATTAAGAAAACACAAAATATCTTTAATTTGTTTAGCTGGATATATGAAAATTATTTCTAAAAAATTTATTTATAATGTAAAAAAAAAAATTATAAATATACATCCTTCTTTACTGCCTAAATTTAAAGGCTTAAATACTTTTGAAAGAGTATTAAAAAAAAATGAAAAAAAAACAGGATGCACGGTTCATTTTGTAAATGAAAAATTAGATGGTGGGAGAATAATCGTGCAAAAATTTTTTTTTATTAATAAGAGTGATAATAAACAAATTTTAAAGCAAAAAACTCAAAAATTAGAACACAAAGCTTTTCCAGAGGCTATTATTAAATTATATAGGTATAATTAATTCTTAAAAAAAAAATCTATTTCTTTTTTTGCATTTTCTTCTGAATCGGATCCATGGACAGAGTTTTTATCGATAGATAATCCATAAAGCTTTCTTATAGTGTTTTCTTTGGCGTTTTTAGGATCCGTCGCACCCATTAAGTCTCTATTAAGTATTATTGCATTTTCACCTTCTAATATCATTACAACTATTGGCCCTGATGATAAATAAGCGCACAAATTCTCATAAAATGGCTTTGATTGATGCACCTTATAAAATTCTGCAGCCTCCTCCTTTGTGATTTGTATTTTTTTGTCTTCTTTGATCGTCAGATTATTTTTAGTAAATATCGATTTAATATTTTCAATTAAATTTCTTTCTACTGCATCAGGTTTAATAATGGATAAAGTCTGCTGAATATTACTCATAATTATCCTCTATTAGTTGATTCAATAATCTTACTCCAAATCCAGTAGCACCTGCTGAATTTAAAGCACCACCATATTTTGAAAACGCCATGCCAGCGATATCAAGATGAGCCCATGGGGTTTTGTTTAAAATAAATCTTTGTAAAAATTGAGCTGCAGTAGTTGATCCTGCGCCACCAACATAATTTATATTTTGCATATCTGCATTTTTTGAATTCATAAGTTTATCATAATTTTTATGCAGTGGCATTCTCCACACTTTTTCCTCAACTTTTTCACCTGCGCTAAAAATTTGTTTAGATAATTTATCGTCGTTAGAAAATAACCCAGCATATTCTGACCCTAAACAAACTATGATAGCTCCCGTTAAAGTAGCTAAGTCAATAATAAATTTAGGTTTGAATTTTTTTTCAGTAAAAGTTAAAGCATCAGCTAATACTAATCGACCTTCTGCATCAGTATTTAATATTTCTATAGTTTTTCCGCTATATGATTTAACAATATCTCCTGGTCTCTGAGCATTACCACTAACCATATTTTCAACCAAACCAACAACTCCTACAGCATTAATTTTAGCTTTCCTTAATGCCAAGTTTTTCATTAATCCAACTACTGTAGCAGAGCCAGCCATGTCGTAAGTCATGTCTTCCATAAACCTTGCAGGCTTCAATGAATATCCTCCAGTATCAAAACAAACCCCTTTTCCTACAAATGCTAACGGTTTGGAATTATTTTTTGCTCCATTCCATTCCATTGTAACTAGGTACGACCCTCTAATACTTCCTTGCCCAACACCAAGTAACGCATGCATTCCAAGTTTTTTTAATTTTTTTTCATCGTAAATATTTACTTTCAAACCATCGTTTCTTAATTTGCTTAATCTTTTTGCATATTCATCTGGGTGAAGAACATTTCCTGGCTCAGAGACTAGGTCTCTAGCATAAAAAGTTCCTTCCTCTAAAGCTTTAAATTTTATTTGATGATGACTTGAAGGTTTATTTTTGTTTCCTAAAACATTTATTGTAATTAATCTGTTGTCTTTTTTTGTTTTATACTTTTTAAATTCATAAGATTTTAACTTCAATCCATGAAGGAAATGAGCAACAAAATTATCATTATTACCTACTACACTGTCAGTAATTAAAAAGTACTCGGTATCTTTTCCATGATTAATACGTCCATACAATTCTGCACCTAAGTTTTCTATTTTAGATTTTTTTAAATTATTTTTTATTGAAATTAAAACTATTTTCTTATTTGAGCCTATTTCAAAAACAAAAACATTTTTCTTTAAGTCACTTGTTTTTAGCAAGTCACTTATGTATGAAAATTCTGAATTAGAAATGTGTTTTTTCAGATTGTTTAATCTAAATTTATCATCTGAAAATAAGACAAGATTTGATCTTGTGCCGCCATTTGACTTGCTCGAGTAATTTATTTTGATAGACATAAATTTTAATAATACCTTATAAAGTTGAGTGGTATATATGTGCAAATATATCAGATTTCAACGTAAAATTGGTCAAAGTTAAACCATAGATTGAAATTTTATTAAGGTTGCTTTAATTATATACATTAAACAGCCATGCTAGAAAACAAAATTTATCAGAATTTTATTAAGGAAATATTTAAAACTTTTTTAGTTATATTATTTGGTTTAACAATAATTGCCTGGACTGTAAGAGCAGTAAATTTTTTAGATTTAATTGTAGAAAATGGATATTCAATAACGACATACTTTCAGTACTCTTTATTAAATATCTTTGCAATATTATCAAAGTTTATCCCCTTATCATTTTTATTAGCTTTAATAATTTTTATAATTAAACAAATACAAGAAAATGAACTAATTATACTATGGACATCAGGTGTAAAGAAAATAAAAATTGTAAATCTATTTTTTATTACTTCAATTTTTATTCTATTTTTTTACATTTTTTTTTCTGTTTATCTAACACCTTTAGCTTTAAACAAATCAAGAAATATTTTAAGTAAAACCGGCTTTGACTCGTTTTTACCAACTGTCAGAGTCCAGCAATTTAATGACTCTTTTAAAGGATTTACATTTTTAATTGAAAAAAGAGTAGACAATGAGATAAAAAATGTTTTTCTTCATGATAGTTCAAATATATTTAATAATCTAACAACTGATCAGTCTGAAAATGATTCTGTTTCAATAATGGCGCAAGAAGGTATCGTTCAAGGGAAACAAATGTTATTATTTAATGGTCAAATTATTTCATCAAAAAAAGATAAGTCAGAGAATAAAGGTATAAAATTTGAACAACTAAATATAGATCTAAATAAACTTCAAACTGACACGATCAAACAACCTAAATTACAAGAGACCTCGACCACCACTTTAATTAAGTGTATTTTTAGTTTGAATAAAGCGTCTGTCTTTAAATGTGAAAAAAAAGATAAATCTGAGATTATAACAAATTTGAATAGAAGAATTTTTCTTCCATTTTATATACCTGTAATTTCATTATTATGTTCTCTTCTTCTCATAAAAAATGTAAAAAGAAATAATCTTTTTTTAAACAAATATAGTATCTTTTTTATATGTTTCGTAATTTTGTTATATGCTGAACTTATTATCCGATATACTGGTTTTTCAAAAATAATTGCATTTATATTTATACTAACTCCATTAATTTTAACTCCAGTTATATATCTTTTTTTAGTTTATAAACTTTCTCGAGAGGCAATTATAAAATGAACAATATCTTGTTTAAATATCTTTTATCTGGTTATTTAAAAACAGTTTTTAAGGTAATACTAATCTTTTATTGTTTTGGATTTATTCTTAATTTATTTGAAGAAATAGAATTTTTCAAAAATCTGGAAGTAGGCATTATGATGCCATTAACTATGTCTACGCTATATATACCGAGTCTTATTACTACTTTACTTCCATTCATTATTTTCATTTCAAGCATGTGGTTCCTTTTAAATTTAAGGAATACTAAAGATCTATTAACTTTAAAAGTATTTGGATATTCCAATTTTAGAATTTTTATCACTTTAGCATGCACATCTTTTATTTTTGGATGGCTGGTATTATTTGCAATTAATCCCTTAACATCAATAATGATGAAATATTATGAACAGATTAAATCCGAATATTCAAAAGATATTGATCATCTTGTATCAATAAATAAAAATGGTCTTTGGATTAAGGAAAATATTGATCTAGGACACAGAATTGTTTCAGCCGATGAGACAAAAAATGAAATACTTAAAAATATAACTATATTTAATTTAAATGATAATTTTAATTTAGAAGAAAAAATAAATGCTCAATCAGCTAATATTTCTGAGAATAAATGGATTTTAAATGATGTAGTGGTTCATAAAATTGAAGAAGGAGTTATGAGCCAGACTTTTCTTGATAATTACACAATAGTATCAAAATACAATTATGAAAAAATTATCAATTTATTTAAAAACTTTGATACAATGTCATTTTTAGATTTAATTCTGAATTACAAAAACTTACAGAACAGTGGTTATAATAAATCTTATTTGGATCAAAATTTAAATTTCTTGCTTTCAACCCCTTTTTTTCTATTTATTATGACAGCTCTAGCCTCAATTTTGACTATGAATACCCTCAAAAAATCTAACAGCTTTACATTTATTATTGTTGGTTTAATTGCGTGTGTTTTAGTCTACTACTTTAAAGATCTATCTTTAGCGCTTGGTCAAACCAATAGAATTTCATTATCATTAGCAGTTTGGATACCAGTGACTGCTATTGGTTTATTCTGTTCAATAGGGATCTTACAGATTAATGAAAAATAAAATATACATACTGTTTATAACTGTGTTTTTTTTATTTAAACCAGTAATGGCTGAAAATCTTGATATTCAATCATCGTCCGTTTCTATTGATAAAAAAACAAAATTGGCCATTTTTAAAGATAATGTTCTTGTTGTAGACGAAAAGAAAAACAAATTTAGTACTAATTATGCTGAGTACAATAAAGACTTAAAACTTTTAATAAGCAAAGGAGAAACAAGTATAATTACGTCTGAGGGATATTCAGTGTTAGGAAGAAATATGATTTTCGATAATCAAAACAAAATAATTAAATCAAATAATAAAGTCGTAATTACAGATTTAGAAGATAATCAAATATATTTAGATAAGTTTGAATATTCTACTAAAGACAATTTTTTTAAATCTACTGGAAACATTAAATTAACGGACTCAAGAAATAATAGTTATAATTTTTCTCAAATATACATTGATGAAAGAAAAAAAGAAATTCTCGGCACCGATATAAAAGCCTTTTTAAATCAAGAGGACTTTAAGATTAATAAAAAAAATAAACCACGTGTTTTCGCGAATACTGTCAAAATTGATAAAAATAAAAGTCAATTTAACAAAACTGTTTTTACAATGTGTGATTATAGGGAAAATGATAAATGTCCTCCCTGGTCGTTACAAGCAAGTGATATGAGTCACGATAAAAAGAAGAAAACAATTTACTATGATAATGCTGTAATAAAAGTGTATGATTTTCCAATTTTTTATTTGCCAAAGTTATCTCATCCAGATCCGAGTGTTGATAGACGTTCTGGTTTTTTACCACCTTCATTTTCTGATACAAAAAATTTAGGAGCAGGTTTTCAAATACCTTACTTTTTTGCATTAGGAAAAGATAAAGACTTAACAATTACAAGCAAAGCTTTTGTCTCGGAAAATCCACTTTTTTTAGGTGAATATAGACAAGCTTTTGAAATGTCTAATTTGATATTAGATTTTGGATACACAGAAGGTTACAAAAAAACGAATGCAACTAAAGTTGCAGGTGACAAATCTCATTTTTTTTTAAAGTATGTTAAAAATTTTATTGGGAAAAACAACTCCAATAATAATTTACAATTGTCTTTACAAGAAGTTTCTAATGACAAATACCTTAAATTATACAGAATTGACACTGATATAATTGATCATGAAACAGATACTCTTGAAAGTTCATTAAGTTTTACAAGAGAGGATGAAGATTTATTTTTTGGTTTAAACGCAACTGTTTATGAAACTTTAAAAGAAACTTATAATGATAAGTATGAATATGTTCTGCCAGATATTGTGTTAAATAAAAATTTATTTAGTAGTTCAAAATTTGGTAACGCTGATTTTACCTCTAACTTAAACGTACATAATTATGATACTAATAAATTTGCAAATTTTTTTGTAAACGATATAGATTGGAGCTCCAATAATTTTTTAATTAATAACTTTATTAGTTCAAAAATTTTAGGAAAAATTAGAAATGTAAATTATGAAGCTCAGAATATTTCAGACTACAAAACTAGTTCTACTCACGAAGTTTTTGGGGCTTTAGGATACCTTGCTGAAATTGATCTTTACAAACAAAAGAGTGATACTGATCATTTTTTTACTCCAAAAATGTTACTTAGGTATGCACCTAACTATATGAGAAGACAAGAAATAGACGATGGGACTAGATTGAATCATTTAAATGTATTTAATTTAGATAGACTAAACTCATATAACAATTTTGAAGGGGGCATAAACGCAACATTGGGGTTCGATTATAAGTTAAAAAATTCAAATAAGGAATTTGATCTCTCAGTTGGTCAAATAATTAATCAAAAAGAAAATAAAAAAATGCCCTCATCCACCAGTCTAGATGAAAAATTATCAGATTTAGTTGGGCATTCTAGTTATAAAATCAACGATAATATTGAGCTGAAATATAATTTTGCTATTGATCAAAACTATAAAGAATTTAATTACAGTGAATTAAGTACAAATATCAAAAATGATTCGATTGCTTTTAATTTTGATTACTTGCAGGAAAATAAACATATAGGAGATCAAGATTATTTTAAAACCAAAATTGAATTCAATAATCAAACAAATAGTCTTTTTTCAGCTGAAACTAAAAGAAATCTAATCACTAATTCTGCTGAATATTATAATTTAAGTTATGAATACATAAATGATTGCTTAAAAGCAGGTATTGTCTATAGAAGAGAATTCTATAATGACTCTGAACTAGAACCTGAAAATTCTCTAATGTTTAAAGTAACACTTGTTCCTTTTGGAGATATTAACTCCCCTCAAATTAATAAATGAAGAAATATAAACTTTTTTTCTACTTATTTATAACAGTAAATTTTTTAAATATTAATTTGTCTTTTTCAGCAATCGAAACAAGTTTAGTTGCAAAAGTAGGTGATCGAATAATTAGCTCTTACGAGCTTAAAAATAAAATTAAAACTTTATTGTTTTTAAATAATCAAGAATTAAATCAATCAAATATCAATATAGCAAAAAATCAAGCCTTAAGGGTGTTGATAGATAACAAAATTAAGGAAGAAGAAATAGACAAATACAAACTTTCTTTTAAAAACGATGATCTTTTAAATAAAAATTTACAAAATATCGCTTCAAATTATAACACAGACGTTAAAGGCCTAGTAGAAATTTTCAATAACAATGGTTTAAATTATGAGCTATACGCTAAAGAAATTACAACAAACTTATTATGGAATAATTTAATATTTGAATTGTACGGAGAAAAAATAAATTTAAATGACAATGAAGTTGAAAAAGAAATACAAGATGTCTTAAAAAATAACAATGATTTAGTTGAATACAAACTTGCAGAAATAGAACTTAGATTTGAAAATGAAAATGAAAAAAATAAAAAAATTGCAAATATTAAAGAACAAATTCAAATTCTAGGGTTTGAAAATAGTGCAAAAAAATTTAGCGTCTCGTCCACTGCACAAAGTGGTGGTAATATCGGATGGATAAATTCTAAATCACTTTCAGAACAAATATCTCAACTAATGAAAGATATGAAACCTGGTGATGTTACTAAACCAATTTTGAGACCTAACAACGTTTTGTTACTAAAATTGATAGAAAAAAAAAGAGTAAATTTAAATAAAGAAAATTTAACTTCATTAAGAAAAAAAATTATTAATCAAAAAAAAAGTGAGTACCTTGATTTGTTCGCGAACAATCATCTCTTAAAAATAAGAAATAACAAATTTATAGAAATAAAATGAAAAAAATAATTCTTATAGCTAGTGATCCAAATAGTATTAATACTGAAATTATTTATAAAACTTGGAAAAAAATTAGCACTAAAGAAAAAAAACTAATTTATGTAATTGGTAATATTGATCTAATAAATAAACAATTTAAGAGGATGAAAGTTAATTTACCAATTTTAAAAGTTGATAGATTAAATCATAATAATATATCTAATAAATTAAAAGTAATTAATATACCTCTTCGTTTTAAAGACCCGTTTAATGTTTCTTTGGTTAATTCTAGAAAATATATAGCTAAAAGTTTTAGCACTGCTCACCGTTTGTGCTATGATTCAGTTGTTGGCGGGATGATCAACTGCCCTACCGATAAAAAATTATTACATAAATCCAAAATAATTGGCGTTACTGAATTATTATCATCTATGAATAAATTGCCTAAAAATTCTGAAGTAATGTGTATTTACAATGAAAAAATATCAGTTGTGCCACTCACTACTCATATTAATTTGAGAAAAATATCTAAATCAATAAGTAAAAATATCATAATTAAAAAAATGATTACCCTCAGAAAAGATTATAGAAAAAAATTTAACATTGACCCAAAAATTGCAGTTCTAGGACTGAACCCCCATAATGCAGAACAAGATAAATATTCGGAAGAAAGGAAAATAATTAAACCATCAATATTATTTTTAAAAAAAAGGGGGTTCAAGATTGAAGGGCCTTACTCTGCAGACACTATTTTCATTAGTAATTATAAAAAATTTGACGTGATAGTTGGAATGTACCATGATCAAGTATTAGCTCCGTTTAAATCGCTATTTCATTTTAATGCTATTAATATAACTTTAGGATTGAATTATTTAAGATTATCACCAGACCATGGACCTGCTAGGGATATCATTTGTAAAAATAAAGCAAATTATTTTAGTTTATTAAAATGTGTTAAATTTATTAACAAGAAGTATTAATGTATTATGCAAAAAAATCTTTAGGGCAGAATTTTTTAGTAGATACAAATATTATAAAAAAAATTGTTAATTTAAAAAACATATATAATAAAGATGTAATAGAAATTGGACCTGGCAAAGGTGCTCTAACTAAAGAAATTCTAAATAATAAACCAAAATCTTTAATTTTGATAGAAAAAGATGACCATTTATCAAACAACCTAAAATTAAAATATAAAGGAAATAATATAATAAGAATATATAATAAAGATATTTTAAAGTTTAATATAGAAAAAAAATTAAAGAAGAATTCTGTTATTTTTGGAAATCTGCCTTTCAATATATCATCCCAAATACTTGTGAAATTTATAAAATTTAAAAATTGGCCTCCAAAATATACTGATATGATATTTATGTTTCAAAAAGAGCTGTCAGAGAGAATTACAGGTCAATACGGAACTAAAAAATATGGTAGATTATCAATCTTAACTAATTACAGACTAAAAATTACAAATAAATTCAATATTTCTAATAATTGTTTTTTTCCAAAACCAAAAGTAGATTCTACTATTTTGCATTTTAAACCTTTAAAAAAAGTTCATTGTAAATTAAAAAAAATAGAAAATTTAGAAAAAATTACAAATATATTATTTTCTAACAAAAGAAAAATGATTAATAAAAATTTAAAAAAAATTTTTAAGAGAAAAAACATATTTTTGTCTATGAATTTAAATTTGAATTCGAGACCTTCAAACATCGAACCTGAAAAATATTATAAAATTACAGAATATTTTGAGAAACCTTAGTGGATGTATTTTTGTTGTTTGAAATGATATTTTCAATTTGTCTATAACAATTTTCGAGATTTTCATTAATTATTACGTAATCATAATCTTTCCAATGTTTAATATCTTGATCGAAAGCTTTGAACCTTCTTTCTACTTCTTGGTTTGAGTCTTGATTTCTTTTAAGAAGTCTTTTTTTCAATTCCTCTTTATTTGGTGGCACTAGAAAAATCTTTATTAAATTTAAATTTTTAAATTTTGATAATTGTTTTGTCCCTTGCCAATCAATATCGAAAATTATATCATTTTTTTTAATCATGTTATCTACGCTTTCTTTAAGTGTGCCATAAAAATTATCAAAGATTTTTGCGTGCTCATAAAACTTTCCTTGATCGATATATTCTTTGAATTTTTTCTGAGAAATAAAATAATAATCTACTCCATCGATTTCGTTTGGTCGAGGTTTACGAGTTGTGTGAGAAACTGAAATTTTAAAAGATTGATATTTTTGTTGAATTTTTTTTGTAATAGTGGTTTTACCTGCTCCCGATGGAGATGACAGAATTACCATGATATTTTTTGCATCATGATTCATTTATTAAAAATATAATATTATTGACTAGATTTACTTTCAATAAATTTTATAGCATCACCTACTGTAAGAATTTTTTCTGCTTCACTATCAGATATTTCCGAACCAAACTCTTCTTCAAAAGCCATTACTAATTCAACGGTGTCCAAACTATCAGCACCCAAGTCATCTATAAAACTTGCTTCTTCTGTAACTTTTTCTTCTTCGATGCCTAAGTGGTCTGCTACTATTTTCTTGATCTTGTCTTTAACTTCATTTGCCATAGATTACCTTTATTGTATTTATGATAATTTCTTAATAGATTATTCGTTAGAATTGTCAAGCCATATACATTCCGCCATTAACATGAATGGTTTCGCCGTTAATGTAATTAGACGAATCTGAAGCTAAAAATGCTACGCAATTAGAAACATCTTCACCTGTACCTAGATCGCCAGATGGAATTTTGCTAATAAGCATCTTTTTTATTTCCTCAGGGATTTTGTCGGTCATTTCTGTTTTTATAAACCCCGGTGATACACAATTTATATTAATATTTTTTTTTGCATATTCTAACGCTAAACTTTTAGAAAAAGCAACTATACCTGCTTTAGAAGCTGAATAGTTTGCCTGACCAAAATTACCAGTATGTCCAACTATTGATGTAATGTTAATAATTTTTCCCGATTTGTTTTTTATCATTTTCTTAATCGCAGATTTGCACATCAGAAAAGTTGAAGTTAAATTAATATCTAAAACTTTTTTCCAATTTTCTTCTGTTAATCGAATAGTTAAACTATCAAGAGTTATACCAGCATTATTAATCAAAATATCTAACCCATTTAATTTGTTGTTGCTTGTCTCTATAAATTCCTCAATATTTTTATGATCACTTAAATTAAATTTTTCCACCACTAAATTTTTAAATTCCTTTTTTAAATTATTTAATTTTTCTTCTTTTGTTCCTGTGGCTAATACTATAGATCCCGAGTCTAAGAATTTTTTTACGAGACTTTTTCCGATGCCTCCTGTTGCTCCCGTGATAATTACTTTTTTATTTTTTAAGTTCATTAATAGTTTTTTTCATATCATCTATTGAATTTATACTAAAGCAATTTATATCTTTAATGGTCCTTTTTACCATTCCAGACAAAACTTTTCCTGGTCCTATTTCTACGAAATGAGATACTTTTTCATTAGCCATACGTATTAGAGTTTCTCTCCATCTAACAGTAGAGAAAATCTGGTTAACTAATAATTCTTTTAATTTTTCTGGATCGTTTTCTGGTTCAGAGTTCACATTACATATAATATCAAAATTAGGTTTTTTAAAATTAACTGACTTTATTTTTCCTTCCATCTTAATAGCTGCTGGTTTCATTAAGGAACAATGAAATGGTGCACTCACGTTCAATGGAATAAATTTTATTCTATTTTCTTTTAAAATTTTTTCTAAATTATTTAAACTTTCAATATCTCCACTAACTATTGTTTGCCCATTAGCGTTATCATTTGCGATTTCACAAACTCCTTTTGTTTTATTTTTTTTTATAAAATCGCTAAGCTGATCGATATTTAAACCTAATACAGCAATCATTTTACCTTTGCCGACTGGCACTGCTTCTTGCATAGACTTACCCCTTTCAAAAAGTAAGTATAATGCATCTTGAAAGTTGAGTGAGTCTGAACATACCAATGCAGAGTATTCGCCTAAAGAGTGACCTGCAAAAAATTTTGTAGAATTAAAGTCAAAATTAAATTCTTTTTTGAGTGTTGAAAAAATTGCATAACTTACAATTAATATAGCTGGTTGTGTGTTTTGTGTGAGAGAAAGTTGATCTTGTGGCCCCTCTAATATAATTTTAGAAATCTTATAATTGAGTTTTTCATCTGCCTCTTTAAAAATTTTTTTAACAATATCAAAATTATTGTAAAATTCGGAGCCCATGCCAACAACTTGCGAACCCTGACCTGGAAATAGAATAGCATTCATATAATAAGCATTTTATAGCAGATAATTAGTGTTGATATAAATATCTATTATAGTATAAAATTTTTTTTATAATATGTACTTTAAAGCTAATTAATTAACAATAAATTATTTATGTCGTTTTACGAAAATACATTAGTTACCAAACAGGATCTTCCGAAAACTGATCTTGACAAATTAAAAGATAAATACGGTGATCTTATAAACAAAAATTCTGGCAAAGTTATCAAAATTGAAGAGTGGGGATTATTGAATTTAGCTAGAAAAATAAAAAGATATAATAAAGGTTTTTATATACACTATAAATTTGAAGGTGACAAAAATACAATAAGCGAAATTAATAAAAAAATCAAAATTGATAATTCTGTGATAAGGCATCTTATTGTTAAATATAAAAAACTAGACACAAAAAAAGAATATTTTAGTAAAGAAAACAAAAAATGAAAAGAAAAGGAAAAAAGTTTTTAAAAAAAGGAAACAATTCTCTTAATAAGTTAAGTTTGTTTCAAAAAACAGACGGTAGGTTTAATAAAACATGTCCATTATCAGTAAAAAATGCACCAGTTATTGACTATAAAAATATTAGTTTGCTAAAAAAATATGTGACAGAAAACAATAAAATTTTATCTTCAAAAATTACCTCTGTATCAAGTGGTAAGCAAAAAAAATTAACTAAAGAAATTAAAAAAGCAAAAATTTTAGGATTAATCTAAGATGGAAATTATTTTACTAGAAAACGTAATTAAGCTTGGAAAAATAGGAGATAAAGTTGAAGTCAAACCTGGGTATGCAAGGAATTATCTTCTAAAAAATGGAAAAGCTTTAAGATATAACGAAGAGAATTTAAAATATGTTTCCAAAAAAAAAGACGAATTAAACAAAAAAAACATTGAACTAAAAAATAAATTTAAAGAAGTTGCCCAAATAATTAATAAGAAAACTTTTAATTTTAATAAAGAGAGTAAAGAAAATGGTGAATTGTACGGATCAATTAAACCAAAAGAGATCTCATCAGAGATATTAGATAAGTTAAAAATTGAAGTTAAGCCTTCTCAAATAGTAATGAAAACTGATTTAAACAAGATTGGTGAATACAAGGTCGATATCAATTTTCACTCTGAGGTATCTGCTCAAATTTTAATTAAAATAGATAAGATACAATCTAAGTAACTTTTCCACAGATAGCCAAAAAAAGTGTGTAACTTTAGACTTTAATTAGTTTTGTCTAAAACTATTATCAGTATGTGGAAAATATCAAAATCTCAAACAAAGAATCAAATCAAAAACAGCCCTCAAATTTAGAGGCTGAGCAAGCCTTGTTGGGTTCAATTTTGGTAAATAATGATATTATTGACGAGGTATCTAATATTATAAAACCAATAAGTTTTTTTGATCCCGCTCACATAAAAATATACGAGGTTATCGAAACCTTAAATAATAAAGGAATGATTGCAAACCCAATTACATTAAAGAATTATTTTGAAAAGGATAACATGTTAAGTGAGGTTGGAGGGACAGAATATTTAGTGAAACTTACTAGATTTTCAGGATCAACAAAACAAGCAATCGACTATGCAAAAGTTATTCATGAAATGTATTTAAGGAGAGAGTTGGTTTTGATCTCAGATAATTTGTCATCTGAAACACTTAACTCAAAAGAACAAAGTGCTGAAAATATTATCGAGAACACTGAAAAATCGCTTTTTGATTTAGCGGAAAGAGGCAGTTTCTCTCAATCATTTATAAAATTTAACCAAGCGCTTGATCAAACTATTGAAATGGCTACGCAAGCAATGAAAAGTGACAAAGGAATTGTAGGAGTTCCTACCGGTCTAACAGATTTGGATGAAAAACTAGGTGGATTACATAAATCTGATTTAGTAATTTTAGCTGGAAGACCGTCAATGGGAAAAACGGCATTAGCTACAAATATTGCTTATCATGCGGCACAAAATATCATGACACGTCAAGAAAAATCATCTGTTGCTTTTTTTTCTCTAGAGATGTCTTCTGAACAACTTTCAACAAGAATTCTTTCGGAACAAGCAAGGATAAAATCTGATGATATTCGCAGAGGAAAGGTAACTGAAGAAGAAATCAATAGATACATTGAAACTTCAAGAAATATTTATACTCTTCCTTTATTTATAGATGAAACTCCAGCCATAACAATTGCTACTCTTAGCAATAGAGCTCGTAGAATCAAAAGATTGTTTGGTGTCAGTCTAATAGTTGTTGATTACATCCAGTTAATGAGATCAAATTTAAGTAAAAATGAAGGTAGGGTTCAAGAGATATCTGAAATCACTCAAGGGTTAAAAGCACTTGCTAAAGAATTAAATGTTCCAATTTTAGCTTTATCACAATTATCAAGAGCTGTTGAACAAAGAGATGATAAACAACCTCAGTTAGCTGATTTAAGAGAGTCAGGGTCAATTGAACAAGATGCAGATGTGGTAATGTTTGTGTATAGAGAGGCGTATTATTTAGAACGAAAACAACCAAAACTGGGATCCATTGAGCACGCAGAGTGGCAGTCTAAAATGAATGATGTTAATGGATTGGCTGATATTATTCTTGGCAAGCAAAGGCACGGTCCAACAGGTACTATCAAAGTTGAATTCGAGGGAATATACACAAAATTCAAAGATTTAAGGAATAATTAAGCTTAAATTAGCTCTTTAGTTATAAAATATTTAAGATATATCTGAAATATACCTATGTTAGCTAGTATTTATAAAAAGTTTGTTTGCGATTTTCCCAAATTTACACTTCTTCTTTTATTTTTATTATTAGCTTTTTCTCTCTATCACGCAAAAAAATTTAATTTAGATGCTTCTTCAGATGCTTTAATTTTAGAGGGAGATAAAGATCTAAAATATCTCAGAGAGGTAAATGATACATACGGATCAAAGGATTTTCTATTTTTGACGTATTCTCCTATTTCTAGTTTTGAAGAGAAAGAAACAATTTTAAATTTACAGCTTTTAAAGTCTAAAATAGAAAAATTATCTTGGGTAGATAGTGTTATTACAATTATCGATGTACCACTCTTAAAAAGTACTGATGAAAGTTTAATGGATAGATTAAATAATTACAAAACTTTAGCTCACCCAGAAATAGACAGAAAAAGAGGATTTGAGGAAATTGTTAATAGCCCTATTTATAAAGATTATATAATTAGCAAAGATGGGAAAACTTCGGGCATAGTTATTTATTTAAAAAAGGACGAAAGACTAGCAGAATATATAAAAATCAGAGAAAAATTTTACATACAATCTCTTGAGGGAAATCTTACTAGATTAGAAAAGAATAATTATAAAGAATTTTTAAAAGAATATGAGGAATACAAAAATTTATACAATCTTAGAAATCATCAAAATATTAATGAAATTAGAGATGTGATAAATAAATATGGTGAAAATGCTAAAATTCACTTAGGAGGCATTCCTATGATTGCTGATGATATGATGGGTTATATCAAAAGTGATATTGTCGTTTTTGGAATTGGGGTTTTCATCTTTATTGTCTTAACTTTATGGTTAGTTTTTAAAGATATTAAATGGGTCGTAATGCCATTACTTGGGTGCGCTGCTTCAGTTATAATAATGATCGGACTACTAGGCCTAGTTGGGTGGAAAGTAACTGTTATTTCTTCAAACTTCATTGCTTTGATGCTGATACTTAACATGGCAATGAATATTCATGTCACAGTAAGATTTCTTCAATTAAAAAAAGAGTCTAATCACTTATCTAAATCTCAAGCAGTATTAGAAACAAGTAAGAAAATGTTCTTACCTATCCTTTATACCGTTTTAACAACAATTTGTGCCTTTTTATCTTTGATTTTTAGTGGGATAAAACCAATTATTGATTTTGGCTGGATGATGACTATGGGCTTGATAGTATCTATTATGGTAACTTTTTTAATGTTACCTTCATTGCTGTCTATATTTTCAACAGATGAGGATATTAACGTTAAGGATACAGAAAAATCGAAAATCACCTCTGCCTTAGCGAGTTTTACTAAAGATTATAAATTAATAATAATTGTGTGCACAGCTTTTGTTTTAGTTTTAAGTATAATAGGGATTTCAAAACTAGAGGTGGAAAATAGCTTTATAAATTATTTTGATAAAGAAACAGAAATATATAAAGGTATGAAAAAAATTGATGAAGATCTTGGAGGAACAACCCCTCTTAATATAATTATAAAATTTCCTATAAAACAGAAAACTGAAGAAAAAGACGATGAATTTTCTGAATGGGAGGAAGAAAATGAAAACGAAGATAAAGCAAAATATTGGTTTACAAGAGATAAAATGGATAAAATTTTAAAAGTTCATGATTATTTAGATTCTTTGCCCGAAATTGGTAAAGTTTTATCATTTGGTTCTATTCTTAGAGTCGCAGAAGATTTGAATAAAAAAGAATTACAAAGTCTTGAAATAGCAGTTTTATATAGTAAAATTCCTAATGAGATTAAAAGAGAAATCATATCACCATATATATCAGTCGAAAAAGATGAAGCACGAATAAGCGTCAGAATAAAGGACTCATTAAAGGACCTCAAGCGTAACGACTTAATTAAAAAAATTGATGCTGAACTAAATTCAAAACTGAGTTTAGAGAAAGGTGAGTACAGATTAACAGGTGTATTAATTTTATTTAATAATCTTTTACAAAGTCTTTTTAAATCTCAAATACTTACATTAGGAATAGTAATGCTTGGAATATCGGCTATGTTTTTTATTCTTTTTAAAAATAGTACTCTAGCTTTTATAGGTGTAATACCAAATTTTTTAGCCGCCTTTTTTATTTTGGGAATAATTGGATTAATGGAAATTCCACTTGATATGATGACAATTACAATAGCTGCTATAACTATAGGTATCGCAGTAGATAATAGTATTCATTACATTTATCGATTTAGGGAAGAATTTAAAAAAATTAAAAATTATAATATGACTTTAGACAGATGCCATAGTACAGTAGGTATAGCTATTTTGAATACATCTATAACAATAGTTTTTGGGTTTTCAATTTTAGTTTTATCAAATTTTATTCCAACAATTTACTTTGGTTTTTTTACTGGAATAGCAATGTTACTTGCTTTAATTTCGGTTTTAACTTTAATGCCAAAATTAATTTTAATTTTAAAACCTTTTGGACCAGAAAACTGATTATATAAACTATGCAAGATTTAATTAAGTTTATATCTGATATTAATATGTTCGATATTATCTTTTTAATATTAATGATTTATTTTGTAATTCAATGCTTTTCAAAAGGTTTTTCACTCAGTTTTATTTCTTTTATGAAATGGGTTTTTGCATTGGTGGCAACTATAGTTTTGGTGCCAAAGTTACAACCGTGGGTTAGTGAGTATATCGAGTCAAATTTTATAAATAGTGTGGGAATAGGCGTTGGGATATTTATTTGTACACTTTTTGTAACAATCGTAGCTGGGAAGGCTTTGGGTAGAGTCGTTAGTTGGACAGGAGTTGGGTCAATAGACAAAACATTTGGCTTTTTGTTTGGTTTCTTCAAAGGGTATATTGTTTCGGTTTGCTTTTTTTCATTATTAAATTGGTTTTATCCTTACCAAAATTGGGGTATATCAGCAGAAGATGCTTTTTCTTTTAATATTGTAAAAAAAGGTAGTGAAATTCTCATAGAGGAATTTCCTTCAAGCGAAGACTTAATAGATACAAAAGATAAAATTGAAAAAATTTAGATCAGATAAATTAAGAGA
>MDTG01226485.1_pt1 | contig 23038 bp, 12 predicted proteins | sample 811421 | NCBI WGS metagenome assembly MDTG01 (sample SAMN05326645, study PRJNA326480) | marine metagenome | isolation source: seawater | place: Pacific Ocean: South East | collected 2011
GGATGCATGGGGAGATAGAGGAGCTTGGGGTTCAGTTGATCCTAGAGCAGAACCTATATATGATATATTTTTATATTTACCACATCAGTTAGGAGACGCTGTAAAACTTACTTATGAATCATCTGAAGCTGGAATGATGGATACATTCTTTGCAAGCTTGTTTTCTTTTGGTGATACAGATGATGCTGTTAATGAAAGTGTAGGAGGTTCAGGTGGTGGAGATGCTATGGAATTTTTACAAGTAATTAAAGATGCTTTACCTGGAGGAAAAATAGTTCAACAAGCAACAGGAGCTCTAGTAAACCCAATGAAATTTCAATCTTTTACAGGTGTAGATTTCAGAGATTATAGTTATAAGTTCGATTTAAAACCTAGTACTCCACAAGAAGCTTTCGAGATTAAGAAAATAATAGCAGCATTTAAACTTTCATCTTTACCTGGAACTGCTGGTGAGAATGGAAGGATATGGACACAACCAAATGAATGGGCTATTAAATTTAGAGGTCCTGTTCAAAATTGGGTTGACTTTCCAATGACAGTTGTTTGTTCAGGAGTTGAAGTAGATTATAGTGGTGGTGGAGCTTATACGCTTTTAGAAGATGGCTCTCCATCTCATTATTCATTAACACTTAGTTTCCAAGAAACAACTCAATTATCTAGACAAAGATATATGGATCATGTTTCAGCTCTTACAGGAGATGCAAGAGACTTTACTAAAGCTGAAAGAGGAACTCAGATAATGGATCAATTGCATAGAGATGAAGGTATAACTGTAAATATGACAGATGAAGAACTACAAGCTAGACAAAAACCTGAGGGACCATAATGGCAGACGGATTTTTTAAACACATACCAAATATTGAATACGATTTTAAATCAGACGGTAAAGTTATATTAGCTAAAGATTTATTTCGTAAAGTATCAACATGGAGTTATTTGCAAGAAGGTGTAACAGGTTATTCATATTATAGAATAACAGAAGGAGAAAGACCTGATGTTGTAGCTGCTAGATTATATGGTGATTCAACTTTATATTGGACTTTCTTTTTAGTAAATGAAAATTTACAAGACCTAAGTGATTGGCCAAAAGCAACAATAGAATTTAATAGATTTCTAGATAGAAAATATTCAGGAACTGTTTTAGTAGCATCAAGTTCTACTGATATAGTATCTTATAATCATTCAACAAATACTTCTAGTAAATTTACATTAGGAGAAAAGGTTTCTCAATCAGCAGATATATATGGATTCGTAACAGATATAAATCCTACTCATAATAGAATAACATTAAATAGTGTTGAAGGTACTTTTACTGCAAGTGGAACAGCTACAGGAGCTGATTCAGAAAAGAGTTTTACTATATCAGCTGTTCATGCAGAGAAAGATGCTACTCATCATTATACAAATTCAAACGGATTTAAAACAACTGTAGCTACAGGAAACACACCTGTATCAAATGAAGAATATGAAAGAACAGTAAATGATGATAAATTTGAAATAAGATATATTCAACCCGCTTATGTTAATAGAGTAATAAGAGAGTTCAAACAATTAGTGAGAGATTAGATTATGGCCGTAGCGGATAGCTCAAAACCATTCAGTTATGACTTAGAGGTATGCACCCTTGTTAATAATGAGGGTGAGGGTTTTGATTTGCGTAAAGTATTTGGTGGTATAAAGATACATGAATCTATAACTCAAAATTTTCTATTAGGTGAAATAGGAATTGTTGACTCTACAGGTCTATTAGAAAACGCTCGAATATTCGGACAAGAGACACTTAGAATTAGATTTAAATCTCCTTTTGGATTAGAAGATGAAATGGATGATGAAGATGTTATTGATCAAATTTTTAGAATATATAATGTAGGACAAGTTCAAAGAGTCGGACAAAATACCTTAATATATAATTTAAAGTTTTGTTCACCAGAATTGCTTCAGGCGAAACGAATTAGAGTTAGTCAAGCACTTAGAGGTTCATTGACTAATATGGCAGCTCAACTTGCAGAAGATCATTTAGGTATAAAAGTTGAGAACAAAAATAAAAAACTTACACCCTATTTTGAAGTAAGAGAAAAATCAAGTGAAGAAAATTTTCAAATAGTAATTCCTAATTGGAGCGTGAATTACGCAATGAATTATTTAATAGGTGAAGCACAAGGAACTAAAGAAGGGTCAGGATTACAGGACTGTTTCTTTTTCTATCAAACAGCTAATGCTGGATTCAGAATTCAATCTTTAGATAGTATGATGAGAGTAGATTATTTAAATGGTGATCCTTTTGTTTATACTCCAGCAGATCAAGGAGATCCACAGAAAATACCTTGGGATAATGTCGAACCCGGAAGAATGGGTATGGGTAGAAGAATATTATCTTATCAAATATTATCTACAGCAAGAGTCTTAGAAGGTACAGTTAATGGTTTCTTTGGTTCAAAACAAATTACAGTAGATAATACATTCCAATATCATCACGATAGATCATATAGTTATCTAGATAAATTCTATCAAGGTAAAGGTCAAGCAATGAATGATCACCCATTAGTTAGAACAACTGATGAAACTATGTATATAGGAGAAGCTGCTGATCAAGAAGAATCAGGAGACTTAGTAGGTGGATCTTATGCTGAATATAAAAATATAAGTAGTTATGGAAATGCTAATGTTCTATTATTAAGTGATAGACATTATGTAAATGATGAAAAAAATAAAATAAATCAACCTAGTCATAACGCACATGAAGGACAAGAACAATATAGACAAGCTTTAGATCAACTTCTTAAATACTATAAAATACAAATACTATTACCTGTTAGAACAGATATATCTGTTGGTAGTTTAATTAATTTAGAAATAGATGCTGTTAGGCCAGGAGAAGAATCTCATTCAGAAGCTTATTTTCATACAGGTAAACATTTAATAACTGATATCATGTGGGAACTTACTCTAGATGAATGTAAAACACATATTACTGTAATTAAAGATTCACTTATCAATCAAATAGAAACTACAGTTCCTGAACTACCACAGAGATTAGAAGCTGACGATAGCGGAGGATAATATGTATCAAGGTAGAGAAGGGTTTGAATGGTTTACAGGTATTGTTGAAGATAGAAACGATCCATTATTTTTAAATAGAGTTCGTGTTAGAATACACGGAGCTCATTCACACGATAAACAAATGATAGCTACACCAGATTTACCTTGGTGTGAAGTTTTGATGCCTGTAACATCTCCTTCTTTATCAGGTCTCGGTACAACAACACACGGTCTTGTTGAAGGTTCTTTTGTTATGGGCTTTTATAGAGATGCTCAGACTAATATGGACCCGGTAATTATAGGTTCATTTGTAGGTACATCATCAAAGTTTTCTAGAATAGATGAAACTATTGATGATAAAGGAACAAGAACATATACAAAGATAGATAGAAAAACTACAGATGGGTTTAATGATCCAAGATTAGAAGAAGCTGAATATAGTAAAGGTGATCCTGACGGAGATAAACCAAAACATATTAATAGAAATTATGGTTTAACTTTAGATTTAAAAAATTCTCCTAGGAGAGATGGTTCTGATACAGGAGTATCATATCCTAAAGAAACTTATTATAATACATCATCAGTTAATTTATTAGCAAGAGCTACAGACCACGAAAAAGAAAACAGTGCTCCTGTTAAAGATGCTTATCCTATTATAGAATTATCAACAGGTGAAGGAGATGGTAAAAGAGATGATTCAACATATTTAAAACCTAAGTATCCATTTAATCATGTACACGAAACAGAATCAGGTCATGTTCTTGAGTTAGATGATACACCAGACTATGAAAGAATACATTTATATCATAGAAAAGGAACAAGAGTAGAAATAGATAAAGACGGAAACTATGTAGAGAAAGTAGTTAAAGATAAGTATTCAGTAGTTCTTGGAAATGAAACAATAACAGTTTCTGGAGATGTGAATATTACAGTTGATGGAGATTGTACAATTACATCTCAAGGTAATTCAACTATTAATGCAACGAAAGCCGTTAAAGTGATAGCAAAAGCACAAGCTACTATAACTGCAGTAAAAGATGTAGTAGTAAATGCAATTGATAAAGTTAAAATACAATAATGAGTACAGACGCAATTAAGGCTGAAGCCGCAGCTATGGTTAAACCTACAGCTGTAGATATTCCCGAAATTCAATGTCCTGCGGTATTACTTCCAACTAAAGCAGACTTAACACAAATGGGTAAAGACTTGGCATCAATGCCAGGTAAGCTTCGTGCTATGATTTTATCTCAAGCTGCTGAGCTTGGTAGTGAAGCTGTTGAACAACTAGAAAAAGAAATAGAACAAATAGAAGAAGTTGTTGATCTAATGAGAGACATTGCTGGCGGTAGTGCTTTTACAAGTTTTCAAATTAGAGAATGGGAAATTGAAATGGCATTTGATAAAATGTTTCAGAAATATCCTTTGTATATTCAAACTGAAATATTATCAATAATTACTAAAGTTTTACCTGTAGATTTTAATGTACCCATTCCAGGTTTAGGTATAAAAGTTGATTTATTAAAGTTTGTAACTGATCCAAAATATAAAGATGAACTAAGAGCTAAACTAACAGGATTTGGTGATGATATTAAAGCTCAGATTGCTGAACTTGATCCCGAGGCGTTAGGTGCTGAGAAGTATATGGAAGAAGTAAACAGACTAAGAAATAGTGTTATTGATCCTTTATATGAGTTATTACCTGATGAATGGAAATCATTTAGTGGTGAATTTGGAATGGAAATAACTGAACTAAAAGGTGAAGCATTAATGGCTTATATAGAATCAAAATTATCAGGTGGAGCTCTTGGATTATTGTTTGATGCTTTCGGTGGATTAATAAGTAAGTTTTCAAAGATATGGGATTTATTAGGACTACCAGCTTTACCTATTCCATTGACTCTTGATGTATCAGCAATGATAAAAGCTATTGTAGATGCAGAGAGAGCAAAGTTTCAAGCTGAACTTGATAAACTAGATTTAGATTTAACATTAACAGCAGACGAATTAACTGATTTAAAAATGCAGGCCTTTGATAAGTTTGGGGAAGAACTTACTAAAGGATTAGAAGGATTATCTATTGCAGGGTTTGATCTTATGAGTATTATAGGTGGTAAGTTAGAAGATAATGTTGAAACTTTAGAAATGAAAGTAAAAAGAATGCAAGAAGAACTATCTAGGTTCAAGGATAATTGGGGTTTATTTTTACTTAGAAAGTGGATGGAAACAGTTACTAAGTTTTTTAAAGCTATTGGGTTAGGTAAATTAGTTGAATTTATTGGTATGGACTTCTGTACATTCTTAGGTATAATAGGATTTCCAAAATCAATAGATTTAAACTTTACTGAATATGTAAACATTGATCCTAACTTATCTAAAGGAAATCAACTACCATTTAAAGGTGAATATCAAGCAATAGGAAAAGTGTCTGCTGATACTGATGGGATATATGAGTTTACAGCAGAAGATGGCCAAACAGAATTTTCTGGTACAGACGATAATGGAAATACATTAACTTTTACTAACATAAATGTATTTGTAGATACTGTAGAATTATCTTCTTCTAATTATTCAACAAGTACAAATACAGTAACATTAAATTCAGGTGCATCAGAAGGAGATTTATATCTTTTCATTCCAGAGTAATAGTATAAACAGACATAAATAATAGTATGGCTCAATATAATAGTAAAAATCAAAGTTCAAGAGTAGCACGAAGGTGGTTTACCGATATTGATGTGAATTTGAAAAATCACCCACAATCAAAAGATGTGGTTTTAAAATACGATTTACAATCAATAAAAAGAGCAGTAAGAAATTTAGTATCAACTAATCAATATGAAAGACCTTTTAAGCCTAGTATAGGAGTTAATCTTAGAGGTATGTTATTTGAATTAGATACTACAGATATTATAGTTATGGAAGAAGAAATTAAACAACTATTAAATACTTTTGAACCAAGAGCAAGATTCACCAACATAATGACTTCTGCAGACGGACATGAATTAGATGTTACAATTATGTTTACTGTAGGTAATAGTCCCGAGCCACATTCATTAGACCTAGTATTAGAGAGAGTAAGATAATGGCTACAATAAAAAGTTCAAACATTAATATAACAGATTTAGATTTCGATCAAGTTGAAAAAAGTTTAAAAGAATATTTAAAAGGACAAACAGTTCTTAAAGATTACGATTTTGAAGGTTCTAACTTGGCTATACTTATAGACTTATTAGCCTATTCAGCACATACATCTGCGTTCAATGCAAACATGGTTGCATCTGAAATGTTCTTAGACACAGCACAGATAAGAAAAAATGTCGTATCTAGAGCAAAAGAATTAGGATATACTCCTTCATCTAGAACAGCATCAAAGGCTACTTTTGATTTATCAGTAAACAATCCTTTAGTTGCAGGAGAGACTCCAAACAATTTAACTATCAATCGTGGACATGAATTTTCAACAGTTTATGACGGAACTGTATATGTGTTTATTGCTTTAGATGATGTTACTATCACGCCGAAAGATGGAGCGTTTCTTTTTGATAACTTAGATGTGTATCAAGGTAAATTAACTACAGATGTTTATAGATACAATAGCCAAATATCTAATCAAAGATTTCCATTATTAAATGCAAATGTAGATACATCAACAATTAAAATAAATATTGATTCAAACAATGTAGTAACTGCTTGGACAAAGGCGGGAGATTTAACAGATGTTAAATCAAATTCAAATGTATTTTATCTACAAGAAAATGATGAAGGTTTATTTGAAATTTATTTTGGTGATGGAGTAATAGGAGCTGAACCGAAAGATAGTGATGAAATTTCTATTTCATATCTAGTAACAGATGATAATCATGCTAATGGTGCAACTGTTTTTTCAATGTCAACATCTATTAATGGTAATTCAGATGTAACATTTACAAACACTATTAGTTCATCAGGTGGTAAAGATATTGAGACTCCTGATCAGATTAAATTCTCTGCAAGTAAATTCTATACTTCACAAAATAGATTAGTTACAGTTCAAGATTATAAAGCAAAACTACAAGAGCTATATCCTGGTGCTGACTCAATTGCTGTATGGGGTGGAGAAGATGCAGACCCTATACAATATGGTAAGGTATTTTGTTCTATTAAACCTTCTCAATATTCAAATAATTTAACAACTGCTGAAAAGACAGCTTTAAAAAATGATTTAAATAAATTAAGTATCTTGACAGTAAGACCAGAGGTTGTTGACTCAGAAATTCTACAAGTGTTAGTATCAACTGATTTTAAATACGACCCAACAAAAACATCTCTTACTAAGTCAGCATTAGAAACTCTAGTAAGAGCAGCTGTTGTAGCTTACGACAATGATGAACTTTCTGGTTTTGATACATTGTTCAGACATTCACCATTACAAACTAAAATAGATGGAGCTGAAACTTCTATTCTTTCTAATATTACAACTATTAAATTAAGAAAGAATCATAGTGCTACTGTGGACGGAACAGCATCTTCTATTACTTTAGATTATGGTAATAAATTATACAACCCACATACAGGACATAATAGTGGTGCGGGTGGTATATTAACAAGTACAGGTTTTAAAATTTCCGGTGATGATACAGATTATTTCTTTGATGATGATGGGTCTGGTAATGTTAGAAGATATTCATTAACAGGTTCCACAAGAGTTTACAAAGATAATACAGCCGGAACAATAACATATTCGACAGGTAAGGTTTCTATAAACTCATTAACTTTGAGTTCAACAACCAATACCGATAATTCAATAGATTTCACAGTTGTACCTGATTCTTATGATGTAATATCAGTCAGGAATCAACTGTTGGATATCACTGCTTCTGAAATTTCTGTTACGGGTGTAGCAGATACAGTAGCTAGTGGTGAAACGAGTGCTGGAGTAGGTTACACAACCACATCTAGTTACTCCTAAAATATGATCCATGTATATGCATGGAGTAGAATTCCTACATGGTGTAGGTTTTAACAATGCTAATTTAAGAGGAAACTAAAATGGCAGATAAAAAAATAACCGCGCTTACGGATTTAAGCACAGGGATTGCAGGTGAAGATTTATTGCATGTGATTGACGACCCTTCAGGTACTCCGGTAAATAAAAAGGTTTCAGTCGCTAATGTATTAAACTACATACCTACTTTCTTAGCGTTCGCACAAGCAGAACAAACTCTAACAGGAGCAGGCGCTGCTAATGTTACTAGTGCTGTTACAGCATTTGTAACTAATACTGATAACTCAGGTAATAACGCTGTTACATTGGCTAACGGAACTACAGGTCAAATAAAGATTCTTTACACAAAAACAGAATCTTCTTCTGGACAAACTACTGTAGTTACACCAGCTAACTTCGCTAACGGTTCTACATTAACCTTTGACGCAGTAGGTGATGCGGCTCTATTATATTTCAATGGTACTAATTGGGTACTAGTTGGTTCTTACGGACTAGCAATTGCTTAATTAATTAAATTATGCCGATTTATTACGACAGAATTGCAGATCAGGTCGAGGAGCTTCTTCCTGAATTTTATCAGGAAGATGGCCCCCGATTTATCTCTTTTTTAAAATCTTATTTTGAGTTCTTAGAGAAGGGACAGTTAATATATAAAGACGCGGCAGACATTGATTATATCGGTTTAGAAGATGGGACAGTAGCGGGAGAGGCTTTTAATTCTGCAGGTGAAAGAGGTAATCTTTTACAAGAGCCAGGAACCTACGCTCCATCTTCTGTAACCACTGCTAAATTTAATTATGAAATAGACATTGATAATCAAGACAATCCTACGGTTGCTAAAACATCTTTTGAAAAAGATGAATATATTGTTGGAGAGACAACAGGAGCTATAGGTAGAGTTGAGGTTATAGGTACAAGTTCAAACCTTTATATTGAACAATTCTCAGAAGCTCAATTTGATATAGATGAAACTATAACAGGTATGACTTCTGGAATGACAGCTAAAGTAGCACAATTCAAAGCAAGTCCTTTACATGCTTCAAATAATCTGTTATCATATGCAGATGTTGATAAAACTTCTGGAGACTTCATTGAATACTTTAGACGAGACTTTATGCCATTTATTGATAGAGATATATTGGCTAATAAAAGATTATTACAAAAGCATGTAAGAGATTTATATCTTTCCAAAGGAACAAAAGAATCATACGAGTTTTTATTCAGAATACTTTATGGTGAAGAAGCTGAGGTAGTATTCCCAGGTGATAATGTTATAAAGCCTTCTGAATCAGAATTCTCCGAACCTACTGTAATGAGATTATTCAGTACAGCAGATGTAACAAAATATAAAAGAGGTATAATTAAAAAAATATCATCTGGTAATGTTGTATCAAAAGCTTTCATAAATGATGCATCAGGTATGAGTGGTACAGATGATACTACTAACGCTTATGAAATAGAATTAGTAACACCATTTACCGGTACATTTTCTGTAGGAGATACAGTAATTTTATCTGATAGAGATGGGTTTAGAGTTGATGCAGAAGCAACAGTAAGAGGATTAATAAGTGATATTGATCCAGATGAATCAGGAATATATGTTGGATTAGAAGATGGTTCTGCTGGTGATGCAGAAGATATGATTAGGTTAGAGAGTTATACCCCTATTTATATCTTAAATGAAGATGGTGATAATATCTTAGATGAGAGTGGTAACAATATTATATTCGAACACGCAGAGGGTGGTGAATCATTTCAAGCAAGACCTTTTGCATTAGAAACAGGAACAGGTGTAGGTCAAATATTACTTGAAACATCAGTCTATGATGAAGATGATAATCTAGTAACAGATTATGTTTTAATAAACGAACAAACAGATTTATACGAAGCTTCTTCTGATCCACTATGGAAAACAGGACCAGCTACAAGAACAATGGGTGGTGGTCTTTATGAAGAAAAAGCATCTTTAGGAGCGTTATATTCTGAATCAGATACATTCAATTATAAATCACCACAAGGTGGTTCAGCTACTCAAACAATTAATGTTATAGGTGCAATAGGTAGAGGTAGTGTTACAGATATAATAATAGACGATACAGGTTCTGGATATTCAGAAGGAGATCAATTAGTATTTGTCAATACAGATACAGGTGGTGATAACGCCGAAGCAGAAGTAAAAACAATAAGATCATTCTTACAATTAGAAGCAGGCACATTAAACGAACATACAATTTATTCATTCACAGCAACATCAGGTCAAACAGTATTTCAAGGTAGAGATAATGCTGGCCTTACTATGGGATTTGATCCTAGAAAAATAAAAGTATATGTTGCCGGAACAGAGAAAACAAGAGAGACACAATATACAACAGACCAGGCTGGTAGTAAAATAACATTAACATCAGGTGCAACAACAGGTCAATTAGTTGAAGTCTATGCAGCCTTCCAAGGTATAAGACTTGAAGATGCAGACAATCCAAATCCAAATCCAAAATCAGGACACCCAGACAACAATTATATAACTCAAGAAACAGACGGAACAATTACATCAATTAAAATAACTCACCCAGGAGACAATTATAAATCATTACCAAAAGTCTTTATGGGAGGATATATTTATTATGACGAAATCTCAACAGGATCAACAGTTAGTCCGGGAGATAGAATAGGAACATCATATACAGGTGCTTCACCGGGTATTACTTTGACAGTTGCTAAACACGATACAGATAATAAAAGATTATTAGTTTATAAAACATCTACAGATGCATCTGGAGTTCCTACAGGACAAGTTAAATATCCTGCTACAGGAACAGCAACATTTGAATTTACATTATCACAAACAAATGTAACGAATGGAAGTGGAGCTAAATTATGGGCCTTTGGTGAGAATATTGGTTCAATTAAAAAGTTAAAAATGCAAGATGTTGGCCATAAGTTTACTGAAGGTGGTATAGGAAATTATGAACAACATGCAGTTCTTAAAGATGTCTCAGCTAACCCTACAGTTAATTCAACAGTAACAGCTAATTTAACAGGAGCTACGGCTAATGTAAAAGCTTTTGATAGTGATAGAAATGTTATTTCAATGAATAAGGTTAGAGGTATATTTAATGAGGGAGATTATTGTACAACTAGCGATAGTAAGAATTTTGTTATAGGTAAAACAAATGCAGCAACAGCAAGAGGTAAATTAGACACTATAGCATTATATGACGGAAATTATTTAGATGACAGAGGATTCCCTTCTGTTGATTCAATGAGAATCCATGACAGTTCCCAATATCAAGATTTTTCATATAAGATTAAAGTTGGTAAAAGTATAAACGATTACAGAAGTCTTGTCAAGTCTTTATTGTCTCCAGCTGGAACAATTATGTTTGGAGAAGTATCTATAAGAAATCAAGTAGATGGAAGAGCAAGTGTATATAATGTTAATTTTGATGGGTCTCAAACAACTAGATCATTTATACCAACATTAATTATTGGTTCTAAAATAGATACTGCAGATATTCAATTAGAAGATGGGACATATACAGGAGAAGATTCAGTATTCAGTTCTTTTGAAGGTAGAATTGCAACAGAAGATGACAGTGGTATTGTAACTACAGAAAGATTTTTATGTACTGATGCTTTAGCAACTAATCATAATACTCATACAGTTAAAGACCAAGCATCAGGACAAGCTTATGTTATCGGAACAGATTCAGTAGCAGAAACAGATACAAATTTATTTAATAGACAATTAACAGCCGAAGCTCAAGCTAAAGGACACAAAGTAACTAAAGAATTAGATATAAACCCAACATGGAATCAACATAAGATTTCATATACAACATTAAATAATGCATTAGCAGTAGGAACAAGAATTAAAGGAGCAACTTCTGGAGCTCAAGGTATTGTCTGTGCTCATGATACAACAAATAAATTTATTATAGTTGATAGAAATACTAGAGACTATGGACAAGCAGGATCACAATTTAGTGGAACAGAAATAATACAAAATACAGGTAGTTCAACAAACTACTTTACAGCAACATCAATAGAACTACATTATATACCAGAAGATATTGTAGTTAAACAAGACCCTGCAGACATCACAGCAGATACAGCAATAACATCAGCAAATCAAAAAATTAGTAATAGTGTAGAGGGTGGTGGAGATGCATATGATCATACACAGGATGCTCATAGTAATGCATCAGTACCAGGCTTTACAGGTAGAGGTAGAGTATTAACAGCAAACGATCCTAGTGAGTTTTATGATTCAGAGATGAGACAGAGAAAAGTAAATATAATTTCATCTCCTATATTCGCACAAGGTACAACACAAAGAGGAAGAGCATATTCAGCTGGTGTGAAACAAGTAAGAACTTTAAATACACAAAACTCAAGAACAGAAGGTTCAAATACAACAGCAAATAATAGTAGTGGTTCAGCTTTAAGAATTGATTCAGCGTGGAATACAACTGAACAAGTTGGAGTTAGTTTCGGTCATAGACCAGCTGGACAAAAATTATTTGAAACAACGAATTTTATTTCAGAAAGAATAGTTTCTGAAACTCAAGATCCAATAGTATTGGAAATAGATCATGGTCAAGTCTTAGGAGAAGATTTCCCACAAGGTGGAGCTGTGATACTAGAAGATGATACAAAATTAATATTTGAAGATGCTACAGTAGTAGATGAAACATATTATTTTGTAAGTGAAGAATCAACACAAATTGGTTCTTTTAATATAATAAGTGAAGATGATGATAGACTTATTGATGAAACAGATAGTTTACCATTACTTCACGAAGCAGCACTTATGATTGGCCAGAAAGAATCAAATCAATCAGGTCCGACTATAGGTGATTTAGCAGATATGATGTTTACTGAAAATTACAGTATAATGAAGAAGGTTCAACTTGACGGAGGAACCGGTATATCATCAGGAGATGATTTATTATTAGAAACAGGAGAACATTGTCTTTTAGAGGCTCCTTCAGAAGGCTTGCGAATTAGTGATATAAGTACTTTATATCCGAATAGATTTGTAAGTAATTTACAGAGAGAATTAGGAAGAAAGACAAATTTAAATCATTCAGCTGTAATTCAAACAGGATAAGTGATATAAATAACTATAATAACAAATTAAACCAAAAGGGATATAACAATGGCAGCAATAATAACTGAAAAATTTCGTCTGAATAACGCGAAGCAGTTTGTCGAAGATATTGGAGAAGGTGCATCTGTTGCATATTCTTTTATCGGAAGAGGACATGCGTGGACAGACGATTCAACACCGCCAACCCCTGTAGATAGCCCAAATGATGAATTTGACGCATATCGTAATATGGTGGCAATGAAAAAAATCGCTACAACCGATGTCGCACATGCCATTGTAAGAAGGGATTGGACTAGCGGAACAACTTATGACGAATATCGTCATAACTATTCTTCATCAAATACTTCACATAATAGTAAAACCACTTTGTGGGATTCACTATTTTATGTTGTAACTGATGATTATAATGTATATAAGTGTTTAGCAAATGATAATAATACAGCATCAACTGTAAAACCTGATCATACAACACTTGCAACACCGACAGAATCAGATGGATATCAATGGAAATTCATGTATTCTATCGCAGCATCAGATGTAATTAAATTCGTAACTAACGATTTTATTCCTGTTAAGACATTAGGAGCTAAAGCAGCTGTTAATGGTTCTTCTGGAGCGTTAGGGACAGCAGCATCAGACGATGGATCAGCTCAATGGGATGTAGAGAACGGAGCAGTCGATGGAGCTCTTGATAGAGTAAGAGTAGTCGCAGCAGGTTCAGGATATACAGCATCTACAACTACAGCCAATATTACAATAAGAGGTGATGGTTCAGGTGGTGTAGCTACTGTAGTAACAAATGGATCAGGTGGTGTTTCATCTTGTTCAATTACAACTGCAGGAACAGGTTATACTACAGCTTATTTAGCTAATGAGGATATACCTGGATATGATGATGCTAATCAGGCAGCTGACGGTTCTAACAGTTCAGCGAATATAGAATTTATCATTCCACCTAAAAATGGCCATGGGTCAGATCCAATTGAAGAATTGGGTGGAAACTATGTAATTCTAAACTCAAGATTAGAATATGGTGAAGGTTCTGGAGATTTTCCAACTGATAATGATTTCAGACAAATAGGTGTATTAGTAAATCCAACCAACTATGGTGGAACTACATTATCTTCTGCATCAACATTGAAAGCTTATAAGACTATGACTTTTAATTCGTCAGGTTTTTCAGCTCCAGCAGTAGATACAATAATAAGAAATGCATCTTCTGAATCAAAAACAACAGCAGTGGGTGTTGTAGTATCTGTGGATTCAACAAATAGAATAATTTCATATTTACCATATCCTAATGAAGCAGGTGGTATAGTAGCTTTTTCAACTAGTGAAACAGTTTATTCAAGTTCTAGTACAAACCACGGAACATTAAGTGCATTAGCAAATGAAGAAGTAGCAAGACATTCGGGAGATATTATATATTTGGAAAATAGGACAGCTGTATCTAGAGCTTCCGACCAGATTGAAGATATTAAACTTATAGTAGAAATGTAAGGTATATAAATGGCGCAGAATACAGATTTAAATGTATCGCCTTATTATGATGATTATAGTGAATCTAAGAATTTTCATAGAATCCTATTTCGTCCAGCGAACGCGATACAAGCAAGAGAACTAACTCAATTACAGAGTATTTTACAAAATCAAGTTGAGAGATTTGGTAATCATCTTTTTCAAGAAGGTGCTCTTGTTATGGGTGGTACAACAACAGTTAATAAAGAATATTATGCTGTTAAAGTTAATGATGCTAATCCCAACTCTAGTGGAACTGCAACAGCAGAAACATACAGAGCTGCAGCCGTTGGAAAGTATTATCAAGGTAAAACATCTGGAGTAGTTGGTAAGTGTATTAACACAGCTGCCAAGACTACATCAGGTGATGAACTAACTTTATTTTTCACTTATGTTAAATCTGGTAACCCATCAGGAACAACTTATTATTCAGAGTTTCAAGATAATGAAGAAATAGAAGAAGTATCCCTTAATTCATCTGGTGTATATTCAAACTCTGGTAATTCTAATAACGAATTCAAAACAATTACAACAAACTGTGCATTTACAGGTTCTGCTGTAACAGTTCGTAGTGGTATATTCTATACAAGAGGATTCTTTGTAAGGTGTGATGAACAAACAGTTATATTAGATAAGTATTCAAATACTCCCACATACAGAATTGGTTTAGTAATTGGTGAAACATTAGTAGCTTCTGGAGATGATTCAAGTCTATTAGACAATGCTACAGGAACAACTAATGAGAACGCGCCAGGTGCTAATAGATTAAAAATAGCTTTGACACTAGCTAAAAAGGCTGTAAGTGGAACTCAAGATGTAGATAATTTTATTGAATTGTGTAGAGTAGAAGCAGGTATTATTACAAAGCAAGTTGAAGTAACTGCATACGCTACATTAGAAAAGACATTAGCAAGAAGAACTTTTGATGAGAGTGGTGATTATGTTATTAAACCATTTCAGTTAGAATTAAGAGAACATTTAAACACTAAATCAAATAATGGTGTGTATCTTTCATCAGATACAACTACACCTGGAGATGATACTAAATTTGTAGCTATTGAATCTCCTGGTAAAGCATATGTTAAAGGTTATGAAGTAGATAAACCTTCACAAAATTTAATTAGTATTTCAAAAGCAAGAACTACTGCAGATGCTGGAGCATTAGCTGTTCCTTTTGAAATAGGTAATTATTATAATGTAAATAGTGTATTCGGTCAACCTGAATTTGGAATTTCTGATTCAGCTGTATATCCTTATGGAACAATATCTTTATATACAGATGCAAAAGCAAACCAAGCAGATTCATCTTCATCAGGTGATTTAATAGGTTATGCAAGATGTAGATATTTTAATTGTATAACTCCAACAGTAGGATCAGGTGTTCATACAGATGCATCACTTCATAGAATATATCTATTTGATGTTAGAATGTTTACTAAACTTACAGTAGCATCAACATCATATGCATTAACAATAGGACAAAGAGTTAAAGGCTCAAACTCAGGAGCTAAAGGTACAGTAGCTGTTGCAACAGGAGCTTCAGGTACAACAGCTTGGTTAATGGATGTAGAAGGAACATTTAATACAGACGATACACTTAGACTAGAAAAAGACACTAGTGGTGGTAAAGCTGTTTCGGCTGTTAAATCTTATTCAACAGATAGAGTAAGAAGTCTTTATCAAGCATCAAGAACAAGTAACTCAGCAAACTTTACAGCAGATGTAGTTACAACAGATAATCAATATGTATTAACAGGAACATTAGTTAATGGTTCATCTACAACAGCAGTAACAGGTGTTAATACTAAATTTACACAGGAATTAAAAGAAGGAGATGTTATTGTTTTCCCTGAAGGTACAGAAACAGTAGTTGCTTCTATAACAAGTGATACTGCTTTAACATTAACCGGAAACGGACCAAACAAAGAAGGTAAATGTCTAAGACAAAGAGCTCAATTACAAGAACAAGAAAAAACAATTGCAATAGGACCAACTCCTAAAGATTATGTTTCATCTTTAACACCCAATTCAATGATAATTAGAAAACAAGCTACTGTAACATTAGCAGCAGGTGGTGAAGGTTCAATATCAGGTGTATCAGACGAAACATTAGTAGCAGAAGATGTCAATGATTACATGATAACAATTATGGAATCATCAGAAGGAAGTGATGCTGATGAGGGAGATGTTATTGATATTACAGAACATGCAACTGTTCTAGTTGCAAATTCAGGTTCTAATGGTGCTGTAGATATAAGTGCAGACAATTCAACACCATTAACAGGGTCAGATCAATTAAAAGTCATATATGCGGCTACTAAAGATGTAGCTAATAATAACGCAGCTAAAACATTAAGAAGATCAAGAGGAGTTAAAGTATCAACTCCTGCATCAACAGGTGGGCAGAGTACAATATACGGAACAAACTATGATGACGAAATAATAACATTAGGTGTTCCAGATGTAGCAGAATTAAGAGCTGTTTATGAATCAAATGATACAACAGATGCATTACCACCTATGCTAACCTTAGCTTCAGGTATGGGAGCATGTAATCCTGGTGATAAATTAACAGGAAGTGTTTCAGGAGCTATAGGTAGAGTTATTCAAAAATCAAGTAATGACATATATTTCTATTACGAAACTAAAGATACTAAATTTACAACTAGTGATGTTGTAACAAACGAACAAAATACAGATTCAGCTACAAATAGCAGACAATGTTCTGCAGTAACAGTAGATTCAAAAGATATTACACAAAACTTTGGATTAGATACAGGTCAAAGAGATGGTTATTATGGTTTAGCATCAATTAAAAGAAAACCAGGAGCTCCAGCTCCACAATCAGTATTATTAGTTATATTTGATTACTTTACATCAGGTGGTGGAAGTTTTTATACAGCTGATTCATATGGAGGTGTTGCAGAGGGAGCCAGATCATTAGATTGGGGTAGCATACCATCTTATATACCTAATATTATTGACCCATTAGGATTAGAAACAGATGGTATCATTGAATTATCAGATGCTGTAGATTTTAGAAGTCATGTTGGTAGATTACATGATCCTTCATCAGCGTTTAATGTTTCATCTCAAACAGATGTTTCAGATATTACATCTTTACCATTAGCATATGCATCAGATAGTTTCACAGGAACAGGTGCAGTATTATTAGATTTACCACAAAGTGAAACATCAATGTCAACTACAGCAATGACACATTATCTACCAAGAATAGACAAAATTGCTTTAAGTGCAGAAGGTGGTTTCTTACATTTAGAAGGAGCTCCAGCTGACGACCCAGCTTCTCCAGCTACACCACAAAATTCAATATTATTACATACTTTATGGATACCACCATATACAAATGATATAGATTCAATATCTGTTTCATCAGAAGATCACAAACGATTTACTATGAAAGATATTGGTAAAATTCAAGGTAGAGTAAAAAATCTTGAAAGAGTAACAAGCTTTAATGTTTTAGAAATGCAGACTAGTATGGAAAATATTAAAGATGCAGACGGATTAGATAGATTTAAATCAGGTTTTGTAACTGATAACTTTAGAGGACACAAAGTAGGTAATGTACTTCATGATGATTATAAAATTGGTGTAGATAGGACAACAGGTACATTAAGACCACAACATAATAGTAAATTTGTTGATATATCTTTAAATACAAGTACTTCAACAGGATATCAGAAAACAGGTGATTTAATAACTTTACCATATACAGAAGAAGCTTATGTAACTATAGATAAAGCAGCAACAACTGAATTTGTTAATCCATATGATGTAGTTCTATTTAATGGTACAGTTACATTAAGTCCTTCAAAAGATATGTGGTTTGATACAGAAAGATTACCTTCAGTTAGAAGAACTGTAGAAGGAGATTATGATGCAGTAGTTGCAGGTTTACCTAATGGATTAGGAACAGTTTGGAATAATTGGCAAACTGATTGGGTAGGAGAACCTACAGTAACTACAACAGAGTCTAGAGAGCGTACCGGAAGAAGAGGAACAACAATCAGAGAAAGAAGAGCAAACAGAGGCGGTGGAGCTAGAAGGCGTAGGCCTATTGGTGCGACAGAAAACTGGCGAAGATTTGATGAAAGGTAAAGAGAAATGACTATAAAAGTAACAACTACAACTACCACAACAACAAACCAGAGAGAAATTAGGTCTGGTGTAACAACTTCTGTAGTTGAAGAATTTGCTGAATCAAGAGCAGATAGAATTGTATCTACTAACATTGCTCAAACAATGAGAAGTAGAGATATAACTGTAACAGGAGAAAACTTTAAACCCAATACAAGATATTATGTATTCTTTGATGGTATAGATGTTAATGCACACATGACTCCAACATCAGCTACATATGGTATTGGAAGTGGAACATCAAAAGGAACAGGACTTAGATCAGATAATTTAGGAAAAGTATCAGCTACATTTACTATTCCAAATAGTCAAGAATTAAACTTCTCTACAGGAACAAAGACATTAAAAATTACAGATAGTTCAAGTAATGATGCTGATTCATTATCACAAGGAATATCACAATATGATGCTACAGGAACAATTAGTGTTGTTCAAGAAGAAGTTACATCAACAAGAAACGCTAGAGTAATCCAAACCGAATTATCTGATAGCAGAATGACAACTTCTGTAGAAAAATCAGAAGAAGTTAGATATGTTGACCCGTTAGCACAATCATTTGTCATAGACACTAGAGGTGGAGTATTTATAACTTCTGTTGATCTATATTTCGGTGCTGTAGATACAGCGTTACCTGTAACAGTTCAATTAAGAAAGATGAGTAATGGTTTCCCAACTCAAAAAATGTTACCATTTGGAGAAAAGGTACTATATCCTTCATCAGTAAATACATCTGCAGATGCAAGTGTTTTAACTAAATTTACTTTCCCTTCTCCTGTTTATTTAGAAAATCTTAGAGAATATTGTATTGTTGTAATGTCAAACTCTAATGAATATACTTGTTGGGTATCAGAAATGGGTAAACGAGATATACAAACAAATGATTTCATAGATCAACAACCATATGCAGGTTCAATGTTTAAATCACAAAATAACTCAACATGGACTCCAGACCAAATGAGAGATATTAAAATGACAATTAATAGAGCTAAGTTCACTACAGGAACTGCAGCTTCAGTTGTATTTGATAATGGAACATTACCAACAGACACTTTAAAAAATAATCCTATTGAAACAGTATCTGGAACAAAAACATTTAAAGTTAAACACTATTCACATGGTAATTATGATCAATCAAAATCTAATATTACTATAGCTGGAGTTACAGGAGATAGAACAGGTTCAGTATTTGCTTTTGCAGATGATACTATTACAGGTTTATCAAGTTTAACAGCAGACGAACAAGAATTAGCTCAGACTTCAACATCAGGTTCAGGTACAGGTTTAAAAGCAAAAATTACAACAACTACAACAGCAACAACAGCTGTAGAAATAACAAATGTGGGTCAAGGATACGCTGCAGGTGATACAGTAGTATTTACAAAAGATAGTCAAGCAATTACATTAACAATAGATGTAGTTAAAGAAACATTGGGTGGAATACCTATTGAATATATTAATAGAACTCATAGCGCAGGAACAAGTGCATCAGGTTCAACATCTGGTGCTAAGATTATGTCAGATATAGATGAGTATTTAATAACTATACCTGATTCAGTATGGCCTGCAAGAGTCGATACAACGGATACAACTCCGAACTATGGTACAGATGCATCTCCACAAATGGTAGAAAATACCATTGGGGGTGGAACATCAGTTACAGCAACACAAAATACTTACTTTGATGTTATTCATACAGCAATACCAAGTGTACAATTACCAAATACTGCTATTACAACTACCTTTAAAGGAACAAGTGCTACACAACCTACATATTTAGCAAGTCCAACAGCATCTTATACAAAAGATTCTAGTTCAACTACTATAACATTAAATGATAATAATTATTTGTCAACACCTAAAATTGTAGCTTCAGGAATTAACGAATCAAGTGAAATGAGTAGTGTTAAGAGTTTTGATGTAACTTGTCAATTAAGTTCAACTGCTAATAATGTTTCACCTGTTTTAGATGTAGATTCATTAGGTGTAGTTGCAATACAAAACAGAATTAATAATATAGATTCATCATCAGATATAGAAGCAGGTAGTTATGTAGGTTCAACAGAAGCTAAAGGAGATAGTAACGCTGCTGTATATATTACAAAAAGAATTCAATTAGAAAATCCAGCTAACGCTATTCATATAATGTTTGATGGCTATAGAGTACCGAACTCTACTGCCAATCCAGATATTCATGTTTATTATAAAGTAGCTGGACCAGATACTAACATACCTTTTGACGAAATGGGTTGGGTCTTAGGTACAATAAAGAATACAGTACAACCAGATGCATCAGATTTTAGAGAATATCTATATGAAATAGAAAGTTTAGAAGATTTTAATACATTTGCTATTAAAATTGTATTACAATCAGTGGATTCATCTAATCCACCATTGGTTGAGAACTTTAGAGCAATAGCATTGAGTACATAATGAGTAAGATAGAAGGCAGACCAGATTTAATTCGAGATGATAGTAACAACTCTATTATCAATACTGATACAAGTTCTTTTTTACAAGCAAAAGCAGCAAAAGAACGAAGGAAGCTTGAAAAAGATGAGATAAATACTCTTAAAGACGAAATTAATGAAATGAAAGAAATGTTATTACAGATTAACGAGAAAATGAAATGGCAAGAACAGTAGATTCAAATTCAACTTTTGAAAATTGGCGACAAAGCTATAATGATTTAGCTACCGATGTTGGTGGATTAGGTAGTTTAACAACAGGAGATAAATCAAGTATAGTTGCTGCTATTAACTATGTAATGGATCAATATTTTTACTTCCAAGATTTTGAATATGACGGAAGCGATGGAGCAACATCAAATACAGTATTCTCTGGTACAGATAATAAGGGTAATACTTTAGCTTACTCAGCAAATAAATTATTAGTATTTAAAAACGGAGCCCTATTAAAAAGTGGTACAGATTATACAGCTACAAACGGAACATCAGTTACACTAGCATCAAGTGCTAATAATTCAGATGTTGTTCGTATTACAGCATTCACAGGTTCTTATGAAAATGTAGGTGCGGCAGGAACATCAAGTTCTAACCAATGGATATTAGCAGGTTCAACAATTTATAATCAGAATGTTGGTGGAATTGTTCTTAATGGTGATTCTAGTATTAATACTTCATTAACTACAGACGATTCAATTCAATTTGACGGAACAAATGGTGTATTCTATAATGATGACATTTATATAAATGCAGTAAGTAGTACACCACAAGAATTAAGATTTAGAGATAATGATAACTCTAATTATGTAGGATTTAAAGCTCCTGCAACAGTAGGTACTAATAAGATATGGACTTTACCAGCATCTGATGGTTCAAGTGGACACCTATTATCAACAGACGGAAGTGGTAACTTATCATTCGCGGCTCCAGCTACTGCTACAGATATTAATGTAACAGCAAATAACTCAACAGATGAAACAGTATATCCCGTTTTTGTTGACGGAGCAACAGGAGCTCAAGGTGTTGAATCAGATACAGGCTTGACTTATAACCCAAGTTCAGGTATATTAACTGCAACACAATTTACAGGTGCTTTAAGTGGTAATGCTACTACAGCAACAACACTAGCTACTGCAAGAAATATTGGTGGAGTATCATTTGATGGCTCAGCAAATATCAATTTACCAGGTGTTAATGCATCAGGTAACCAAGATACATCAGGTAATGCAGCAACAGCAACAGCTCTTGCAACGGCAAGAACAATTCATGGTGTATCTTTTGATGGTAGTGCAAACATTGACCTTACAGAAGTAGTACAAGATACAGTAGGTGCTATGTTTAGTAGTAATACTGAAACTAATATTACAGCAACATATCAAGATAGCGATGGAACAATAGATTTAGTTGCAACAGGTGCGTTAGATACAGCAGGAATAGGTTTATCAAGTAGTTCAACTACTATTAATTTAGATTTTAATAGTGGAATGACAGCTGAAACATCTATAGCAAGTGGTGATAAGATAGCTGTTTATGATGTATCAGCGTCAGCTATGAGATTGGCCACTATTGCAAACGCAGGTTTAGCCGGACCTACAGGATCAACAGGACCTACGGGACCAACAGGACCTACAGGCCCAGCAGGAAGTAATGGTAGTACAGGACCAGCGGGACCAGCTGGACCAACAGGACCAGCGGGACCAGCAGGAAGTGATGGAGATGATGGCTCAACAGGACCTACGGGACCAACAGGACCTACAGGACCTA
>MDTG01015361.1_pt1 | contig 23028 bp, 23 predicted proteins | sample 811421 | NCBI WGS metagenome assembly MDTG01 (sample SAMN05326645, study PRJNA326480) | marine metagenome | isolation source: seawater | place: Pacific Ocean: South East | collected 2011
GAAGGTAATTGGCTCATTAGCATAGGCAGTTTTAAAATATTTATAACCAAATTCAATACCACAACTACTGTGACCACACGACTCCGAATAGGCCGACTTTATCAAAAAAGGGAATTCTGGCACTGAGCCATCTTCTGTTTCAATCGTCACAACAATGGGCCCGCGATAGCCATGAGCCTTATCGAATACCGTAGTGCAACTTGTTGTATAAAAACACGCCAGTAGCACGCTCATGTACATTACTAAATTTTTCACACTATTAACCTCCTATTTTAATAATTATTTAGCGCTAATAATGGGGTTGTCGGCACTGCCACTAATTTGGTAGCTATAAATATTTGCAAGTTGCACCAGTTCAGGTGATAAAACAAGGCCGTTGTCTGTATCAAACAATAGCCCTAACTCTTTTAATAAATCAGCTTTATTGTTTTTTAAAATATAACCAAGCGCTTCATCTCTTTCATAGCGAGTCATGCTTTTATTTGTACCTACCATTAACATTATTAGCTATTGATTAAGAACACCATATAAACGACTCTCATTTACATGCCTTAATAAGGCCAGTTTATTTTTCAAAATAAAATAAAGATAAGAAATTTTTTCATTGTTTAACACACGTTCTTTATTTAGATTAGTCTCAACATTATTGAGCTGTATAACTAAATTTTGAATATAACTTAAACCATAACCAGCTTACGTTCTAAGATCTTCTATTTCAGACTCTATTTGATTGACATCATTTAAATTAACAGCGAGTAATTTAGAGCTAAAAAGCAGCAAACCAACCAAAAAAAACAAGATACAAAACTACTAGGCCTAATTTCCATAACTATTCCTTATCATTAAAATTCCCCCTTTATTAAAACAAACATTACATCAATTCAATAATGTATCAAACAAAATAAATATTAAAAAACAGAAAGAATAATAAATCACTACATTAAAATAAAAACAAACAAAATATAACTACAAAAAGAAAAAACAAAAATTAGCTATTAAACAACTCAAATAACATTGCAAATAAAAAACAGCTTAATTTATTCAACTTACAAGGACGTTTATTTATCTATGTATATTTTTCTCCTCATGCTTTTTCATAATTTTTAATTTCTGAGCATATAAAAAGAGTCAATTTAAGAGCTCTGGCAACATCATCATCTGAACTTGTTGGCAACATAAATGCAGGTGATAAATATGCAGTTATCGGTACAAGAAGCACCGGTAGCTGGTTAAATATTTAGCACAACGATGCATCATACTAGGCTTATGGCAGTGGATATTTCGGTCAAACTCAGGGCTCTTATATTGAGTTATCTCAAGATCAAGATGGGAATGATATAGGCTCTGTTCCAAGTGATTCGCGAATAGTAGTTTTACAGGAAATAGGCGACAGTGTTTTAACCTGGTTTGATGGTAAGCTAAGCCGTTTGAATAAATCAGATGTTGATCTAGACATTCCTGTTAGTGATTATGAATTTACCTCAACCCCTTCCACCCAAGTTATGATTGAAGAGATATTTTCATATTCCATTACTGTTAATTATGTTGGAGGCGTTGAATATACCCTTGTTAAAGCACCTAGTGGCATGGTAATTAACCGAAATGAAATAACGTGGATGCCTTCTGATTCAGATATTGGGCAATCCACGGTTATTATTCGTGCAATAATTGATGACCAAGTCATATTGCAATCATTTACTATCGATATTTCAGCACCATTTTCATTGTGTAATAATTTAAGTGATATAAATACCAAATTCATAAGACAGAAGAGCTAGGCAAGAACTCTAACAACTATAAAAAACCTTGTACGCATTTGCCTACAAGGTTTTTTTATCCCTGCAAAACAGCAAAAACTGTGCTTTATTTATAGGACGAATAAAAACAAGAGCACAATGAATGGAGTTTATAAGTCAGGTTATTTACGTCGATAACGTAGAAGAAGTACTCGACTTTTATTATCAAGCATTTGGTTTTAATACCAATCATATAAGTGACGATGCAGAGTACGGTGAGCTCGTAACGGGCACGGTGAAATTAGCGTTTGCCACTCACCCACACGCGCAATCTTATTTTAAGCAAGGCTACATTCGCGCACACCCGAAGCAACCCGCATTGGGATTTGAATTAAGATTTAGTTGTGAAAACCTAGCACAAAGCTACGATAAAGCCGTACTTGCAGGTGCTGAACCTTTATGCCCACCGACAAAAAAAGACGCCCAACATTATGCCTATGTAAGGGCCATTGAAGGTACATTGGTGTGCCTCATTGAGATTTAACTTTTTGTCAGCTCGGTATGCAGCTCTAGTGTCAGCACGCGAAGTTCCTCAAGGCGATCTAAGCTCATATTAGAGCGTGCCATTAACTTAGCCGTTAATTCTTCCGCGTCTGTTTTAAGCTGTATGCCCTGCTCTGTTAACGAGATCACTTTTTTGCGTTCATCTTCACTAGAGACTTGGCGAGTTAACAAGCCTTTTGCTTCTAACCGTTTCACAATAGGGGTCAGTGTGCCTGAGTCTAAATGCGTATCAAAAGAAAGCTCTTTTAAGCTTACTTGATTTCTGTACCACAAAGAATGCATCACGATGTATTGCGGATAGGTTAAGTCATACGCTTCGAGTAAAGGGCGAAACGCTCTTATTAGCGCATTAGTCGCACTGTAAAGCGTAAAACACACATTGTCTGATAAGTTTTGAGTCATTGCAGTGCCTTAAAGATAATTACTGCGGCTATTATTACGTTAATTTACTTTGCGCGCAAATTATTTTCGAATAACACTTGCCATTTGCCTAAAAGATCATTAAATTGATCGCAAATAGTTTGCGCGCAAATGTTTTGCGTGAATCTTAGTTTGTTATTTCACTAGCATTGCTAGATTAAAAAATACGAGGTTTTTATGGCTACAAGTCAACAGATTCATTTAGTATCACGCCCTACAGGCATGCCGACCCACAATAACTTCAAGCAAGTAGAAATAACATTGCCTGAACTACAAGATGGTGAAGTCTTAATTAAAAACACCTGGATGTCAGTCGACCCTTACATGCGCCCACGTATGATAGATCGTGAATCTTACATCGACCCCTTTAAATTAAACGACGTTATGGATGGCGGTGCCATTGGCGAAGTGATCGAATCACGTAACAACCAATTTCCTGTTGGCAGTAAAGTAACTCACCTTAGTGGCTGGCGCACTGCACACATTAGCGATGGCAGCGACTTAACCTTATTACCTGATGTACCACTGCCTGATCAATTATTTTTAAGCACCATGGGTATGACAGGTTTAACTGCATGGGCAGGCCTTACAAAAGTTATCACTCTAAAAGAAACAGACACTGTGTTTGTGTCTGCTGCATCTGGCGCAGTCGGCAGTGTTGTGTGCCAAATTGCTAAGCTAAAAGGCTGTAAAGTTATCGCCTCTGTGGGGTCAGATGAAAAAGCACGCATGGTAAAAGACTTAGGGGTTGATGCTGTAATCAACTACAAAACCGTTGAAAACCTTACTCAAGCACTTCAGCAAGCCGCTCCACAAGGGATTGATGTTTACTTTGAAAATGTCGGTGGCGACCACCTTGAAGCAGCATTAAATGTGATGAACGATTACGGCCGCATTCCTGTTTGTGGCATGATCTCAGGTTACAACAACGACACGGCGCAACCTGGGCCAAATAACTTATTCTTCATTAACTCTAAAAAGTTAACCGTACAGGGCTTTATTGTTATTGATTATTTTGACCAATTCCCTGAATTTATCGAGCAAATGGGCGCATGGCTCAGTGAAGGTAAAGTTAAGTCTGAAGAAACAGTATACGAAGGCATAGAAAATGCCGTAAATGCTTTTCTTGGTTTATTCGAAGGTAAGAATAAGGGCAAAATGCTGGTTAAGCTATAACACGCTAAACGTGTAATAAACAGCCTGTGTCTTCGCTGACACAGGCTTTTTAATAGTGAAAAAATTTAAAAAATACCATCGTCGAAACCAGAACTGTTTACGATTTAAACGCCCTTGAAAAGAAAACAGTACATCACAAATAGCTAAATCTCGAGGTTTCGAGAGGTACATAGCTTTGCGAGTTAGCTCAGCCTCAGGGGCTTTATATAGGTTATCAGTCATTCAAAAGCGATAAGTATGCCAGCTGTGCCAGTTTTTCTAATGATGAGCTTGCCTTAGATTCTGGTTTTTCAGCATCAACAGAATAACGCCTTTTTGGGATCTTAACTTGAATAAAGCCATGGTTGTTTGCCATATCGAGACGTAATAGTTCACGTTCTTTTGGGGTTAGGTGATTTTCATGAATTTTTTCAAGTTCACCATTATCAAGCCAAATCGCGGCACAGTTGGGGCACTCATCTAACTCAACTACTTTAAGCGGGGTAAAAAAACGCCGCATCATCACGATATCAGGGCACTTAGGGCAATTAATCCGCTTGGTAAGATCAATGCATTCTGTCGGTAATGTTTGTAAGTGTGCGACCAACACCTGTGCTGTTTCTAAATTGGGATCGCTGAAGTGAAATATTTGCCGATTATCAAAAAACACGCCACCCGTTGATGAAAAATACACCTTAGTATCGCCAATACTCACCTCATTAAGGGGTGTATTTGTGCGTGGACAATCCATAAAACATCCTTGTTTTTAATATTAGTTAAGCGCTTTTAAAATAAGCGGTTTTAATGGTTCTGGCAATGCGATTTGCCCACCTAAAACAAACTCATGTGCTTCACTCGACATTTTTTGCCATGTTTTACGAATGATCCCCAGCCATTTCGCCTCGTCGTAATCAGGTTTACTCATTGCAAAATCAAGCATGTAATGCTCAATAAATACCAAACTTGCAATATCTTCTATCAGCTGGCTGTCAGGGTTATGTTTAATGTTCTTTTTAGCAACCGCAGCATACACACGCTCACAATCAGCTATTGAATAGCCCGCAGTTTTCATTAGCGCAGTCACTCGCTCAGCATGAAAATCGTATAACGCGCCTCGCCACTGATAATAACCCTGCTTACCTAAAGGGAAATCACTGCGAGGTGAGCGCCAACGTTCAATATGCTGACCTCGTGCAGCAATGTGCATTAACTCATCAGCGTCAGGTTTAAAACGCGTTAGCATGTCTGTCATACGCATCGCATAAAGGAATTCTTTTGCATATGACTGCCCCTCGAACTTCACACTATTTGGATCAGCATTATTTGCATTATCTATTGCTTTTATTACAGCTTGGTACATAGGAGTTCTTTCTTAAGTATTTGCAAGTTATTGTAATCTGGTCTGTTACATTTTGCTATTTTGTTGAAATTGATGAGTAATTATTGAGCTTTGCTAGACAATAAAGCAACCCTAAACTAGTATTTTTCAGTAAGTAATTTCATACTTTAATTGCCTAAGAGTTTAGGGATGCCCTTGCTGAAGAAAAATAAAATCTCTCAATCGTTACTTTCCTTTATTATTAGTTTCGGCTTATTTTCAACGATTGCATTCAAGGTGTATTTTGATAGGCAAGAAATGCATGAGCTGGAACAAAAAACGATTCTGAATAGTTACAGTAGCGATGTTGAAAAGGCCATTCTCAATGCCCTTCAAGGCCCTTATTTAGTGCGCGCAGCAATGCGTGACTATTCATACACACAAGAGCAGTTCGAAACACTCGCCAAACAAATCCTAAATCACAGCGATGGCAGCCAAACGATCCAGTTGGCGCCAAACGGAATTATTGCCTACAGCTATCCATTACTAAGCCATGAAAGTGTCATCAATGCAGACTTATTCAAAAACAAAACCATCCAAGATTCTTTGCAAAAAACGATACAAACCAAACAAATGCAACTTGATGGGCCTAAAGAGCTCTCACAAGGTGGACAAGGGTTAGTCGCACGCCTACCTATTTTTAAACAAGACACCCTTTGGGGCTTTAGTATTGCTGTGCTGCGCTTTCCTGAATTTATAAGCAATATTAAACCTAAACTTGCCTCTGCATCTCATCGTTTTGAAGTCTGGCAAAAACAAGACACCAATTACCGGCCTTTACTCGCTAATCAGACGTTTGATGAAAGTGAATGGCTAACTCAGCCGATCATGATAAAAAATCAGCAATGGGTAGTCGGCATTAAAGACCAATTTATATTGCGTAGTCACACCGAAATTGCTGTTTTACTGCTGTTCTCACTGCTGTTGTCATCTATCAGCTGTTATTTGTTTTTTATCACGGCGCGTCTTCGCGAGCACGAGCATAATTTAGAAGAATTAGTACAAAAGCAAACAGTCGAACTTTCAGAACAAGCGTTAGCACTCAAACAAGCACAATCATTGAGTGGTGTGGGGAGCTGGCACTTATCACCCGATACGGGAACGCGTCATTTATCAGCCCAAGCCAAAGTGCTTTTTAACTCAGATTCGGCAGAACAAACGATCAACGCTATCTGTAACAGCATCGACAGTTTTTATAAAAATGCCTTTTTAAATTTTATCAATTCACGCCCAAATACGCCTATAGAGCTTGAGTACACCATAAAAATTAATGGCGAAAAGCGCTGGTTTCACGAACTTGCAGAGTGGAACTTTAAAACCAACACTTTAGTGGGGACTGTCGAAGACGTCAGTGACGAAAAACACCAGCAACATGAACTCTATCGGCAGGCTAATTTTGATCCAATGACTGGACTGGCTAATCGCCATTACACTGAAAAATACATCACCAGCTTATGTCCTCAAAATCAATATAACTCAGGACTTACCTTGTTATGCGTTGAAATAAAAGGCTTTCGACAACTCGAAGATATCTATGGTCATAATTTCATAAACGAATTACAAATAATCATTGCCAATCGTTTAATAGAGTTTGCAGAGCACTACCACGCATTTTGCGCCCATATTAAACCCGGGTGTTTTCTACTGCTGTTAAAAGAAGCTATTTTTGATGAAAAGCTTGCAACCTTTGTTGATAAACTTCAACACCAAGTTGCTGGTTTAATTGAAACCGCAGGCACGGCCCACTTTTATCATTTTTATATTGGTGTGGGTTATCCTCATTTACAAAGTCTCGATGCAAGAGAGCAAATTAATACGGCACTTATTGCAATGAATGAGTGCCATAGCTTAGAAAAAACATTCACTATTTACAGCCAGTCTCTAAAAGATAAGCTGATAGCAAAGAGCGACTTAGAAAGTGATTTGCGTCACGCCCTCTCTACCGGTAAGCAATTGAGTATGGTTTACCAACCCATTCTTAATACCAAAACAGGGGCGTTGGTTGCATGCGAGGCATTAGTTAGGTGGCAGCATCCTGTTAGGGGCTATGTGTCACCAAACGAATTTATCGCCATTGCAGAGCAGTCTGCGTTGATCAACTTATTATCGCGGTGGATCATTGCCAAAGTCGCTGAAGACTGTCACCGATTAGTGGAAAATAACATTCATATAAGAATGTCGATAAACCTGTCTCGTAAACAGTTTTCAGATGCGCATCTCGTAAAACGTTTAAGCCAAGAAAAAATGACCTTGTTCCCGGCAGATCAAGAAATAAACCTTGAGATCACTGAGTCTGCTCTTTTTCAAAACACACAATATGCCATTAGCTTAATGCACAAACTAAAAACAGCGGGCTTTGATTTATCGCTTGATGACTTTGGAACGGGTTATTCATCGCTTGCGTCCATACAGCAATTCCCCCTTGATAACGTGAAAATAGACCGCGCGTTTATTTGTAATTGCGTCGAAAACCCGCGTGACGGTCTTTTTTTACAAACCATGAGTGACTTGGCGCATCATTTAAACTTAACCATCACTGCCGAGGGGGTCGAAAGCTCAGAACAATGGCAACTGGTCAGTGATAAAGGCATTGATTACATTCAAGGGTATTTAATTTCAATGCCATTACCAATCGAAAAGTTTATTGAATTTGATCCTGCCCCGTAAGATCGCGGGCAATACTTTGCTGAGGCTTTTCAATCATTCGGGTAAGTTCTGTGCCATCATCACTGATAATGATGGTAGGGGTGTAACGTAAGTCATGCTTCTTTGCGAGGCCGTTAGGGTCGAGCTTGTCGTAGCCAACCGCAACTAAACGCAATGAACCAAGTTGCACTTTAGCCATATCAAGCAATTTTAAAAAGCGCGGTACTTCGCGTTTTGAATCATGGCACCACGTGCCTAAAAAAACTAAAGCTTGCTTGCCTTGCAGTGCTTTTATTGTGTTTAGGTCATTTTCGCTTGGCGAATAGTCTTCATATTCTTCGCTAAATTCAGCGTAGTTTTTAAGTAAGTCTGCAACCGTTATATCGCCAGCATAGGGCGCTTCAGCGGCAAACAGCGTCGTTGACAAAAGCACCACAAAGGCACTCAATACATATTTCATAATTATTATTCTCTACGCTATTAAAGTCCCACAATAACCAATTGCGCTTATTTACACCAGTTTTAGGTGCGTTCAAAACAACATAAAACGTTCTTAAATAAACCTCTACGATGAATAGGGTTAAATCAACATCCCTACTTTCAATTCGGCCTATGAACACACGCTATTCGCAAAATCTTAAAATCTACCCTATTATATTAGTTATAACTAATATAATGAGAATCACCATGGTCACAGCAAAAAGAGTCAGCGGTCTTTTAGTACTTTTCAGCTCAATGAGCTATGCACAAACAACACCGCCTAATATCGCGAGTTTGGAGAGCGAAGCCGTTGAGCGCATTGCATTATTTGCAAACACACTCAAATCTGAACTTGGTGAGGCAATACAGCAAGGTGGGCTTGTTGCAGGGATTGATGTGTGCCAAATGAAGGCGCCCGCTATCGCTGAAAGTTTGTCAATCAATGGCTGGAAAGTCGCTCGTAAAAGCAGCAAAAACCGAAACCCGAACAATAAACCTGATGGTTGGGAGGCCGAGAAAATAGCCGAACTTCTGGACATGCTACGAAACAGCGAAAGCATCGAGAATGTCACATTTTCAACCACCCGCGATGGTCAGTTTCGCTTTGCCAAAGCCATAAAAGTTGCCCCGATGTGTTTAGCCTGTCACGGTGAAAAAATATCACCAGAGGTAAAACAAGCGCTCAATAATCATTACCCTAACGACTTAGCAACTGGGTATAAACTAGGCGATTTAAGAGGCATTTTTTCTGTGAGCAAAACACTGGAAACCCCCTAATACAATGCCATGATGGTGTATTTGTAAGTAACTTAGGCTCGCATAGTGCACCATTAGCCATTAATATAAGCGCAAATAAAATTAACCTAGGTGTAGTTTATGTCGACCCCTCCTTGCCCAAAGTGTCAATCGGAATACGTATACCCAGATCAAAACAACCTCATATGCCCTGAATGTGGGCATGAATGGAATCCAACAGCTGTAAATAGCGATGACGTGATCACAGTAAAAGATGCCAACGGCACTTTATTGGTAGATGGCGACAAAGTGACAGTTGCTAAAGATTTAAAAATCAAAGGCAGCTCACAAGTCATTAAAATTGGCACCAAAGCTGTTATTCGCCGAGTGCTCGATAAAAAAGACCACGAGCTCGACTGTAAAGTAGACGGTATCGGCGAAATGATGGTCACTGCAAAATTTGTAAAGAAAGCTTAAGCTTGCGCGTCCTCAGCCAGCCATGACAACATGGCGCTGCGGACAACTTCAACATGCTCGCCGCCCACAGTCCAGTGACAAACACCTTCAAGCTCAATAAACTGAGCCTTATTTCGGGCATATTTTTTTGCCATTGCTCGCTGTGCTTTGATAGGGGTCACCCTGTCTTTATTGCCCGCAATGATAAGTATTGGGCAGCGAATTGATGCACTATTAACGCGTGAATAACCCGTTGGAAAAAAGCCACTTACCCCCATTTGAAATGTAGCCCGCCCCGACTCATAAGTCGCATGCTGATATATTAGCTGCTGAACCGAATCAGGTTGCGTATTCGCAATACCATAACGAATCTGCGCAAGCGTGATGTGTGTTACCCGCCGCCATAGCGGAAATAAAAATAAATTACGTCCAAATGTGCGAATAACAGACCAACTCCATGCATTGATCCCCCCCGGTGCCGCTGATGAAAGTAAAATAAGCTTGGCAACATGCGTCCTTGCAGCGACCAATTGAGCCAGTAACCCACCCATCGAATGACCAACAATAATGGCAGGCCTATCAAGCTTGGCTATTTCTGCCATAATAAACGCAACATAATCTTGTAAGCGCAGCTTCGCTAATGTCTGTTTATCTGCCGTTGTATAACTTGATTTGTCAAAATGCATTGGCAACGTTAATGCATGAACTTCAAAGCCCTGTTGCGTAAATACTGCCGCCACGTCTTGCATAGCCACCGCGGTGCTCCACATACCATGAATAAGGACAACGGGTGGTTTATTTTTAAACTGTGTATTCATGCCGTTCATACCATTTATTAACCCATCGAAACGACAGCTTATGTGTGCTGATGTCGATGCTTGTCGTTGTTAAATTGTAAAACATCATTGGCAATTGGGTCCTGAGTGAGCGTTTGTTTATCTTTACCATAATGCATTGTTACCACCCACAGTGGTTAAATAATAAAAGCCACAGTTGTGGCTTTTATTTCACACAGACTCGCTTTTAGTAACAAGCCGTTCGGGTATGTGTAAGGTACGCTGCGGAAATGGAATCGTTAAGCCTGCGTCTTCGATAGACTCTTTAACGCGCTTATTTAAATCCCAATACGTTTGCCAATAATCGTCATTTTTAGCCCACGCTCTAAGCTGTATATTAACTGCACTTTCGGCCATAGCCGATACCATAACGTGAGGGGCAGGCTCTAAAAGTAAGCGAGGTTCACTGCCAGCAATACGTTTTAAAACATCGAACCCTTCATCAATCGAATCGGCATACGAAATACCCACAACAATATCCATGCGGCGTTTACCATTTCGAGTAAAGTTTTTAATATTGTTGCCCCACACAATCCCGTTCGGTGATGCGATATATAAGCCATCAATGGTTTGAAAAATAGTGGTGAACAAATTAACTTCAGAAACCGTTCCTTGCATTGAACCTATTTCAACAAAGTCACCCACTTTAAACGGCCTTAAAATAAGCAACATCATGCCAGCAGCAATATTACTTAAAGTATCTTTAAGCGCTAAACCAATCGCGAGGCCTGCGGCCCCCACTAACGCAATCAAACTTGCGGTATTTACGCCAAAAATATCTAAAATAAACACACCACCAATCACATATACCGTATAGCCTGCAACCGATGACAAAATAGGCAAGAGTGTGTCGTCTACTTTATTCAGTTTTGAATGAGAGTTTTTAATCGCCTTTTTCACAGACTTGGCGATAAACGCACTGGCAATCAAAATTACAATCGCCAGCACCAATTTGTAGCCCAGCGCAATAATAGTCTGTGAGTGATTAAGCCAAAAATCGCTAACCGTTTGTTTCATACTATGTCCTGTATAATATATTTATATTTCAATTCGTTAACTTAATTGCTTACTGAAAACAGTAACCACGTATTATAGGCACAGTACACAAGCAGTAGCCCAACCCCTTCAACTCTGTTTATTCTGCCAGTCCTGCGATAACCATAAGCAAACACTAATAAACATAGCGTTAAAGAGAACATCGCTAACCAATCACGCATTAATAAATCACTTGAAAGATTAACGGCAGGCGCAATAACACCAGCAATGCCTGTCACCGCTAAAATATTAAACATGTTAGAGCCAATCACGTTACCAATGGCAATATCGTGTTCACCTTTTCGCGCTGCGACAACTGAGGCGGCAAGTTCAGGTAACGACGTACCCAGTGCCACAATAGTTAAGCCAATAATTAAATCGCTTATTCCCATAAGTTCAGCAATATTTACCGCCCCCCACACAAGTAAACGAGAGCTGGAAATGAGTACAATAAGCCCGATGACTAACCAAGTAATAGCCGCCTTAAGCGACATAGGTTGGGCACTCAGTTCCTGCTCAACATCGTTTTGTAAGGTATCGTTTTTGCTTTTTAGCGCAGCAAAAATACTCCAGCCAATAAAGGCTAGAAACCCAAGTAATAATACAATGGCATCAAAACGCGTTAGGCTGTTGTCCCATATCAACACAGCAAGCAAAATACTAACAAGCAGTAATAGTGGCAGCTCTTTTTTAACAATCGTTGAATGAACGACAATCGGCGAGATAATAGCTGTAAGGCCCAAGATCAGCCCTATATTTACGATATTTGACCCAACGGCATTCCCTAATGCAAGCTCGGGGCTGCCGTCTGCCGCTGCCATAGCTGACACCAACATTTCTGGCGCAGACGTGCCAAAGCCAACAACGATCATGCCAATTAAAAGAGTTGGCATACCCGCATATTTAGCACTGACAGCGGCACCATCAACAAATCGATCGGCACTCCAAATCAGCAATGCAAAACCGCATAAAATAGCGAGGACAAAAGTAATCATATGAACTCCCGGCGCATCAGTGGTAACAAAATGACCGACTTGAACATTGCGTAGTCACCCAGACGACACGCTAGAAAAGTAATAAACACGAGCAGACCCCTTAGGGCGGAATACAATAAGGCATGCACTATGCCCGCCCGGAACACAGTAGATGCCTTAAGTCTTGTCAATCCATACTACGGACATGAACGCCACGAACGAATGTTCGGAGACTGTTGACGTTCATCTTAGTAACTAAGCGACTACTCCCCTAAGGTTAGGCGTAGACTATATAACCAAAAGTCACAAGTACAAAGTAAAATCTACACCTTTTTTACTTGTTTTTTTTACCACGATTCGACTTCTTAAACAGAGTAACGTTCGACGACAATACCCGCCACATCACATGCTTTACAGTGCAATTCCCAACCACCAGCCCAAGTTCGAGCATGAAGACTTGCATGGCAAAGTGGACACACTCCATCAGCAAATGTACTCGGAGTTAACGCTTTTGCACGCTTAGAAAAAAACCTTAAAAACCACAAAATGTTATCATCGATGTTTATCGCAAGATCGCGACGTAAGGTATCGCAAAATGCGTTAAAGACTGCCTGCTTGTATTCCCGTTCATGTTCAGGCGATTTTGCAGCATACAGACCAAGATAGTGATCGATTTCTTTAACACGTTCAGGCCATGCGTGTGCGTCTATATGATGTTGGCAATCAATCAGTTCTGCCAATGTATAATTTGCGTAATCTGGTTTTATCATCGTAAATTTCCTCCTTAAAACTCACTCACTCGGATAAAGAGAGCTATTTTTATTTATCTCTGCTAACCACTGCTCAAACAAGGTATTAGCATCAGCCAGCTCATTCTGTGACAAGCGTGGGGAGTGCTTTTGCTCAAACCAAGCATAGCGATTATATAAATCATTATTTTGCGTCATTTCCATAAGCAAACGATTAATCGCATAGGCTTTAGCCGCACTGTTTACGCCCACTTGTTCATCGACAAACATATACGTGCTTTTTCATTTCCCTGCATCGCTGCGCGCTCTATGAATTCTGCCCTTGCAAGTTTAGTAGGAAATTGCGAACGCACATAAAATTCAGGTGTTAAACGTAAACATAGCATCCCACGATAAAATGCAAATTGCTAGATTACGCTAGCCCAAAAAACTTGAATGCAAGACATAGCTGCCCAACAGGTGCCTTACATTCAAGCATTAAAAATATGCTAGCGAGTCAGCATATTAACGGCCATTATAATAAGCAAAGTGGCAAATATTTTTTTGATCAATGACACTGGCCATGTCTGCGTTGCTAAGGCCCCCCAAGGCGCAGTAAACCAAGACGTACAAACAATACCCAACAGAGCCGGTAAATAAACAAACCCTGCAAAACCGTCTTGCAATGCAAAGTACTGACTACCCGCACTGATGTAACCTACCGAACCAAAGAGCGCAATAACAATGCCACAAGCCGATGCACAGCCAATGGCTTTTTTCATATCGACTGAAAAAAACGTTAATAATGGCACAAGCACCGCACCGCCCCCAATACCTATCATGGCCGATAAGCCACCGGTGATTGTGGTTAAAAATGTAAGCAGGCCTTTATTAGGTAATTGACGCGCAGTGGATGTATCTCCCCTGCCCCCAAAAATCATTTTAAGCGCAATGAGCACAACGCAAATAGCGAATACTAACCTCACCACATTTTCTGGTAATAACGCCGCAATAAACCCACTGATGAGCGCACCAAGTGCCACACCAACCATCACCCAAGGCGCAATTTCCCATGGCACATTGCCATTTTTATGATGCGCTATTGCTGACGACGTTGAAGTAAAAAGTATGGATGCCAATGAGGTTGCAATAGCCACTACCACGACCTGCTCTGCGGGTAAGAGATTAAAGTGCAATAAAATAATGCTGAGTATTGGCACAATCACTAAACCGCCACCAATCCCTAATAAACCGGCTAAAAATCCAACGCCACTGCCAAGTAAAGCGCAGTAAAGCACCAACACGATTAATTCACTCATTCCCTTTATCTCTGTTATTCGTTTAGATTTCGAGTATATCAATTAAAGGAACAATAGTTGCGGCGTTAAGTATTGAATATTACTCACGTTTCACATGAAAAAACCACATCATAGCCTCACCCATTTAGCCATCTAGACTTTCAAAGTATGTTTAAGCACTTTGCACCCATATTAAATACACACCACATGAGTGCGTCCCTTGAATGTATGAATCGCATTCATGTTTTACCTGAAATAAAAACGTTTTTCTTCATGCTCCAGAGCACGTATAAATTTATTAACGCTGCAAAGGTTACGACAGCTAATTGAGTAGCCTGCTATGACTAACACAGCGATTAATGATTAAACAGCAGTTACGTTTTCGGATTAAACATTGGATACCTACAGCCATGAAAAATGATTTTACATTTACTATTAAGCGCATTTGCTTGGATGAAAACTACCATCCATCAAACAGCACGCGTATTACTACCAACTTTGCAAACTTAGCAAGAGGCGAAAGCCGTAAACAGAACCTACGCAATGCTTTAAAAATGATTAATAATCGTTTTAATGCCTTAGCAAATTGGGATAACCCACAAGGCACTCGCTACTCTGTTGAACTGGAAATTATTTCTGTTGATATCGATATTGCGAACAGTGGTGACGTTTTTCCCTCTATTGAAGTGTTAAAAACGAATATTATTGATCACCACACCGATGAACGAATCGAAGGCATTGTGGGTAACAACTTCTCATCTTATGTTCGCGACTATGACTTTAGTGTGTTGCTGCTTGATCATAATAAAAGTAAAAGCCAATTTAGCATCCCCGATAACTTTGGCGACTTGCACGGCAAGCTGTTTCAACACTTTGTAAGCTCTGATACTTATAAAAGCCACTTTAAAAAACCACCGGTGATTTGCTTAAGCGTGTCAGACAACAAAACCTATCACCGCACTGAAAACCAGCATCCAATTTTAGGGGTAGAGTATCAGCCAAATGAAACATCATTAACCGAACAATACTTCAAAAAAATGGGCTTACAAGTGCGTTACTTTATGCCTCCTAACAGTGTGGCTCCTCTGGCATTCTATTTTTTTGGTGATTTGCTTAACGATTACACTAACCTTGAGCTTATCAGCACCATTAGCACCATGGAGACCTTTCAAAAGATCTACAGGCCAGAAATTTATAACGCCAATGCAGTCGCAGGGAGCCGTTATAAACCAAACTTAAAGAACCAAGATCATTCATTAACACAGATTATTTATGACCGTGAAGAGCGCAGTCAGTTAGCTGTTGCACAAGGCAAATTTGCCGAAAAATACTTTATAAAGCCCTATAAAACAGTGCTTGAGCAATGGTCTAGCAATCTGGCCTAATAACGAGATAACTAAGCGATTATTATGAAAAAATTATTACCTACTTCAACCGCTGGCAGCTTGCCAAAACCGTCTTGGTTGGCACAGCCAGAAACGCTTTGGTCACCCTGGAAATTACAAGGAAGTGAACTTAGCGATGGCAAGCATGATGCTCTGCGGGTTTCGTTACATGAACAACAGTTAGCAGGTGTTGATATTGTGAGTGATGGCGAACAAACCCGCCAGCACTTTGTCACCACCTTTATTGAACACTTAACAGGGGTTGATTTCGAAAACCGTAAAACCGTTAAAATACGTGACCGTTACGATGCCAGTGTGCCGTGTGTTGTTGGGCCTGTATCACGTACCAAACCGGTGTTTGTTGACGATGCCAAATTTTTGCGCGCACAAACCAAGCAGCCAATCAAATGGGCGTTGCCGGGTCCGATGACCATGATCGACACCCTGTACGATGACCATTATCACAGCCGCGAAAAGCTCGCCTGGGAATTTGCTAAAATTCTTAATCAAGAGGCCAAAGAGCTTGAAGCTGCAGGTGTCGATATAATTCAATTTGATGAGCCCGCTTTTAATGTGTTTTTTGACGACGTTAACGACTGGGGTATTGCCTGCCTTGAAAGAGCAATCGAAGGGCTGCAATGCGAAACTGCCGTTCATATTTGTTACGGTTACGGCATTAAAGCCAATACCGATTGGAAACAAACATTGGGCAACGAGTGGCGCCAATACGAGGAAATATTTCCTAAGCTACAAAAATCGAATATCGATATAATTTCGCTCGAATGTCATAACTCGCGTGTACCAATTGAATTACTTGAGCTGATCCGTGGAAAAAAAGTGATGGTAGGCGCCATTGATGTCGCACGCAATGAAATAGAAACCCCAGAAGAGGTTGCTGCAACACTGCGTGAAGCACTCAAATATGTTGATGCCGATAAGCTCTACCCTTGCACCAACTGCGGCATGGCCCCATTGCCCCGAGATATCGCAAATGACAAATTAAAAGCCCTCAGCGCAGGGACAGAGCTTGTACGAAAAGAGCTGCTAGCTAATTAACCCTCACGAAAAACAACGACATTACAGATAAACAAGCAGGTAGCGTGCTACACGACACCTGCTTTTTTACTTCACGCTATTCAAAAAATCGTAATTCCTTAATTTTAAGCAATTTCTGAATGTTTAATCACCCTTTCCGACTAGCTAACATAACTACGTTCACCAATACTGTAACGGCAATAAACACAACCCAATAAAAAATAAGGAACCATGATGCTGTCGAATATACCGCGCTTTAAAATTGACGATATTTTGATGGCCATCAAAAACAACGAGTTCTTTTTAGTCGCACAGCCACAAGTCAACCTCGACACATACGAACTGGTCGGGTTTGAATTTCTGGCACGCTGGAATCATCCTAAATATGGTGTCATCGCACCATTTCATTTTATTGATCTACTTGAAATAAATGAACAATGTTATTTATTAACACTCACACTGTTTGAACGAATGCTGCAGACCATTCAGCCCCTTGATCATACGAAAACGGCTATTCACTATTCATTAAATATGTCAGCAAATGACCTCACCATTGAAGGCTTCGCCAAACAAATCGGTCATTTAATCAATCAATACCAGATAAATGCAGATTCGATTGTACTCGAAGTCACCGAAACCGCAGGTATTTTCAGCAACCAAAGCGTGGCAAACCTGAGACAACTCAGTCAATTGGGTATTCAACTTGCTATTGATGATTTCTGGACGGGCTTTTCGACACTCGAAACAATTCGGTTAAATGTGTTTAGCGAAGTAAAAATTGACTACTCCTTAACCTCGCAGCTTATTAATGACAAAGCAAGCATGGCAGGCATGAACGCTATTCTTCAACTGTGCAGTGATTTAGAGCTGCGTTGTGTAATCGAAGGCATAGAAACCTGCATGGCACGAGGCATTCTTATTGAAGCCGGTGCCAAAATTGGTCAGGGCTTTTTATTTGACAAAGGGGTTGAGGAGCACGCTCTTAAAGAGTGGATTACTAATTATACTCACAGTCAATACAGCGCAAAATGTGATAACGCCACATTGTTACTCAGTGAAAAAGAGCTTCGTTTACTAGAGCTTCGCCCACATCCTTCTTGGCTATGGGATTTCAACACCAATAAAGTCATTTGGGCAAATCGTTCTGGGGTTAAATTTTGGGGAGTAGAGAGCCTCAAAAACTTACAAGCAAAAACATTCAACTTAATGAGTTACTCAGTTAAAACACGGCTAAAAAGCTATTATCGACGCTTTGTTTCGGGAGAAGCCGAAATAAGTTCTGAATGGGATTTTTACCCAAATGGTCGGCACAAAAAAGTCTTTTGTATTCAAATCCCCCGCGTTTCACAAGAAGGTAACTACGTTATGATGGTGCATGCGTTTGAAGGGTTTCATTCGCGCCTACCCAATAAAAAGCACTTCGATTCAACAAACCAGTTCCCTGCCCCTTTTATCATTGTTAATGAGCAAGGAGCGCTAACACGCATTAATAAACACGCCCATATTGAGATTGATATTCAAACAGACCAAATTAGCGAAATAATTGCCCCTGATGATTTTCAAAATATAAAATCAGCCTGCCGAGGTGGGCATTTGGTGCAAACATTTGTAAAAAACCAAAAGAGTGATTGCCAAGACGTACTCTACATTCGTGCTTTAATGGTGCCGGATCAAAATACGTCTGAACAATGTGTTTACCACATAGTGTTAGTGCCTATCAGCGATTTACTCGCCAACGAGATACCCGCGCTAAAACCTGTTGACAATTAAAATTAACACCAATAGGAAGAACAAAACACATTACACTGACCATAGAATAAACGTAATAACAATATTCAATAACTTACTCAATGTTCTAACCCCTCATAACAAAACGGCATTAAGGCATTAAGGTTGAAAATGCCGCACACACTTCAAAATCAATAGAGCTTATAAAGTAGCAAAAATATAAAATACCGTAATTTAGCCACGGTAATTTAAGCCTGCCCAACGCTTTGAGCAGGCTATCAAAGAGCATTAAGGTTAGAAAATATAAATGAAACCGACGCCTATTTCACTTTCATAATTACTACGCGCGATGGGGCTTTTCCTTACATCACTGCTGAAGTACTCAAAAAGAGCTTCCGCGTAAATCTGCCAATTATCATTCATATTATGTCGGTAACTGTAATCCACGCCAAACGAGCGTAATCCCCCACTCAAAGAGGTCGTTTCTAAGCCTGATGCCGCAGATTGCATTTCGTCTATACCAAACCCTTTGTTGGCATAGTCACTATCATGAAAAACAGCCACTAGATTAACTTCAGAACCCGACCCATCTGTGTGGGTTCCAAAGCGTCTACCTACCCCAAACAAACCTAAATTTCCATCTTCACTTGCCACAACACGGCTTACTAGCCAGTAACGCCAATCAGGTGTGAAAGAACGACGAGCCTGAAACACCAGTTCAAACCCTTCTTCTTGATCACCTAACCCATCTAATCGGCCATCATCTGAATCGCTTTCTTCTCGCCCCTCATCAAAACCTACCGATGCCTCTAACAACCAATCATTGTTTCGAAGACCACGCCAACCAAATGCTTCTCCAGCAAAATAAAATATATTATCGCCCTTACGCCATTGCACCGCTCCCGCAGGCTGTAATTCAAACCCAAATTCGTCTGAACCTTCGTAGGCCGTTTCATATTCAACGCCTGCACCAAGCCCAAAGCTCCAGCCGTCTTTCCCTTTAGTGAAATCATCTAATGAAGGTAAAGGAACCAGTGCTTCTCTATCCTCTAAAGCCAGTACTGAAGGGGTTGCCAACCCATAAATACAAGAAAGAAAAATTGGTAAAAGCTTTTTCATTTATTTCATCCTCTCAAAATTTATTGTGGGGTCTGCATGGCAGATCCTATTCTTGTAGAGAGATCGACCAACAACGGCAGTATGCGAATGCTATTGCATCGTATAAGTGTAGCAATAGAGACTCTTACATTCTTAAGATCATCTATCCGCATTAAAATACGAATTAATTTTTTAACTAGATCAGTAAATAACCCCGTTGAGAGAGGTTAGTTAGTTGGTATATATAAATAGTTTGGGGAGGTTATGAAAATGCTGTTTTTTCTCTTTGAGAAAAACCCAAAATAGTTATAAGAAACACATCTCTGACACCCTCTCAGTAATACTGCAATTCAAGCCTTGCAATAAAGAATTTTCAAATCTGCTGATAAAACCAAAGGGTTTGTGCTCTTTACAAATAAACATGTGAACTCAACAAGTCTTGCCTAAAATGAGTTAAAAAATAAAAACCTGTCATTTTTTAGTGAGTTTTAAGCTTCTTGTAATTGTTATTATTGAACAACTTTTGTGTTAACCTCAATTAAAAATAATAACTAAATTCTAATAATGGATTAGTAGTTTCTGATGGAGTAACAGTTTAAATGTTAAGGGTTTTATGCTTTGTTCTTTTTTCTTCCAGCTTGGCCGCCAATGAAGTAAAAAATGAAATAGATAAGGTTCTTTATGGCTATACCTCTTTATCTGAGTCGAGAGCTATTTTAGAAAAATTAGAACAAGGAATGCCATATAAAAATGGGCTTGATGATGCGCGAGTAATGACGTTTAAGTGTTGGTTTTCGGATGTTACTACATCTATTGGGCTACTCCATTACAATGCCTTTTTAAATAATGCGAAGCCAATAATCCATAGCTCAAGTAGTGAAACATTAAAACAAGACCTTACAGCCTGTGAAGCTTTCCAAGAGTACAACCAAGGCAATTACCAATTCGCAGCAACACTTTTAACCCCTATAACTCAAAACTCTGCAAACACGCAAAACCCTGAAGAGCTAAACGCCATTGCAACCGCTAACACTGTACTCAACCGTATTTACTTAGCTCTAGGCAACTATGAGGATGCATTCCATGCAGCACAAAAAGCCTATCAGCTATTTGAAAAATCAGGAAATAGCTATGAACAAGCTCTTGCCCTAAAAGAAATAGCAGATATTCATATCGCTCTTTACAACTTTGATCTTGCAATTGAACAACTGCAACGCTCTGCAACCGAATTAGCAAAGTTTAATAAACAAGAACATTACAAAGTAATCGATCAACTCGCTTTTGCTCATGAAAAAAGCGGAAATTTCCCCAAAGCTATAGAGTTGTATCAGTCAATTAAAAAAGATGTAAGGTCTTACGAAAGCGATAACGGTTATGCTTACGTATTGATAAAACTAGCCGAGCTTTACACCGAACTAGACCAGCTCAATGCTGCAAAGTCATATTTAACCGCTGTTGATAAACTAAAGATAAATGATAGCTGGATCACAACACTGCTAACTATGACACAAGCCCAATGGAACTTAAAAAGTAATAATCTAAACGCAGCTCTGACTTTATTTAATATGTTACAAACTGAGCAAAACTCATGGCCGGTCAGTTTTAAAGAAAGGTATTTAAACTTTGCTTCATTAGTTGCTGAAGCCACAAATGACTCCTCGTTACACATAAATGCTCAGCAACAACTGATAACGATAGTAAAACAAAAGCAAAAAGACATAGCCAATAACGCCCTTATATCTGCACGTCTAAACTTTAACTTTGAACAACAAAAGCGTGAAATAACTCGTCTAGAACAAGCTTCAGCTCTGCAAAAAGAGTTACTAACAGTGGCTGAAGATAAAGCCTTTTGGCAACGATTAACACTCATTATTGCCAGCGTATGCTTATTCCTATTTGCAATTTATACCTTCAAACAAGTTCGTCAGAAAAAGTACTATGAAATACTTGCTTTAAAAGATGAGCTAACAGGCATAGCGAACCGAAGAGCTATCATGAACCTGAAGCGTAAGGTTATGCAAAAAAATCAACATAACTCTCAAGTAAGTTCACTGATTTCAATTGATATAGACCATTTTAAAGCTGTAAATGATCAGTACGGCCATGATATTGGCGATGAGCTTATCATTTCAGTTGTAAACACGATTGTAAGTACTGTGCGCTGTTCGGATATGGTCGGAAGAGTCGGTGGCGAAGAGTTTTTAATTGTTCTTGAAAATCAAACTCTCGACAATGCAAAAGAGATTGCATGGCGTATCAGGCATTCAATAGCAGAAAAACAACATACTTCTTTGAGGGTTAATGCGACCGTAAGTATTGGTGTTATTGAAATATCCCAACAGGAGACTGCAGAGCAAGCAGCAAAACGTGTAGATTTAAACTTATACAAAGCTAAGGAAAATGGCCGGAATCGTGTTGTGGTTTAGCCATAGTTAAACATTCTTGGTAACAACTAACCACTGCGTTTATTTTTGAAAAGTAAACGCTTTTCGGTCAAAAGCTAATAGCAAAAACAACCCGCAATCAGAAAAATACAAAAATAGTTACAACAAACACATTTGCTAAAACCCCACTCAATAAGATCTGCAATTCCAGCCCTGTAAGAAAGCATTCCAGTTTAGGCAAAAAAGTACAATTTGCATCTAAGAGTTTTAAATTATCACCAAAGGTCACACCTGCATGTCTGGAGAACATTAAAGCAACAGAAGTTAGAAGCAAATTTCTTCTTTGCCTGCTGGTTGCTTCAATCATTTCCAGAACTTTATCATTCCATTTTTTACAAACTCCTTTTTAGATAAAAACATGCATTTAAAATAGGTAGAACCTATTCAGCTAACGAAAGCCACTGCTCAAATTGCTTAATAGTAGTTTCATGCTTTCTTTTTAAGCCCAGTTCAGAGCACATCTCTTCTACAGGGTTTGAGCTATTATTATTTTTAGCAAACGTTGCTAATCCTAGAGCTTCCTCAAAAGCAAGCTCTTTCCAGTTTCTCTCATATCCAAACGCGTTCACACCACGCCAATGTATTAACTCGCAAGTATCTTCTGGCGATAACCAAACTGTTGGCGAGAAACCCGAATTCTCTTTAATTCCTGCCCATGGCTTTAAAAGCTCATAAATGTAATCAACTTGCTTTTTACTCGTACGTGTTAAGCCGTGTAAGTTAGCAATCTCCAATGCCAAAGTATGTAATGTGATACCGGGCCTTTCTTTCAATGTTTCTTGAGCAATTTCGGTTAACCGTGGCTTATACTCTTCTTTAAAGTAGTTGCTTGCATCAAGCACATTACTGGTAAGCTGTTGAGTATTTGCTACAAGAGATGTTTCATGTTGAGCTGAA
>MDTG01129495.1_pt1 | contig 23025 bp, 15 predicted proteins | sample 811421 | NCBI WGS metagenome assembly MDTG01 (sample SAMN05326645, study PRJNA326480) | marine metagenome | isolation source: seawater | place: Pacific Ocean: South East | collected 2011
GAAAGAGGGTCAGCGCACAAAAAACGCCTTCAGGGAAAAAGAAGGAGGAGAGAATGCAAAGACGTCATCATCATCATCATCATCATCATTATCCGACCATCATCATTATCCGACGATGATGATGACGACGACGACGACGCATCCTACTCAGAGAGAGAGAATGACAAAAAAAGCCGCCAGCGCGCGCTTTTGTCGCGTCTCCTCTCCCCACGAGAAGAGACTTTAAACGAATACGACGACGAAAGCGCCTTCGGGGCAGACCGCGCGAAAAGAGAAAGGCCGCGCATCGTCGACGTCTCAAAACTCGAAGAAGAAGAAGAAGAAGAAGAAGAAGAAGAAAAAACGACTCGATGATGACAAATCTCCGTACCATTCTGGGGGCGATGATGCCCGCGAGCGTGACGATCTTCTCCGGCGGCGGACCCGCGCTCTGAAAAGGTGGGGAAAGAAAACAACGGAAAGGGGGTTCCAAAAGCGTCAGCGAAAGCAGCGCGATATCGGGAAAAGAGCTTTTTGGGCTTTCGTCGAAGGACACGAGAGCGTGACCAAAGGTGTTTCGGAGACGACGACGATGAGAGACGCTTTGTGATCTCGACCCAAAACCGAGAGAAGAAACACAGAAGACACGTAAAGCGCGAACGCATCATCATCCTCTGTGGGAAAGAAAGAAAAGATACGACGATGCTTAAACCCCCAAAACAAAAAAACGCGCAAACAAAAGCGTACCGTCGGCCCGGCGTTCGCGACGATTAACACCGTGTCCCCACTCGGGATGGCCTTGACCGTCCCACGCAGCCATCCCGTCACCGGCATTCTACGTGTGTGTGTAAGTGTGGTGCACTCGTCACTTTTGCTTTTAAAGTGTTGTTTTTTTGTGCGGACAAAGGAGAAGACTTATTTATGAGTAGGACGTCAATGTCTCTCGTTTAATTAATTAACAAAAAAAAAGAGAAAAAGAGGGCGGTTTTTCGCTCTTTTTTTTTCAAAAAAAAAAAAAAAAAATAAGGACGAGACTCCTCTTTTACTGTGCGTGCGCAAAACGCTTTGCGCTTCTCTTTGAACAACACCAACACCAACGGCCCGAGACGACGACGGGAGTAGTGCCGAGGAGTCTCTCGCGCGAGAGTAGTTTTCGTGCGAACAAAGAGTAGTGATGGCGTTTTTTTTTGTCCAAAGCCCTTCTTTGTCGAAACGTTAAGACGAAAGCAAACGCTCGTTTTGTGGGACTCTCGAAACGCCTTTTTTTTATTCATTCACAAATAGGGACGGAGTCATAAAAAAGGAGGAGGAGGAGGACTTTTTGAAAAAAAAACAGAGAGGAAAAAAAAATAAAAAGGACCCCAGCAAAAAAATGAACCTTAAAAAAAAAGGTGCAAAAGGAGAGCAGCTTTTTTTGTGTGCGACGAGAGTACCTACTTCGAAAATACGCGGAAGAAGAAGAGCCAGATGTGTTGAATCGTCAAAAAGAAAGGGCACAACCAATACTATACACAGAAGAAAAGAATGGTCTAAAACTCCCACGCGACTCTGCTATTATTATGGTTCGCTACGTATGCGGCCGATGCACTAAAACAGGTGACGTCGTAACACGTCACAAAAAAAATCTGGCGAGGCCATACGGCTCGAGCGAGAACTCGAGGGGCGTCTCGTCCGCGATGTCAGCGACAGTCTTCCCCGTGATTCCAGCTAAGGTGAAACCGACGTGTTGGTGGCCGAAGGCGTATACGACGTTTGTTTTCGCGGCGCTTCTGCCGATGACGGGGAGGTAATCCGGTAAAGTTGGGCGGGAACCGAGCCAATCGGAGGATGGATTGCGAGAGGCGGCGGTCGTTTTCGAGAGGTTCCAGAGGAGTTTGTGAGTGGTCGTTTCCAGAAGTGAGAAGTTGGAGGCAGTTGGGGGTTGGTTCGGGCCGAATTCGACTAAACCGGCGACGCGGAGGCGGGACTGCAACGGAGAGAGGATGAAGCCACCTCGTTGGAAACACGTCGCTCGAGTTAAGAGCTTGGACGGGGATACTTGTTCAGTATCCGGGAACTCAACGGAGTAGCCGCGCTCGGCAATGAGCGGAATGTCACCGTCGCCACACATGCGAGCGATTTCTTTCGAACGCCATCCGGAGCAGACGACGATCGTATGCACGTTCGTGTACACGTCGCCGTTTTTAGTGACGATTTCAGCTTTAACGCGTTGTTGTATTTCACTCTTCTCTTTCTCCTCCTCTCTTCTCACGTCGACAACTTCACCACTCGAACCGTATTTAATCTCGATCGACCCACCATTCGCACTTTTCATCTTCATTGCAAACTCGGCTAACTTTTTCAAAAACACGTCCGGCGCTCGCAACGACCACGCGTCTTTGAAAAAAATGCCGCCGTTAGCAACTGCCAGATCAGTTAAGTTTGGTTCCAACTGTTTACAAAGCTCTGGATTGACTAACTCTCCCTCGCCTTCGTGCTTCCAAACGTCTTTATCCCCTAACAATCGTTTCCTCTCTTCGTTCTTTGCGATAAGTTCTGGCGAATCAAATCTGCTCTTCGTCAACAACAAATATCCGTTTCGGTTGGCGTGTTCGTCCAAAAACGTTTGCGGGTTCACACCGACTAATCGCAACGTTTCTTTCCACGAACTCGAGGCTCGTTTAAAAAGTTCGGATAAACCCAGGCTCGTCTTCGAGCTCTTCTCCGGGCTCGACGCGCGCAGAAACTGCATCGCAAAACGCACCACTTCCGTCGCGTTCGAAGAGGATAGTTGGAAACTCAACGGCGACTTCACGTCTGATGAACTCTTCGTCTCACCAAACATCAAACTGCCGCCAAAAAACGCCTCAAACGCCGAACGAAAGATACCCGCGCGATCTTCGTTCAATCCAAAAGTTGCGTACGGCGCAAATGTTCCGGCATTTCCGTACGACGCCGCGTCTCCGTCTTTCTCCGCGACACCGGTTTTGGATTTTTCCAAAACCGTGACGGCAAATCCTCGCGACGCGAGATGGATTGCCGATGAGATGCCGATGAATCCACCGCCGATGACGACCGCGGATTTAGAAGCCACCGTAGAAGACGTCGATTTGACGACGGTCATGTTTACGCGCCGCGCGTTTGGATGATGGTCATCTTTTGCGACGTGTGTTTTTGCGCTCTACAAATGACAAAAACATCGTCTCTCTTTCAATGGTGTGGTTAAAATTTCATTGAAAACAAAGGAAAAAAGGAAGAGAGAATGGATGCGAAGGGCGCGCCACGACGTCGTCAACGCAACGCGACTCAATCAACGTGTGTTGGTATGGTTTCATGCATATTATTATTAAAAGTCTGTGTACTGCTCCCTGCCTGCTTTCATCGTCATTTATGTAGTATTCACATTGTTTCTTCTTTCTTTTTCTCTTTCCGTTTTAGTCGCGTATCTTTAACTACTACGCTTGGATCAACCCGTATAGAGGATTCGCCGCGCCGATCGCGTTTCGTCCCGCCAATTCAGATTCGTCAAACAAAAACGTCCCAGGATCGTAATATTCCTCTCTGCCGTCGCAAAAAACTTCTGAAGTGACGCGTCGACCGAAAGGTACCGGTGTGAGTTGGTCTATGGTGATGCTCTTCTGCAATGTTGATGATGCGTTTTGTCGCGTCTCTTCGATGAACTTCAACACTTTCGCGCCAGTTTCTAAATCTAAACCAAAGTTTTCCATGTCCTGCATCAACAACGGCGCGAAGAGTTGGTTCTTGCGCATGATGCCGTGCATGACAAAAGCCGCGGCGTGTTCACCTAAGCCGTGCTTTTCCAACCATCGGACAGCGGTGCCGTCGCCGAGGAGTTCACACAGAACGCGTTGGGTTGGAGGTGGAGGCGGCGTTTTGAGTTCGACGATTGGGTAGGAGTCGAGCGGGCGTCGGAAGTTGAAGCTGGATTTACCGCGAGATCGGCCGGAACCATCACCACCTCTTTTTGGGGCGTTCGGGTCGCGAGGTTTCCGCTTCTCACCTTTCGGTTTCTTTGGCGGGACCCACGGCGCAACGCCAATCGCTCGAGCGACTTCCAAGCGACTTCTGTACCGCTTGTTGTCTGGACTCCAATACGTCGCGTCGTACGACCCCGCGGATGCACCTTGCGTACGCATGGCGACGGTCACGCGCCAAGCGCGGTCGAGCACGGCTCCAGATTTAGCAATGAACACTTTCAATTGGTACAAGAGGTATTCTGGGTCGCTGTTACTTATGGTGGGGACTGGTCCTACCCATTCTGGCGGAGGCGGGACCGGAGGTAACGGGACAAACATACTGCCGTCCTCATTTACCGACTCCTGTCCCTGCTGTGTTTGTTTTACCTCCGACGGTGCAGGTTTCTTCGTCGCGTCTTCTTCTTTCGTATTCGTCGTCGTTGCTTGAGTTTTGATGTTTTTATGGACCAGGCGCGTCGGAGAAGCCGTCGAAGCTTCGTTCTTGTTCGGATTGAGCTTCTCGACACCGCCGTGCACTACGGACGTTTGCATGGTTCTAATTGCAGCGACAGTATCAGTCGTCTTCATCCGCTTTGAAGCCGGTTCCTCTTTTGTAGCCTCCGCTACCTTTACCGGGGATTTCATCAAACCTCCTTCGATGGCTTCTAAAACCTTCCTCGAGACGGTGCGTTGTCGACCAGAATTTCGAGTCGGCGCGACAGCCGGCGATTCCTTCTTCGGTTCTTCTGTCTTTTCCTTTTTCGGCGAAGGAATATCAATATCCATCTTATCGGCTAACATAGACGCGTGAAATCCAGTCGCACCGCCGTTGTCGTCCTCATTCTCTCCGTTGTTGCCTCCATTATTTTCGTTATCCTTATTGGTGTCGTCTGGTTTCTGCTCGCCATTCGCGCCTCCGGCGTTCCCGTCGCCAGACGATGGCCCGGGCCCTTTATTATTATTGCCGTTCTCATCACCACCATTACCATTACCGCTGCCATCCTCGTCCTTTTTCTTTTGTTCGTCGTTTGCGTTCTCTTCTTCCTCTTTGACCATCCCTGGCATGTTCTCTGGATCTTCCGGCTCTGGCGCGCGTTTTGGCATCGCAGGTTCACCTTTCGCGTCGTACGTTGCTGCATCTTTATCCGGAGTGTACGCAGCATCAATGAGTGCGTCGAATAACGCTTGCGCTTTTTCCTTCGAGACGATTTTCGTGCCTTGGTCGAAGAACTCATCGAGCACGCCGCCGCTCGCTGACTTTGCCGCTTCGTCGTCGCCTTTTGCCACAAGCATCTTTTGCATCTTTTCAATCAACATAGCAGTAGAAACCTTTGCCATTCTTCGTAAACCCATGCGATAACCTAATCTATACGTTTCATCTTCGGTGCAAAACTCGTTAGGTAACTCCGCCAAAACTCTTGCGGCATTGTGATGTTCCATCATTTCCTCCACAATCTCCACGCGTTCTTTCGGCGGCGGCGTTTCTGGAGCATTCGGATCGGCACCATTAAAACGAGTTCGTCGTCGTCCTTCGTCTTTATTGTCGTCCTCTTCATCTGGGTCGTCTCCGAAATCGCCAGTCGCGGCGTTAATTAACGCGGTCGTGTCCGCAGCGAAAGGTGCGCGCGAAGGCTCTGCCGCGCCTCGTCTTCTCGCGGTTGGTCTCGGGACGTAGACTAAACCGTCGTCGTCGTCGTCATCGTCATCGTCGCTCTTTTCGTCGACTAATTTGACTTTCTCTTTCGATAAATTCAAAACTTCTTCGTCTCCATCTTCGTACTCAATTTTCGAGTACGTTTCGCCATCGGCAGGCATGTATTCTTGCTGAACAATCGTGCCGTAGAACCAATCGTTCTCTTTGGGCCAAAACACTTTAATCTTCGCTCCGTCTGGGAACGTACGTTTCGGTTTGCGCCTCGCTCCACCACGGTTACCACCTCTCGAGGCGACGGCAGCAATTCCCGTAGCACCGGCGTTACTACCGGCTAAATTTGACGCTCTCGGTCTGCCGACTGGTTTCCTCTTCGTCATTCCCGGCGACCTCGTCCCAGTCACGCCGGCTCTCGGGGTATTCCTCTGAATTGAATTTATCAGCTCTCTCACCTTTGTCTCATCCGTGTTACAGTCCACAGACGCATACTTCCTCTCGTACGCGAGCAAGTAGTTCTTGTAACTCATGATCAAATCGTGCCCAACGCTGGTTGCCTTATGCGTGCTCGTAAAATTGGCCAACTTTGGAAAAATCTCGCGACTCCAGTTGATTTTCGTTTTCGACTTGCTATCGTCGTCGCCCCATCCGCCTCTCGCGACGACTTGTCTGTATATCCCGAAAAGATCTAACTTGTATCCGTTCAAAGTCTTCGCCGGCCAATTTTCCGGAGCTATGTGTTCGAGAAAAGGTCAGTCTTTCGCTCTCTCTCTACCGTAATCAAAATACGCGTGGCGACCGACGTCTCTCGCGAGCGCGACGCGCGCGCTCGCGACCGACCACATCACTCGCTGTTCTCGATCGATCGATCGAGAGCATCGCTCGCTCGCTCGCTCGCTCGTGTTTCGCGACAAAAATCGATCGAATAAAACGGCGTTCGACTGCGCCGCGTAAAAATAATCTAAACGAACACGCACTCGACCCGGGCGGCACCAGTTTCTTCTTCTCTGGAATCGTCTGTAAATGCGCAATCTGATTTGAAACGAAGAACAATAGAGGAAAATTAACATGTCAGTGAATGCCTTTAAAATCCGCGTCCAAGGTCTCGAGCGCATCGCCCAAACCCATCAAGAGTCGACGCACCAAGTCTCTCAAGAATTCATCCTCCGTTAGAGATTCTATGGGCGTTCTCATGATGATCGCGCTTAATTTTTCCCTCCCCGCTCCGTCGCTCGTGTTTCGCCACTCGAAATTATGTCTCGATCCACCGCCGCGTCTCGAACGTTCCCGCGCGGTCGATGCCCCCGCCGATCGATGCCTGGGAATATTACCCCTCCGTTCGGTGCGCTTTGCCGGTCGGTCGAACCCGTTCGTGCCCTCAAAGACGTCGATTAATGGAAATTTTCCAAAGCGCGTTCAAGAGAGCGTTTGAATCGCAATGGAGAACTCCAAACGAGAACCTAATTTTTTAGGCGAAAAAGAGAGATATTTCTTCTTTAGTACGTAGTATGAAGGACAAAATACGACGACGAGACGATGATAATGATGATAATGATGACGATGATAAAGTGCGTTGTATGTATGCATGTATGTGTACACGAGTCCTCCACGGCGTCGCGCTCTCCTGCGCGCGCAAAACTCTTTCTTCTTCAGTCTCTTTCTGTGCGCGGCTTTTCTTCGCCTTTTTTCTTTTCTCGTGGTGACCTACCTCTCGTTTTCGCTAAAACGAACGCCGGGTGGAAGAAAAAAGACCTTCCAATCTATCCGCGGCCGCGCATAAGAGCGTTAACGTGTCATCTTCGTTGCCTCGGAAGGCGTCGTTCTTAATAACCGTTCGTCGTCCTCTGTTTGTCGGCGTTCTTCTCCTCGAAGCTTTTGGCTTGGCGGTTTTCGTTGTAGAACCTTTGGCGTTGGAGCGCGCGGGGGCCGCCGTCGCCGACGAAGGTTTGCGTTTCGTTGCGGCGGAGAAAAGGGTCGGAAGAGTTGTTTTCTTTGTCGATCGAGATGCGCGCGCGGTGGCAGGCTTCTCCGCTTCCTCTTCTGGAGTCGAAGGCTCCGATATACTCTTCGAAGGATCTTGGGCAAAGGAACGGTTTTCATTCCCGTTCTTGTTCTCGCCATTCTCGTTACCATTCGTGGGTTTTCTCTTTTTCGTCGATGTCGTCGTTACATTCACACTCATCGCCATCGTTTTTTGATTGAATTGAATCGGTTCAAGAGATCCTTTCTTCATCGCGTCGTTTTCTTCTAGGAGAGATATTTGCTCCATCAAAGCTGTAATCGTCGGGAAAGCTTCCGATAAAAAAGACCCTTTCGCGACGACGATTTTTGCGTCATTGGCATTAATCTTCTTCTTGTTCTTTTTCTCCTTGTTGTTGATGTTGTTGTTGTTCTCATTACTGCTATCTGTGTTCTCTTCAGCACTCGTCTTTCTCTTCTTCCTCTTCTTTTCTTGGTTTTGTTGCTCTTTTTCCTCTTCTTTCTTTTCTCCGTCGTTCTCCTCTCCGTCCGCCGTCTTCTTCTTCTTCTTCTTCTCCTCCTCCTCTTCGTCTCGCTGGATTTGCCTCAGCTGGTAAAACCTCGCTCGACACTGCTGCGCCGTCCTCCCTTCAATCTCTCTCGCGATAATCGCCCACTTCGCTCCCAGCGTCTCGTGCTCCTTCATCAACTTCTCGTCCTCTTCCAGCGTCCAGTTCCCTCGCGCCACGCTCGGGTCTACGTGTCGCCGCCATCGACCCATGCACTGCTGGTCGGTCCGGCCGTCGAGAGATCGCGCGATAATCGCCCATCGCTGGCCGTGTTGATCGTATAACGCCGCCAACTGTGTCCATCATTCCAGAGAATAATAGCAATAATAATAGTAAACCAACAATACCAACGCGTAAAGAGAAGGAGAAGAAAAAACAGTAGGTCAGCGTCGCACTCGAGCTCGCGAGATCTTCGAGACACAGAACGCGCGACGCGAACGCGATTGTTGTTGTTTGAAAAAAAACGTGCCCGTTCGCATCGTTCATCGTTCGCGCGAACAGCCGGCGTCGAGACGTACTACAAGGAACAAAATGGAAGGCCGACCAAAAAAAAAAGTGTACCAAAACGCTCCCTTTTGTCTCGTTGACTCAAACGACTTCGATGTCTTTTGCCCTTTCCGGGACGCCGACGCCTTTGACGAGCGTTTTTGGACTCGATCGAAGAGAGACGACGAGATCTCCTTGGAGGATCTCTTTTGAAGCGAAGAAAAAGAAGCGTTCGTTCGCCGCGTTGTTGTTATCGACGCGTACCTTGTCGTCTTCTTCCTTGGTCCATTTGTCTCGCCTGATGTTTGGATTCACGCGATGGCGCCATCGCTGCGCGCACTGCTGCCCGGTGCGCCCGGGGAGAAACCCAGCGACGGTCGACCACTTGTTCCCGTATTTTTCCTGCATGCGCTGGAGCCGCGCGTCCTCTTCTTTCGTCCACGGGACGTGTTTCGGCCTCTTTTGGGTCGCGTCAGCGGCGTGGTCCACCCGGGATGCGGATGCGCATGTCATCTCCAAAGAGAGACCCGATGTACACGATGATGATGATGTTTTTTATTAAATACAATAAAAAAAGCGCGCGCTTTTCGGTGGTTCAACAACAACCGAGAGGCGCCCTCCCGAGGAAGAACGCGACGAGAACACCACCACCGTCGTCAAAATCGTCGTCACCACCACCCAGCGCCGAAAGAACAACCACCACCAAAAGCCGCCGCGCGTCAAAGTCGAAAACAACAAAGAGGAAATTTTTGTAAAGGAGAAAATGTGTGTCGTCCTCTCGGTCAAACAAAAAAGAAGAAGAATTAATTGTCGACTTTTTGAGAAAGGAAGCGTTTTGATGGGAGTGACAAGACAAGACGAGAAACTACTACTACTACTACTACTACTCTTTTGGACGCCGCCGCCGCCGCCGCCGCCGCCGCCGACCGCGGTTTTAAGAGAGGGGCACGCGAAAGAGAGGTGTTTGAGTGAGAGTATTCGGTAGATGCGATGAATCAGATTCATCGCACGTTAAAAAATGTACAATACAATTTTACCGTCGACTATTCTCGCGTCTTTGTTGATTCTCTTTAATAAATTTCTGTTTAAATAAAGCGTCGCCTTGAGCTTTCCACAGCGATCTTCGCTTTCTAGCGTTTTTTAACGCGGGCGGGAAGGACGCGCCTCGCAGCTCGCTCGCTCGCGCGATCCGCGTAATATGGAGATTACGCGGATTCCGAGCCAGTTCGCTTGGAGGGCGGGCGTTCCATGTGCGCGTTGTTGCAGAACTTTTGGACCGGCGCGGCCAAGCCTTGCTTGATTTCTTCCGGAGAGAAGTCATTTTTGATGTAGTAGTCTTCTTCCGTGGAGTCGTTCGGACCAAAGAACATGGAGCCCCACATCGGGAAGTGGATCGGAATGACCAACAAAGTCACGCCAATGATAGCAAAACCCATGTACATGATACCATCGTAGGTTTCAATGGAATCTTTGGTGAAGAACAAGGCGATGCAGATGGTGGAACCGGCGTTACCACCCGCGCCGATGAAGCCAGAGGCGACGCCCAAGGCGCGTCTCGTAATGTACGGGACGATACCGTAGGAGGCACCTTCAGACGCTTGCACGCAGATGGAGAACAAGACCATCATCGCAATGGTGGTGCCCAAACTGTCTTTCGCCAAGGCCATGAAGATGCACATGACACCCTCGACGGTTTGCCAGAGCCACAAGCACCACAATCTTCCTCTCATGCCGAACTTGCGAGAAGCCCAGTCAGACGTGATACCACCGACGGATCTCGCGAATATGTTCATCAAACCGTAGCACGATGCCAAGACACCGGCGATGGCTAAATCAACGTCGAATTGATCGTACAAGTACGAAGCGACGATGTTGTTCATGGTCAACTCGACGCCAAAGCAGAAGCCGTACGTCAAGACCATGCACCACATTCTGTAGTTCTTCATGCCAATCACGTTGACTTGCCACGCAGATTTCTTTTCGAGAGCACCAGAAGTGTGCAAGAGTTTGTAGTTACCGTCCGGCAAATCTTGTCCGAAAAACATGACACCCATGCCGCCCAACAAGTGCGCCATACCCGGGACGATGTACGCCCATCTCCAAGCGGTGAACGCGCGGTCTTTCGTAGCTTGGAGCATACCGGCGTAGACCAACGGCATGACAAATTGCGTGACACCGCCACCAAGGTTACCCCAGCCAGCGGCAGTTGCGTTGGCAATACCGACGCACTTACCATTGAACATGACAGACATCCAGAATTGGCATGCGACGAACGTCGCGAGACCGAGCCCGATGCCCAAACGGCAAATCAAAAATCCAGACGCACTGGTGACGAACGGCATAGCAAAGCAGAACGGAGCAGTGACTAACAAAAGCATACCAAGACCAATTCTCGGGCCGACGGTGTCGACGAACGTGCCCATCAAGACACGGGCAATGATGGTGCCCGTAATCGATGCCAACGCGGCGTTACCGAGATCCGGCTTGGTCATGTTCAAATCCTCACGGATGACCGGGACCATCGGCGCAGCCGCGAAAGTGGAGACAAAGGATATGAAAAATCCAATCCAAGACATGTGGAAGGACATGTGGTGCGGTCGTTGTAACGAGAAGATGTTCAAAGACATCGCCTTGTGTTCCCTGTTTTATTTTTCATCAAAAGGAGAAGGAAAAAGAGATGGTGAGTACTCGTCCAAGAAATCCATCTCAAAAAACGAGAGTGTACGCCTACGCGCGCGCGTCGGCAGCGCACCGATCCGCCGTCCAATTCTCCGTTTCATCGAGACGGGACGACGAAAAAAACGTTTTCGTACGCTTTTTATCCATCTTTCGGGAAGAGTCATCTTCGGAATCGATGCGACGACGGGCGCGTCGCTTGCACTTAAAATGCCGTCCAAAGGTCGAGAGAACAACATTTAGGCACTCTCTCATCGTCGCAATCGCCGCGCCCGTTCGTCGCGCATCGGAGCAAAAAACGCGGAACGCGATGGAAGCGCTACTACTTACGAGTCGACCGGAATCGTGTGCTCGGGAGCTTTGAATTCTTTCGGCGGCGCCATGATGATTTTTTTTGATGGTGCGTCGCGATGTGTGTTGTGATGTGTCGGCGTCGTCTCAAAAGAATGAAGATGTATTCGTAAAAGACGACGACTTTTTACCTCTTTTACCCAAAAAAAATAATAGGGTGGTACTCAAGCGAAAAAGTATCTACGTCCTCTCTTCGTGTCCGAACCACAAGTACTCTTTACGGTTACGTCGCTTCGGAACCAGGACTCGTCGTTTGTCGACTTTTTTTGCTTTCGGGCATGTACGTTTTGTCACCCTAAACACACACAGTTTCCTCCTTAGAAGAATGAAAATGTCTTCTTGTGTTCACATTTTTTTCATCTCATCATCGCACAGACTTCACTTTATATGCGCGCACCCAAAACGACACTCATGCAACTCGTTTCGAAATTATTCCTGGCCTTCTGGGCGTTGATTGCCGTCGCGCAATTCGCCTCCGGCGCGACCACGTACTCCGGGTTGAAGGACGTCGCGAAAATCACCGTCGGCGTCACCGGCGTGGCGCATGGCGACGGCTGCACGCCGAAGGTACATTTTTACTCTCTAGGGGAAATCCTCATTCATTTTTTTCGCGCGCGCGCGCGGAAGAAGGAGAGACGCTCCCCACAACGACGGCGCGTTCGGTCGGGCGAAAAGAACAACGCGACGCTTTCTCTCGCGCGCGATTCTTTCGCCGAAAGAAGGTTCTTTGCTTCGCGATGGGGGGTTGTTCGCGAGCGTTTCTCTTCAACACTAATCTTCGTTTTGGTCGGTTTTGTGCTCTTCACTTTCGAAAATGTGAACAAAAGGCACTTTTTCCTTTGAAAGGGTGTCGCTTCGTTTTAACGGAAACGTGCTTTGTTTTAATTGTCGAAGCTCACACATCATCATCATCATCATCTTCTTCTCCCTTAAAAAACCATAGACATACAAAGCCGGCGACAGCAAGATTACCGTGAACTGGTCTGGTCTCACCACCGCCCCGGCGAAAATCGGCATCAAGCTGTGCTACACGGCGGACCAAACCGTGGACCGCGCGTGGAGAAAGTATAAAGACAACATCGAGGACAACAAACGGTGCAAACAAACCGCAGATACGGCAAAGTATTTGGTGGATCCGTTTGACTCCACCGCGTTGAGTGGCAACAAAGAAGTTATGATTCCGATGAACACGGCGCCGACGACATACACCGTGCAAGTGTTGGCCATGGATGCGGACGGGGCGTTCATCCAATACGGGGACACTGAGAATGTCGAGTGCCACTTTGGGGTTGAGTCGTACGACAGAAGGCCGATGACGCTGCAAGGTACCATGGGCTTCTTCTGCGCGTTTTCGATGATTGTCGCCGGCGGCGTGTGGTTCTATGACTTGAGAAAGCAAAACGCGATTGCCGCTCAGTGGGCGCAATAAGTAAACGTACTCGTCGTCTCTTCTCATAATGGCGGCGTCGGCGGCGCATCGGCAGCGGCATCGGCGGCGCGTCGGCAGCGGCAGTACAAAAGAGAGAGATAAAAAAGATTCTCTGCGGCTTTTAGCATTGCGAGTTGTACATAAAACAATCATTTTTATCGAGTCTTCAAACTTCATACATTATAACAACTTTTCATTTAGATTTCTACGCTTACAACTGCATACGAATGAATTGTTGACGACGACGACGACAACAATGTTAATAACGAATTACTAAAATAGGTATCTTTACAAACGTATGTGCGAGATACACGATTAAAAATGATCTTGTTAATGTATGTGCATGTATTTAAAACTTCAAAACATTTTTTTCGCAATCGAAGCCTAAGCTTTTCAAGTTCTTCTCGCAGCTTTCCACCATCATCGGCGGTCCACACAACAAAACGACGTTGTCTTCGCTCGGTTGCGGCAAATGCGCTTTAATCATCTCGCCGTTCACAAAGCCAATGCTTCCGGTCCATTTGTTTTCCTTCGAATATAACTCCAAGCTCGCCGTATCAACGGTATAATGCACGGAAAAGTTTGGGTCCTTCGCTGCCAACTCGTCCAACTCGGTTTTGCACAAAATGTCTTTTGGCGTTTGGTTCGCAAAGATCATGTTCACTTTCGTAGTATCGCCGACATCGCTGAAGATTTGTCTCGCAACTTGAAGCATCGGGGTAATTCCGGTACCACCACAAATCATGGAAATTGATTTTACGTTCGACTTTTTGGCAACTTCGTTGGAAACGGCGTTCGTCACCGAAAACTCACCTCTCGCCGTATACCGAATCAAACCGTTCGGGCCTTCAAACTCTATGGAATCTTTCCCGACGAGTAACTTATCCATCTGTTGTGTCACGACGCTTTGATCGTAAATTTTAACCATCAAATCTACGAAGCCTTTTTCTTGGTCGTTGGTTATTGGCGTGTACGGACGAGACGTTTTGCCGCCGTCGCAGGAAACCATGACGTACTGTCCAACAGGTAAACCGAGAATGTGGTCTTTCGACGGTAACTCGAATCTAAATCGTCTCGTATTGGTAGAGACGTCTTGTTTTTCGACTAATTTTAACTTCACCTTTTCGCCAGCACCTTTTAAAGTCACCAATGTACCTTCTGGATACTCCGTCACCGGTCTCGCCGATTTCGGCGCAGCGTCGTCGGTTTTCATCTTTTCAAACTTGGATTTTGGTGCCGAACACGACGGGCACACGTAATCTTCCGGCAACGAATCGAACGGTTTATCCTCGGAATAAATGTATCCACACGCGGTACAAATGTGCGTCTGTTTTCCCAACGCTTTCGGAACACCTTTGGTATACTGCGCTGATTTATTGATTTTCCACCTCGCGGCGTTGTTCGGATTTTCCGTCGGCGTCGCTTTCCTCGTCGCACCAAACTTTTCAATCATGATATTTTCGACGACAGGGTATAACTCCGACAACGCCACTCTTTCAATCTCCGCTTTCTCTTTCAAATGTCCAGTTGGTCCAACTGTACCGCCGATGAAAATGTTCACGCCCGGTACCTTACCTTTCGCGCCAGACGGATTCTTCACTTGCGCGCCCATCAAGCCAACATCCGCGACTTGAACCGGCGCGCACGAGTTCGGGCACCCGGTCCAAATCATTCGAACATCTTTCGGGAAATCGAGCACGGATTCCAAATGTTCCGCTAATTTGTACGCGTTTTGCTTGGTTTCAACTTGCGCGAACCCGCAAAATTGGTTCCCGGTGCACGCGACAATGTTTCCAACAATTTTTCCCGGTTTCGTCGAGTATCGCGAAAACAGTTCGTCTTTCAATAACTCCTCGACTTTCTCTTTCGGGACGTTTGGAATCAAAAAGTTTTGCTCTACGGTTAAGCGGATCTCGCCATTGCCGTATTTTTCAGCCAACTCCGCAATCTTCATCATGTCGTCACCTTGTAAACGACCGCCGACGACGTTCGCGCCGACCCACTGCAACCCTTCTTGCTTTTGGTCGTGGACGCCAATAACGTTTCTTCGCACTTGCGTGCGGTCGATTAAATCTTGTTTCGCCGCACGCGCTAACGAGTTTGGTCCGCCTGGCATTCTCGATTCGACTTCCGTGCGAAAGACATCCAATCCCATCTCGTCCACCAACCACATCATCCTTGCTTTTTGCCTGTTCCCGCGATGACCATAATCTCTAAACGTCGTCAAAACCGCGTGCGTCATGGCCACCACGTCTGATTGGGGAACCCACGCGTCTAACGGAATAGCTTCGGCAGCTCTCGCGCTCGAGATGAACCCGCCGACTAAAACGTTAAATCCCATCTCTCCCGTCGTCTCGCTCTTCGCCGGCACGAACGCCAAATCGTTCAACTCTGGATGCTCGAAATAATCGGACGAACCAACCACGCAAACGTTCCATTTTCTCCCTAAGTTGGCAATTTCTGGGTTACCTCTTCCACCACCGGTGACGTATTCTTGAATTTTATCCGTAAATGGTCTCGTGTCGATAATCTCCAACGGGTCAATCCCGGCTATGGGCGACCCGGTGGCGTTTCTCGCGTTGTCCAACCCGGACTGTAACGAACACATCTTCAAACGTTCCAAGTTGATCATGATATCGTGCGCATCTTTCAATTGAATTCCTCGCATTTGAATGTTCTGTCTGGTCGTAATGTCTGCGCACCCGTCGTCTCCGTACGATTGCACTAAACTCGCCAAGTACTTCATCTGTTCCGAGGAGACGAGTCCTCCCGGCAACTTCAAACGCATCATGAATCTCCCGTAATGCCCTTTTCTTCGGTGAAACAATCCGGCCCACTTCAAGCGATGATCGATTTCGTCTCCATCTCCCAGCTCCTTTTCAAACTTCTCGAAATCTTCTTTCGTGGATCCACTCTTCTCGCCTAAAGTCTTAATCTCGTTCAACGCTATAACCGTCTTCATCGCGTCCTTGGCCAATTTCAACTTTTCAAACGCATTGCTTGGTTTCTGCCACTCTTCTTTCACCACGTAATACCCGTCTGTATCCTTGTACACGTGCGCGTCTTCTCGAACAATCTCTGGAAAGTTCGCGTATTTTTTTTTCGTTTCTGCGTTGAACTTTGCCAACTCGCTTTCGCCGTCCACGACGTGTTGGAGCATCGTCTCGTTGGACGCTGCTTTCGTGCCCACGGCGGATGTCGTCGGCGTCGTCGTCTTGGACCTCCTCAACGCGATCGCGGCAGCCGTTCCCACCGCGCCAATACCCACCGCAATCGGCACGATCGCGTTCCCAGACGCCGCCGCCGACGTCGAAATGGACGCGACCATCGTCTTCGACGGCGGCACCGAGACGACGTCTCTCACTGTCGCGCCTTTTGTTCCATCTTTTTTCTTCGGCGCGAGACGACGATGATGATGATGATTACTCCCATCGGTGTTGCGTTTTTGTCTCGTCGTCTCGCTCAAAGTCGACCCCGAGATCGACGAACACCGAATGCGCACCGCGGCGGCGCTCGACGTATTCATGATTATTCTATCGCGCTGTGGTGGTAAAGATGCCGTCCTCTTCTTCTTCTTCTTCTTCTTCTTCTTTCTTTTGGCGACTTTTATTTGTATCTTTCGAGACGTCTTTCTTTTTGTGTGTAGGGGGTTCCATTCGTTCCACCCAGTAAAAACGGAAGGTGCTCACATTATCCGAAAAAAATGACGTGCGACCTTTGTTCCTTTGTCGTCCTTTGGTCGCTTTTTTTGAAAATCTCTCCTTTTTTGTGTATTCTTTTTCGAAAAGTTACGTCTTTTGTTGACGAAAAGAGTGTGTGTCCTCCTTCTCCTCCTTTTTGGTGTGGACATTTACCCGTTTTGACAAAGACGAATCTTTGAGAAAAGAAAAAAAGCGCTTTTAAAGCGGGTCTTTGAAGAAGCAGAGGGCGACAAACGTCGGGCGGTGTGTGTCGATGAGAGGTGCGTCACATTAAAAGAATAATTATATCCAAAACGCGCGAATATAAATACGCATATCATGATGACCACGCGTGCGACCATCATCGCACCCGCTCGACGAGGAACGCTCGCGCCGAGCGTCAACGCGACGGCGAAGAGAAGAATAACCGCCACCGCCGCCTCGACGTTGGAAAAGAGACCAGGCCACCAAAACGTGTCGTCTTCGACGTTTAAGCGCGAATCGAGCTTTTTCGCGGACCAAAAGGTGGCACTCATCGGGAAAGGACGCGACGCCGCTTTGACGACGACGCGATCGCGTAAACTGGTGACGGTGCACGCGTCGGACGCGAAAACCCCACCGGAAACGTTCGCGGCGGCAGTCGCGACGTCGGAAAAGAAAGCCGGCGCGGATACGATGTCCACGTTCGCGTTGAGTTTCACCGCTGGTGCATTGATTGGGCTTGGTGGCCTTTTGTTAACCAGCGTCGGCGGGTCGTCGCCGGCGTTGGCGGCTGCAAATCCAGGTCTCTCGAACCTCGTGAAAGGCGCGTTTGGCCTTCCGTTTGGCTTGAGCATGGTCATTTTAACCGGCGCGGAGTTGTTCACTGGAAACGTGTTCGTCATGATGAGCGGCTTGTTGTCGAAAAAAGTAACCCAGGCGCAAGTGATGAAAAATTGGTTGGTGTCCTACGCCGGGAACTTTGCCGGGTCGGTGTTTTTAGCGTACATGGCGTACATGGCGATGACGTCGGCGGCGAATCCAGCACCAGCAATTGCAATTGCGACGATGAAAGCGACGACGTTGCCGTTTATGGTGGCTTTCGTGAGAGGCGTGTTGTGTAACTGGTTGGTGTGTTTAGCCGTGTGGGGGACGATGGCGACGACGAGCGTCGCGGGGAAAATTTTGGCTATCTTCTGGCCCATTACCGCGTTTGTGACAATGGGATTTGAACACTCCATCGCGAATATGTTTTTGATTCCGCACGGTATGTTGTACGGCGCGGATGTGTCGGTGTCGCAAATGCTTATGGGGAACATTTTGCCGGTGACGCTCGGGAACATTGTCGGCGCCGCGGCGTTCGTAGCCGGGGTGCATTATTTAGCGTACGGACGCAATAAATAAATAAAATAAATAATAATATTATGTTTGAGAGTGTTTGTGTGTGACAGACCGAGGGCAAATTAAGTCACTCTGTCTTTGCACGCGAGAAAAGTATTTCATAACGATCACGATGATTACGTTTTGTTCTTTTTCTTTGTTGTTCTTCATTGCGCATTAGTATTTAATTTTCTCGTCTAATATCGGATGATGTCGTCGTCCACAAAGCCAAGCTCTTTCAACGCGGGAATACACGTGTCCTCTTCAAACGCCGGTGGACCGCACATAACCGCGACAGACGTTCCATCTTTTGAAGCATCGAAGCCTTGCAAACCTATAATCTTCTTGGAAATTCGTCCGACTTGCATGCGACCTTTAGTGATATCGGACTCGTAGCTATTATCCATCGCTTTTGAAATCAAATAGTGCATTCGAAATCTCTTCGGGTGTTCCCTCTCTAATCTATCGAGAGTATACTTCAACAAAACGTCTTTTTCGCTTTTGTTTGCGTAAATAAATACGATTTCTGTTTCATCTTTAGGGTCGCTCAAAATCGCCACGATGAGTTGCAACATCGGCGCTACGCCGGTACCGCCACCCATCAAAGTCATCTTCTTCACCGGCTTCGGACGAACTTTTTTGTCGATAATTAACTTACCGCCGTTTTCATAAACGATGTGACCAATCGGGCCTTTCACATCGATCGCATCACCTTCGTTGAGTTGGTTCAAATATTGCGTCAAAGCGCCGCCTTCCGGGTAATTCTCGTTTGCGCCGGAGAAGTAAATCTTGATGACAAACTCCACCGCGCCCAAGGTGCCGTTCAAAGACGACGGCGTGTACGCTCTCATGACTTTTCTTCCTTTCCATTCACCTCTTAAATACAAGTGTTGACCGACTGGCATGCCAACTTGGTGTTCGGGAGACTCTAGCTGTAATCGAAGCAAAATGCAATCATGCGAAAGCGGCACCTTCTTTTCAATTCTCAACGGGATCCACTTCTTCGCGCTACACCCGCGCGGATTCTTCGCATCGTCGACCGGGTTCGACGCTCCCGCCCACATGCGATCGAATGCCAACGCTTCGGCTTCTTCGCCTAAAACGACATCTCCGTAAACGTCTTTGTTTTCTTGCCAGTGTTTGACTAAATCGACGTTTCCTGTTGTCGGCGTCGGTGGATACATTTTTTTCTTCTTTTTCTCTTTTTCTTTCACTTCTTTCGCAACTTCGCCAACACTGCTCGCAATACTATTCGTAACATCAGACGTATGCGATGACGACGGCTTCACCCCAACCTCACCGATGTAATACGGTTCCAACTGTTTCCACGCTTTGGCCGAGTGCACCGCCTCGAAATCCTCCGTCGTGTCTTCTCCGGCGTTCATGGTGATGGACGCGTTGCCACCCGGATGTAAACCTTCCTTCAAATACGCATTCGTGTCGTACACTTTCCCTTGAACAATGATCCAACAATCTTCCTCTGAGTTGTGTTGAGCGACTTCTTCTTCGGTATAATACTTCGCATTCGCAGGAATGGTGGATTTCGGCGATTCCATTCTTTCTTGTACCTCTAAAGATGGTTTCACTCCAACGACTTTTGTCTCTGGCGTCGACGCGATACTCACAACCTCTCTCTTGTGTTTCTCTCGCACAGTTAAATCAATCTCTTCCCCAGCTCTTTGGCCATCTAATTGCTCAATCACGGGTTCCCACTCACCGGCGGTGTTCCCCATCCATCCACCTTTCAATGTTCCCGGCTCCGTTGGGTGTTCGCATCTCACGAACCGTTTCCCTTCAAACGCAACCTCGGTCGTTTTCACTCTAAATTGAGGATTGTTCCCCATACCCATTAAATTCCACGTTAAATCTCTCGGTTGCGTGTTGTTGGATTCATCCCAAGCTCTGCAGATGATTTCAGACGATTCTACCAGTCGACTCCGTTCAACAACTTTGGAAAATTTCACCCACGTCCAGTGTTTCCCGTATTCCGTCGGTTTTGACGGTCGGTGAATCTCGCACAACTCCCACGTGTATCCACCATTCAGAGATATTTCACACCTCGTGATTTTCCTCCCACCACCGGTATACGCGTACCCTTTTACCAAATAGTCTTTCTCGTTCGAGTTGGATTCGTAATTACAGCTAATATATTCGTCGTGTGCCGGCGACGTCACCGCCGAGTTGATATTCAACTCGTTGAAAATATATTCGGGTTTCTCCCACCAGTTTTCCGTGTCCGCGAGCTTCTCGTCCACGTGCGGAGGTAAAATTCGATTATCCCGGAAATGGTAGAAGTTATCGCTCTCTTTCGTCGTGATTTTAATTTTCGATAACCATTTAATCATTCTTCCACCGATATACCCAGGAATGATTAATCTCACTGGATACCCGTGATCCGGCTTTAACTTCTCGCCGTTTTGCATGTACGCGATCATCACATCTTGACTCGGATCCAACGCTTTATGCAACGGTATACTCGTTCCGTACGTACCTAATTCACCTTTCGGCAACTCTCGTTCGGGGCCTTCAAAGCAGACGTGCACGCCTTCTTTCGGTTCTTTGATGCCGAGTTTGAACAACACTTCTCGCAACGGCACGCCCGTCCACAACGTATTCGACAAACCGGCGGCGCCCCAGTTGAATCCGATCGTTTTTTTGCGCATGTTTTGTTCTTTTCTGCGATTTCCAGCGCACACGAGTAACACGGGTCTGGTTACTTTCGGCATGGAACAGATATCTTTCATGGTGAATGTTTTCGATTTCCTCGGACGTTTCGAAGATGACGTCGTCGCTGACACATTCGTCCAATCTTCAACCGCGATCCGGTGCCCATCCCACGTCAAATTCGGCACCGCCCCGTGGTTTCTCACGAAGTGCAAACTCGTCGGAGTAACATCGCCACTTTCCTCTAACATTTTAAGCTCTGGTTCGCAGTTGAACGGATGCGTGCCGGTTAATCGAACGAGTCTTTCGTGTCGCGCGACCCAGTGGTCTGGGGTGTTGCAATCTTTCACATCTGGTCGCGTGGCTTCCGCGTCGTATTTCCTCAGCGACGCGATGCTCCCGCCGTTTTCTTCCAAAAGTTTCGTCAGTTCGACGTCGTCCATTATCATCCCCGCCATCGTCGTCGTCGTCGTCGTCATCTTTTAGTACCCAAAGCGCCGCCTTTTTTTATCGCGTCTCCTTGCCCGATTAATCTAATTCTTTCCAACCAAACGACACCGTTGATATCTTCTTTTCGACCTCTTCTTCGAACGATGATCGAGAAAAGACGACTCCGAAGAAGACAAAATGTTTTTTTTTGGACGAGTCGAAGAAAAAAGCGACGTCTCTCCTTCCCTTTTGCGGCGCAAAAGTGGTGGTTGTATTCTCTCCACCAAAGTCGACTTTGCGTCGTCGTCGTCGTCCGCAAAAAAAGCGATTGATTGATTCTGTGCAATTGGAAAAGACGTAGAGGATGTTTTGGAGAGATGCGACAAAACACAAACGAAGACGGAACAAAAAACCTCAAGTTTAATGCCTCATCATCATCATCCTTTTTCAAATCGACGTGGAAATGTGAGCACGTTGTTGCAAAAAAAAAAGGAGGCACAAAAAAAAAAGAAACAAAAAAGGAGCGACAAAAGACGCACAAAAGGACTAAAAAGACGCACGCGTTTCATATTAGTTATTTTAAGTAACAGTGTTCCAAAGTAGAATATAAGTGACAACTTTCTAATTCGAAAAATGTCTAGAAGATGGTCTTCAAAAATAGCAAAAATCCAACAGCCGCCCGGACGTTTACAACGTAAACGGAAACAATAGAACTTAGCAGCTTATTTTAATGAGAGAAGAAGAGAAAAGCGAATTCGATTTTGAGCGCGCGATATATATACGAAGGCAAAAGCGTTTTGGGTTTCACCAACACAAGTGCGATGATGAAAGTGTTCTGATACTACTACTACTACTCTTCTTCTGTGGATGAAAATCGTATCAAAACTCTTTAATAACATATTTGAAAACAAGAACATTCGAGCATCACCATCATCATCATCATCATCATCGTTTTTTACTACCAGCGGCGCGCGGCGTCGCGATGGATACACACCTCCCTCCACGAGGACAAAATGCCCAACAAATCATCGGTCCAAAATTTGCCCGTAGAATTCTATAGACGTCGTCGAAACATTCACACAGGAACGGGAACGGGAATGGTTTCGTCGGTCGACACACTTAAAAGGAGAATGGGTACTCAATCTGGGCATCATCATCGTCGTCGTAAGACGAGATGGAAAAATCCCGCGCAATCATCGATTTTACGCGTTCTTCGTCGCGTTATTGTTATTATTATTATTGTCTCCGCGTCGTGGAGTTCTTCTTCCTCTTTTCTCTTTCCGATGATTTTTGTGCAAAATCAACTTTGTCGCTCTTCTTCTTCGCACCTTCCTTCTCCGAACAATCATCCCCACCACCACTCTCGTCATCATCATCGCTCTTATTATTCATCGTCGCGAGAGAGAGTCGCAGCATCTCCTCCTGCATCTTTTGCTGCGCCGAGAACCCGTCTTTCAAGGCGTCGCACACCGGTGCACAATCTCCCCATCCTCCCGAACCATATGCGTTCGCGTTTTTGGGCAAAAAGCCCCCTCCTTGTGCGAAGAAAGCACAACTGGCATATGATGCGACCGCAATAAAAGTACTCCTTCTGCTGCCTTTTTGTGTCACACCATCATGTGTCTCTCCTCCTCCTCCTCGCTCTGAATCGACTTTGACGTCGTCGACGACGTTTTGTCCTCCGCTCTTTTTTTTGCCACCACCACCAAAATCGATGATGATGGTATCCTTCTTCGCTTTTGGGCGGCGGCGTTGTTTCGACGACGTAAACGACGTAAACTGTTTTGTGTTTTCGCATCGGATGCCGATTTTGCCGATGACGTCTTTGGGGGGACACATC
>MDTG01126987.1_pt1 | contig 23022 bp, 16 predicted proteins | sample 811421 | NCBI WGS metagenome assembly MDTG01 (sample SAMN05326645, study PRJNA326480) | marine metagenome | isolation source: seawater | place: Pacific Ocean: South East | collected 2011
GATATATATTGATGATGCTATTAATTCTATTTTTAATTTGATGAAAGAAAACAAAAAAGAATTGTCTATTAAATCAAGTTATAATATTTCAGGATTTAGTATGAATCCATCTATGATTTTTAAAAAATTAAATAAAATTAATGAATCATTTAAAATAATTTTTGTTCCTGATTTTAGACAAAAAATTGCTGATTCATGGCCAAATTCTATAAACGATGAATATGCAAAAAGAGATTGGAATTGGGAGCCTGAATTTGATTTAGATAAAACTATTGATATAATGATAAAGAGACTAAAAAATAAAATATAATGATAAGATATAACAATTTATTATTTGAAGAGAATAAAGATTATTACTTAATAAAAATAAATAGACCTAAGAATTTAAACGCCTTAAATCAAGAGACCATTAAAGAATTAAAATCTTGTTTTGATTACATAAGTAATAATTTAAAAAATAAGTATGGTGTAATTATTACTGGAGAAGGTGAGAAATCATTTGTTGCTGGAGCTGATATTAAAGAATTTACTCAATTAGATAAAGACTCTTCAATAAAATTTTGTAAAAATGGTCATGACTTATTTAATAAAATTGAGAGAATGTCTATCCCTGTCATTGCTTTAGTAAATGGTTATGCATTAGGTGGAGGATGTGAGTTGTCTTTAGCATGTCACTTAAGAATAGCAACTAATAATGCTCAATTTTCTCAACCTGAAATTAATCTTGGGTTAATTCCAGGATTTGGAGGCACTCAAAGATTACCTCAAATTGTTGGAAAATCTAAGGCTTTAGAAATTATGTTAACAGCTAATATGATCTCTGCTAAAAAGGCTTATAAGTATCACCTTGTCAATGAACTTACTGACAATTATAGCGAAGCTCTAAAAAAAGCTGAAGAGCTAATATTAACTTTTAAAAGAAAAGCTCCATTCGCTATAAAAAATGTTATTAAATCAGTAAATAATTATTATGACACAAACATTGATGGTTTTCAGGAAGAAATCAACTTATTTGTTGATTGTTCAAAAACAACAGATTTTAATGAGGGAGTAAAAGCATTCATTGAAAAAAGATGTCCAGATTTTAATGGCCAATAAGATCAAATAATAGATTCTATGTAAAAAATTTATTATTATTTTTGCAAAAATGTCATTTTATAAATTTAAAGTTATTCTTTTAGTTCTTTTTCTAACTTCTTGTAAGAAAGAATTTATTTCTACAGAATCTTCTAAAATTGAGTTTGATGATTTTAGCGTAGAGGAAATCGATTATAAATTTTTATCAACGAAATCTAAATTTCAATATAAAAATGAAAATCAATTGATTAATGCTACACTGAATATGAGAATAGAAAAAAATGAAAGAATATGGTTTTCAGTGAGAGTTGCCCTTGGAGTTGAAGCTGCCAGGGGTTTAATAACGAAAGATGAATTTTTTATAATTGATAGAGTAAATAAGCAGGTTATCCAATCAACTCCTGATATAATTGAAAGAGAATTTAAAATCAAACTAAATTTTGATCAGATAGAATCCATATTAACAGGTAATTTATTATATGATATATCTCAAAATGATAAATTAGAGCAGGAAGGAAATTATTTTAAAATAATTCAACAAAAAGAATCAATTCAATCTCAAAATTTAATAAATATAAAAACATCTAAGGTTGAGAAACTTATATTATTCGATGAAATTACTAATTACTTGTTGACAGTAGATTATGAAAACTTCAAGCCTCTTGGAAATATTTTATTTCCTGGTAGACATTTATTTACATCAGTTAGTTACTTAGATGATAGTAGTGTTCCAGTAATTACTAACATAAACTTTAATTTTAGGGAAGTTGAGAGAACTAATAAACCCTTAAAATTTCCTTTTAATATTCCATCAAAGTATGCTCTTAAGAAAATTTAGTTTCTTATTTATATTATTTTATTTTTCAAATATTTATATCTATTCACAAGAAGACTCAAGAACTTCACTAGAAAAAGAAAGAGATATTAACCTCAGTAAAATTCAAGAAGCAGAAAAAATTTTGCAGGAAACTGAGAATTCGAAGAATTTAACAGTAGGCAAATTAAATGTTATTAATAGACAGATAAAAAATAGACAAAATTTAATTTTTAATCTTAATAAAGATTTAAAGGTTCAATTAGATGAGATTGAAATAAAAAGGATTTTAATCTCTTCCTTAAAAAGAGACTTAAAAGTATTAAATAATGAGTATTCAGAAATGATTTATTATTCATATAAGTCAAAATCTTCTCTAGATAAACTTACATTCGTTTTTGCCTCAAAAAATTATAACCAAATGTTTAGAAGATTTAATTATATTTTTCAATATTCCAAATTTAGAAAAAATCAAATTGAGGAAATAAATAAAGTTTCAGAAGAATTAGAATTTCAGGAGGATAGGCTTGTTAAAGTTAACCTCAAGCAAAAATCTTTATTAAAAGAAGAAGTTAATGAGAACAACAAGCTACAAAAACTAAAGGATAGACAAAGAAAAATTATTTCAAATTTAAGTAGTCAAGAAAGAGAACTTAGAAAAGAAATTAATGAAAGAAAAGTTGCACTTAATAAATTAGACAGATTAATTAGAGAAATTATTAAAAGAGAAAAAGCACTAATAAAATCTGATGATGATTTAAATCTATTAGAGATTACTGAAGGATTTGAAATGAATATTGGAAAATTAGATTGGCCAGTAAAATCCGGTTTTATCTCAAATAAATTTGGTGAACATCCCCACCCAGTTATTAAAAGTATAAAAGTAAAAAATGATGGGATTGATATTCAGACAAGTAATTCATCAAAAGTGCATGCTATTTATACAGGTAAAGTTTCTACAATTGCTTTTATTCCAGGAATGAATAATGTTATAATTATTAATCATGGTGAATATTTTACATTATATGCTAAACTTAAGAATCTAAAAGTAGATAAAGGAGATGTTATTACTCAAGGTCAAATAATTGCAGATTTAGTAACTAATAAAGATGGTATAACTCAGCTTCAGTTTCAAGTTTGGAAAAATAATATAAAGTTGGATCCAGAAAAATGGATTATGAAAAAATGATTTTGTTATATTTACAATATATAAATTTTAAAATATGGATATAATTTTCGCAATAGGTATGCCAGGAGGATGGGAATGGATAATTATTGGTCTAATTGTTGTTATTTTTTTTGGTGCTAATAAAATACCAGAAATTTTTAAAGGTTTTGGTAAAGGTATAAGGGAATTTAAAGATGCTTCTCGCGAGATCAAAAAAGAAATTGAAAAAGAATCAAATTCTGATAAGGATAAAAAATAGAAATTATATCTAATTATCTATTAACCAAACAGCCATGAGAACCATCCAGAAGATTTTGAGCTTGATATTCCTTTGCTTTGAATAATTTCAGCAACTTTTTCTGGACTATACCCAATACTATTTGCTACATGTCCTAGTAAAAAAAATTCGTGATCATGCACCTCATTATCTGATTTAATAAGACTTACTAATTCACTAATCAAAGTTTCTTTTTCTTTATCTTCTAACTGATTTTTTATTATTTCCCCATATTCATTCTGAATTTTATTAAAAAAATTTCTAGTATCCATATTTTCAATATTTCCAGATTTATATTTTTTAAGAATTTCACTTGAATTAATAATATCTAATTCTTCAGTACCAATACTTCCATCAACTCTTGCTATTTTTGCAAAGCATGAAGTGATTGCTTTATTTAAAAGTTCTTTACTCATATTGTATTATTTTAGTTAAAATTAATATTAATATTTATAAATAGTAAATAATGACAGATAGATTGAAAGTTTTTCTACTATTCTTATTAGTTATTTTTTTTAATGTCTCATGTGAAAAGAGTATAAAATCCAATATAAATAATTCTTCTTTTTTGCCTAGAGCATCAGGAGAAAATAATGAGATGCTTATAATTATGGATTCAACAAAATTTAAGGGAAAAATTGGTAGACTTTTAGTTGATACGTATAGTTCTTATATTCCAGGCTTACCTCAACCAGAACCAATGTTTGATCTTAGATATATTAAACCTAGAAAGTTTAATAGTATATTAAAACATGCTAAAAATATTGTAGTTGCATTTACCCTAGAAGGTAGTAGCTTAGATTCTAAGATATTACGTAAAAACTTTAATGAAGAATCTTTAAAATCAATAAAGGCTGACTCCTCACTTTTTTATTTTACAAGAAGGGACCAATATGCGAAAGGACAAACAATTTTATATTTATTTAGTCAAAGTGATGATGATTTATATATTAAATTAAATAATAATAAAAAATCAATTTTAACCTATTTCAAAAATGAATTATATAAAAGAGTAAATAATGAAATATTTTCAAAAGAAGAAAATAATTTATCCCAGAAAATACTGATCGATCATGGTATTAAATTAAGGATTCCTTTTGGATATGATTTAGCAAAAAACATTAAAAATAAGGAATCAAGCTTTTTTTGGTTAAGACACCTTGATCCTGAATTTGAGAAAAATATTTATTTATATTATGAAGAATACTCAAATAATGAATTAAAAAATTTTTATGATGTATTTAGTTCTGAGGATCCTGATATCTATAAAATAAGAAACTACATATCTAAGAAGTTTTTAAAAGACTCAGAAAACTCTAAAATCTTTATGGGTATTCAAGATGTATTTCCAATTGAGTCATCAAAAATTAATTTTAAAGGAAATTTGGCTATAGAATCAATAGGATTATGGAAGTTGAGTGATATATCAGCAGGAGGTCCATTTAAAAGTATTGTAGTTTATGATCCTAATAAAAATAGAATATATTATTTGGAGGGGTATGTTTATGCTCCTGGAACAAAAAAAAGAGACTTCATGCAAGAAATATCTTCTATATTAATGACATTTGAATTATGATATCTTTTTTAAGAGGTAATAAAAATCATATTGATCCTACAAAGTTAATTTTAGAAGTAAATGGGGTAGGGTATGATATTAATATTTCATTAAGAACTTATTCTAAAATAAAAGATAAATCTGAAATATTTATTTTTACTCACTTAAATGTTAAAGAGGATTCACATACTCTTTATGGTTTCAATAGCATAAATGAAAAAGAAACATTTTTGAGTTTACTTTCAATTAATGGTGTTGGACCAAGTACAGCAATTATGATATTATCATCACTCTCTGCCCATGAATTAAAAAAAGCAATTTTAAATTCTGATACAAATAAGATAAAGTCAGTAAAAGGCATTGGCTTAAAAACTGCAGAAAGAATTATTTTAGAATTAAAAGACAAGATCTCTTTTGAAGATATTGATGATAATATTTCTTCACTTTATGACAATACTATTAAGGAAGAAGCGTTATCAGCTTTATTATCTTTAGGTATTTCTAAAAATATTGTTGAGAGACATATTAATGATATCCTTGAAAGAGATGAAAATATTTCTCTTGAAGATTTAATTAAAGAAGTACTAAAAAGATCATAATTTCTAAAAAAATTGCTTTGAATCCAATTTTTAAGTTTTTATTGATAATTGTTTTTTCACAACTAAATTTTCTTAATGCTATTTCTCAAGAAAATAAATTTGAAGAAGATAGTATAATTAATTATTCTCCCACTCTATTTTCATCTTATTCCTTAAAAGATAGATATTCTGATCCTTTTTCTAATTTGTTTTCTAATAATCCTCTTAATTTTAATACATCATTAATTAAAATTAATGCCTCTTATGATACCTCAAGGGTATTTAACGTTTCTGAAAAAATAGGAAATTTAGATTATAGACCATCAATTTCTATTCCATTTAATAGTTACGATAAATTAAATACTAAAAGGGATATTAAAGAATATTTTAGAAAGAAATCTTTAAGTCTTGATGGTGAAAATACATTAGAGAGTGGGAGATTAATTCCTAAAATTTATATATCAGAATCATTAGATAGAATTTTTGGTGGAAACTTCATTGACCTTCAAGTTAATGGTTTTGTTAATTTAGATTTTGGAGCAAAGTTTCAGAAAATAGAGAATCCATCTATCCCTATTAGACAACAAAGAAACGGAGGGTTTAATTATGATCAGCAGATTAATTTAAATATTAATGGAAAAGTTGGAGAAAAACTTAAAATAACTGCAAATTTTGATAATAATAATACTTTTGATTTTCAAAATAATTTGAAACTTGATTATACTGGTTTTGATGAGGAAATAATAAGAAAGATAGAAGTTGGTAATGTCAGTATGCCTGTAAAAAATAGTCTTTTAAGAGGTGCTCAAAGTTTATTTGGACTTAAAACCCAATTACAATTTGGTAATTTGAGTATTACAGGTATTTTATCAAGACAACAGGGTAAAAGTGAATCTATAAAAATAGATAATGGATTTCAAGGAAGAGAATTTGAAATTTTAGGTTCTAATTATGATAGAAATCGACACTTTTTTCTAGGACATTTTTTTAGAGATAATTATGAAAAATGGTTAAAATCTATACCTTTAGTTAGTTCTGGTATAAATATCAATAGAGTTGAGGTATATATATTAAATAGAACAAATAATTCTGAGTCTCTAAGAAACTTTGCTGCTTTTACAGATTTAGGTGAAGGAAATAACATTTTCAATCAAAATAATAGTTTAATAGGATTGGGAAATAATGGACCATCAGATAATAATTCTAATCAACTATTTAATAATTTATCAAATAATAACAGTTTGAGAAATGTTGATTTAATTGATAATATACTAATTGATCAATTTAATTTTTCAAAAACAATTGATTTTGAGAAAGTTACATCAGCTAGAAAATTAGATATTGATGAATATGTAATAAATAAAACTCTTGGATATATTTCATTACTTAGAAGACTTCAAAATGATGAAGTTTTAGCGGTATCATATGAATATACTTATAATGGAAATAGATTTAAAGTAGGAGAGTTAACTGAAGATTATCAAAACAGAGAAGACAATGAAATAATATTTTTGAAACTCCTGAGACCATCAAATATAAATACAGATATTCCAACATGGGATCTCATGATGAAGAACATTTATAATTTAAATGCTACTCAAATTGAAAAAGAAAATTTTGAACTTAGAATTAATTATAGAGATGATGCTGTTGGGTTTAATAACCCAAGTATTAATGAAGGGATACTCACAAGAGATAAACCTCTAATTAGATTATTAGGTTTAGATAAATTAAATTCTTTCAATGACCCACAATATGATGGTAATTTCGATTTTGTTGAAGGTATTACTATTAATAAAAATAAAGGGAACATTATTTTTCCTGTTCTTGAACCATTTGGATCAACTTTAAACTCATATTTTATTCAGAATGATGAGGATGAGTTATCTGAAAAATATGTTTTTAACGAACTATACTCTCAAACTCAAGATGAAGCTCAAAAAATTCTATCTAAAAATAAATTTTTTTTAGTGGGAACAGTTTCATCGGGTTCTGGAAGTGAAATAAATTTACCAGGATTGGATATATCTGAAAATTCTGTAGTTGTAATGGCAGGAAACTTAAGGCTTGTTGAAGGTACTGACTATACAGTAAATTATAATCTAGGAAGTGTTAGAATTCTTAACCCATCAATTTTAGCTTCAGGGCAAGAGATTACTATATCTTTTGAGAAAGCAGACCTATTTAATTTTCAAACAAAATGGTTATCAGGAGCTCGAGCTGAATATAAATTTGATGATAATATAAATTTGGGATTTACGGTTTTCCACCTAAATGAAAGACCAGGTGGAATAACTAGATTTAGTGTTGGTAATGAACCTGTAAAGAATACAAAATATGGATTTGATTTTAATATAAATAAAGAAAGTGAATTTTTAACTAAAGTAATTAATACAATTCCTTTTCTTGCAACTACTGAAAAGTCAAATATAAATTTTAGTAGTGAATTCGCTCAAATTGTACCAGGCACATCAAATATGATTAACGGTGAGGGCATTACTTACATAGATGATTTTGAAAGTGCAGTTATTCCTGTTACGCTTGGAGGTTCTCCAATTTCATGGAAATTAGGATCAACACCTTCAACTAAAAACAATTTATTTGATAAGAGTAGTTTAACCTCAGATAATCTTGGATATTCTTTTAAAAGAGCAAAAATTGCATGGTATACAATCGATAATATATTTTATTTAAATGGTGGTTCAATTAAACCTCAGAATATAACTTTAGAAGATTTAGAAAATAATTATACAAAAGCAGTTTCACCTCAAGATATTTTTAGAAAACAAGATAGGCAACTTATTAATACAAATCTTCCAATTTTTGATATAGCATATTTTCCCAATGAAAGGGGCCAATATAATTATTCAACAGATCTATTACCATCTGGGCTTTTAAGAGATCCAAAATCAAATTATGGTGCTATTATTAAAAGTATATCTAATGACACTGACTTTGATAGAACTAATATTCAATATATTGAATTTTGGTTAATGGACCCTTTTATAAATGGTGAGAATGGTAAAGTTTTAGATGGAATTTTTAATAGAAATAATTCAACTGGCGGAAAACTTATTTTTAATCTTGGTAATGTATCTGAGGATTTAATGAAAGATAATATTCATTCATTTGAAAATGGGCTTTCTCAAGACTATTCAAATGAAGGAATAAAATTTAATGAGTGGGGCAGAGTTACCACTAAACAATATCTTACTAAGTTTTTTGAAAATAATGAAAATTCAAGAAATAACCAGGATGTTGGTTTGGATGGACTTAAAAATTTAGATGAAATTAGTTATTTCAAGGAAAATTTTCTTGATAAAATAAATCTCACTAATGAAGGTAAAGAAAAAATTGAATTAGATGTATCTGCTGATAATTTTCAATATTATTTAGGAAATGATTTTGATAATTTAAATTTTAAAATTTTAGAGAGGTACAAAAACTTTAATGGAATGGAAGGTAATACCCCTTTGAAAAACAGCTCAAACTTTTCTTCTCAAGGATCTCCATATCCAGAAAATGAAGATCTAAATGAAGATAATACACTTTCAGATATTGAAAGTTATTACGAATACGAAGTAAATTTAATGCCTGGTGATTTAGAAATTGGCAAAAATAATATTGTTGATAAGATTATTGATAAATCTGGTGAGGCCACATGGTATCAGTTTAGAATACCAATAAGAAATCCAAGTAAAACTTATGGTTCAATTTCTGACTTTAAGACTATTAGATTTGTAAGAACATATTTAACAGATTGGGAGGAACCTGTTGTGTTAAGGTTTGCTAAATTTCAAATGGTTGGAAGCCAATGGAGAAAATATGAAGAGTCATTATTTCAGTCTGGTTTAAATGAAGTTTCTGAAGGAAGTGAATCTAATATTGAAATATCTGTTGTAAGTATTGAGGAGAATAGCATTGGTTCTGAAAATAAATCTCCATATGTCGTTCCACCTGGAATTCCAAGAGATATTGATAATACAACCATTGTACAAAGAAGGACAAATGAACAATCTCTTCAGTTATGTATTGATAATTTATCAGATGGAGATGGAAGAGCTGTTTATAAAGAATCTAATTTTGACTTAATTAATTACGGAAGAATCAAAATGTTTATTCATGCTGAGCCAAATCATGGTGATTTTATTAGTGATAATGAAATAAATGCGTTCTTGAGATTTGGTTCTGATTATGAAAACAATTACTATGAAATTGAGCTTCCTCTTAAAATCACAAGACCGTCATTAATTGATCAAGGTAGTTCTAATATATCAAGGATAATATGGCCGGAGGAAAATGAAATAAATCTTTCAATTGAAGAACTTCTCTCTTTGAAATCTGAAAGAAATAGAGAAAAAATTGATATAAGTACTCCTTTTTCTAAAGTATCTTCTAATGGTAAATATGTTATTAAAATAAAAGGAAGACCATCAATGGGATCAATTCTAAATTTTATGATTGGTGTAAAAAATCCATTGTCCAATGACAGAGCTTCTAAGTCCGCATGTTTATGGTTTAATGAATTAAGATTAACTGATTTTGATAGAACAAAAGGTTGGGCTGCAAATGCAAACTTAAATTTAAAATTATCTGATATTGGAACATTTTCATCATCTTTAAGATATACTTCTGTTGGTTTTGGATCAATCCAACAAAGAATATCTGAAAGATCAAGAGAAGAAAAACTTCAATATGATGCCTCTGCTAATTTAAATATTGATAAACTTCTTCCTTCGAAATGGGGGATTAAACTTCCTTTATATGTTTCCTCATCTACATCTATAATTACACCAAAATATGATCCTTTAGATAAAGATATACCGTTATCTGCATCAATAAATTCTTTTGATACTAAGAAACAACAACAGGAATACAAAAGATTAACAGAAGAGAGAATAGAATCAAAATCTATAAGTTTAAATAATGTTAGAAAGGAAAGGAATAATCCTGAATCTAGAGTTGATTTTTGGGATTTTGAAAACTTTTCTACTGGTTTTTCATATAGTGAAAGAATAAGTTCTAATATTACTACTGAAGCAATTGAGTCAAAGGAACATAGAGGTAATATTACTTATAATTTTTCTCCTAAGAGTATTTCTTTTCAACCTTTTAAAAGTTTTAAAATATTTGAAGCAAAAGTTTTTAAATTAATTAAAGATTTTAATTTTAATTTACTTCCGTCCAATATAAATATTAGAGGGGATTTAAATAGAAGGTTCAATAAAACTCAATATAGAAACTCTGATCTTTCAACTAAAGATGTTGATCCTATTTATGAAAAATATTTTTCATTTAATAAGTCTTATGGTTTGAGATGGAATTTATTTAACAGTATGAATGTAGACTTTAATGTTATAAATAATTCAATAATTGATGAACCTGAGGGTGAATTGGACTCAAAAGAAAAACTTGATAGTATGTATTATAATCTTAAGAGGTTTGGGAGAACAAATAATTTTAATCAAAACCTACAAGTAAATTATAATATACCTATTAATAAGTTTCCTCTTTTTGATTGGATTAGTTCTAATGCAAAATATTCATCTAGATATTTATGGTCAGCTGGATCATTTCAACAAGCTGATTCTCTAGGAAACATAATTGAAAATAACAGAGAGTATTCTGTTAATACTAAATTAGATATTTCTAAAGTTTATGATAAAATACCAATTTTAAAATCATACAATAAAAAGTATAATGAAAAAGACACACTAAAATCAATTTTTCGTTCAAAGACATTTGATGGAATTATGAAGGTTATAATGTCTCTAAAATCAATTAATCTAACTTATAATGTTACTGAAAGAACAGGTTTGGCCGGTGTGATTGGATCTCCAGGAATTTTTGGTATGAATAATTATTACAAATCTCCAGGATGGAATTTTATATTTGGGTCACAAGATTCTGAAATTAGAAGGCTTGCTGCGCAAAATGGTTGGTTGGTTAAGAGTGATTATCTAAATAATCCTTTTATTCAATCAAGAAGTAATAATTTTCAATTCAGAAGTACTCTACAACCATTAAATTTTCTTCGAATTCAATTAGATGCAAAAAGAATAGTCACTGAAAATTTTCAAGAAACATTTAGATATGATTCTCAGGTTGATAGTTATGTTTCTTTAACACCATCTAGAGGTGGAAATTTCTCTTTATCTTTTTTAGCAATTAAAACGGCATTTATAAAAGATGATGAATTTAATAATTCACCTATTTTCCAAGATTTTACTGAAAATAGATTAATAATTAGAAATAGGCTTAATGCGTTAAACTCTCAAGGTGAATACGGATTAAATTCTCAAGATGTATTGATTCCAGCTTTTATTTCCGCATATTCAAAATCTGATCCTAATACTTTTTCTTTAAAACCTTTTCCTAAAATTCCTATTCCAAATTGGAGAATTGATTTTTCTGGATTGAGTAAGATTAAATCTCTAAGTGAAGTCTTCACTAATATAACTATTTCACATGGTTATCAGAGTATCTATTCTATTGGTGAATTTTCTAATTCATTGCTTTACATTGATAATTTAGATTTTAATAACTCTATTATGAATTATCCTTTGGCATCACAACTATCCGAAAATGGTTTAGTGCCATTCTATATTATTAATCAAGTAAGAATTACAGAAAGGTTCTCACCATTAATTGGAATAAATGTAAGAACTAAAAATAATCTTAACGCTAGAGTTGATTATAAAAAAGATAGAAATATTATGTTGAATTTATCTAATTCTCAGGTATCAGAGATAATTAATTCTGATTTTTCAATAGATTTTGGATATTCAAAAGAAAAATTAAAGCTTCCTTTTAAGTATATGGGAAATACTATTGTTTTAGATAATGAGATTGAATTTAGATTGAGCTTCATTATTAGAAATACAAAGGCTATACAAAGAAAAATCGATAAGGAAAGTACTGTAACAAATGGAAACTATAATTTCCAATTACGACCAAACATTAATTACACAATTAATAATAGAATTAATCTAATTATGTATTATGATAGAGTTGTAAATAAACCTATTGTATCAAATTCATTTCCAAGATATTCTTCCTCTTTTGGTGCAAGATTGAGATTAAGTTTAAATCAATAATAAATATTTTTTTGAGATCAAAAATCATTTATTATCTTCGTCAGATGAATTTAAATAATCAAAAATATACTCAAGATCACGAATGGGTTAGAGTAGATGGTGATATAGCTTTTGTTGGAATTACAGATTTTGCACAAGGAGAGTTGGGAGATATAGTTTATGTTGAAATAGAATCATTAAATGAAAGAGTTGAGATGGGAGATATTTTTGGAACTGTTGAAGCTGTGAAAACTGTATCTGATCTCTTTATGCCTATTTCTGGTGAGATAATCAAAGTTAATGAGAAACTAGAGTCAGAACCTGAATTAGTAAATAATGATCCATATGGAGATGGATGGATGGTTAAAATTAAATGTGATGATTTAACACAATTAGATAGCTTATTAGATCTTGAATCTTATGAAGCAATTACAAAATAAAACTTTTTACTTTTATCTAATTTCTTCAATTTTTTGGTTTATTCTAATAGTTTATCTTCTTATCTTTTATAATTCAAAAAGTATCGATGTTCCTTTAAATTCTTTTGATAAAATTATACACTTCATTTTATTTTTTATTCAATCATATTTAATAACTAGAACTTATTTTTCAATTTATCATTATAATAAATCTCTAAAGAGAATAATAATATTCTTATTTATTATTTCTTGTTCTCTTGAAATTTTACAAACATATATCTCATATAGAACATTTGATTTTTATGATTTATTTGCAAATATATTTGGAACGTTATTTGGGTCTATTTTTGCGTATTTTCTAGTAAGTAAGTGATAATTTTCTTAAATTAGTTTTTATGGAAATTAAAAAGAATCCAAATGCTGATTTAGAAAGAAGAAGTGGCCTGTTTTTGAATATTGGTCTTTGCGTAAGTCTTCTTCTTGTAATTACTGCATTCGAATGGAGATTTTATGATAGAGGTGCTGGTATGGATTTAGGTACAATTGAAGATGATTTCGAAGATTTAATGGAGATCCCACCAACAGAACAACCCCCTCCACCTCCACCGGTAATTCAACAACCTGAAATAATTGAGGTGCCTGATGAAGAGGAGATAGAGGAAGAGATTGAAATAGAAATAGATGTTGAAATAACTGAAGAAACAGTCATTGAAGAAATTGTTTTTGAAGAAGCTCCTGAAGAAGAGGAAGTAGATGAAATATTTACTATTGTTGAAGATCAACCTAGTCCTCCAGGTGGAATGGGTGCATTTTACAAGTATGTATCAACTACTTTAAGGTATCCTGCTCAGGCTAGGAGAATGGGTATTGAAGGTAAAGTTTTTGTTCAGTTTGTTGTTGATAAAGATGGCTCTTTAACTGATGTAAAGGCTATTAAAGGGATTGGAGCTGGTTGTGATGAGGAAGCAGTAAGAGTTATTTCAAAAGCTAAAAAATGGTCACCAGGTAAACAGAGAGGTAGACCAGTTAAAGTTAGAATGATCTTGCCTATTACATTCAAACTTGGATAAGAAAAGTCATAATAAATTATAATTTTCTTCCTTAATTTTTTCTAAATTTTCTTTCATATTTATTACAGATTTCTGAATTTGAAAATTAGAACATTTTGATCCAATTGTATTGATTTCTCTACCAATCTCTTGACATATAAAATTTAATTTTTTGCCTATTGGTTTTTTGTTTTTTAGTGTTTTATTAAACATTCTAAGATGTTTCTTAAGCCTAACTATTTCTTCATTTATATCTAATTTTTCTAGATAATAGAAAATTTCTTGTTCTAATCGAAATTTATCAAATGATATATTTTTTATTTTAGATATTTTATCTTTCATTTTTTTTTCTAGAATTTTATTTTTTGATTTATCGATTTTTAAAATTTTATCAACCTCTATTGATATTAAATTGATACATTTTTTTAAGTCTTTATTAATTTCACTGCCTTCATCTTCTCTAAATATTATACATTTTTTAATGCTTTCTTTAATTCCTTTCATAACTATATTACTGGGGATGATATATCTCTTTTTAGATGTAAAAAGCGATAAATTATTTAAAATATTTTTTAAAATTTCTTTATCATTCACTTTGATAGATTTACTTAGAAGGTCTTTAATCTCTTCAAAATATATTTTTATTTTATTTTTATTTAATTCATTTGAATCAGGATTAAGCAAATTATTTATTTCTATTTTAACTTCAATTTTCCCTCTTATTAATTTAGATTTAACATAATTTTTGATTTCATTTTCTAATAATTTGTCATCATAATCTGATCTATAATTAAAGTCAAAAAATTTAGAATTTAATGATTTAATTTCTATCTCAATGTATATATTTTTTCTGTTAACTATACTACTTCCATAACCTGTCATTGATTTAATCATATCAAAAATTAAAAGCTATAACCAAAAGAAATATGATATTTTGTATTTTTTATTTGATAATCTTCAATTGGCTTAGCAATATCGATTTTAATATAATAATCAGTAATGAATGATCTTAGGCTTAAGCCATAACTTGCCAACCAAGGATTCTTTGAGTTTTCTATTTCAGCTTGAAATACTGATCCAGGTTCTTTAATTATCCAGGTATTAACATCGCTTTTATTACTGAAAGGTGAATTGATATTCCACGAAGATCCCAAATCAAAAAACCCAGCAATTTGTAGGCTATTTAAAAAACTACTACTAACATTAATTCCTGAGATTGCTTTAATTAATGGGATCCTTAATTCTGAGTTTAAAACTAATACTTTGTATCCATCAAATTTATTAAAATCATAACCTCTTAAATTTACATATTCTCCAAAAATAAAATTATAATTATTATATCCATTTGATATTAAAAGAGGATCATTAACTCCTTTATCTTCAAATTGTCTTATTAGAGAATTTTTTACACCACCTAACATGTATTTATATGGATTTTCACCAAATGAATTTCCATAATAAATTCTTGATGAAAAAATAATATTCTCAGTAATTTGTTGATGATGAGATAAATCAACACTAAAGTTTTTAAAGGAATTGTCTTTATTTTCAGTTTGATAATTTTTAAGGCTTATTTTGAATTTAGTGCCAGATTCTAAATTATAAGACAATTTTTTTGTATTATCATATTTAAAATTAAGAAAATATCCATAAAAATTATTTTTTTCATAAAATAGAAATGAAGGAGGTGTATTATTGAATATTCTATAATCTAAATCATTATACTTATAAGTGGAATAAAATGGAGATACTTCAAATCTTGAAAATTCAGACAAAGGGTATGAAATATTTAGATTAATCTGACTATATAAGTACTTATGATATATAAAATTTTCGGAATCTTCGGCAAAAAGAATGTTTCTTTGGAATGATAATTTGAAATCAAATCTTTTTTTAAGGAAAGTATATTCTGTAAATATGTCTGAACTTTTAAGACTAGAAAAAGGTAAAAATGCAGTTGCATAAAATTTGTGATCTTCAAATAATTCTATAAAATCTGATTCAATTTGGGTTCCAAGTCCTTCTTGAGGATCAATTTTTAAAAAGCTATTAAAATTATTTTTAATTACTGAATATCTATAATTATTCCCTAGTCTTGTTTTCCTATTTTTATTCTTCCCAATATTCTTAAGAATAGATGAACGGAGCTTATTGTCTCCTTCAAAAGAAAAATTTTCTGTTGATTCAAAATCAATATTATTTTTTTTTATTTCTTTTTCAATCTTTCTTTTATTCTCGTTAATTAAATTTTGTGATTGTAAATAATCAACTCTAGATGTCTGATTACCAAAATTTGATATATCTGTATTAAAACTATTTATTTCTTTGATTATGTAATCACCTTCATATAAGAAATTATAAGATAGATTTTTAGTTTTTTCATCAAAAGAAAAATTAATTACATTAGTATTAAAGTCTGTTATTTGTTTCAAATTACCATTAACTTTTGTTTTGTAAATATTTTGAATTCCTTTTACATCGCTTAAAAATAAAATTTCATTATTTGATAAAGGACTAGCTTTTATATTGTTACTTAATGAGTTAGTAATTTGAAATAATTCATTAGAAGTAGTATCTAAATTATATAAGAATAAATTATAAAAATTGTTTGTATTATTAAAGGTGTTTATACTATTTAATTTTGTTTGTTTCCTGTTTGAGCTAAATATAATAGATGTTGAATTTTTCAGGAAAGAAGGATGTATATCATGAGATTTATCATCAGTTATTTTTTTAAGATTACTACTATTAGCACTTAATAAATATATATCACTTTGATTATTTACGCTTGCACTAATTGCTATAAGATTTTGATTTGAGTTAAAAGAAAACCCGTGAATTTTATCAAATTTATTTAATGATTTATAAGATTTACTATTATTATATATATTCCTACTGATTAGAACATTTTCTCCCTTAATATTTTTTATGTAAGCAATATTTTCACTGTCTTTCCATTTGAGAAAATAAGATTCATCTCTAGTAGTAAATCTTATTTTATCAAGAACCTTAATTTTATGTGATTCTATATTATATAAAATCAATTTTTTAAAATTTCCTTTGATAGCACTAAATAAAATATATTCACTTGATGAGTTCTTTTTTAAATCTATGATTTTATCGAAATTCTTAAATTTTAAATTTTTAGAATTTTGCAACTCTTCTCTTTTATACTTATTAGTAATATTACTATAATAATAATTTGACCAGTTTTCTATAAAGGAATTAAAGTTTACCCCTAGAGAACTTGAAATAGCTTTTTCGGGGTTTCTGATAATTTTAGTTAAATTGATAATATTAGAGATTGTATTCTTACCATATATAATTGATATATAATTCCAAATACTTTGCCCAATAAATACTGATTGTTCATCTGTTATTTTATTTAGTGATTTTTTATTTTCTGTTAAAAAATAATCTCTAATAATATTATCCATTTCTAAGTCCCAACCATATGCTAGGAACCTTGCTGCACCATCAGAGAACCACTTGGGGATATTTATAAAAGAAACTTTACCAAATCTTTTAGCAAAACTAAGATTACCATGCATTAAATCGCTGATTAAAACCTTACTAAATTCATAGCTTAGATTCCTTTTAAAGATATTAATATTACTACTGTAGGCAACTTTAAAAATAATTCTATTATTAAAATTAAGGTTACTGGATAAGAATTTATCTGTTTCATTAATACCAATATTACTTTGTTTTTTATCCTTTTCAGAGTTATAAATAAAAACTTTGGTCTTTTGAAAAGGTTGATGCCCAACATTATTTGTAAATTCTGAAAAAGTACTTTCTAAATGTGATGAAGCAATTTCAGCAATATTTAGTGCATTTGAATTATAATAAAACTCAAAATTATTAGAGTACATTACCTCCCAATCAAATGAATCATATTGAATTCTATTTTTACCAATATCATTATAGATGCTATTTTGAGAATAAATAATGTTATATGAGTTTAATAAAATTACTAAAATAAAATACCGCATAGTAATGGACTACTTTATGAACCTTTTAATGTTTATTTCTTTATTTATTTCTTTATTATTTTCAATATAGTTAAATAATTTATCGGAACAATATGGAGCTTGACTTATTCCTTTAGATCCTAATCCATTTATTATATATAAATTTTTAATTCTTGAGTGTCTGCCTATAATTGGTCTTCTATCTTTACTAGCTGATCTTATACCAAAAAATGATTTTTTAAATATTAAATGTTTATTAAGAATGTTTCTTGCTTCATCTAACATTTTTATATAACCAATATCCTCTGACCCATTATGATATGTTGATCCAATATAAAATTTATTTTTAGAGGTATTAATTATAGAAATTTTTTTATTTATTATATAGTTTAAAGAGTAATCTAATTCAGTTAAAACACTATTTCCAGAAACCTCTTTTATATCTAATTTATTAAAGAAATTTATTTTTTTTTGGTCTATACCCATACACATCACAATATGTTTTGCATAATATCCATTTAATCTTATTTCATTATTTTTAATTACAATATTTTTATCATTTAACTTATACTTATAGTAACGATTTTTACTTTTAAAATATTTTCTTGTTTGAGTTAAATATTTTTTGACATTAACATACCCACTCATTTTAGTTATTACTTTTTTATCATCAATAGATTTAACAATTTTTTGAAAATTTTGATTTGATAATCTAATGTTCCAATCATTCCAGTCAGTATTATTTTTAAAAGGTCTATGAATATCTTTTTTAAAAAGAATTTTTATCCCTATATTTTTTTCTACTCTTGTATAAAATTTTTCTAGACCTTTAAATACTTTATGAAGATTCCATGTTAATGCTTTTCTTCTACCAGTAATTGGATTATAAATACCTAAAGCAGCTTTAGATGCTGAGTTATTATTTTCTGAATCAAGTATTAAAAATGTTTTATTTTTAAAGTATAAGTTCCAGGCTAATGTAGATCCAGCAATCCCCTGACCTATAATTATATAATCATATTTTTTGACCATTTGTTATATATATAACTATTTAAATATCAAATTTGCATATAATTTAAATAATGATGGAAATTAAATCATTTACTTTTAATGACTACCAAGAAAACACATATCTAATTATTGAAGGTAAACATTGTATAATTGTTGATCCAGGTAATTATTATGATAACGAAAACGATTTAATTAAAAATTTTATTGAAGAAAGGAAATTGATTCCAGAGTACATTCTTATAACTCATACTCATATTGATCATATACTTGGGATAAACTTTTTATCTAAACTATACTCAATTGAAACATTCATACCTTCTACAGAAAATGATATTTATAGTAATATGTTATCATATACCTCAATGTTTGGAATGAAAATGTATAAGCATCAAGATGAGGTGAGTTTAATTGATGAAAAATCTGATTTAAATTTTCAAGGAAAAAAAATTAAAATTTTATCTCTTCCAGGTCATTCACCTGGTCATATAGCATTCTTTTTTGAAAAAGAAAAACTATGTTTTTGTGGAGATGTGATTTTTAGAAATTCAATTGGTAGAACTGATTTACCAGGAGGAGATTATAAAACTCTAATTAATAGTATTAAAAAAAGATTATTTTTAATTGATGAAAATACAATTTTATATCCTGGTCATGGTCCAGAAACATCAATTTATGATGAAAAAAATAATAACCCTTTTCTAAATTGAGATTTTTTATACCAAACTTTCTTACTTTATCAAACCTTATTATAGGATTCATTTGTATAATTAATATAATAAATCAATCAAATGATTTTCCTATTCTAATATTATTTTATGCTTGTTTATTTTTGGATTTCTTGGATGGCTTCTTAGCAAGAAAATTAAAGACTACATCTGAATTTGGAAAACAACTTGATTCATTAGCTGATCTTGTATCCTTTGCTTTATTACCTGCTCTAATTTTATATTATCACTTAGAAAATATTTCTGATAATATTCTATTAAAATATATTTCTATTTTTATAGTGCTTTTTTCTGCTATAAGACTTGCAAAGTTTAATATTTCAAAAAAGGGCGATGCTTTTTTTGAAGGACTTCCAACTCCGGCTAATGCAATTTTTTTTATGTCACTGTTATATTATGATGGAAATCTTAATAAATATTTAACTTCAGAAGTATTTTTGATTTTAACAATACTTTTTTCTATGTTATTAGTATCTAGATTTAAATTTATTTCTTTTAAATTCTCAACATTTAATTTTAAAAATAATCTTGATAGATATATTATTATTTTATTTGCTACTATTTCTTTTATTCTATTTGGCCATTCAATACTTTTTATTACAGTTTTATTTTATGTTTTTTACTCAATCTCAAAATCAATATTTTCTAAATTATTTTTCAAATAATTTATCTTTTTTGTTGTTATACTATTATTTGAATTAATTCATATGTCTAGATTAACATTTCTTCTGATTATATATTTATATTTTCCTTTAATTATTTTTGGGCAGAGTTCTATTTTAGATGAAGGGGATTGGATAAAAGTTGGAATTATTAAATCTGGCATATATAAAATTGATAATAATTTTTTAAAAATAAATAATATAGACTTAGAAAAAACAGATCCTAATAAAATTCAAATTTACGGTAGCGGTTATAATGGTAGCCTCCCTCAATTAAATTCTTTATCAGATTTAGTAAATCCAAAAGAAATTCAAGTGAGTTTTTATGGCAATAATGATAATAATTTTGATGATAACGAGTTTGTTTTTTTTTATTTACAATCTTCAGATAAGATCTATTATGATTCATTAAAACTTAAAGTATTAACTGAAAAAAATCCTTATACTGATACTGCATATTATTTTATTTCATTCAATAATAATATTTCTAAAGAAATAAAAAATGAAAAAATCTATGATTCATATGAAATTGAAAGAGATGATTTTTTATTCAATTATAGATATGAAAATGATTTATATACTATCATTCAGTCTGGTAGAGATTGGTATGGAGAAATTTTTTCATCCGGAAATGTATTAGATATTCCACTTAATATTTTTAATAAAAATACTACTTTAGATATAGATATTAATCTCATATCAAGATCAACTTCTCCATCTAACTTCACACTTTTTTTAAATGAAAATCAAATCTCAACCATTGAGATGGGAGTAATAACTGAAGGTATTTATGGTTATAAATTATCTGAAACTTCTAAAACATTTAATTATAATTTTGAAAATAAAGGTTTAAATAATTTAAGGTTACAATATAATGGATCAACTTCATCTATTTCTTATTTGGACTATATTGATATAACAGGCAAAATAAATCTGAATTATAGTAATGAAGATATTATTTTTTATACTCTCCCTTTCAATAATGAAATTATTTCTAAACAGTTAATTTATAGCAATAATATTTATGAATATGATAATCTAGAAAAATTAGATTTAAGGGTTTGGGATATATCTAACCCATACGATATAAAGGAATCAAATTTGATTAAAGAGAATGAGTATTTTTATTATATCAAAAATGAAAAAAAATTTAATCAGAGTATTGTCTTTGATCTTAATAAGATAAAGTATCCTTTTTTCTCAAAATCAATTAATAATTCTAATATTTTATATCATCAAGATCCAGATTTTCTAATTATAACTCATAAAAAATTTGAAGATGATGCTTCTAGGATAAAAAATCTTAGAGAAAAAGAAGGTCTATCAGTAAAAATTGTTAATGTAGATGATATTTATAATCAATTTTCATCTGGTAACCAGGATATATCATCATTAAGAAATTATATTAAATTTCTTTATTATTCAAGTAACAAAAAATTAAGTTATGTTTTACTAATTGGAGATTGTTCTTATGATTTTAAAAATAGAATTCCTAATAACACTAATTTTATTCCAATTTATCAATCTTATAATTCATCAAACAATATATATAGTTATTCTTCAGATGATTTTTATGGTTTTCTTGATGATGATGAAGGAATCTGGGAGGAGAGTGTTGACGGAGATCATGATTTAGAAATAGGAATTGGTAGAATTCCAAGTAAAAATAAAAGTGAGTCAAAAGCTTATGTTGATAAATTATATTTATACTCGAAAAAAAAATTAGTTAGAGGAGATTGGAAAGAAAATATATATTTAGTTGCTGATGATGGAGATAATAATGTTCATCAGAATGATGCAGAAAATCATTTCGATCTTTTGAATAAAACAAATCCAGAATATAGAATAAAGAAAATTTATCTTGATAATTATGAACAGGACATTGTAAACGGATTTAAAACATCAACTCAAACTAAAGAATTATTGAATGAGGCAGTAGAAAATGGAGCAATGATTATAAATTATATTGGTCATGGAAATGAATTTTTTTGGACAGAAGAAAAAATATTAGATGATAATTTGATTTATAATTGGAAAAATAGATCAAAGCTCCCATTGTTTTTAACTGCTACTTGTGAATTTGGGAAATTTGACGATCCACTAATCACATCTGGTGGAGAAATGCTATTACATAAAGAAAATGGAGGTGCAATAGCTTTATTAACTACGACTCGTCCTGTATTTTCTCAAACAAATTATAGACTAAATAATCAGTTTTATAATAATGTTTTTAAAAGAGAAGGTGATAAATTTATGAGACTAGGTGATATTTTTAAAAACACTAAAAATAAAAGTTTAAGTGGTCCAATAAATAGAAATTTTTCACTTTTAGGTGATCCTTCGTTAACATTAAATTATCCTAATTATAATATAAAAATTAACCAAATAGATACTCTAAAGTCTGGAGATAAAATTTTTATTTCTGGTGAAATTGTAGATAATAATTATATAAAAATAGAGGAATTTAATGGTGAAATTTATTCTGATATTTTTGATAAGATTTCTTCAAATTTAACTCTCGGTGATGAAAATGAACCATATCAATTTTTGGAGTGGGATGATCTAATTTACAAAGGATTATCTTCAGTAAATAATGGTTCCTTTTCCTTCGAATTTAAAATACCAACTAATATAGAC
>MDTG01192119.1_pt1 | contig 23022 bp, 16 predicted proteins | sample 811421 | NCBI WGS metagenome assembly MDTG01 (sample SAMN05326645, study PRJNA326480) | marine metagenome | isolation source: seawater | place: Pacific Ocean: South East | collected 2011
ACGCCCTTGGCGGCATCGATGTGGAGATCACCGGCACCGGCGACACAGCATTTGCCCCAGCCACGAGCCACGACGGCGGCGTGGGAGGTCATCCCACCGGTCGAAGTGAGAATGCCTGCCGCGGAGTGCATGCCGTCGACGTCTTCGGGAGAGGTCTCCTTGCGGACGAGGATGACGCTTTCACCCTTGGCGGCGCGTTCCACGGCTTCTTCCGCACTGAACGACAACGCACCGCAGGCGGCGCCGGGTGACGCAGGAAGCCCGGTGCAGAGCACCTTGACCTTCTTCTTCTGTGCCGGGTCGAAACTCGGCAGGAGAAGCTGGGTGAGGTCGTTGGCTGGAATCCGCATCATCGCGGTGTCCTTGTTGATCAGACGCTCCTTCACCATGTCCACGGCCAGCTTGACGGCGGCGGCGCCGGTTCGCTTTCCGTTTCGGGTCTGAAGCATGTAGAGCTTGCCGCGTTCGATCGTGAATTCGATGTCCTGCATGTCCCGGTAGTGCTTTTCAAGCTTCGATCGAACACCCAGAAGCTGCTTGTAGACCTTCGCATTCCACTTGCCCATCAACTTGATGGGTTCGGGGGTTCGAATGCCCGCGACGACGTCCTCGCCCTGGGCGTTGATCAGGAACTCGCCGTAGAACTCGTTCTTTCCGGTCGAAGGATTTCGCGTGAACGCGACACCGGTGCCGGAATCATCGCCCATGTTTCCGTAGACCATCGCCTGGACGTTGACCGCGGTGCCTTCGAGACCCTTGATCTCGTTGATGCGACGATAGGAGATCGCGGTGTCCTTGTTCCAGCTGCTGAAGACCGCTTCGATCGAATACTGAAGCTGCTTCATGGGATCCTGAGGGAACGCCTTGCCCACCGACTTGCGATAGACGGCCTTGTAGGCGGTGCAGAGTTCCTCGAGACCTTCGGCGGGAACCGCGGTGTCATCGGTCACTCGATACTTCTTCTTGATCTTGTCGAAGGCGTGTTCGAAGCTTTCGTGGGGAACCCCCATCACGACGTTTCCGAACATGTTGATCAATCGTCGGTAGGCGTCCCAGGCGAAGCGGGGATTCTCGGTCGCGGTCGCGAGGCCGACCACGGCGATGTCGTTGAGGCCGAGGTTGAGGACGGTGTCCATCATCCCGGGCATGGAGACCGCGGCACCTGAACGAACCGAGACGAGGAGCGGGTTCGTGGAGCAGCCGAATTTCTTGCCCTGTTCCTTCTCGAGAAACATGACGTTGCGCTTGACTTCATCCATGAGACCGGCGGGAAGGCGCTTGGACTTGGTGAAGTCGGCGCAGGTCGCGGTCGTGATGGTGAAACCGGGAGGGACTGGAAGGCCGATCGAGGTCATGTCCGCGAGATTGGCGCCCTTGCCTCCGAGCAGCATTTTCTGCTTGGCCGAACCGTCGGTCTTGCGGGTGCCGAAGTAGTAACAACGCTTCTTGGAAGCCGGCTTGCGAGCGGGTGATTTCTTGCGTGATGCGGTCATGGTCATCGTCCTGAGATACCTTCATGATCTGAGCGTGATTTTCTGCGAATTCACCCGCCAACCTACACGTTGAAAGGTCCTAGCAGTGTAGCGCCGATCGTATGATGCCACTGATGACTGAGACCCCATCCGCAATTCTTCTTGGCGACGGCCCGGATCCGCTGGACGTTCTGGCCCAGTGGCCCGAAAGGAAGCCGCTGGCGGCACTCGTGACCGCTCGCGGAGGCTCGCCCCTCGCTCGCTGGAGCATTCTCAGCACCCCTCGGGGATTCGAACATCCCGACATAGCAGCTGAAAATGAGAGTTCCCCGTCACGGCGCTTCGATTGCACGACGGAGGTCGAACCTGATCCGAACCCCGACGCACCTCCCTTTCGGGGAGGCAGACTGCTGGCACTCACTTATGAACTGGGACGGAAAATCGAGCCCAGAGCGGGACTGGGCCCGATGCCCGCACCTGATCGGGAGTTCCTCGGCGGCGGGATCGTGTTCGACTGCCCCTCCGCACTCGTCCATGATCGGATGCTCGACAGGTGGTGGTTCGTCGGTGATCCCAAAGATCGCTCCGATCTGACCGAATGCCTTGAAACAGGACCCGTGCAGTCTCGAGGAAAGCCGTGCGTCTCTCCACTGACACCGGAGACCGGGGACGAGGAGTTCGCACAACGGGTCTCCAGAACCGTCGAGTACATCCATGCCGGAGATCTGTTCCAGGCGAACATCACACGACGATATTCGTCGGCGGCACGACTGCCGTCCAGAGCGGATCGAAGAGCCTTCTCCGCTTCACTGATTCTCGAATCCCAGGCGTGGTTCGGAGCGCACATGGAGATTCCCGACGAGGAAGGCTCCGATCGAACGCTGATCTCGCTGAGTCCGGAGCTGTTTCTGCACTTCGACCCGAATGACAGAATCCTGCGAACGCGTCCGATCAAGGGCACGCTGCCCGCGGGAGAGGATCCGGCCAAACTGCTCGCAAGCGAGAAGGATGCGGCGGAACTGGCGATGATCGTCGATCTGATGCGCAACGATCTCGGAAGGATCTCGGAACCGGGCTCGGTGGTGGTCGAAGAGGGTCGGGTGATCGAGACCCACCCCGGCGTCATCCATGGGGTGGCCGAGGTCGCGGGACGCCTGCGCGAAGGACTGGATCTGGACGACGTGCTTCGAGCGACGTTTCCACCGGGTTCGATCACCGGAGCCCCGAAGATTCGTGCGATGCAGGTCATCGATGAATTCGAATCGGTGCCGCGCGGCCCATATTGCGGCGCACTCGGCTTTCAAAGCGTGTGCGGACACATGGCACTCGACGTCTCCATCCGCACCCTGGATCTCGTTCCGACGAAGGGCGACGGCTGGTCGACCCACCAGCTTCGATACGGCGCGGGGTGCGGGATCGTGGCCGAGAGCGACCCCGTCGCGGAAACGGTGGAATGCGACACCAAGGCACGTCTGCTGCGGGACCACATCCGCACGCACTGCGAGCCACCCGGCAGCCTCAGCAGTCGGTGAAGACGGACTGCGGGTTCAACCAGCCTTGGACTGACGCGCGTGGGCTTCCACCTGAGAGGCCTGAACGCGCTCGATGTACGTCTGGATCTGCTCGGCGACGACCGTCTGATGGTCGCGATTGAACGTGAAATCGAACGCAACCCCGGCATAAGTCCGATGCATGCTGTCGATGTGCGTGTGGACGACCTTGCCGGTGACGAGAAGCGGCATCTCGAGATCAGGAGCCAGAGGCACCTGAATCCAGAGCACGCGATGTCGATTGAGTATCTGTGCCGCCTCGTGTTCGACACGAAGCCCGACACCACCCCCACCGAGGTTCATCAATGTCGCGGAGAAATTGGGGCCGACGGTCGGAATCACGGAATCGGAAGTCAGTCCCGAGAGATCGGGTGACTGTCCCTGATTCAGCGCGGACCAGGCGAGAGAGATGGCTCGCTCGGAGGGAAGCACCGACTTCGGATCCAGAAGCGGCCAGGCGGTGACCTCGGGAAGCTTCAGATCCCGGGTGTCCAGACGGGGTGCCCGCCTCTGGCAACGTCTCACGTTCTCGGGAAGACAGAGTCTCAGTGAACGGCTCGAGCGACTCTGATGTGAACTCCCATCATCCTCGCCCAGGTTTCTGGTTCGGAACATCCAGCGATTCTGCCCGATGGAGAGGCAGGCCACGAGTTCGATCCCGACCTCGATGTCGATCTGACGACCGAGGGCCATGGGCGCTTCGACCATCATCGCCTCTTCGGTGAGCTTGAGGACCTTCACGCGCCATACGAGGTCGGTTCCGGTCGCATGTTCGTGGGGATCATCGGTATCCGTGGGACCATCGGGACGAGCGACCGCGAATTCGATCGCGCCTCCCCGGTCGAAGACCTGCTGAAGTGATCTCTTCCACTCATTGGTTCGTGATCTTGATGCGGGCACTGTCTGGCTCCTCTGTTCCTGATGGGAACAAGGCGTGTTGTTCGATCCGAGACTCTTTTCGACAGTCGAGGGTGCTCGGATCGGATGTCCGGAAGAGGTCCGAAGTCTCGGATGGACCGATGACCCCGAACCATACTAGGAGTATCGGATGATGCTCCTAATGGTCTACTCAGAAAAGACACAGACGGTTCCATACCATTCAATCTGAACGGGCAAAGAGGATCATGAGGGCTGCTTCATCGTGCTTGCAGGGGGTGAAACCTGATTCGAGGGCGATTTTTTCGACTTCCCTGATGGTCCAGGCACGAAGCATTCGCTCCCCCGGCTCCGGATAACGTCGTGTGGAATCGACCTGAGATCCGGTTCGGTAGGCGAATGATCGCCCACAAGACGACCAGGCCACCTGCTGGGCCCCATCTGGGCTGATTCCCAGAGGCCACTCGGTCCGGATCATCTCGGGCCCCCAGATCGGGAAATCATCGATCAATAGGTGGCCTCCGACGGCCAGAGCGCTGAAGGCGCGCTGGAAGATGGTTTGCGCGTCCTCATGATCATGGACCAGATTCAGTGTGTTTCCAAGACAGACCACACCATCGAACGGGCCTCGCTCGAACCATGTCGCCTCGGATGAAAGAAGATCCTCCAGCAGAGTGGTGAGCTGCGAATGCTTCGTCCAGTGCTCATGGGCCAGTGCATCCTGATCCTGATCGACCGCGAGGACTTCGACCCCCTTTTCAGCCAGGGGCCGTGCGATACGGCCTCGACCGGCACCGAGATCGACGACTCTGTCACCGGGCTGGAAGAGTTCGAGCACGCCCGAGATCTGCGCCTGGGAATCCTCGCTGTCATAGACCTCGAAATCCTCTTCAGGAAGTGCCACTCGGATCACCTTCCGATCTGAGTCTTCGAACCAGCCCCAGGGCGCGCTCGCGTTCCGAGGAATCGGGACGATGCCCGCCAAAGCGGATGTGGTAGAAGGTGTCGACCAGCAGATGAAGCGGCACACCGGCGGATGCATCGGAACGACTCACGCGGTCGGCGAAGCGACGAGGGGTCTCCGAACGTTGCTTTTCGAATCCCTTCTGCCGAAGTGCCTGCAGAGCATCCGCCCAGAACGCCAGATCGGTGGAGAGTCGCTTTCGATCGGAGGGCCTCAGCAGTCCGCAGCCGATCTGAGCGAGAATGCGACGACGTTTTCTGTTTCGGACGACGTAGACGAGAAGAAAGCAGACTGCCAGGAACAGGATCGAAGCCATCCACACGTACCCGGCCACGCCGAGTCTGAAAAATCGGTTGACCGTGGCGAGACGATCCGCGACATCCGCACGAAAACCGCTGATGTTCTCCTGCCAGCCACCGACGAATCGATCGCCCAGCGTCTGCTGGGAACGCTGATCGAAACCGATGACGTTCGAGTTCCAGAAGAAATCGAGACTGTCGTAGACCCAGCGCCAGCCATCCAACCAGGAACTGTTTGATGCCTGCAGTTCCTCCAGAACGGACCGAGGGGATGGGTCCAGTGATTCCCACTGAAATGGCCCGGTACGCACTTCGGACCAGGCATGGGCATTCGATTCACGGACGACGTAGCTCGACGTCCCCTCGTCGTATTCCATCGCGACGAAACCCGTGATCAGACGGGACTCGATTCCGAGACTCCGGCACATCGCGGTGAGTGCGGATGCGAAATATTCGCAATGTCCGAACCGGTATCGACTGAGAAAACTGACGATCGGATCCTCACCGGGCATCTGGATGAAATTCCTCAGATCGGTGGTGTACGCGCATTCGATCTCAAGCCATTCCGCGAGAGCCCGTGAAACGCGTCGGTTGTAACTCCAGTTTGTCTCGTCCTGCTGGAGTTCGGGGGAGACGTCCATCGACTCGAGTGCCTCGATGGCGATGTCTCGAACGGATGAGATCGGAAAACTGACCTGACGCACCTCGCGGCCGGACTCGCCCTCGAGACTGCGAAGCGTCTTGAAAGGCGGATAGGGCTGGACGCGCAGAGAGTAGCTGGCGTAGTTTCCGATGTCGGAAGAACCCGCGTCGTTGAGCAGCAGGGTCGAACGGTCGATCTCGACCAGTCGAGGTGTCGCCGTGGAGATGGCCAGGGTCCCCCACGGCGAGAAGATCACATCACTGGCCAGGGATCTCATCTGCACTTCCACGGTGTGCGTCTGAATCAGCTCCTCGATCGGTGAGGTTCCAAGCTGGGTGAAGTCACCGCTGGTCTCGATCTTGGCGATCCGGGATCGACTCGAATTGATCCAACGTCCAAGTGATGCATCGTAGTTCGAGAGCACGGCGCCTCTGAGCAGGATGGGCCTGGGCCAACGGGTCACGATGCCGCCCGGGTCGATCCAGCGGAGAACGAAGACTTCGCGCCGTGAACTCGAGATGCGTGTGCTTGAAACCAGGTCGACCGTTTCACTGAAACCGGAGCGTCCGGAGAGACCGCCTCCCGACATGCCGGATCGAAAGAGAATCTGACGGGGGAAGAAGATGAAGACGACGACACTGACCAGAACGATGCCGGTGATGGAGAACATCGCGGTACGTCTGAGTTTCACCGCATCGCGAGGCCCGAAACGTGCATCGAGAGGAATGGTAGAAGCCAGACCGACACGGCGTTCCTTCCGTGATTTCTCCGCACCCGCGAAGACCTGATAGAGCATGATCACGTAGACCAGCACGACGACCCATGCGAAGAGCACGATGCCGAAGAGGAAACGATCGCTTTGAATCGTCGCGGAGATCACCAGAATCGACGAAAGGATCAACTGCTGTGCATCCTCGCGAAGAGATCTGATCTGAAACTGCCTGAGAATGAGAATCGCGAGAACGAAGATCCCCAGAAGCTCCATGGCGCGTCCGATGTCAGGATTCTCGAAGGCGCTGAAAATCACGAAGACGACGGCGCACACGGCACCGATGTTCACCATGAATCTCGGAAGATGAAATCCCCGGTGGCTTTCGGTGACGTACCAGCTCGCGACGAGCAGAGGGCCCACGAGCATGAGGATCCAGAGACGGATGGTGGCGATCGACACGGCCGCCACGGAGAGCACGATAAGAACCAGCAACCAGAATCGAAAGAGGCGGCGAAGCGTCATGCCATCACCTCCGACGAAGACGAGGCGGGAGTCTCGGGGGACTCCGGGTTGGAGTCCTCGATGGCCTCGAGATCCAGGAATTCCTCGATCCTGGTGGCACTCCAGTGCCAGGACTGAGAAGGTCCCCGGTCGGGATTGATGCGCGCAGGATGGATGACCACCACGGCGCAGCGTTCACTCGCGTTGCTCGTCTGACGGGTGTCGGGCGCTCTCCTCTTCGTGAGGTCGAGAACCGCGAGGCCAGCAAGCAGACGTTGAAGGTGCCAGTAGCCCCGTCTCAGAGGCAGTGGCGGATCGTCGAAGCCGAGCACGGTGAGTCCGAATTCGAGCCCTTCTCTGTCGGCGCAGGCGCACAGCGATGCCGCCATTGTGATGGCGCGTTCCTCGAGTCCATGGGCATCGAAATCACGGGACTCGTCGAATCTGAGACTGGAGGACTCTTCCGAAAGGTCGAGGATCACCCGCACTCGGGGTGGGGTCGACTCGGAGCGTTGCACGACCAGAAGATCATCGTTCGCCTGTGGTCGCTTCCAGAAAACCTGCCGAATGCTGTCACCGGGCTTGAACTCGCGAAGGGAGAAGAAATCCTCTCCGGGACCGGGGCGGGCGGAGACTCCGATTCCACCCAGTTCACCCTGGGAGACCGAACGGATCAGATCGTTCTTCAGGGGGTGAATCGTCGGTTGAACGAGAATCTCCTGCTCGAGCTCGAAATCGACGTGACGGTCGATGAAGCCGAATGGAAATCCCGTGGTCACCCGAACACGCTCGAGTTGAACCACGCCACGATGGAAGGCGGGAAGAACGGCATCACACACCTGCGATTCACCCGGGGCGATGCGAGACAACCAGCCGTCGGATACCGGGGTGTTCGTGGCCCCGGCGGAGACGAGTCGATTGCTGATCGCGCGTGATGTGAGAACGTCACGAAGACGAAGCGCGAACACCGATCTCTTGCGGGATCGATTTTCGACCTGATACTTCACGACGAGTGGCATGCCACTCGAAGCGCTTCTCGTCTCCAGGCGTGTCACACGAAGAGTACGGACCATCTTCGCGCTCACCACGCCGGATACCAGGATCATGGCGAGCAGAACGCCGAATCCCCAGACCACCAGGTTGTTCGGCCGCTGAGCAGCGGCCAGTCCGACCAGCAGGGTCAGGACCACGAACAGGGTGCCGGAGAGATTGATGTGGTACCGCAGCGTCATGTCATGAAGAGCATACGAGCCTCAACGACCGTAGCGTTCCAACTCTCTGCGCATTCTTTCACGTTCCGCATCCATGTCGTCGATTCCGGGGGCTGGAGCCCCGGACGTCATGTCGAATATGAGCAGGAAGTTTGAGAGATTCGAAGGCATCTCACCGAAGAATTCAATGGTCTTGTTGCGAGGGTGACTGCAGCGAAAAAGCCATTCCTCGACCATCCAACCGGCTCCGAATGCATCCACATCGAGCACGAAGGTCCCATCGGACCGACTCTGGGTTCGGGCGACGACACGCCGATTCATGCTTTTGGGATCACGAATCAATTCGATCGTCGCACCTGAGATCCGACGACCAGGGATCGAGAGAGGGTCGTTGTCCGCGGTCTTCACCAGTCGTCCACCCGGGGATTGGGCGTTGACGACGCGCCCCGCCAAACCTTGCCCGCTGGAGCAGCCCATGAGAACTCCACAGAGCAGGGACATCAGGAAGCCGACGCGTAGAAGAGATGACGGGAACATGAGGTACTCCAAGTGCAGATCAAGAAACGCTCATGTAGACAGCCCCTAGGGTGAACATGAGCAGAATAAGAAAACCAAGAATCATCCCGGCCACAGCCAGGAAACGGGAAAATCCGTGGATGACTTCGCGTTGCTGAATGAGGTTCTCGACCTCCGGAGGCATGTCACCAAGGTCGACCTCATCCCAGTCGATTGTGGCCGCATGGATCCGTGAGATCTCGAGCGCCTGCTTCGCCAGTTCGAGCTGATCTTGCGGAACTCGAAGAGCCACTTCACTGCCGGGCGCGGTTGCACAGGAAAGCACGGTGAAAGGAGAGGAATTCACGACGGCGTGGATTCCCGCCTCCTCGAGGACGGCACTTAGAGACTGTGCTTCGAGTTCGTGCTGGCAGGAACAGAGCATGACGAGAGGATTGCTTCCAGATTCATCGGCGGTCATCTGCCACCCCCATCGGCATGATGCTCGAAGGCCCAATCGATCACCTTGCTCACGGGAGAGGTGACGGAATCTCCCAGCCGCCTTTGATCGACGTCCTGGAGGAGCGTCCCGGTGACCTCGGTCTCACTGGCAGACTCGACATGGATCCAGACATGAAGACGATCATCCCCATCATCACCAAGAGCAAGACATGCGCTCATGGACTGCCCTTCTTCGAAGGCTTCAAGCAGGCGAGGCCACAGGCTTCGAGCCTGAAGAGAGCGCCCCTTCGACCAGGCAGGTGTTCTTTCCAGTGCGCAGCGACCGGAGATGAGACGTTCGACGATGTCGGCGGGCCAGGTGTAGACCGATCCGAAACTTCCTCGTGGTTCATGTCCGCAGAGGACCGCTCGCCCCTCGGTGAGATCACCACCCATGTTCGCTGCCATCGATGCCCTGTGTTCCGGGTTGCCGATCGAATCGGGAGAGAGTGATGCGGCCTGATCCGCCCATGAACGCAATCTCAACGCCACGCCCATTCCAGCCTCGAAGACGACATCCGGGTCCGGAATCCCCTTCATGATGATGAGCCCACCCACTGATTCCAGAAGCTCCGCGGCGACCGGAACCACTTCACCGGGAACCTCGAGCATCTCGAGTTCTGGGCGTCCGCAGCGATGCAGTCCCTGGGTGCGCAACCAGACGGAAGAGCCCTCCTCGGGTCGTTCATGCGTCGCGGCGGCATGAATTCTGAAGAGGACGCTTTCATCGAATGCCGTCGCGTCAGTCGAGAAGCGGATTGCCATCTCGTCACGTGAGAACCACTGCTCGGTCTCCTCGTCCAGCATCGCGACTGAATTTCGCCAGGTGGCGTTCAGAAGCGCAGCCATGTTCGCCCAGACTTCGAGTGGCCGTTCCGGATCGAGAACGGTCTGAATGCCCACCATCCAGCGAGCCTCGGTCGCGATCTCGGGAAGCCCACCGGGATTCTCGATCTTTTCGCACCAGGCAATCAGTGGAATCGGATGTTCGGCAAGACCGATCGCCATCACCCAGAGTGCGAATGGAGGTCCGTTCAACGGTACGTCCAATTCGACGTATCGAGAGTCATCCGCACCTACGACGGACAATGCGGAACGAAGCAGCTCTACGTCGGGCATGACCTCGCCGGAAAGGGCCAGCAGAATGGTGGTGGGAACGGGTTCGGGCAGACCCCACACGCTGTCGGAAGTGCCGCCGAACATGGGGAGTGGAAAGTCGGAATTGGACTTGTCTGGACTCATTGGCCTTCGACTCTCATCAATCGTGACATCAGTTGGCGACGATGTTCACCAGGCGACCGGGAACCACGACCATCTTTCGAACGGTGAGGCCTTCGAGCAATTCGATGATCCGTTCATCCGCGAGTGCCGCCGCTTCCAGAGTCTTCTGATCGGCGTCCGCGGCGACATGAATCCGACTCCGAACCTTTCCGAGGATCTGAACGGGGATCTCCACCTGATCGTCCACCAGGAGGGACGGATCGAAGATCGGCCACGATTCGAGGGCCACCGAGGATCGGTGCCCGAGACGATGCCAGAATTCCTCGGCGAGATGCGGTACGAACGGGGCGAGCACCAGAGTGAACTTCTCGAACTGGGAGCGTGACAGCCCCACTCCGGTGGCTGCGTTCACGAACTCGATCATCGCGGCGATCGCCGTGTTGAAAGCAAGGCGTTGAATGTCCTCCCCGACCTTGTGGATGGTCCTGTGGAGACTGCGCTCGACCGCATCGTCACCGTCGTCGAGAAGCCGAAGCGCACCGCCCTCCTCGTCGATCACCAGACGCCAGGCGCGCTGGAGAAAACGATGCACGCCGACAATGTCGCGAGTGTTCCAGGGAGCCGATGCCTCGAGGGGACCCATGTACATCTCGTACAGCCGCATGGTGTCCGCACCGTATTCCGCGACGACGTCGTCGGGATTGACGACGTTTCGAAGGGACTTCGACATCTTCGCCACGATCCGTTCGACGGAGTCGCCGCTCTCTCGTTCGACATGTCCCCCATCGACCTCGTCGACCTCGTCGACTGCGACCAGCGACCCATCCGGACGCTTGTACGCGAAGGATGTGATCATGCCCTGATGGAAGAGCTTGTTCATCGGTTCCGGAGTGGACACTTCACCGAGATCGAAGAGGATCTTGTGCCAGAAGCGCGCGTAGAGCAGATGCAACACCGCGTGCTCCGCACCGCCGATGTAGAGATCGACTCCACCGACATGCATGTTCCTCGCGTCGAAGGATTCCTCTCCGAGTGCGAGGGCGACTTCACCGGGTTTCGAACGTTCCGAGAGCAACCAGTACTTCTCGGCCCGAGGATCGATGAATCGATCCTCGCATGAGGGGCTGCAGTATCTGAGGAAGTACCAGCAGGAACCCGCCCAGCCGGGCATCGTGTTGGTCTCGCGTCGGACCGGGGTGCTTGGATCGAGAATCGCGGGATCCACACCGGCTTCGCCCGCCGTGGTGTTCACCCAGTCTTGCGCCTTGCCCAGAGGCGGCGTGGGTTCGTCGCTCTCGACCGGTTGGTAGTCCTCGAGGTCGGGCAGCATCACTGGCAGTGCGGCATCGGAGACGGGGTAGTGACGTCCCTGCTCGTCGTAGACGATCGGGAAAGGTTCACCCCAGTACCGTTGTCGACTGAAGAGCCAGTCCCGAAGCTTGTAGTTGATGTGATGGTGACCATGGCCTTCGGACTCAAGCCAGGCGATCACGGTGTTCTTCGCGGACTCGGTGTCCAGACCATCGAGAGAGAGTCGCTCGTTGGAACTGTTCACGGCGTCTCCGGAACCACACCAGGCGGACTCCAGGACATCATCACCACCTTCGACAACGGAAACGATTGGCAGGCCGAAGGCCTTCGCGAAATCATGGTCACGTTGGTCATGAGCGGGCACGGCCATGATCGCACCGGTTCCGTAGCCGGCGAGAACGTAGTCGGCGGTCCAGACGGGGATCTCGAGCCCGGTGGCAGGGTTGATGGCATGAACGCCGAGAGAGACGCCGGTCTTCTCCTTCGAGTCGGCCATTCGATCGACATCGGATCGGTTGCGAGACGTGGTTACGTACTCGACCAGCGCGGCATCACCTCCGGATGCGATGACCGAATCCACGAGGGGATGCTCCGGTGCGACCACCATGTAGGTGGCTCCGAAGATGGTGTCTGGCCTCGTGGTGAAGACCTCCAGATCACCGTCACCCACGGAGAAACGGATCGTGGCGCCTTCCGAGCGACCGATCCATTCTCGCTGCATCGTGCGGGTGGATTCGGGCCAGTCGACGACGTCGAGATCCTCGAGGAGCCGATCTGCGTATTCGGTAATCCTGAACATCCACTGTCGCAGTGGTTTTCGCAAGACCGGAAAACCACCCCGTTCGCTTCGCCCGTCGATCACTTCCTCGTTGGCCAGCACCGTACCGAGCCGGGGGCACCAGTTGACGGTCTGTTCTCCGAGATAGGCAAGCCGTCGAGTGTCGAGGTAGGCCCGACGGGCGGCATCATCCATGCCGGACCACTCAATCGGGTGCCCGTCCTCATCGAGGGGACGCACCGCTCCGGAGTCCAGCTGCTCGAGCAGGCGCACGATCGGGGAAGCCTTGCGGGTCGCGGGATCGAAGAATGATTCGTAGGCCTTCAACCAGATCCACTGAGTCCAGCGGTAGTAGTCCTCGTCGGTGGTGGAGAGTTCTCGAGACCAGTCGTAACTGAATCCGAAACCCTTCAACTGACGACGGAACGTGTTGATGGCCTTGACCGTGGTGTCTCTGGGATGGACTCCGGTCTGCACCGCGTACTGTTCAGCCGGAAGACCGAACGCGTCGAAACCCATGGGATGGAGGACGTTGAATCCACTCATCCGCTTGAAGCGGGAGATGATGTCGGACCCGATGTATCCCTCGGGATGCCCCACATGGAGACCTGCACCCGATGGATAGGGGAACATGTCGAGACAGTAGAACTTGGGAAGGCTTTCATCGAATCCCGGATCACCGGGATTTCCGACGACGTAGGTCTTCTCTTCGTCCCACCATGACTGCCACCGTGACTCGAGGGCATTTGCGGTGCCTGCGTCGTAGCGATGGGAGGGACGATCTGGGTTCTGATCGGTCATCTGGAAGCGAATCCTGGTCGTGAGACATGTTCGATGGACGGAGCGCGCTCACTCCGTTGAACACGACTCTAACACTCGACCCGCCGCTTGGCACGCCGAGGGTGGATCAACGGATCTTGTCGAGATGCTTCAAGGTCTCACCGACCAGATAGAAGCTTCCGGTGACGCAGATGAGATCCTCACGACTGACCGCACGAGAAGCCAGTTCGATCGCTTCGGGTATGGAGTCGGCGATCTGACTCATCTTGCCGCTGCGTTCGGTGAAGGCTCGCTGAAGATCAACAGGATCGGCGGCCCTTGGATTGCCCTGAGCACGGGTGAAGATGATCTTGTCGGCTCCAAGATTGACCCTGTTCAACATTTCATCGACGTTTTTGTCCTGGCAGCAACCGAAGATGCAAACCATGGAATCGTACGGTAGATGCGCGCCGACGCATCGCATCAACGCACCGATCGACTCGGGATTGTGGGCACCATCCACGAGGATTCGAGGACTCTTCCAGGCGAGCTGCATGCGCCCGATCATGCGGGTCTTCGCCAGGCCGCTGGTGAGACGATCGTCGGGACATTTGAAGCCGGCACGCTTGAGGAGATCCATCAATGCCAGAGCCAGTCCGCAGTTCGGCGCCTGATGCTCACCGGCGAGCGGGACGGGAAGATGCTCGAGTCTGCTCAGGTCCGTGTAGAGGCACACCCTGGTATGGGGTCCCAGCTCGTTGGTGGAACAGAATCGGTTGCTGAATTCGATGTCGCGGTTGACGATCTGAAGTGGTGCCCCGCATTCGTCGGCCGCACTCTGAAAGACCGCATCGACTTCAGGGTCCTGCTCGAAGGTCAGGCAGGGAACGTCCTTCTTGAAGATTCCGGCCTTCTCCCGGGCGATGTCGGCGAGCGTGTGGCCGAGAATCCGCTCGTGGTCGAGTGCGATCTTGGTGATCGCGATGGCCTCGGGCTTGATCACATTCGTGCAGTCGAGTCGCCCGCCGAGGCCGGCCTCGATGATGGCGATGTCGACGGCTTCATCCGCGAAATGCATGAATGCGAGAGCGGTCATGATTTCGAAGAAAGTGGGTTCGAACTCGAGCCCTTCCACGACCTCGGCGATCTTCTTCATCAAGGCGACGAAGGTCGCGTGTGAAATCATCTCACCGTCGATGCAGACTCGCTCGCGCAGATCGGTCAGATGGGGCGAGGTGTAGGAGCCGACGGCGTATCCGCACTCATGAAGCATGGCACCAACCATGGCCGAGGTCGATCCCTTGCCGACGGTGCCCGCGATGTGGATCGTGCGGACCTGCTCATGCGGGTCGCCCAGAGCGGCCAGAAGCGTACGCATTCGATCCAATTTGAAGGATTCGAGATCACGGATCACCCTCATTCGTTCGAAATCAGGACGATTCAGGAGATATTTCACTGCCGTGGGATAGGACGTGATGGAAGCGGGCGTGAGAACCTTGGCCTTGGAGGCCTTGGTGGTTTTGGGCTTCAACTCAAGCGACGAAGAGGCTTTATTCGTCGTGGAGGTTCCCCTGGCCCCAGCCTTCGATCCAGACTTGGCCCCGGCCTTGGACCCGGCCTTGGACCCGGCCTTGGGCCCGGTTGCCTTCGCACGAGATGTCTTCTTGAGGGTCGCAGTCGCCCCATCTGCCGAGGTGGAGGACGCACGTTTTTCAGTCTTTTTAGCCATGATCGGACCAGTTTATCAAAATCGCATTTTAAATACAAATGCAAAGAGATAAGCTTTTTACGAGAAATGACTTATGGGCGGATATGGGTGTCCGAAATCAGCCCGTCTGGTCTTCGGACTCGGCACTGTCAAACGCATCGTCAAGATCCTTGAACGTCGGCTCCAGAGAGGCCGGAATCACCCAGATGATCTCGTCGGGCAGAAGCAGATTGGTTCCATGACCGGCGGCATCCAAGGCGACGTTCAAGCGGTGCGTGAAGGCTCGATTTCCGATCAGCCCCACCACAGGGCCGCCCAGCTCCTTGGCGAGGATTCCGCCGAGAAAGCTGACGATCTCATCGGTGTCACCAGCGCCGATTTCGATCATCAAGATGGTTCGTTCTCCAAGCGAGACTGCAGAGACGCTTTCAGCCTCGACCTCGGCCTCTCCAAAGACCTGGGCCAGCTGATCGATCATTTGCTTGGCCTGAGAGGCTTCCGGTCCCAGCGCACCGATGCGCCGGACTCGCGACAACTGGTAGTCGGTGAGATCGATCTTCGTGAGCTGGGCACGATCGTCTGAATCGGATGGGTTGCCTTCGGAATCTGACTGGGACATCACGCGCCTCCATTGGAGCCAGCGAAAGATGAAGGAAGCTCGGCACCGACATGACGGCGCCATCCGTCCATTTCCGCCTTGAGCGCACTGACGACCTCGGGAAACATCATGGCGAGATTCCTTGATTCTGATGGGTCGTCACGTAGATCATAGAGCTCCAGTCGTCCGTCTTCGAAGAATTCGATCAATTTGTACCTCCCCTTGCGTACAGCCGCCACGGGAGTGGTTCGCCACGGGCCGTCGACACTGGAATCCCGTTCGAGATAGACGGGAAAATGCCAGTGTAATGAACGATCATTGCCTGAAACGTCATTTTCATCTGAGGAAATTGCAACGGCGTCGAAATCCTTCTCGAGATGCGATGTCTGCGATGCTTCGAGAATCGTGGGAACCAGATCACGAAGAAGGACGGGGGCATGCACGCAAGCAGCACGACGTTCACCGGGCCATCGGATCAGAAGAGGCACTCGTATCCCCCCCTCGTACAACATCCCCTTCGACCCGCGAAGCGGACCGTTGTCGGCAAGGGGCCCGTATCCACCGTGGTCGGAGGTGAAGATGACCATCTTCGGACGATCCCGGGCCTCGAAGACCTCCAGAACCCTGCCGAACGCCTCGTCCACCGCCGAAACCATCGCGTCGTATCGTTGTTCGATGCCTCGGGCCTCGGGAAGTCGTCGTCGTGACTCCGCCAGAAGGTCTCCACGTGGCTGAATCGGTGTGTGCACCGAGTAGAACGAGAGGTGCATGAAAAGCGGCCGATCATCCTCGCCTTCGATGACATGAACTGCTTCATCGGCCAGACGGTCCGTGAGATACTCACCATCCATACCGTCTTCCAGAGAGGGATTTCGATAGGGACTGGAATAGGATTTCGGATGGCCTGCACCGCTGCCTGCGATCTGATCGGTGAACCCGTATTCGAGCGGATCGGGACCGACATGGAACTTCCCGATGTGAACCGTGCGGTAGCCGTCGTCCTGCAGACGATCGGGAAGCGTCAACACGTCGGGCGAGAGGAATCGAACGGAGGGCACCGGTTCGATCTTGCGAAGCTCGGCCTTGCCTCGGCGGGAGGAGCCGACCGTCAGGACGCCGTGACGTGGCGTGGCGAGACCCGTGATCATGCTGCACCGACTGGGTGCGCAATTGGGAGCATCCGAATAGGCGTTGTCGAAGAAGACGGCATCACGAGCGAAGGCGTCGATCTTCGGAGTGAGATGGCTTCGGCCGCCACTGAAACCGACGTCGGCCCAGCCGAGATCATCAACCACGACCATGAGAATGTCGGGTCTTTGATTCCCGGAGACGACGTTCTCGGCCCTGGGTTCGATCTCTCCGGGGAGCGTGGCCGTCGAGCCAGTGCAGGAGGTGAGGCAGACCATCACCACGGGAAGAAACCATCTGTGTCGATGCATGTTCACGATGCGATCCTTGATCAAGTCGGACGGTGATTCGGCGGGACTAATAGGGAGCACGCAGAAAGAGATCTTCGGGCCGTGAGCGGAGATCCTCGAAGAGCACATGAAGCGGACCTGATGATCCGGGTGCTTCAGGTAGAGGCGAATCGACTCCGAATCCGACGAGGAACGAGTGCGAACGCAGGGCGATGAGAGTTGCTATTCCCTGAGAACCGCTGAAGACGAACCGCCAGATCAGATCACGTTCACGAGGGTCGAGTGCCAAAGCGGAACGGTGCCCCCCACCGTGCGCGGCCCGGACGAGAAGTTCGAACCAATGAAACCATGGATAGTCGAGAGCGCACGTGGGTGTGATCTTCACAGCCGTGAGGAGCGCCGCCAGTTCCGGTGGCCGCTCGTCCGTCGACATCATCAGACCCCGTTTCAGGAAGGCGATCGCATTGAACGGATGGCCGCCGAGGAACAGGACCCGTCCATCCTTGAGCTCACAACGAAATGCCGCGGTCCCTGACGTGGTTACGAAGTCGCTCATGCCCTCCCCCGCGGAACCGATCGACATCATCCTTTCGGTCCAGGACACCGGAAGTGAACCCTCGAGTTGAAATCGACTGTAGGCGACGTCGGTGAGTTGATTCTCGATCCGAGCACGATCCGTGTCGAGGAGACGAAGTTCGTCACGGGCGAAGACATCGAGCAGTTCATCCCAGTCATCGTGATCCGCGACGAGATCGTCCCACGCCAGTTCGAGACGCGAGGCCTCCCCGTGAAGCCGACCGAGATACTCATGACGGCGAGCCCTGGTGTTGGCCAGGAAGATTCGCATGAGCCGTTCATGTTTCGTGGCCCACAGCCCGTCCAGGCTGTCGATGAGAGCGTCGACGTTCTTGTGAACGGGATGGTCATCGGCCCAGTGACCGAGATCGAGATGCACCACTGCGCGATGCGCGGCACGTTGATACCGAAGCACGTCACGAAGACGGCCCTCCGGATGCCATCCGATTCCGAGAAGGTCATCGGCAAGATGGAGTTCTCGCTCGGCGTCTTCGGAGCGCCCCGCATGGAGATAGGCGCGGGAGCGCATGTCGTGCGCCACATGCGAAACGATCGCGGAGTCGCTCGTGATGAATGGCTCGGTCGACTCGAGGATGTTCTTCAGAGCCTTCGGCCCGCGGATCCCGACCCTTTGGTCGAAGACGGTCAGTGCCCGAGCCAGCACCGCCTCGCCGGGCTCGACACCCGAAAGTGCGACGAGCGCCAGTCCCAAACGAGCGGGATCTGAAGGAAGAGGGCAGACTTTCAGACCTTCGATTCGATCGGGGAGTGAACCATCGATGTCGATCACGGCAAGTCGTCGGTAGCCCCAGGCACGAGCCGCACGAGCCTTGCCGATCAAGGTCGATCGGGGAACGGAGAGAAATTCACCGGCAAGAACATCGATTCCACCGGTCGCGACGAGATCATCAGGCCACGTACAGCCGAACAGACGCAACAAGGCGGCCATCGCAGCCGGAAGCGCGACACTGTCACCAGCTGCGGCATGTCTGACATCCAGTTCGACCATCGGACGAGGCGACTCGGGCATCAATTCGGCGAAGGGAGCGCAGGCGATCCGAATCCCGGCGGTCGCGGCGACCGCCGGCCCGTCACCCGCGAGCATCGGATCAGGATCGGAGAGACACTCCGATGAATCCTTTATTCGAAGAACTGCCAGAGCACCACGGAGTTCGTCATGCGCCCCGACCAGAGGCACGAGGTCATCCGGGAGCCATTGCGGTTCGACCTCTCGAGGGGCAGGCGGTACGGGCGAATCCTTGCAGCGGACCGCGAGCCCTTGAAGAATTGACTCCAGCCAGTATTTGGCACGGCCGGACCCCGCGAGTTCGATCAGATCGACCGGATCATGCGACAGCGCCCAGCCCCAGTCGATGGTTGGTGGTAGATCGAACGAGCTCAGTCGGGTGTCAGACGTGGATGGGCTCCTTGAGGATGGCGACTCACAAAGAGAAGCGCTCTCCATTGGTGAGTGCCACCAGAATAGGTTGTCCCACGAGGCGGGTCTGCGTGTCCAGTCCCAGAGATTGGAGAGATGTGGACCAGAAATCTCGTCGTTCGTCATCCGGAAGTGCGGTACGACTGCCCAGTCGGACACGATCGATCCGTTGACACCAGGACTCTCGCCCGTTGAATTCGATGCTGATGCGCCAGTCATCCTCGAGCGCGGCGCGAACTTCACACTCACTTCCATCGAGGCAGCGGATGAGACCGCAGCGCTCGGCGAAACGACGCATCATGCGTTGACTGGGGCGCCCGCCATCGAAGACCAGTTCACCTTCGAAGACTGGAACGGGCATCACCTCGACCACAGGGATCGAACGGCTCGAGGACAGGCTCGACACCAGGGCGTTTCGACCTGAATCTCCAACGGCATGGAGCATGATCGGAAGCACCGCGTCTGGAGCCATCAGATCGCATCGATTCCGATGACAGAAGTCCTCGATCCAGCAGGCCGCCTCGTCATCGAGCAGCGCGCGACTGCACACATGAGATACCCCCTCGAAGGCCGGATGAACGGGGGCAAGCAACCCACCATGACGACGATCGATCGCATGAAGGCAGTGCAGGTCCTGTGACGCCACGACCGCCCGACCGAGTTTCTCGCCATGTGTTTCATTCAGTTGCTCGAGGACGTGCTGGCACAGCGCTTTGAGTCGAGATGGCAGATCAACAGCGAGCTCCGTAGAGATCGATCCCGGCCAATCACGATAGGGCTCTTCGATCCCAAAGGCCGCCAGTCGGGCGGAGAGCGCCAGAATCCGCTCGATCTCGGTCGATGCATCCAGTTGGGCCCGAATCGCTTCGATCACCTCGGCGGGATTCTCTTCCGGGGCATGTGCGTGTCGGTCATGTGTCATGGTTGAAGACCACCTTTCGTGGACCCTCGCCCGGGAGTCCGACTGGAGACGGGCTCGATCCGATCACCCTGACCGGATTTACAGGGAAAACTCGAAAAAACACCATGGGGATCATCGTCCACGCCTCACAACCGCATCGAGACGCTCCTCGAGATCCGGAAACAGTTCCCTGAATTCTCGCTTGTAACGACTGACCTGCTTGAAAATCGCCTCGTCGGACTGACCCATCATGCTTTGCAAGGCCTTTCGATCGAGAGGTACCAGAAGCAGATCGATCTGAATTTTGAGTCGTTGCGTGTCAAGAGCATCACGACGCGGATCCTGCATGCCCGGCGTGTTGATGATCTGATCCTCGATTTCGAGCAGCTGATCCGTCAGTCGTCGACGTGATGTCACATGGACCGCTTCGAGAGTCACGATCGGGTCACCACCATTTGCGAAGGCCAGGCGCTCTCGCAGATCCGATTCCAGTTGTTCGAGCCCCGCCTGATCGGAGGGAAAACGCGGCCAGCATTGGACCGCGGCCATTCGTATCGTGGCGCCGATGGACGCCCCCGGGCGAAACTCAAGACGCAAGGGAGCCCGGAGAGGATCGGCGTCGCTCACGGAGTCGCTGCCACCAGCGACGTTCAATTCGTCACCGTCGATCCGGTGGATCGCCGGCGCGCGATCATGATCACCAGGGAGATTGATGATGCCGTGTTGTCGTGCACGTGCGAGATGATCCTTCGCTCTGTGACCGACGAATTCTGGAGCGGCCAGGAACGGCAGCAGTTGCTCGGGTGTTCCCTCGAAACTCGCAAGCAACGTCCCCTGTTCGGCCCGTCGGGAGAAATCCAACAGGAGATCCGAGATGAAATCCTGGGCGGTGGACTCGTCACGAAGGAGTTTGAATTGCCTATTGAGCTGCCAACTCGACGGATCATTGGCCGGCCCGAAGAAGATGATGCCGTGAAGACGAAGATCGAGTTCGCCCCAGAGCCGACTCCAGACCTTCTGCCAGTCGCCGGTTTGAGAGCGGAGCTGTTCGATGTCCTGATGTGTGAATGCCATGGGCTGGAACCGATCAGATCGAGAAAGTCGGGCAGATACGCCTGATGATCTCAAGCATACCCGCTGCCTGCTAGCATTCTCAAGAGATGAGCGAACTGGCCAACTGCATCGACGAGACCCTCTCAGCAGCCGAGTGGTACAAATCCGCCTGGTACGAGGCGGTGCCACGTGATGAAACACAGGGAATGGATCTCTCGATCAGAATCCATCGCGCCTGTTCGTGGCTGAGAAGGGCGCAGGTCACGGCGAAGGAGTCGGGAACGGACGCTCTGGACGACCAGCTCGTCCTGTTGTGGATCGCCTTCAATTCGCTGTACGGACGGTGGGATCCGGATGAGAACCACCCGGCACGGGATGTCGAAAGTGTTCGTTCGTTTCTCACGATCGCCCTCGAGCTCGACTCAAATGACGAATTCGGTCGTTTGCTGCAGAGAGAACGCGCGCTTGCGGAACGCCTCTTCGACAACGTCTATCTCGATCACTATTTCTGGAGGGGCCTGTCGGAGGGCGAAGGAGACGACGAGACATGGAGGAACATGCCGAGAAAAGGCCGGCGTTACCTCGATGACGGCAGAGCGGAACTCGCACTCGACAGATTGCTTCTCTACCGGGTGTATCAGCTTCGATGTCAGTTGATCCATGGCGGGGCCACCCATGGAGGTCGGTTGAATCGAAATTCGGTCGCTGACTGCGGTCGCTTTCTCCACCTGGTCCTCGATCAGACGCTTCGTCTGATGATCGAACGTCCGCAAGACTTTCGAGAGCGGCTGGGCGTGATCTGCTATCCCCCCCTGCCATCAGCCTGAACCAGACCATCAAGGATCTGCAGCGGCATCCGAATGCCCAATCCGTCCGCGACGGCACGGACCATCTCGAATTCGCCGGGTCGAATCCGGCCGTCATGCCAGCACGCGACGAGAATCGCCTCGAGAATCCGCCCCTTCACATCGAAAGTGGCCTTGCCCAGTTCATCAAGAGCCACTCCCAGGCGACTCAGTGTGATCTGCGAACGATCGGGCATGGACTGATCGATTCCAAGATGAGAGATCGCGATGATGAACGCCTCTTCGGCAGCCTGCTCGGTGGAAGCCCCTCGGAGTGCCGCCGCCGCGATCGCGATGCCTGCGGAAGCGGACACCGTTCGAAGGCGGAGCGTCCCATCGGGGACTGATGCCATCATGATTGTGGCATCAAGGCGCCGAAGGACCATTCGTCCGAGCAACCATTCAAAGAGATCGGTTCGTCCATCGACTTCGATGCAGCAGGTCACAACGCTGGAAAACGTCGAACACTCCATGCGACAGAGACGTGAGATCGCAGGCAGACAGATGTCGATGACGATCAGTCGATGCACTCGGTCCATGGAAGCCACATAGGCGTGAAGGAGTCTCACTTCCTTCTCCAGGTCGGGACCCAGATCGGACTTGATCATATTCAGCTGCTTGCCGTGGTGGGAGTCTTCACCATGAAGCAGCAAGGCGAGAACGGCAGCACGAGCGCCGAACTCATTCTGAACCGCGGCACGAAGTCTGGCGGGAATATCCGCGAGCAGAACCTGTGCTTGACTGAGAGTGACCGAATTCGAGCGACCGAGAAGACCCAGCGCCGCGATCGGATTGGTGAGATCGAAGACCGATTGGGCGGCATGCTCGTGAAGCTTCCCGAGTGATTCAGGATCGACACCCTCCAGACGTGCGACTCTGCGTTCGATCGGTGGGTGCGTGGCGAACCAGGAGCTGCAACCGTTCGTGAACATGAAGTGGGCGAACTCGGAGACGCGCGACAACCGAAGACGATTCGATGGTCTGAGACCGGAGATCTTGCGCAGGGCGGATGCGATTCCATCCGGATAGCGCGTGTAATCGACCGCTGCGGCATCTGCCAGAAACTCGCGCTGACGCGAGACGGCAGCCTGCAGAAGTCGTCCCATCGCGGTTCCGACCAGACCGATCAACACGACGAAGAGACCGAGAATCATGATCGCGACCGCGATCAGGAACCCTCGGACAACGGAGA
>MDTG01180463.1_pt1 | contig 23017 bp, 16 predicted proteins | sample 811421 | NCBI WGS metagenome assembly MDTG01 (sample SAMN05326645, study PRJNA326480) | marine metagenome | isolation source: seawater | place: Pacific Ocean: South East | collected 2011
TGCGACAGAGACGACAACAACAACAACAACAACAACAACAACAACAACAACCGACGAGCAGCTACGGGAGCCACGGGGAAAAAATGAGCAACAACAACCCGAACAACAACAACAACAACAACAACGGGACGGAGGACGACGAGGAATTCGCCGCCGGAGTCCTGGAACAAAAACGCGAGGAAGAAGAAGACGTTTCGGAAGACGCGCGGCGAGAGGCGGACGCGATGAGGATAAAAATATCGGGAGGAGTGCACGAAGAAGACGCCAAAAACACCACGACGACGGAAGAGGCGAACCACGCGCGGCCGGGAACGCCCAAAGAGACGACGAAGTACGAGGAGACGAAAAGAGAAGACGACGAAGCGTCGCGAGCGCAAGCGAGGAAACGAGAGGCGATACGGAAAGAAGAGGAGGAAATTGAGAGGCAAAAGAAAGACGACGCGAAGTGGAGGCCGGTGTGCTTGTCGAAACAGACGATGGCAAAAGGTATAGAACTGATGGACGACGGGAGGATGATGGCGAGTTCGCAGAATGGGTACAGGTGCGTGCAAGCGACGAGGGGAGTAGAGCCGGCGGTTGTGTGCGAGGAGGAATTGAAGGAAGATGGGAAAACGCAGACAACAGCGACGGCGAGATATTTCGAAGTTAAAATAGAACACTTAGGAGAGAATGGGTGCGTTCGAGTCGGTTGGATGACCAAACGAGGCGAAATGAACGCGCCAGTTGGATTCGATAACAAAGGATACGGGTACCACGCGGAGACTGGATTGAAATACCACGAGGCAAGGTTAAAGACGTACGGTGAACCGTACGGAGAAGGCGACGTGATTGGATGTTATATGTATTTAGATGAGAAAATAGTAAAGAAGAAGGAAGATTCGACAGTAGAGTTGAAAGAAAATGGTGATGGTGGTGATATCGACAGCAATGCTGTCGCGGACGACGAGGCGAAGAAGAAGCCGCCCTCGACTCCAGAACGAGGGGCATCCGTCAACAACAAGAAAAATAGGAAAGAAGAACGCTTGAAAGCGAAAGCGTTGGAGGAGAAAGAAATCCCGCCGAATGAAGGCAAAATTGTATTTTATAAAAACGGACAGTGTCAAGGCATTGCATTCGAGTCGTTGCGATCGTGCGTGCACCCAAAGAAACCAGAGTTGTCTGGGTACTTTCCAACAGCGGCGTTGTTCACGACGCCGTTGCAAGATCAAGCGCAACGGGCGAGAGTGTCGTTTAATTTTGGCCCAGATTTTGCGTTTCCGATTGATCCAGAGAAGGATGGTTTGCCCAAGTGCAGGGGATTATCGCCAGATTTAGATCCGCCGAAACCACCGCCGGAAAAAATAGGAGAAGAAGAAGCTGTGGCTCCGTTAGGGGGCGGCGAAGGAGCTACGAAACCGGAAGAGGAAAAGAAGGAACGCAAACAGTCAACGTCAAGAAGCGAGGACGAGAGAGGATCACCTCGAGCGCGTTCTAAAGATGAAGCATGCGGAGTTTATGAGAAGCAAACCAAGAGAGAAGAGAATAAGGAGAACAGTGTAAAAGAAGAAGAAGATGTGGACGCAGTCATGGAGGAAGAGAAGGATGAAGAAAAAGTCAACGCCGCTTCCGAAAAAGTAGAAGAGAAAAATGAAGCGCCAGCGGAGGTCAAAGAAGGAGAAGTTCAGGAGTTTGGCACTCTCTCTGATGCGATAAAACCGGCGTGCTTTTCGAGAGGAGGAAAGGACAAGCCTGAACACGCGCGAGGCTTGGATGCTTATGTCGAAGCGAACACATTTCCTGTCCAGATTAAGCCCGAAGTTTCTGCCAAAGAGGATGAAGACGATGTCGAAGCAAAAGAACAGTCAAGAGCAGACGAGTTGGTGCCAACGAGAGATGACATGCAACACTTCTATGAAAACGGAGAACCCTTCGACGCCGATGAAGACGGCACCAACATCGCCGCAAACAACAACGACGAAGATGGAACCATCGGCTACAACTGGCTCTCGGGGTAAGACGGATGCGCGACATTTTCATTCGCAAACGCGCCTATATTCTATATCGTATTAAATCGTATGCTACCTCTATTCCGTCATTCGACTCACCCTTACACCTCTCTCCACGTTCTTCATCGCTCTTTTTTGTTTCTTTTTCAGTTTCGGATCGGTAAAAAACTGCGCGTACGCCAACTGCTTCGCCGAAATCACTCCTTTTTTCTCTTTTCCGACGCCGCCTCCTTTCACTTTCAGTATCTTCTTGTTTATCCCCAGGGAGACTCCCCACGCGTTCGCTTCGTCGTACATTTTTTCGTGCAATTTCATTTTGTCGTACGTTTGGTCGTCGAATTCTTGCAGCGCGTTCGAAGAATCGTCGTTAATCATGTCTCGTTCGAGCTGTTTTCTGCGCGAATCGACTATGGGTGCTTTCCCGGCGTTGAGCGCTTTTTCCAGCGCTAATTGTTTGGCGTCGAACGCTTTGATTTCTTTTTCCGAGTTGATAACGACTTCGCGTCGCTCGGAACGGACGGATCGGCGACAATTAGCACGCGCGGATTTGCCCATGGGTATTCGTCGTCGTCGTCTTCTTTACCTCTCTCGTTCACTCTTGTTTGAGAGATTAAAATGAGGGAATGAAGGGTGGCGGCTTGAAGACGTTTCGTCTTTTTTTTATATATTAAAGCGCGTGCGAATGTGTTGCTGTTACTGAAAGAACGCTATCGTCTACGAGTCTAACTCGGCCCAAACGGGGATTTTACGCACCGATTTCAACCCTACATCGCATAGATTAACGGAAACCGCGAAAATCGGCGCGGTGTCTTTCATCTGTCCCGAACCTCTCGGAACGTCCATAGAGCGGTCGTAGGCGTCGTATTTTTGGAGCGGCTGCTTTCGAAGAGGCGGGGGAGGTTGTCGACAACCGACGCCTCCTGGAATCAGACGGACGGCGATTATAATGGAAGCATCTTTGGCAATGGCTGAGAGAATGGCGTCTTGACATATTTTTATGGCATCTTTGAGTTCATTTTGTTTTTTGGCGATGGCAATGCCTTTGTTATTGGTGGCGGTGTTATAGCTTTCGACGACAGTATTGTACGCCTGACGAATGCTCGCCGGCGCTAACCGTCGCATGGCGATTTCTTCCTCGTCTGGACCGAAATAATCGTATGCGTTGGCCATGCGACCGTATTTTTGCGCACGAATAAGTCGTTTGAGCACACCATCCTGCTGTAATGTGGAAACGAGAAGTTCAAGGAATTCTTTCAGAGACACTCTACCCGCGAACGCTTCGGAAACGACGTTTGAGAATCTCTGTTTTGCGTTCGAACCACCTTTGGTCGCATCCCACAAAACTTCCCCACTTTTCGCCTCTCTCACTCGAAATGTATTCCTCGGCGTTTCAATCATGTGTTCCAACTCTTGCACTAGCTGCTTCTTCAACTTCTCGCGATCCACGCCGTCGGCCAAGGACCATATTTCGCAGTGCTCGAAAAATTTTCGCGGGTCATATTCGGACGTTTTTCCATTGTCTCTGTTTGTCTTCACGTCGTACCTCAATTTCCCGTCTTGACGCGTCGTAAATCCACATTTCGGTTTTATTTCAACCGCTAAAGCTTTCGGTCGAGCACTTGGCCGCTTCCTCTTCGTCTCTACGTCATTACTCGTTGAATAGAACGGTATCCAACCGTAATTGCGCTCGCGAATGGCGAATTTTAGCGCGTCGGCGTCTCCATCTTCTTCTCTCGAATATCGCTTTATCTCCTCATCTTTCTCATCTATCTTCTCAAAGAAACCACTCTCTACTCTCACCAGCTTCGTGCACGACTTCACTCGCAATTTTTGCGCATCATTGAACAAAATGTTCCCTCTTCGTCCAGACTCGTCTCCGGCGAGTTCTCCCAAGGCAAATTGGATGTCTCTTTGGAGCACGTCACGCGTGCCATCGCCATCGCGGCATTCTCTTCCGTTCGACCACACGAATCGATCCAAACCGTCTCCACCGTCGCCCCTCTTTCTTTTCCGTCGTCTCAGAACCATCTCGTCCTCCTCTTCTTCGTCGTCTCCATCTTCCTCCTCGTCCCTCGCACTCAAAGTCGTACCTTCTGTGTGCTTCGACCGTCTCTTCCCGTACATGCGATGCGCCTTGCCTTCGCCAAGCGTTTGCCACAGCGCGCTGCTTCCAGAAGACAAAAACATCATCGACCCCGCAATTCCGCGACTACTCGATGCGGATGCGGATGCGGATGCGGATGCGGGTGTTGACGACGAAGGCGCATCGCATTGGCCAGCTTGCAGGCAAATATGCGTTTCTTGCTGCTCTTTTTCTCTTCTTTTTTTCCAAAAACTTTTGTCTAAACCCTAAGTTTAGGGATTCATTTTTGAAGCCCTTTTAGAGAAGGACTCATATGCACATTTCATCTTCATTTTGCGCTTGTCTTTCTCTCTCTTCCGCCTCGTCTGGCGAGCGCGCGTCGTCGGGAGAACACAAAAAAAGACACCGTCGTCGTCGTCCTCGCGATGGGCGCTTCGACGAGCGCTTCGGCGCCGCAGCAACCCGCATCGACCGCATCCCAAACGGAAAAATCTTCCAGTAATACTAATGGGGAAAAGAAGATGGCATCATCATCATCATCATCATCATCGCCGACGCCGGCAAAAAAGAAGACTTCGATGAGGTCGCTGACGAAAGACGAAGAAACGTCGGCGAAACGGTTTCTCGAGGAAGCGAACGCGATCGCGAGTGCGGCGAGAAACGAGGACGCGAAAACGGTCGAGAAGCAGTTGAAAACGATCGACGCGTACCTGCAAACGCGGACGTATTTCGTGACGGATTCGCAGCAAACCGAGGCAGATGTCGCGATGTGCAAAGCGTTGAACGGAGTGAAAGGAGGGGTTGCTAAATTCGCGGAAATTAAGCGATTCGTGGAATTGATGGCACAAACAAATGAGGCGAGCGTTTTGGCGGCGGATTCTTCGGATGTGATCAAGGCTTTGGGGGAGCAGGTGGAAAAAATGACCGTCTCCGAGGGAGGCGAAGCGGGGAAAATTTCTAAGGGCCAAGCGAAGAAGGAGGCGGCGAAAGCGGCGAATAAGAACGGCGGCGATAAGAAATCAACGTCTGGTTCGTTTGAAATTAACTTGAAAGACGCCGAGGACGGCAAAGTGTGCACGAGATTTCCACCAGAACCGTCGGGATATTTGCACATAGGTCACGCCAAAGCAGCTTTGCTGAACCACTACTTCGCGAGAAGATATAAAGGGACGCTCATTTTGCGATTTGACGATACTAATCCGTCTAAAGAGAAACAAGATTTTGTCGATAACATTTTGAAGGATTGCGCGACGTTGGGGTTGGATTACGATAAGTTGACGTACACTTCAGATTCATTTCCACAAATTTTGAAGTTGGGGGATAAGATGATGAAAGAGGGTAAGTTGTACGTGGATACGGCGTCGGTAGAGAAAATGCGCGAAGAGCGCTTGAGTAAGACGGAGTCTGCGTGCCGCTCGCAATCGCTGGAGGAAAATATGAAACTTTGGGAAGAGATGAAGAAAGGTTCGGATGTTGGCTTAGAGTGTTGCGTGCGCATTAAGATTGACATGCAATCGGACAACGGGTGCATGAGAGATCCAGTGTGTTTTAGATGCAACGTCGAGACGCCGCATCATAGAACAGGGGATAAGTACAAGGTATACCCGACGTACGATTTCGCGTGTCCGTTCGTGGACGCGATTGAAGGCGTCACGCACGCTTTGAGAACGTCTGAATATAAAGACCGAGAGGAGCAGTATCAGTTTATTCAAAAAGCGCAAGGGCAACGCGAAGTGAACTTATGGGATTATTCGAGAATGAACTTCACGTATACGACGTTGAGTAAGCGAAAGTTGCAATGGTTCGTCGATAACAAACACGCAGAGGATTGGACGGACCCGAGGTTTCCCACCGTCCAAGGCGTCGTTCGAAGAGGCATGCGCATCGAAGCGTTGAAAGAGTTTATTTTGTCGCAAGGAGCCTCTAAAAACACGAACATGATGGAATGGGATAAAATTTGGGCGGTGAACAAGAAACTCATCGCCACAGAAACCCCTATGCATGTCGCGGTCAAAGACGAAGGACGCGTCAAAGTGATTTTCGATAACTGTGATGGTGACAAGTGGGTCACTAAACCGAAGAACCCAAAAAATAAAGAACTGGGTATTAACGTTGTTTTACGAAAGAAAGAAGTTTGGGTAGAACAAGAAGAGGCTTTGAAACTCAAAGAAGGCGAAGAAGCTACGTTTACCATGTGGGGGAACGCCATCCCGAGGAAGATTCACATGGCTAAAGACGGTAAAAGTATCGAGACGATCGACGCCAGTTTGAACCCAGACGGTGACGTGAAGAGCACGAAAGTTAAAGTGAACTGGCTTCCAGCATATGACGAGCTCGTTGAACTCGAATTGCACGACTTTGGATACTTGATAACGAAGAAACAACCGGAAGACGGCGACGATTTCAAAGACCTCGTGAACCTCGACTCGGACAAAGTGACCAAGTGCCATGGCGATTGTAACTTGCGCACGTACCAGTTAGGCCAAGTCGTGGAATTAAAGAACAAAGGATTTTATATCATCGATAAGATTGGCGTGGAAAACAGCATTCCTTACGTGCTTTTCAACGTGCCCGGCACGGGAGGAAAGGTTGCGTAAAAAGTAACTAATGGAAAACGCCTCTATATTTTAGATATTATTCCTGCTACAACTCTACTTATGATATATAAATACCACCTACTTCGCACGTCTCTCATTTAAGCGCATCTTTCAACTCTCCTTTCTCAAACATCTTCACGATGATGTCGTGCCCTCCCAAAAACTCCTTATTGGCGTACACCTGCGGAATCGTCGGCCAATCGCTAAACTCTTTCATCACGTATAATAAATTCGGATTATACTTGTCGTCTAACACATTCACAATCTCAAAATCTATCAATAATGAATTCAACGCGTTCACTACTCTGTACGAATATCCGCACTCTGGTTCTCCTCTCGTTCCTTTAATGAACGCCACAACCTTATGCGTGTCAATCGCCTCTTGAATCTTCGGTTTCATTGCATCGAACGACATATCTGGACTCATACCATCCGTCAATCGTAAACTCGGTTTTTGTGGTCCCCGTTTCTTTCTATCTGCCCACAATTCATTCTTAGGCGTATTCCCCGGAGGTAAACTCCCTCCACTCTCTGAAACGTGTTGCATCACCCACCGCTTCCACCCGTCTTGCAAGTCTGCCTTCGTCGCCTCAGGCATGGACAAAACCTTCGCGAAACCGCACTCCGCCGGTAACTCAAAACAGTGCATCTTAATCGACGCGGATATTTTACGAGACAAACCGATGTATTGGAGTTCGTTTTTATCGTTATAGATGGCGTAGATTCCTGGCGTCGATGGAATCTCCGGAGAATTGAACCCCTCAAATTGCACATCGATGCGTGGGAGATTGGACAGCTCTTCGTCCGCAGCTGCTGCGCGCACGGAGAAGGCTGCCCGCCCGCGCGGGGCTTTCCCCGTTCGCCTCGCGCGCCTCGCCACGTGCACTCGGACGCATCGACACGGCGTTGCTCGCATTCGATTTTCGGAATACGCGTTACACCGTATCAGAGTTTATATTTATATGCGGTGGTATTTAATGCGGTTTTTGGAAAACGCATCTCGCTTTTCTCAAAGAGGAGGAGGGACAGAACAGACGCTTCTACCAAAAGAGAGGAGGAGGAGGAGGAGGGTATTATTAGCAAAGGAAGAGGGCTTTTCTTGGTGTACAGTCGATTCCTCAGTGTTGCCAAAAATAGCACCAAAGTTCCCTCTTTTTTTCTTTGTTTTTTTCCAAAACGGCAATACCTTGGTCGTCGTCACTTTTTTCTCTCCTCTGTCCTCGAGTGTTTCTCCTTCCACCAAAGCGGCGGACGAGATACGGTTCAAGCGCGCACACACACACACACACACAACAACAACAACAACAACCAACGCCATGCGGTACGCGACGATTGCTTCTCGTTTCCTCGGTTTCATTTCCGGGTGTATCGATCTCTCTGTCTCTCTGTCTCTCTGTCTCTTCGCGCGCGCGCGTGCGGTTTTCGTTTTGGTCAACCACCTCTCGCATTTCACATGCGGACTTCAAAAACTCGCGCTGACGGTATTCATCGCGCGTGCGCGACGCGTCGTCGCTCTTCTCTCTCACGCGCGCACCACAACACAGTGAAATTGTCCACATCCAAGCCGGCCAGTGCGGTAACCAGATTGGCGCCAAGTTTTGGGAGGTACGCGATTCGACGCGGGGATAACTGTTTGTTCCTTTTTTTAGATATATTTTTTCTTCTCCTGTACTGGTCAACAGTGCGCGGAGTCAATACCGCGTTGCTCGCTTCCAACGCACACTGACAACCACTCTTCGTCTTTACCATAAAAGGTCATCTGCGATGAACACGGTATCGATCCGACCGGTTCGTACTCCGGCGATTCCGATTTACAACTCGAGCGCGTCAACGTGTACTTCAACGAAGCCTCCGGCGGTCGATACGTTCCGAGAGCGTGCTTGGTCGATTTGGAACCCGGGACGATGGACTCCGTCAGGTCTGGTCCATACGGCCAAATCTTCCGTCCGGATAACTTTACGTTTGGTCAAACTGGGGCTGGTAATAACTGGGCAAAAGGGCACTATACGGAAGGCGCGGAGTTGATTGACTCAGTGTTGGACGTCGTGCGTAAAGAAGCCGAGTCGTGCGATTGCTTGCAAGGCTTCCAAGTGTGTCATTCGTTGGGTGGTGGTACCGGTTCGGGCATGGGGACGCTCATGATTTCCAAGATTCGCGAAGAATATCCGGATCGTATGATGATGACGTTTTCCGTCGTTCCGTCGCCGAAGGTTTCTGATACCGTCGTCGAGCCGTACAACGCGACGTTGTCCGTGCACCAGTTGGTCGAAAACGCAGACGAGTGCATGGTTTTAGATAACGAAGCGTTGTACGACATTTGCTTCAGAACGTTGAAGTTGCCGACGCCGACGTTTGGAGATTTAAATCACTTGATTTCCGCGGTCATGAGTGGCATCACCTGCTGCTTGAGATTCCCGGGTCAATTGAACGCGGATTTGAGAAAGTTGGCGGTGAACTTGGTGCCGTTCCCGAGGTTGCACTTTTTTATGGTTGGTTTCACGCCGCTCACCTCTCGAGGGTCGCAACAATACCGTGCTTTGACCGTACCAGAACACACGCAACAAATGTGGGACGCGAAAAACATGATGTGTGCCGCAGACCCGAGACACGGTCGTTACCTCACCGCCTCCGCTTTGTTCCGCGGTCGCATGTCCACGAAAGAAGTCGACGAACAACTCTTAAACGTCCAGAACAAAAACTCGTCGTATTTCGTCGAATGGATCCCGAACAACGTCAAATCCTCCGTTTGCGACATACCTCCGAAAGGTTTGAAAATGTCCGCGACGTTTATTGGCAATTCCACCGCGGTTCAAGAAATGTTCAAACGCGTCTCCGAACAGTTCACCTCCATGTTCCGCCGAAAAGCGTTTTTACACTGGTACACCGGCGAAGGCATGGACGAGATGGAGTTCACCGAAGCCGAGTCCAACATGAACGACTTGGTCAGCGAGTACCAGCAATACCAAGATGCCACGGCCGAAGAAGAGGCGGAGTACGACGACGAGGAGAAGGAGGATGGCGAAGCCGCTTTCTAAAATATTTCGCTCGACACTAAAAAAGAAGCGAGAGGCGTCTCTTTATTTTTTCGCGCGCGCGCAGGAAGCGTAGGAGCGCGGCGCGTGCGCGTTGCACGGCGTTTTGATTCTCATCCGGAGAGGAAGCCTCGCTCATCGGCCGCACCGCTCCGTTTTATTATTATTATATTATTATTACTACTACTACTATTATTACTAGTACTCGTAGTATTCTTATCGAGGCGGAGCCTTTCGCGCTTTGTGTTTTCGCATTCGTTTTTGGGTGTTTCGTTTGGGGTTTACATGTAAAAAAAAACACATTAACCTTAACCGGTTTCACGAGGGCGATTTGTACCCATTTGTTGGTAAGACTTCTCAAAGTCGGTCGCTTCGGCGCGACCACCACGCGGCTTTCGTGCCCCAAAGCGACATACATCGTTTCTTTCTTTCTTTCTTTCTTTCCGCCGAATCGCTTTTTGTTCGCGGTCGTCTGTTGTGCGGCGTGCGCTTTTGATTTGAACGATGGTCAAGTTCGGCCGGCGGTTAGTGGAAGAACGCTACCCGGAATGGCGCGAATTTTACATTCGGTATAAGGAGTTGAAAAACGCGTTATACGCGGAGCGAGAGGACGTCGAAGGCGGCGAGAAAAGCGGGCTGTTCCTGAAAACGTTGGAGACGGAGATTGCAAAGGTGCGCGTTTTTTTGGTTCCGCTCGCGTCGCGCGAAGTCGAAGGAATAATCTGTGACTCGGATTTTTATTCCGTTTGATGATTCTCGGAAGACGAGACGCAAATCTCTCTCTTTCTCTCTCTCTCTCTCTCTCTCTCTCTCTCTCTTTCTCTCTTTCTCTTTCTCTCTCTCTTGGCGCCGTCGCTCGGTTCGTCCACGGCTCGGGTTGCTCACGACTTCCTTTTCTTTGCGCGAACAGGCGAACGATTTCTACGTCAAAACCGAAACGAGGCTCCGGGAAGAGTTGGATGTCCTCGAGGAGGAAATAAAGCACGAAAAAACCGACGTAGCGCGCTTCAAGTTGGCTAAGAAGCAAATCGTAAAACACTTCGCGCCGGAACTGAGCGAGCTACGATCGTTTGTTATTTTGAATTACACCGCTGTGGTGAAAGCAGTGAAGAAGTATAATAAAAATTGTAACCAAAGAGAGAACGCGGTAGAAATTATCCGAGACGTGCCGATGTTTGTGGATACGTCGCTGGCGAAGGTGGTGACGAGGACAGAGTTGTTAGCCGCGAGGGTGGCACCAGCAGAGGCGCGGCAGATTGAAGATAGGATTTGCCCGGTGTGTGAGGACGTGATGACGAACCCGGTGAGGTTGGCATGTAGGCATCGGTTTTGTTTTAAGTGCGTCATTTCGTCAGATGCGAGGCAGCCGGAGTCGTTTAATCACGGGTTGACGACGAAAGAATCGTCGAATACGTTGAGCGCGTTAACGAGCGCGTATAAAGCGACTCAGAGGGTTTGTTTTGTCCCGGATGCATGTCCATTGTGTAAGGCGAGAAACGCGAAGAAGGCGAATTTAATCAACGTCGATTCATATTTGGATGATTTCATAGCGATAAATTTCCCAGACGAGGAAGAACACACACAAAATACACAGACAACATCAACAACGAATAACAATCCTCCTTCTCCCGATGAAGAGAGAAACTCGGATGAATTCTTGGATCTCAAACCGAAGCGAGGTTCTATGAGCGAAGACAGGGGTGATATTTTGAAAGTAGGCACGCCACCAACAAGTTCGACTTCTCCAAAGCATCTACCGTTCGTAGCGCGCTTGAGTCCAAACAGAAAAGCCGGTCTCATTCGTCGCGTCGATTCGTGGGAATCCGATCGTTTCAAGTTGGAAAGTGAGTCGATGTCAGCGTCTCTATCTAATGGGAACGGGCGACAATCGTCGCGCATGTATAAACACAGCCACAATAGTCATAATCGCCATCGTCATCACGATTCCGATAACGGACCGATGCCAAAGAAAAAGAAGCTCTTACGTAAAGTACTTGTGGTAGCTATCGCAGGATGTCGCTCCGACGCGATGATGATTGCAAATACTCCGACGTTTAAATCGTTTATTCGTGGAAACAAAAATGGATGTTTTTCACTTGATATGACTGTTTCTGCCATGCGCGCGTCCAAGTCGCCGTCGTCCGCGATGTTACCGGCTTTGACTGGTCAATCCGTTTCGGTATTGAAAGATATCGTGGAAGACCATGATGCTACGTTAACTGGCGTGTTTGCTCGATTACATCTCGCTCGACCGTGGGCAAACTGTGCCTCTGCTGTTGGTGGTGCGAAAGATCTGCACAAAATTATTGCGAAGGAGGCTGCCCCGCTCGTCTCGAAAGGCGCGACGGATTCAGAAGCGACTAGAGCGATTATTCAGCAACTTGCTGTGCCAGAAAATGCGCTCAACGAGGGTAAAGACGAAACGACTCCAGATGCATTATTTTTACACATGGCAGACGTTCAAACTGCTGGTCACGTGCACGGATTCGGTCCACACGTAGAGGAATACCTTCACGCAATTGAGAACGCGAATAAACGCGTCTCGACTGTCCTCGAGGCTTTGCGAAAGCGTCAAGAGACGATGAAAAACGAAGATTGGCTCGTCATGATTACGTCACCATCTGGCGGCACGTGTCGGAACGACATGCCTGCGTCGATGCAAGCCATGCACGACGCAAGTGATTGGAGTCAAGGTGGTGGGAGACAGTTGCGTGCAAATGGCGTCTCTGGAATGCATGAAATCTCTCAACACGCTAGTGGATGGGTTTTAATAGAATCCGGCATTGAGTGCAAGTTGACCGGAGAGATCTTACCGTCTCCACAAGACACGGATATTTCGCCAACTATTCTTGAACATTTTGGCGTTGCCTCTCGCAAAGAATGGAAAATGGACGGAGGCGATATGTTGAACATTCGACGTGCTGAGTTCATCACAAACATGATGCGAGACTCGGAGCAACTCTCGGAGAACGGCGATGAACCAGATGAAGATTTTGGCGCTCGGCACCCGCGAGCGCGCTCGAGGTCGACGACTCCAGGCCATGGGCATCACAATAGCAATACATCAAGATCACGCTCGAGAACGCAATCCCCAAAACCGTTTGTCGAGAATATTCCGGGCCTGTACGATCCAATTGGTTGTGCCGTGATTGGACATCGCGGCGTCGCCATGAACGACGCTTCTGGCCCAGGCATTCGTGAAAATACACTTCGTAGTTTCACGCAAGCGTACAAAGATGGCGCAGAATGGTGCGAGTTCGACGTACAAGTGACATCTGATGGTGTCCCCGTGGTTTGGCACGACGATATTGTGCTCATAAAACGTGGGGACGGACCAATTGATTCCTTCTCCGTGCGCGAAATCGAATGGGCGGATCTCAAAGAACTTTCCATGGCGGCAAAGATTACCTCTGAGCGCCTCACTGGGAAATTACCGATGCCCAAACCTAGGAAGAAAAGCGCAGAGTTGGAGGACGACGAGTTATACGATGAATTGGACGACGACGACGACGACGACGATTTAGATCCAGTTATCTTTTACAGAGTCTTCGATCGCGCGCATCCCATCGATGATATTTCCAAAGCGTTGCCGTGGATTATGGAAGACGAGGACGTGATACCGACATTATCAGAAGTGCTCGCGAATACTCCGGAAGAACTTGGATTTAACATTGAGCTGAAGTACGATGAGCACAACTCGTGCGAGGCACCGAGACTTGTTGCTGAACTTCGGTCCATCCTCGCGGCGTGTTCTGAACACAATAATAGGCGCATTGTATTTTCCTCTTTCGACCCAGACGCTGCTACACTTATGCGCGCATTACAAGGTACGTATCCCGTGATGATATTAACGGACGGTGAAGAAAACCATTCTGATCCTCGACGATGCTCTGTGGAAGAGGCAATGAAGGTCGCCTTGAAAGGAGGTCTGTGCGGTGTTGTTGCCGATGTCGCCAGACTGGTTGAAAACCCACAATCTGCCGAGTTGGTGAAAGATTCAGGATTGTTGCTAGCCTCTTACGGCGATCAAAACGATGAATCGTTAGTTGGTCGTCAAGTTGAATGGGGCGCGAGTGGTATCATAACCGACCGTGTCGGAGGCGTGTACGGTGAGCGAAACGATGAAAAGACGCGCAACTTGACGAGACGACAACCAAAGTACAACCCATCTAAAACCGCTCAGGACGAGAGTGGTAACATTATCGCTAAAGGATCCTCTCAAACGTTCCAAGGCGTCCCAACTATCATCGAGAAAGACCAAGATGGCTTAAAGCGCATCCATTCTACCTTGAACGCCGCCTCGGCAGCCGAAATGCTGCAGAAGATGGAGCTCGAAAACATCATGCTTTCCGAATGGTACAAACTTTCCGACGACCAAGGCAGAAAGAACTTTGAAAACGCGAACACAAATAAACGCGACAGTATGGACGGCTTTTCCGATTTGAGCACCCAAGATGCTATCAACGGAAGCCAACATCACAACCGTTTCCGCGGCGATGATGGTCAAACCATGCACGCACCTGTAGTGTCATTTGGTGACCAAAACATTAACGTTCGAGTGTATTCTCCGAGTCCATCTCCAGAACCTCAACTCATACCAACTGTCAATTCAAATGGTTCTATAACGTACAACGCGGAGAATTTCGAAAACTACCTCGTCGGCGTTTCGTACACTAAAACTCAAGAGCAGAAGAAAAAAGACAAAGAAAGATGGAGCCAATACCCGCAGTACACGAAAAAAAGCGTCGGAAAGAACGGTGCGAGGTACCAAAACGGAGATAAACCGAAAGAGGAAACGAACAAAGGTTTGAATGGATTTGCATCGGCGAGTAAAATCGTTCCAAAAGTTGTTTGAGATAGTTTTATATATTTGAGAGAAGGTACCATGGTACATGTATGTACATAATATTGTTATAAGAGAGATTATAATAGTGTATAAACGTGGTGCCTACAGCGATGGTTTAGAATAAGAATATGTACATAGTAAAACACATTCCGTGTCGTGGCCTGTTCGTCTTTTCCTTTTCTTTTCGGCTCTCTTTTTTACCTCATTTTTTTTTAATCTCTCCAAGCGCCAAGAAGGAGAAAGAAAAAGAGCAGCAAAGTCACACGTACACCAAACGTTCAAAGAGAGCTGGAAGGCACGTTGCTCACGCGCGATGGTAAAGTTATACACTTTCCATATGTTCAACAAAAAGGTACGAGTAATCTACGCCATGAAAACGCGCACGCGACAACCCACGTCTTATTAACTGTGAAATCTCTCTCCTTTCCCCTGAAAACAAAATAGGGTGAGATTGTTTACTACCACGAGTGGTCGCGACCGTACCCGCGAAACGTAAACGTCCACGAAGAAACGAAAACCTTGTTCGGCTTATTCTACACCATGAAACAGTTCGCGATGAAAATGGATCCTATGAAGTACGCTTTAACGACGCGTTATTTTTTCTGCATTTTGCTCACACGAGCCTCTCTCTCTCTCTTTCTCTTGCGAAACAGGGGAGCGGCCGGCGACAACCACTTCCACGCCTTCCGCACGAACAACTACAAGTTTCATTTTTACGAAACCAAAAGTGGGTTACGGTTACTTTTAACCACCGAACCTGGATGTTCTGATTTACACGAACACTTGCGAATAAAAATCCACGAAGCGCTGTATATCGACGGCGTTCTAAAGCGTACGAGCGCTGAGGCGAACGCGCCGTTTGAAAGCGACGCGTTTCGAGAAGGATTAATCGAGTGGGGCAAGAGGTTAGAGTATAGCTAAAGAACGGAAGGATAAAAGCAGAAGGAGGGGGGTGTTTTACTAGCACTAGAGATTTGTTTTAGTTTTAAGCCTAGCGTAGTTGCATGTAGCTTTGCGTTCAACCAAAAATCGAACACGTTTCCTTCGTCATTCTTTCGACTCTCACACAAAAAAAATGGGTGACGCCGCAGCTCCTTCTGATGAAGGAATTCACCCGAAACCAGAAAGCACCGCGACCACCACAGCTTCAGTTGCACGTTCGAACGCTCATCCAGCGATTACGAGTGCCAAAATGCAATCACCGGAGAAACAGCAACAGATGACGACGAAAGCGACGACGATTTCTGGGAAAAAACATCCCCCGAAACAAAGCGAAGAAGACATGAAACGAGTCGCGGAAATAGCCAGGAAGAGAAAAGAAGAATGGGTGAAAACGAACAAGGATCGAGAGTTTGCGCACAAATCAAGGACGAGGAGCGTCGAGGCGTACGAGAAGTTGGAGCAGGTAATGAATATATTGTTTAATAGTCCACTTTTGGATCCAATTGGATCCTTTTACTTGTTGTTGTTGTTGTTGTTGTTGTTGTTTGCGGCTCTATTTTTCTCTCTTTTATGTGGAAAGCTTTCGCGTTGAAGAGACACTTTTATTCGCGCTGACGCGTCCTCTGTTACTCTGTATCTATCACGTTAGGTTGGGGAAGGCACGTACGGCATGGTCTTCATGGCAAAAGAGCGCAGCACGCAAGAAATCGTCGCTCTCAAAAAGGTTCGCATGGACAACGAAAAAGAGGGGTTTCCCATCACCGCCATTCGCGAGATCAAAATTTTACAGAAGTTGAAGCACAAAAACGTGGTGAATTTGAAGGAAATTGTGACTTCGAAAGCGCAAAAAGCGAACGATATGAAAGGATCGATATATCTCGTGTTTGAGTACATGGATCACGATTTAGCCGGTCTCGCAGATCGGCCGGGGATGAAGTTTAGTGAAGAGCAGATAAAATGTTACATGAAACAGTTGTTTCAAGGGCTACATTATTGCCATACGAATAATATTTTGCATCGGGATATAAAAGGGTCCAATTTATTGATTAATAATCGAGGGATTTTGAAGTTGGCGGATTTTGGTTTAGCACGGTCGTACACAGCGGAAGGCGCGAATCCGTTGACGAATAGAGTGATTACGTTATGGTATCGTCCACCGGAGTTGTTGTTGGGGGCGAGAAAATATACGCCGGCTGTGGATATGTGGTCGGCGGGTTGTATATTTGCGGAGTTAGTCCATGGGAGACCGATTATGCCAGGTAAGAATGAAATGGACCAGTTGAAGTTGATTTTCGAGTTGTGTGGTACGCCGACTCCGGAGACGTGGCCGGATTGCAAAAACTTACCTGGGTCCAAGGTGGTGGAGTTTAACAAGCACCCGAGACGTTTGAAGGAGTTTTTTAGGCACGCGTCTTCGAATGCGTTAAAGTTGATAGAGCAATTGTTGACGTTAGATCCAGAGAAGCGTTTAACAGCTGAAAAAGCGATGGATTCGGATTACATGTGGGACAAGCCGTTGCCTTGCGATCCAGCGAAACTGCCGCAGTACGAACCGTCGCACGAGTTTCAAACGAAAAAGAGAAGAGAAGAGGCAAAACAGGAAGAGGTTAGAAAGAGGCAAAGAATGGAGAGTGACACAACAGCAAACGTGGCGAGGCCGCAGCCGTTGGGTAAACATGCGAGAATGCCTGGACAAACGAGCGTCAGGGGAGGTTCAGGAGGTGCAATCGAAGGTGGGATGCCGAAAACTGCATTTCCATCGTCGCATCCTCACGGTGGTGGCAGAAGTAGCGGACATCCCATGACCGTAGGATTCAATCGTTCTGCACCACACCAAGGGTCTTATTCGAGTGGGAGTAGTGGGAGTCATGGCGGTTACCGCGGCGGATCGATGGGATCCATGGGCGGAGGCGGAGGCCATCGCGGCGGGTACAGTGGTGGTGGATACATGGGTGGCGGTGGAGCTAGAACTTTCGGTGGTGGTGGTGGTGGTGGTAAATATGGAGGCACGCAGCGCGCCGCGTGGGCGGCAGCACCGCCACCGCCGAAGAATCCACCACCACCGGACCAAGAGAAGAACTAATATTAGGAAAGAAATTTTTTACTATTACGAAAGATGATAATTAGCTATGCAAAACAAGGTAAAAGAAATCTTTTATACATTCGAACTATACCTATATCTAACAGCTGGTCGCGACTAGAACATTCACCTGCTAGCCATCATTCACGCTCGCATTCACATCTTCGCCACACGTGATTCGATCGTTCATCCAATCTTCAACCCTAGCGCGTACGAGCAACAGCACGTGAGTCGATAATCCAAACAAAAATCCAATCCAAGTTGATTTCGCTGCCACTGTGACGCTCGCAGTGACTAACAACACGAATTTCTCGCTCGCTGCAGTGGCTTGTTTTGGCGACCCTCGTAAACCAGTCGCCATTAATTCACAACTGGCGGCAAAAAGCATCACGCCGAGAACGGTTTCGGGAAAGTTAGCCAACAGTTCGAGCAAACTACTCCCAAAGAGAATACCTAGAAGAATTTTCCAAGCGCCAAGGAAACAAACCGCACCTCCCGTTCTCGCGCCGAAATGGAAGTGTGCGGCTAATCCACCTGCGCCATGACAACTTGGCATCGCGCCGAACCAACATGACATTAAATTCATCAGCCCGACCGATGTTGCCACGTCTCTTGGCTTCGCCGGATGGTTCGGGAACAACTCTCTCGACACAGCGCACACGGAGATTACTGAATTCAAAGTGGTCAGCGGTAATTGCGGAATACCGGCTCGAACGATCCCTGTTTTGGCTTCTTCCCAGGTTAGTTTAAACACTTTCGGCGTTGATGGTCCAAACTTTAAACTTTTCGTCGCGTTTGGGACACTCAACGCGAGAATGAAGCCTAAAATGACCAAAACTAAAGCCGCCGGGACGCGAGGTAAACCGCGTTTCTTATTCGTCGTCGACGTCACATTTGGCGGTTTTGGCGCGCTCGTCCACAATACAATCAATCCACTCATAATTGCTAAAAACATTCCGTCTCGTTTAAACCATGGTCGTAAGTTCTCCATGGAATTCGACGTATACGCCGCCAACGTGTAGCCTTTCTTCGCCAAACTCAAACCGAGCCCGAGTTGCATCCCACTAATAGTCGCTACCGGAGTCACTCGATTGAACCGATCGATCATCCCGGTCGCCCCAGCTATAAACACACAAATTGACACAAATATCCCCGCAGCTATGACTTCGTTCAAACTCAACTGTTTCTCTGACAGCGCCACCGCTGCAATCGTCTTCATCGGCTGCAACGGCATGGGAATCCCAAACAGAAATCCAGTTACAACGTTATACGCCCCCGTAAAGATCAAAGTCGTCCCCAGATCCAACCCTTGCGTCATCGACAACCCCATCAAAAGCGGTAAAAACGTCCCTAAATCCCCGAGACTCCCGTTTGCCTCCCCTGTGGACCATTTCTCTTTCATCGTTTCCCAGTTGCGCCGAATGGTCGTCCGAAAAGTCGCTGGCGGCGATGTTTGGTCGACACCGACACCGGCCATCTTTTCGAAATCCTCGTCGTCGTCATCGTTGGCGTTCGCGATGATCGCGTCCATTCTTTATCGTCTCTCGTCGTCGTCGTCTTCCTCCCCCAGCAGCAAAAGCGCTTCGGCCGCGCCTTACTCCACGCGGGCGGCTTTTGGGCGTTTCCGGCGCGCCGTTTTCGCGCGTCGACGAAAGATGCCAAAATGATGATGAATAAAAAAAGGTTTTCGCTTTGAAATACGCGACACAAAAACGACGCTTTTCTTCGATCGAACAGACACAAACGACGCGCTTTCGCGACCCTCGAAAGCGACTTCGCGCGCCGCATTTCCAGACGACGACTTTTTTTCGTCGAAATGCTTCGCAACGCTCTGAAGACGACGACGACGACGGACCCAAAAGCGAAGGAGAAGAACGCGGCGGTTTCCGGCGCGCTCGTTTTGCCGTTGGCGAAGAACCCACCCTTTTGTCGCAAGGCGGAGGAGGTGCCCGCACAAAAAAACCCTACGACGACGACGACGACGATGTTCGATTCCATTCGCGCGCACGCGGGCGACGTGAACCTGGAACTGCGAACGACGCAGACGTGGGGACTGGGTTTGTCCAGCGGGAGACACCGGACGACGCTCGGGCAAAGCGCCACGATGGGCTCGATAAAAGACGCGGCGGAGAAGCTCGAGCGAGACAGGAAGAAAGCGAGGCAAGAGCTCCTTTCGATGACGAAGAAACTGGAAGAGCTCGAAAAGACGGAGAAGACGCTGACGAAGAGCTTGGAGAGAGAACGAGAGACGACGTCGAAACTACAAGCGCACGTGCACTCGGCGAATAGGAAGATTTACGAGCTGAAAGTGAAAGCCGCCAAGGTGGAAGAGGCGCACCGCGAAATACGCGACCGGCTGACGTGCGCGGAAAAGGCCGAGAAGACGTGCGAAGACAATTTGACATTCGCGCAAGACGCGTTGACGGACCGATTGGAAAGCGACGAGAAGTATTTGAAGACTCTGAACGAAGCGATAAAAGAGAGGAACGGGGTGTTGGTCTCGAACGAGGACTTGGTGAAGCGAGTTGAAGAGTTGACGACGAGCGAACGCCAGTTGTTCAACAAAATCGAGAAGAAAGAGAAGAAGATGAAGGAGATTTTTGATGAGAAGGAAGGGGCGATGGCGCATTTACGGAAGAAAGCGGACCAGGAAAAGGAGGTGATCAATCGCGCGATGAGTGCGGAGAAGAAGGCGAGAGAGTTGGAGGAAAGCTTTCAAGCGATGTTGAAAGTAAACGTAGAGAAAGACGAGGAACTTTTGACGTTACGAAAGGAGAAGGAGAAAGCGGAGACGAGGTGCGAAGGCGGGATGAAGAAGTTAAGCGAGGAGTTGACGAAGGTGAAAGAAAAATACGAGGAAGATAAGTTGAAATGGTGCGAAACCGCGGATGTTGAACGATTGGAAGTCCAGACGACGAAAGATGCGTTGGCGAAAGTTTCAAAGGCGTTGGAAACGGAGACGAGGCAGCTAGACGCGGCGAACTCGACGCTTCGGGAGAAGGAGGAGCAGTTATTCGAGTTCGAGCTGGAACGGAATAAAGCGAAAGATGCATTGGTGAGGCGCGAAAACGAGATGAAGCGTTTGGAGAAGGAACATAAGGAGAAGTTGGATGACTTGGAGGAGAAGTACGAGAGAGAAAAGAGAGAGATCCAAGAGGAGCAAAATCGAACCGTGGAAAAGACGAGGAAGCAGTTGACGGAGAAAAATGCGGAGTACATAAGCACGAAAGCTGCACAAAATCGCGAAGAGATTGAGAGGGTGAAAGAAAGCGCGAGAAAGGATATCGAACGCGCAAACGCAAACGTAATCGCGAAGGAAGAGGAGTGCGAGAAGCTGGAGTGCGAGATTGTAGAGTTGAAAAGAGACGCGAAGCTTCGCCAGATGGCGTACGAGGCGCAGCTCGAGAATTTGCACAAACAATCACATGTGACTTCTGCAAAAGCAAACGACGACGACAGTAGCTCAGATAAAAATGGCGAGGACGATTTCAAGCCAAAGGCACCTGTTCTACCGCAGAGGAGCGCTCTGAAACAACGAGATCAACAAAAATCCACGTCGAAATCGACGAAATCGACCAAGTTTACTCTCGATACTGACGACGATTTTCAACACGCATCCGTCGACGATAAACCAACGGTTGAAAAACCTCCAACGTCACAAAATTCTCGTCGTCGACGGGTAACCATCCAAAGCCACGATATGGACGAAGGCCACGCGAATGAAAATGACGTGGAAACACGCGCGGCAGAGAGAACAACGACCGTAAAGAAAAAGACGACCGCAACGACGCCAGAGACAAGGAAGAAGACATCAGAACCTCCCACAAAGAGCAAACCAGCGGCAGCAGCAGACATGGCAGCAGTAGCGAAGGGCGTTTCAAAAGGCGGCGTACGAAAGCCGACTAAGAGAATGTCTCGTAAAAAACAACACGTTATATCGGTTGCGCAAAAGAAGAAAACAGCGATCCCTGCGCCAGCGTCGCTTTCGCAACAGCAACGCAAAACCACGCTCAAGGCAAAGAAGTCGCCCGCGAAGAACGCACTGTTACGCGCAAAGATTTTGCAAAATGCGCGCAGTAGCGATAACACTAGCGACGAGGATGGCGATGGCCTCGAAGGTCTCGATCCCTTCGCGTTCGCGGATGATTAATGAAAAGATAAGAACATGAGCCGATACGATATTTTGAAACGAGTACTCACATATAACCATCTGATCATGATCAATGTTAAACCACTACATTACCACTCATACTATACATACATGTTCAATCTATACATACCTAAATCTTATATCCGTTATGAATCGCGACAATCCCACCGGTAATATTTTCGAAATTCACGCTCGAAAATCCTTCGTCCCGCATGATATCGCACAACCTCTCCTGTTTCGGAAACTTCCTAATCGACTCCACTAAATACTGATACGATTTCCGATCGTTTGCGACAATCTGTCCCATTGTCGGAATCGCAGCAAAAGAGTAAAAGTTATACAAAGATTTCAAAGGCTCGTCCTCCACGTGCGAAAACTCTAAAATCGAAATCCTTCCGCCTTTCTTCAAGACTCGATATGCTTCTCTCAACGCTATATCAATATTCGTCACGTTACGTAACCCGAACGCAATCGTATACTGATTTATACTCTCGTCTTCAAACGGTAGCTTCTCTGCGTTTGCTTCCACAAAGTCCAACTCCGCGTCCGTCTTGGTATCGAACCCGGGATTCATTAAACCTTTCATCGTCTCTCTGTCCTCGCCGACTTTCAACATTTCCGGATTAATATCGCTCACAATCACCCGACTCTTTGCTTCTTTCCCAGTCCCTTCTCTGTCTATCTTTCTCAACTTTCTCAAAACTCTGAATGAGATGTCCCCGGTTCCTCCGGCGACGTCCAAATGCGTCATTCCGGGAAACACCGCGAGTTTATGCACAAAGTAATCCTTCCAAAGTCGATGCATTCCAACCGACATCAAATCATTCATGAGGTCGTAATTCGGCGCCACGGAATCAAACACCCCTCGAACTAAACTTTCTTTTTCTGTTTTCGCCACGGACTCGTATCCAAACGACGTCCGCTCTTCCTCTTTCTCATCGTCACCAAAGCGCTTCTCATCATCGTTCGCGCTCGACGACGACGATTCCCTATAGTCCCAAAACAAAAACGAGGGACAAAGGTGACGTCGACACCACGCGCCGACAACGCTCGTCGTCGTCGTCGTCGAACTCGTCGAAGTCAACGCCGCTCGGAGTAGGAAACGCCGCCGCGTTTGGGACGCGGCGAGAGTCGTCCGCATAGAAACGCAGTCGCAGTCTTTTGCGAGTCCAAAACGTTTTGGAAGTCGTCTTCTTTTTACCAAAAATACGTCATGTGTTTAGGGTTTTGTTTTGGACACGATCTCTTCCTCGTCCAAAAGGGAAAAAAGCGCCGTCGTCGTCGTCGTCGTCGTCGCGTCAA
>MDTG01372821.1_pt1 | contig 23014 bp, 21 predicted proteins | sample 811421 | NCBI WGS metagenome assembly MDTG01 (sample SAMN05326645, study PRJNA326480) | marine metagenome | isolation source: seawater | place: Pacific Ocean: South East | collected 2011
ACGTGGATCCGGGTCGCGTGCCGGACCGTGGAGAGTCGGTGGGCGATCACGACCGTCGTTCGGCCGCGACAGATCGTCTGCAGGGATCGCTGGATCGCCGCCTCGGTCTCGTTGTCGACGCTCGCGGTCGCCTCGTCCAGCACCAGGATCGGGGCGTCCTTGAGCACCGCCCTCGCCATCGCGATGCGCTGGCGCTGGCCGCCGGAGAGTTTCTGCCCCCGCTCACCGACGATCGTCTCGTAGCCGTTCGGAAGATCGCGGATGAAGTCGTGCGCCTCGGCGAGCCGGGCGGCCTCGATGAGGCGGTCCTCCGGAGGCTGTTCCCACCGCGTCGGATCGCCGCCTGGTGCAGGCCACCCGTAGGCGATGTTCTCCCGGACCGTCCCTTCGAAGAGATAGACGTCCTGACTCACGAGGGAGATCGCCCGCCGCAGGTCCCGGAGTTCGAATTCGCGCACGTCCCGGCCGTCGATCCGCACCGGGCCACCCGTTTCGTCCGGATCGTAGAACCGCAGCAGAAGCTTGATCAGCGTGCTCTTCCCCGCGCCGGTCGACCCGACGATCGCCGTCGTCTCGCCGGCCGGGAGATCGAGTTCGAGCCCGTCGAGAATCGGGGTGCCGCGGACGTAGGAGAACCGAACGTCGTCGAACCGGAGTCCGCCTTCGATTTCGGCGAGGGGCAGTCGTCGTGGTCCATCCACGATGGTCGATCTGACCGCGAGCAGATCGAGCACGCGACGCGTCGAGGCCATCGCCCGCTGGTACTGGTCGAGGATCGCGCCGACCCGCGTGAACGGCCAGAGCAGGCGCTGGGTCAGGAACACCAGCAGGCCGAAGGCTCCGACCGCGAGTCCGCCCTGGAGGGCGAGCCAGCCGCCGTAGAGCAGCGTCACCAGGAAGCCGGCCATGATCACCACGCGGATGAGCGGGCTGAAGGCGGCGCTGAGGACGATCGCTCGACGATTCCGGGCGGCGTATTCCTCGCTCTCGGCGCCGACCCGCCGGAGCTCGGCCGATTCCGCCGTGAAACTCTTGACCGTCGCGATCCCGCTGATCGCGTTGGCCAGCCTCGCGTTGAGATTCCCGACCTGGGACCGGACCTCCGCATAACGCGGCTCCAGCCGCTTCTGGAACCAGATCGAGCCGAGAATGACGATCGGGACCGGAAGCATCGCGAGCCATGCCACGGACGGCGAGATCAGGAAGAACGCGATGGTCACCGTCGTGGCGGTCACCGCCAGCTGGATGATGTCGTTCGCCCCGCCGTCGAGGAATCGCTCGAGCTGGTTGACGTCGTCCGAAAGGATCGCGAGCAGACCCCCGGTCGATCGATCCTCGAACCAGCGGAGCTCCAGATCCTGGACGTGGCCGTAGACGTCGACCCGGGCTTCGTGCTGGATCGCCTGGGCGAGGTTCCTCCAGGCGACGCCGTAGAGCCACTCGAAGACGGACTCCAGCGACCAGATCACCACCGTCACGACTCCCAGCAGCACGAGCTGGTGGAAGGGATCCGGGAATCCGAGCCGCGCGACGAGGGAATCCTGCTTCTCCACCACCACGTCGATCGCGGCACCGATGATGAAGGGCGGCGCGAGATCGAAGAGCTTGTTGAGGATGGAGCAGGCCGTCGCCCAGCGGATCCGCCCCCGGAAAGGCCGCGCGTAGCGGAGCAGGCGAGGAAGGGGGTGCCCCACCTCGGCCGTCGGAAGGATCGTCTGGGATCGCGGACTCGTCACGTTCGTGCCAGTCTACCGGCTGCGCGAAGGCGCCAGGAAGAACGAACGCGGCGCGGGTCCGAGGACCCGCGCCGCGTCGTGTTCCTCCGCGTGGGCGACACTCGATCAATATCGATAGTGGTCGGGCTTGTAGGGACCCTCGACCGGCACGCTGATGTAGTCGGCCTGCTCCTGGGTGAGTTCGGTGAGGTTGGCGCCGAGCTGGCCGAGATGGAGCCGGGCGACTCGCTCGTCGAGATCCTTCGGCAGGGTGACCACGCTGGTGCGGTCGTAGTTCTCGGCGTTGTCATGAAGCTCGATCTGGGCGAGCACCTGGTTGGTGAACGAGGCGCTCATGACGAAGGACGGATGTCCGGTCGCGCAGCCGAGGTTCAGGAGCCGCCCCTCGGCGAGGATGATGATCGAGTGGCCGTCGGCGAACTTCCACTCGTCGACCTGCGGCTTGATGGTGACCCGCTCGATCCCCTTGGTCGACTCCAGGCCGGCCATGTCGATCTCGTTGTCGAAGTGCCCGATGTTGCCGACGATCGCGTTGTGCTTCATCTTCGCCATGTGGTCGGCGGTGATGATGTTGAAGTTGCCGGTGGTGGTGACGAAGAGGTCCGCGGAATCGACCTCGTCGTCGAGCCTGACCACCTCGAAACCCTCCATCACGGCCTGGAGGGCGCAGATGGGGTCGATTTCGGTGATCTTCACCCGGCAGCCCTGGCCCCGAAGGCTCTGGGCACAGCCCTTGCCGACGTCGCCGTAGCCGCAGACCACGGCGACCTTGCCGGAGAGCATGACGTCGGTGGCACGCATGATGCCGTCGACGAGCGAATGGCGGCAGCCGTACAGGTTGTCGAACTTGCTCTTGGTGACCGCGTCGTTGACGTTGATCGCGGGGAACAGCAGCTCGCCGGCCTCCGCCATCTGGTAGAGGCGGTGGACCCCCGTCGTGGTCTCCTCGCTGACGCCGCGGATGTTCGGCGCCGTGATCGTCCAGTAGTCGGCCTTCTCGTCCTTGACCGCGGCCAGCAGCTGGAGCACGCACTTGAACTCGGCGTTGTCGGTGGTCTCCGGCCCCGGCACGTCGCCTCCGGCACGCTCGAATTCGAGTCCCTTGTGGACGAGCAGCGTCGCGTCGCCACCGTCGTCGAGGATGAGGTTCGGTCCCTGTCCGTCGGGCCAGTCGAGCGCCTGGAAGGTGCACCACCAGTATTCCTCGAGCGTCTCACCCTTCCAGGCGAAGACCGGAACGCCTTCGGGGGAGTCCACGGTGCCGTTGGGGCCGACGGCGACCGCCGCCGCGGCGTGGTCCTGCGTCGAGAAGATGTTGCAGCTCGCCCATCGGACCTCGGCGCCGAGCTCCACGAGGGTCTCGATGAGCACCGCGGTCTGGATCGTCATGTGAAGCGAACCGGTGATCCGGGCGCCCTTGAGCGGATGCTTCCCCGCGTACTCCGAACGAAGCGCCATGAGTCCGGGCATCTCGTGCTCGGCGAGCTCGATCTCCTTCCGACCGAAGGCGACCGTTTCGGACGAGAGGTCGGCGACCTTGAAGGGCATGCCCGACTTGAGCGGGAGGTTCGTGTCGAGGAACGTGGATTCTGAGGCGATGGTGCTCACGAAGAGTCTCCAGGAAAGTCGGTTGCGGGGGCGAGATCGGAACTTCAAGCGGTCCGGGATTCGGGCCAGCCCACCGGTTGATGCAGGAAAGAGACGGAATTCATCCATTCATCCGATTAATGGATCAATCACAGGATAGCCCCCTTCCAGGGTGTCGGTCAACGATCTGCCCCACGGGATTTCGCCACGAAGATCCCGCCCACGCGCTCACCACGCGGTAGGCTCCCCGATCACTTTCCAGGAGTTTCCCCGATGCCCCATGGAACCGCCCGATATCTGGCCGCCTTCGGCCTCCTCCTCGCCGCCACCGCGACCGCGGTGCGGGGGGGCCCGATCCCCGTCGGCATTCAAGAGGCTCCCGGGGCTCGCCAGGGGGCCCCCTACCTGTTGGATGTCTGCGTGGTGAGCGGGCGAAGGCTTCCCGCCGACGGCGGCGTGGTGATGGTGCTCGAAGGGTCCGCCGGAGGCCTCCAGACCGGACGGGAGATCCGGGTCTGCTGCAAGTCGTGCGAGGGTCGGTTCCTCAAGGAACCCGCGAAGTACCTGGCGAAGGTCGATGAATTGATCATCGCCGACCAGATGGCCCGCTACCCGAAGAACCTGCCTTGCCTGGTGATGGATTCGAAGAAGCTTCCGGATCCCTCCGGATCCGCGGCGAAGGACTGCACGCTGGTGGTCTACAAGAACCGACTGGTGCGTCTCTGCTGCACGCGATGCGTCCGCAGGTTCCAAGCCGATCCAGCGAAGTACCTCGCCATTCTCGACGCCGGGGCCATCGAGGCCCAGAAGGACGACTATCCCCTGACCACCTGCGTGGTGACGGGTGGCGGGCTGAGAACCAACAGCCCGTGGTTCATGATCGGGGACCGCGCGGTCCGGACCTGCTGCGGCGGGTGCAAGGGCAGGGCGATGAAGAATCCCCGTGCGGCGGTCGCCAAGGTCGACGCCGCGAGGCAGCGGGCTTCGTCAGGGACCGGCGACTGAGCCGGCGCTGGAACGGACGGGCTTCGGGGATCCCGGGCCGGCACCGCCCCTCCCCCGACGTGCGGCGTTGACGTCGCTGGGATCACCGCGGCTTGAAGAGCGCGGCCGCGAAGAGCCCCGGGCCCTTGCCCCCGGCCATCGGCCGCAGGCGACGCCAGGTCGACCGGGTGAATCCGCCCCGCTCGCCGAGATCCGCGATCCCGGACTCCTCGAAACCGAGATGTTCGTGCCCCATGGTGAGCTGGTAGGTGTCGCGGTCGTGGGCCACCATGTCGACCACCAGCAGGATGCCACCGGGACGAATCACCCGGGCCGCCTCGGTCATCGCCAACGACGGTTCGGGAAGATGGTGGAGCACCAGCATCATCACCGCGGCGTCCACCGACTCCGATTCCATCGGAAGCTCGAGGAGATCCCCTTCGACGAACCGGATGTTGCGGAATTCGGCGAGACGCCTTCTGGACGCGTCGAGCATCGCGGGCTCGCGATCGACCGCGATCACCTCCGACACGACCGGGGCGAGACGCTCCGCGGCATCGCCCGTGCCGCACCCGAGATCCGCGACGACCCACGCCGGATCGAGCAGGCTCAGCATCGCATCGGCACCGAAACCGGTCCCGAAGAGTTCGTGTCGAACCTCGTGCCACTCGCCCCCGATTCTTCCGAAGAACGCCTGCGAGTCGGCTCGACGCCCGGCGAGCACCTCCTTGAGTCGCATCGCGTCCTCGAGGAACACCGGACTGGATTCGAGGCGGTCCCGAGCGGTCTCCCAGAGCCGGCGAAGGTCGGGATCGAGGGCATCGGCGGGAAGCCGGTAGAGGCTCGCCGTTCCCTCCGATCGCTTCGCGATCCACCCGTGTTCGTGCAGCGCCTTGAGATGCCGGCTGACCGTAGACTGCGGGAGCTGGGCGGCGGTGGCGAGTTCCCCGACCCCCAGCTCCGTTCGCTCGACCAGCCTCAGCAGCCGCACTCGGGCGAGGTCACCGAGCTGTGCGAGATTCGAGAGCCACTCGTCCGGGCGTGCGGTGGGAGGCGAATCGCTCAAGGCGTGGGGCTCCTCAGACGCCGGGCGGCAGTGCGATGGTCGGACCGGGCACTTCGCCGAACTCGCGGAGCCGATCGGAGATCACCTGGTTCCCCGGCTCGATCCCGTATGCCTGGCGCAACCGGCGGAGTGCCAGCGCTTCGTCGCCGAGCCGTTCGGCCAGGTCCGCCGCCGCGACGTACGCCGCGCTCGTGGACTCGAGTTCGATCGCCCGCTCGATCGCATCTCGAGCCGTATCCGGATCGTCGAGTTCCATCGCGAATCCCGCGAGTTCGAGCCAGGCCCCCGCATCCTCGTTGTCGATGGCCCAGGTGCGAAGCAACTGGAAGGCGCGGTCGTACTCGCCGTTCTGGAATTCCGCATCGCCGAGGAGGAGCACCAGATCACGGTCACCCGGACGACGAGCCGTCGCGGTCATGAAGACCTTCGCGGCGTCCCCGGGACGATCCAGTTCCAGCATGCACCGACCGTACATCTCGAGGGCGTCGGCGTTGCCGGGTTCGCGTTCGAGGATCCGGTCGTAGAAGCCGGCGGCCGACTCGTATCGACCCCATCGGAACTCGTGGTCACCGTCCTTCTGGAGTTTCACGCTGGGAGGCGTCGATCGCTTCTCGCCGGCCGACTCGCATCCCGCGGCCGACGCGCCCAGGGCGATGATCGAGGATGCGAAGACCAGTCGGAGAAGGGTCCGAGCAGGACCGGAGGGACGGATGATTGGATTCATGGAGGCTCCTGCGCAATCGGGCTGGCGAGGCCGGGGAACGTCACCCCCCCGGGGGCCGCATGATACGGTGGTCCGGTCCCTCCTGCGATCACTCTCGCCCCTGCGGATCGATCAAGACATGCTCCGAACGTCGATTCTCCGACATGAGCCGGCTCCGGGAGGTCTTCCGGCGCACTTCGACTGGCTGCTCGAGCACGCCCCGGGAACGGGCGAGGAGGTCCGCGCCGTACCGACCTTCAGGCTCCACCGTCGCCCCGACCGTCTGGAGGTGGGCGAGAGCACGGAACTCCAACGGATCGACGACCATCGCGGCAGGTGGCTCGGACGCGACGAGCATCGGACCGTTCGACTGGATCCGCCCCTCGGGGAGGCGACGCCGGTCCGGACCGGGGAGATCCGGGCGTCCCTGCGGAGAACGGACGGCGTGATGGAATCGACCGTGCGGTGGTCCCAATCAGGTTCCGACGCCAACTATCGGATCGAACCGATCACCGGAGATCTCCTGCTCGTCACCCGGACCTCGATTCCCGCTCGACACTCCTCCGGAGCCTCCGCCGAATGACCATCCTCATCGGGATCGTGTTCACCCTCGTTTCCGCCGCCTTCGCGGCGATCGCGGCCCTCGGCCTTCCCGGCACCTGGCTGATCATCGCGTTCGCGGCCCTGATCGACGTGATCGAGCTGCTGTGGAAGGGCGACGCCGAACCGACGTTCGGCTGGGTGGCGTTCGTGATCGCCCTCCTCCTCGCGGCCCTGGCCGAGGTGATCGAGTTCCTCGCCGGCGCGGCCGGCGCAAAGGCGGGCGGCGCCAGCCGGAGGGGCACCGTGGGCGCACTCGTCGGTGGTTTCGCGGGTGGAATCGTGGGCACCTTCGTGATTCCCATACCCCTGGTCGGCACGCTGGTCGGAGCCGCACTCGGCGCCGGCGGTGGAGCACTGGTCGGCGAGCTCACCCGGGAGGGCGCGGGGCTTCGCGACACGCTCAAGCCGGCCACCGGCGCAGCCGCGGGCCGGGTCGCGGGAACCGTGGTGAAGATCGGGTTCGCGATCGCGATCTGGCTCCAGCTCAGCGTCGCGGCCTTCATCTGAGCGGGGACGATCGATCGATTCAGATCGTCGCCTCGGTGACCCGAAGGACCTCTTCGACCGTCGTGCGTCCGTCGAGCACCTTCCGGAATCCGTCCTCGCGGAGCGAGACCATGCCGCGTTCGCAGCAGATGCGACGGAACTCCGTCACGTTCGGACTCGAGGCGATGAGATCTCGAAGGTGGTCGTCGAAGACCAGGAGCTCGTAGAGACCCAGTCGGCCCGAGTAGCCGCTGTTGCGACATGCGTCGCATCCCCTTCCCTGCGGGAGCGTGGCTCCATCGATGCCGTGGACGACGAGGAAGTCCCGCATCTCCTCCGGGACGGGCGTGTCCTCGACGCAGGCGGGACAGATCCGCCGGACCAGTCGCTGGGCCAGCACGCCGTTCAGCGCCGCCCCCACGAGAAACGGCTCGACTCCGATGTTGATGAGGCGGGTGACCGAACTCGGCGCATCGTTGGTGTGGAGGGTCGACAGCACGAGGTGGCCGGTCAGGGCCGCCTGGACCGCGATCGAGGCCGTCTCGTGATCCCGGATCTCACCGACCATCACCACGTCCGGATCCTGCCGCAGCAACGCCTTCAGGGCGCGAGCGAAGGTCATGTCGATCATGGCATGGGTCTGGATCTGGGTCACCCCGGGCAGGTTGTATTCCACCGGATCCTCGACGGTCGAGATGTTCAACCGCTTCATGTCCATCTGCCGGAGCGAGGAGTAGAGCGTGGTCGTCTTGCCCGATCCGGTCGGTCCGGTGACGAGGATGATCCCGTGCGGCTGCTCGATCTGCTTCTTCCAGAGGACGAGCGTGTCCTCGCGGAACCCGAGATCGTCGAGCGATACCTGGATCGCCTGATCGTCGAGGATCCGCATCACGGTCTTCTCGCCGTTCGCGGTGGGAACCGTGGACAGCCGGAGGTCGAGCCTGCGGTTCGAGACCGTGGCCCGGATGCGACCATCCTGGGGCAGTCGGCGTTCTGCGATGTCGAGATTCGCCATGATCTTCAGACGGCTGGTCAGTGCCGCGTGCATCTTCTTCGGCGGGGTCATGGCCTCGTAGAGGATGCCGTCGATCCGGAGCCGGACCTTCAGGTGCTTCTCCCCCGGTTCGATGTGGATGTCCGACGCGCCCTCCTGCAACGCGGTCTGGATGATGTGGTTCACGTAGCGGACCACGGGCGAACTCTCGGCCTCGGCCTCGAGATCCGTCTCGGACTCCTCGCGCTTCTCGAATTCGACGTCGTCCTCCTCGACGTCGGCGAGGATCGCCTCGATGTCGGTGCTGGGCTGGTCATCGCCGCCCTCGAGGGCGTGGATGGCGTCGACGACCTCGCCGCCGCAGACCAGGACGTGCTTGACCACGGAGACGCCGAGCCGTCGCTTCAGCTCGTCGAGCAGGAAGACGTCGTCCGGACTGGTCGTCCCGATCACCGTTCGCGTCCCCTCCGTCCGGAGCGGGACGACCCGGTGCTCGAGGCAGTAGTCGACGCCGAGTCGTTTCATCTGGGCGGCGTCGACGGCGTCGGAGTCGACCCTCGTGAAGTCGATCCTCGCGATCTCCGCGACGCCCCGCTGCACGATCGACTCGTCGATCTCCATCTCGAGGAGGATCGCGGCGATCGGTCGATCCGGAGTCTGCGCCTGGAGGCGTCGTGCGGTGTCGAGGCTCTCCGCGTCGATCTCGTCGCGGCCGCGAAGGAGATCCGCCAGATCCCCCGTTCCGGAGGAGGATTCGTTCTCGGGCACGAAGAGATCTCGAAGCGCATCGTCGGGGCGAGTGGGGCGCACCCGGTCGCGATCGATCGCCATCGCGGCGTCGATCTCCGAATCCAGCCCGGAGCCCGTGTTGAAGTCCGGCGGGCGTGAATCGAGATCCGCGGACCGTGCATCGGCCGCGGACGGCGTCGACGCGAGGACCCCGGCGCGGTCGGAGGTCGATCCGTCCGTCGCATCGCTTTCGGTTCCGGCGTCGGCGCCCGGTTCCTTCGGCGCATCGACGGAGGGTTCGCCGAGGTCTCGCAGCAGTCGCTCGATGTCGAATCGTCCCACGTCGTCTCCAGTCCGGGCCTTCCCGGATCCCCGGCTTGGTCCCGCTGGTGCTACTGCGGTCAGAAGTTCCGCTTCACACCGACCTCGATGCGTCGAGCGTGTCTCGGCTCCGAGAGGCGAGACACGAAGACGACCCCGTCGATGCCGATACGCTCGACCTCGAATCCGTATTCGTCGCCTTCGTGGGGGACGTCGAACACGTCGCCCACCATGATCCGATGACCGTTCAACACCGCCTGGGCGCGGGGCGAGTCGGGGGCGAGGATCGCGCTCACGTTCATCAGCGCACCGATCTCGTCGATCGTCTCGTCGAAGGCGTCCTTGATCTGGTCGATGGTGTTCAGGGGTCGATGATCGACCGAGGCCATTTCGACCGCGGCGAGATCGATCTCCCCCCAGTATCGGAAGGGCTCGTCCGTCTTGAGGTCGTCGGTGGGGACCTGCAGGTCGTTCAGGCGGTCCTTGTCGAGTCGTTCGAGGACGCGGAGATCCTCGAGCCCGATGACGGCGCCGTCCTTCTCGGCGTCGAGGATCCACTTGCCCACCGCAACGCGATCGCCGCCGTCACCGGTCGACGCCACCCCCCGGCCGAGGAACCGCATCGACCAGAGCCCGGCGACGGACGCGAGCAGGACGCCGATGAAGAGCATCGTGCCGGCGTCGATTCGACGTCCGGTGCCGCTCTTCACGGCCTCCGCGAAACCGTCGTCGACCGAGAAGTCGACCGTGCCTCCGCGAATCATCGGGTCGTCGATCGAGGATTCGACGCCGTCGGTCCGGTGCTTGTCGTTCATTCCGCTCATGCGTCACCTTCCATTTCACCCTCGCAGTAGATGACCACGGTCATCCGGGCATCGAGCCGTCCCTGCACGACCTCCGCGTCCTCGGTCCGCCCGCGGGACTCGACCAGGCTTCGCGAGAACTCGAGATCGCGGATCCGCGTGATGCGGGGAAGCCGTTCGAGATCGATCAGGAATCGATAGAGCCCGCGGAAACTCCCCTTGATGTCGAGCGACAGCGGGATCTCCGAATAGCCCTGGGTCTCCGTCCGCTGGAGGGCCCGGATCGACGCGATGCCGAGGGCGTTCCGCTCCCCGATCCGATGGATCTCGGCGAGCATGTCGTCGACCTCGTTCGCGTCCGGGATGTTCCGTCGGAAGTCCGAGAGACGGAATTCCGCGTCGTCGATCGCGTTCCGGACGTCGCCCACCTCTTCGGTCAGCTGATCGAGTCGGACCAGCGTCGATTCCATCTGCGCGATCTCGCGGCGCGACTGCTCGATGTCCTGGTTGCGGGGCTCGAACACGAAGAACCACGCGGCGACGGGGATCGCGGCGAGGACCACCAGGAAGACCATCTCACGGATTCCAAGATTCATCGGCCATCCTCCATGTCGGTGGAGACGACGCCCGCGACGCGCCGCGTCTCGCGGATGTCGGCTTCGGGATCGATTTCGAGGAGAACGCGGTACTCCCTCATCGGGCGACCGTCGACCTCCTTCTCCTGGGTGTGATCGAGCCGGACCCGGCGGAAGATCTCCACCTTGACCAGCGCATCGATGAATCGCGAGACCTCGTCCAGCGACGGGGCGAGTCCCTCGAGCGTCACCCGCGACGACCAGCGTCGTGGTTCGGGACGGGATTCCTCGACCGGGGGCTCGGCGGAAGGACGCTTCCGGTTCGATCCGAGGGTCGCGACCGCCGACGGCTTCGGCCGTGCGGGCTTGATCTCCGTGGACTCGAGTCCCACCCGAATCAGGCTGAGTTCCTTCGGCATCTGCCGTACGAGCTCCGCGAGAAGGTTCGAGCGCGGGACGGTGTCCACGAGCCCCACCGCGACGTGGGCCTTGTCCACCATGCGGCGGACCCTCGTCTCGTACGCGTCCATCTCGGCGATCCGATCGGCCGCCGCGACGAATCGCTGGTTGACCGCGGCCCGGGCGGAACGGACCCCGGTCCAGTTCCGCTGCGTCACCACGAACGCCGTCGTCACCCCGAACATCACGAGCACGAAGAGCGTGACCGCGAGCACGTTCATGCGACGCTCGGCGCGTTTCGCGACGTAGTCGTCGGGGAGAAAGCCGGAATTGAAGTCCTTGTTCTTGTTCATGACGTCTCCAGCCGGTCAGGCGGCGGCTCCCATGGCGCACAGTCCGCACGCGACCACCCACTCGGGATGCTCCCGTCTTGGATCGAGGGGACCGACCCCGGTCGGGGTCTGGTCCAGCAGTCGGCGTACCGGATCGCCGACGCTCGTCTTGATTCCGAGGCGACGGGCGAGATGACCCGCGAACCGGCGACTGTGCGACTCCCCGCCGAGCATCACCATGCGGTCGATCGGCCCGCCGAGCGAGGCCTGGGCGTAGCGGGCGCACATCGAGAGTTCGTCGGCGATGGTCTCGTGCACTTCGATGAAGTCGGGCTGGGCGCAGGCGGTGCTCACGCCCGCGAGGGTCGGAGCCGGCTCGCCGGTGCGGCGATCCTCGGCGACCATGGCCGCAGCGGGATCGGCGAATTCCGCGACACCGGGTTCGGCACCGGCCTTCGCGAGACCCGCCCGAAGCATGACCGAGCCGGCGACCGGATCACCGGGCGATCCGCCGCCGAGGGTACGCGGGGCCATGGTGGAGGTCTCGGCCTCGCGACGGCGAATCCGCGCGTCCGAGGTCGTGCAGCCCCAGGTGGTGGCGGCGATCTCGTCGAACTGGCGACCGCCCACGTGGATGATCCGGGCGAAGACCAGTTCACCGCCGCGAGCGACCGCGACCTTGACCGCACCCCAGCCGGCATCGACGTACATCGTGCTGACCGAACGATCCTCGTCGCGACGGTGGAGATGGTCGAAGGCGTGAAGCATCGGGACCTGGTCGGGTTGGACCCCGACGAGATCGTGTCGGCATCGCTTGAAGAGGTCGACGTGACGCATGACGTCGTCGCGGGCGATCGCGAGGATCACCCGGTCCCGCTCGCTTCCCGGGATCGGGAACGATCGGGCGACGACCGCGTGGGGGAGACAGTTCATCCGGCCCGCGACCTCCGCGGCGACCTGGTCGTCCGGGGTCAGCGGACTGGAATCCTCGATCCGGGTCTGCTGCACGATGAAGTGGGAACTGGCGGGCGAGCAGATCACCCGCTTGCCTTCGAACCCGTGCCGGCGCAGGGCGCCGGGAAGTTCCTCGGCGAGGAAGGCGAATCGACGATCCACGTTGCCTCGGGCCTCGTCCGGGATCTCGAGCAGGGCCGCGGCCACGATCGACGGCGCATCGCCATCGGCGACCTGCAGCAGCTTCACCGAGGCGGCGCCGAAATCGGCGACCACCGGCGAGATCGTCTTCGAGAACATCCTCCGAATGCGCATGTGATGCATCTCCAGGAACGTGGAGGAACATCCACGGTCCAGAAGTTGCATCGGCCCGCGCCGGGGGGCTGTTGAGTGGTGGCGGGACGGTTGATCGAACCCGTCGAGCGGCCGGGGACGATCGTGCGGACTGCGACGACGGATCCGGTAACCCGGATCAGTCCGTCGCGACGGCCTTCGCGACCCTCGCCAGCCCCGAAAACGCCCCGGGAAGGTCCCAGGCCTGGCTTTCGCGGTCACCCGTCCGGTTCGAGATCACCCGCACCTCGACCGCCCGGCATCCGAGCAGTCGCGCCGCATGCAGGACCGCGGCGCCTTCCATCGCCTCCGCGACGGCCCCGGTCCGGGTGGCCAGTTCCGAAGCCGCGGCGTCGGTGCCGGAGCACGTGCCGACCGTCGCGACGGGTCCGACGACCGCGTCCGGCAGGCGTTCCGCGATCGCCGCGAGAAGATCCGCATCGGCGGGAACGCCGTCGCCCTGCATGAATTTCGAGAGCGGAAAGCCCATTTCGGCGATCGACTGGAATCCCGTCGGCGTTCGAATCCCCTCGTCCGCGAAGATCGCGAGGTCGCCGATCACCACGTCTCCGATCGAGGCCGCTTCGGCGACGGGAAGCGAGCCCGCGATCCCGGAGGCGATCACGAGCGGAGGCGAATCCGATCCCTGCAGGGCGAGCGTGGTCGCGATCGCCGCGTTCACGCGACCGACCCCGGACACGACCGTCCGGAGACCCGCCTCCCGGAACGGCTCGGCTTCCCGATCGGTGGCGACGACCACGAGACATCGGTCCGCATCCATCACGACGGTCGGATCCAGATGTTCCTGAAATAGACGGGCAGATCGCCGCCCTCGAACACGATCGCCCCCGAATCGGCGGGTGGATCGTCCCCGTCGGACGCTCCGGTCAGCGAGACGTTGTTCTGCACCAGCACCCCGTTCACCATCATGGTGATTCGAGCGGGCTCGGTGACCACGCCGCCGTCGAGTCTCGGCCCGCGGAAGTAGATGTCGACCGGCTGCCAGCCCGGTGCGGGCAGCGCGGCGTTCACCAGTGGCGTCGCGTGCTCGAGCACCGATCCGGTGCCCGAGGATCGGGCCGGCCGCCCGTAGTCGTTGCGGAACTCGATGCGGAATCGGTCGTGCACCCGGATCCGGGTCGACGCCGCATGCACGCCGACCCTTCCGGGCGTCCGGGGAAGCGAATATTCGAAGTGGAGCTGGAAGTCCCGATAGGACCGCTCGGTCCGGATGTCACGGGGACCCGCGAGGAGGTTCCCCTCGTCGTCCACCTTCCATCCGTCGAGATCGCCCTCGCCTTCGACGCCCTTCCAGCCCTCGAGGCCGCGTCCCGGAATCAGGAGGATCCGGGACTTCCCGTCGAACCCCGGCGGTGGCGCATCGAGCGTCGACAGGACGGCCGTCACACCCGTGCGCGAGGCCACGCGTGGTGCGCTTCGAACGCCGTCGTTCGGATCATCGTCGTTGGCGTCGATCGCCGGCTGCGTCACGAGATCCTCGCCGGACCGGGCCGACGGCGGCCCCGACTGCCGGGGCCCCGCGAGGGCGAGCCCGGTGATCGCCAGGGCGAGGATTCCGGCGTTTCGGATCATTCCCCGCCTCCGCCGACGAACCTGGCGACGATCGATTCGACGGGGACCGTCTCCTGTTCGCCGCCAAGAAGATCCTTGACGACGACCCGCCCCTCGTCGAGTTCGCGTCCGACGATGACCGCGTGCCCGGCCCCGGCGCGGCTCGCCTCGGACATCAGTTTCCCGACGTTGCGGGTGGCGCGGTAGCTGCGACGGGCATGGACGCCGGCCTGCCGCAGCGACGCGAGGATCCTCGCCGCCGGACGTTCCGCGGCGGCGTCGGCCACGAGGACGAAGACGGACGGTCGTGGCGGTTCGATCCCCTCGAGGAGCCCCCGATCACGGAGCACCAGGCCGAGGACGACGTCGCCCATGCCGAATCCGACTGCGCTCGTCGGCGGGCCGCCCATCAGCTCCACCAGGCCGTCGTACCGGCCACCACCGGCGATCGCCCGTTCACCACCACCGGTCTCGTGGACCTCGAAGACGGTGCCGGTGTAGTAGGCGAGACCGCGGACGATGCCGAGGTCCCACTCGCACCAGTCGGAGACGCCGGCGTCGTCGAGCGATTCGCGAAGCGCGATCATCGGCTCGAACGCCGCCACCGGGACCCCGGTCTCGGCCGCGATTTCCGCGGGATCGACGTGGAGCGGTCGACGGATTCGAGCGAGCCGGTCGAAGGCCGCGAGGCCGTCGACATCGAGCCCCAGTTCGCCGGCCTTCTTCACGAAGTCCTCGGGCGGCAGCTTGTCGCGACGGTCGAGGAGCTGGAAGGCCGCGTGCATCGAGTCACCCGCCACCCCGAGGGACCCGAGGGCGGATGCGACCGCATCGCGGTGGCTCAACCGGACCGTGGCGACGTCGGGGCGGAGCCCGAGCGCATCGAGCGCCGAAAGGCCCGTCGCGACAACCTCCGCGTCCGCGGACGGATCATCGAGGCCGAGCATGTCGACGTTCCACTGGAAGAACTCCCGCAACCGACCTCGTTGCGGACGCTCCGCGCGGAAGTGCGAGGGGATCGCGAACCACTTGACCGGTCGCGGGAGGCTGTTTCCGCGGGCGGCCACCATTCTCGCGAGCGTCGGGGTGAATTCGGGACGAAGGGCGTAGTCGTCGGTCCCACCGGACCTCCGGAAGGAGAAGAGCTCGCTGACGATGCCCTCGCCGCTCTTCACGGTGTAGAGCCCGAGATGCTCGAACGTCGGTCCCTCGATCTCCTCGAATCCGTGCCGGATCGAGGCGGAACGCCATGCATCCTCGATGCGACGCCGGATCGCCATGTCCTCGGGATAGAAGTCGCGGGTGCCCTTGGGGGCCTTGAAGCTCGGCATGATCTCGGTCTGCTCCGGGAGGGCGGAGGAACGAAGCGGCGTTCGAGGAACCGGCGTCGATGGTCGCCGGTCGTCGGCACGGGGTCAACACGGCGACCGAGGCCCGGTCGATCGATCCGACGGCTCGGAAGGCGGGCCACTCCGCCCTTTCGGAGGATACCGCGCTCCGAATCACGACCGGGTGGTGTCGGGACGCCCGGGGAATCCGACCACCGCGATCGGACCGGCCTTCGCCTCGAGGGCCGGTCGTCCCGATCCGGAGGGGCCGCCGATCAGGGCGCTCCGGCGCCGGCGGGGACTTCCGCGGTCACCTCCTCCATCAGGCCGATCCCGGAAGCGAAGGCCGTCCCGCGTCCCCCGCCTCTCGGCCGGTCACCTCGTGGTGAACCGATGAACCATGATGTGCCGGTAGGTGCCGTCGGGCTGCAGGACCACGTCGGGCCAGCCCGGTTCGCCCCGGCGGTTGATCGCGTCGGGCCACGCCTGGGTCTCCAGGCACACGCCGTCGTTTCGTTCGTACACGGCGCCACCCTTGCCGGTCATTCCGTTGAGGAAGTTCCCGGTGTAGAACTGGAGCCCGGGCTGGTCCGAGGCGATCGTCATGGTGATTCCGGTCTTCGGGTCACCGAGCATCACGACGTCGCGGAATTCCCCGGGCTCGCCGTCGAGACAGAAGTTGTGATCGAAGCCGCCGGGGTCCTCGTCGCTCGCCGGGAAGGCGTCGATGTCGCGTCCGATCGGCTTCGCGACCCGGAAGTCGAGTGCCGTCCCCTCGACCGGCGCCGGCTCGCCGGTCGGGATCAGCGTGTCGTCGACCGGGGTGTATCGCTGTGCGCCCACGACCAGCAGGTGATCGAGGATGGACCCCGAATCGTGACCGCCGAGGTTCCAGTAGGTGTGGTGGACGAGGTTGCAGGGGGTGGCCGCGTCGGTGGTCGCGGTCATCTCGACGATCAGTTCGTTCTTCTCCGTCAGCAGGTAGACGACCTCGGCCGTCAACGTTCCCGGATAGCCCTCCTCGCCGTCCGGACTCGTCCGCGTGAACCGGATTCCCGGCCCGCGGGTGGTGAAGACCTCGGTGGCCTCCCAGACGTACTTGTCGAAGCCCCGATCACCGCCGTGCAGGTGGTTCGGCGCGTTGTTCCGGGCGAGCTCGTAGGTCTCGCCCTCGAGCTCGAAGGTCCCGCCCGCGATGCGGTTGCCCACCCGCCCCACCGAACACCCGAAGTACTGGCTCTTCTCGGGATATTCCTCCACGGAGTCGAAGCCGAGGACCACGTCCACCGGCCTTCCGTCGCGATCGGGGACGCGGACGCTGGTGACCATGGCGCCGTAGTCGCTGAGTTCGACCTCCATCCCACGCTCGTTCCGCAACGTGTAGCGACGGACGGTGGCCCCGTCGACGTCACCCCACGAGGTGGTCTCCACCCGGGCCGTGTTCACCGAGCACCCCCCCGCGACGGCGAGCAGGCAGGCGAAGAGGACGAGCGGGACGTGGCGCATGGTTGAATCTCCAGGGTTCGGGAGTCCGGATGGTATCGGTTCGGGGGTGTCAAGGCGTTCCGGTCCGCCGTCGCAGCAGCAACCGACGGAATCCCTCGTCCGAGATCGCCCCGGCGATGATGACCGCGCCGATGACCGCGTACTGGATGTTGTCGGGAATCCAGTCGATCAAGGTGATCGCGTTCTGCAGCACCTGCATCAGGGCCGCCCCGATGATCACGCCGATCACCGAACCCTCGCCACCGCGCAGACTGCAGCCCCCGAGGACCGCCGCCGCGATCGCGAACAGTTCGTAGAAGTTGCCGAAGTCCGCCGGCTGGGCGCTTCCGACGTCGAGGATGAAGAGCATGCCGCCGAAACCCGCGAGTCCGGCGCAGATCACGTACGCGAGCACCACGTAGCGATCGGTCCTGACCCCGCCGTGCCGCGCGGCCGACGCGTTGCGACCCGTGGCGAGCAGATGCCGGCCCCACACCGTGAACCGGAGGAAGATCACCGCGAGCGTCGCGATCGCCACGAGGATCAGGAGCGTCGATGGAATCGCGAATCCATCGAGTCCGGGCACCTCGAATCGCGTCTTCACGAGGCTCCGCAGGCCCTTGAATCCATTCTGGAATCCGACCGTCTGATCACCGGTGACGCCCCGGGCCATCCCGCGGTAGATGAGCAGGCCGCAGAGCGTGACGATGAAGGGCTGCAGTCGGACCCGTTGCACCAGCAGGCCGTGGCAGAGTCCGAGCAGGAGACCGAGCAGGAGCACGCCAGGGACCGCGAACCAGATCGGCACGCCGTGTTCGACCAGCAACCATGGAAGCAGGCAGCCGACCAGCGCCACCACCGATCCGATCGAGAGGTCGATTCCGCCCACGATGATCACGAACGCGGCCCCGATCGAGATCACCCCGAAGAGCGAGGTTCTCCGCAGCAGGTTCTCGATGTTGTACGCGGTGAGGAAGTAGGGCGTCAGCGCGGAGGTCGCGACACAGGTCGCGACCAGGAGGCCGAACACGCCGAGGATCTTCCCTGCACGCTTCACGAGATCTCCGATCGCGCGACGTCCGCCGCGGGGCCACCGGTGGCGAGACGCATGATCGCCGACTCCGAGGCATCGTGTCGAGCGAGCGTGCCCGCGATGCGTCCTTCGTGCATCACGACCACCCGATCCGACACCGCGAGCAGCTCCTCCATCTCGCTGCTCGCCGCGAGGACCGCGGCCCCGCTCCGCGCGATCCGGTCCAGCAGGGCGTGGATCTCCGCCTTGGCGCCCACGTCGACGCCGCGAGTCGGCTCGTCGAGCAGGAAGACGATCGGATCGCATCCGACCCATCGCCCCACCGCGACCTTCTGCTGATTGCCCCCGGAGAGGCCTCCGGCGAGAAGGTCGTGGATCGCCGGTCGTACACCCATCCGCGTCACCAGCGATTCCGCGAGTCCGCGTTCGGCCCGGGGCCGCCGGATCACCCCACCCGCGGCGGTTCGCGCCAGTCCGGGGAGGACCAGGTTCTCCGAGATCGATTCATCGAGCAGGAGCCCGTCGGACTTCCGATCCTCCGGAACCAGCGCGATCCCGGCGTCGGCCGCATCGGCCGGTCCGCGGATCCGCCTCGACTCGCCGTCGACCAGGATCTCCCCCGCCACCCGTCGATCGATCCCGAAGATCGCCCGAAGCAGCTCGGTCCGCCCGGCCCCCACCAATCCGCCGAGCGCGACGATCTCCCCCGACCGAATCGTCAGGTCCACGGCGTGCTGCGGATGACGGATGGTCCTCAGACCGCGGATCTCGAGTCTCGCCTCACCGTGGTGGGATCCGGCGCCCGCTCTCAGGCCCGCGTCGACGGCGAGGTCCCGGCCGACCATGGATTCGACGATCCGATCCCGGACGATCTCGTCGCGTTCGAACGACCGGACGAAGCGGCCGTCTCGAAGCACCACCACCCGGTCGGCGAGCCGCTCGATCTCGCCGAGTCGATGCGAGATGTAGACGATCGCGGTCCCTTCGTCGCGAAGCCGTTCGATGGTCTCGAAGAGCCGATCCGCCTCCGCGGCGGTGAGACTGGAGGTCGGCTCGTCCATGATGAGCACCCGGGCCTCGGTCGAGAGGGCCTTCGCGATCTCGACCAGTTGACGGGTACCCATGCCGAGGGATGCGACGGACGCGGATGGATCGAGGTCGAGTCCGGCGGCACGCAGGGCCGCGGCCGCCCGGACCGCGGCATCCGCCCGCCGGAGGAAGGGCCCCGTCCGGGGTTCCCGTCCGAGCAGGATGTTGGCGCCGACGTCGAGGTTGTCGGCGAGGCTCAGCTCCTGGTGGATGAGCACGACCCCGGCGTCGATCGCATCCCGGGGCGAACCGAAGCGGGTCGCGCGACCGTCGACGCGCAGGTCGCCTCCGTCGGGGGCGACGTCACCGGCCAGGATCTTCATCAGCGTGCTCTTGCCGGCACCGTTCTCGCCGACCACCGCGACGATCTCCCCGGCGGCGACGTCGAGATCGACGCCGTCGAGCGCCAGCACGCCGGGATACCGCTTCACGATGTTGCGGGCCTGGAGGATCACGGGCGGCCTGATCTCCTCGATTCGCGGGACCGGTCGGTCATTCCTTCCCGGTCTTCTCCCGGAGATCGGCCCAGAAGGCCTCCACGTCCGCGGCGCGGATCGTCCGGGCGGGAATCGCGATCATCCCGTCCTCGGGAATTCCGGGATCCTCGCCCCGAGCGATCTTCGAGAGCACCTCGATCGACTTGTAGCCGTACATGTAGGGATTCTGGACGATCGTTCCCGCCACCGATCCGTCGATGATGCCCTGGAGGGTCTCTTCGTCCTCGTCGAACGCGATCACCTCGACCGCCCCGGTCTTGCCTGCGCCGTCGAGGGCCTCGAGGATCAGCGGCGGGTTGTAGGCGAAGAGTCCGACCATTCCGTCGACGTCGGGGTGCCGGCTGAGGACGTCCTCGACGTTGGCCTTGGCCTTCGCGCGATCGAACTGGTCGGTGAGGGTTCCGAGCACGGTGTACTTCGATCCCGCCAGCGGACCGCCGGGTTCGTCGAATCGTTCCGGATCGACGTCCCGGTCGAGCAGCTCGTCGATGACGCCCTGCCGCCGGCGTCGAGCGTTGTCCTGCTCGATCCTCCCGACGAAGATGAAGATCTCCCCACCATCGGGCAGCGCCTCCTTGACGAGCCTTCCGCACATCCGGCCCGCGTCGTAGTTGTCCATGCCGATGTAGCAGCGACGAGCCGATCCGGGCGCATCCGAATCATGGGTGATGACGGGTGTCCGGGCCGCCGCGGCGTCGATCACGTCGACCTGGTTCCCCGGATCGATCGGGCTGACCGCGATTCCGTCGACCTGACGCGTCACCAGGTCCTCGAGCATCCGCTTCTGGTCCGTGACGCCGCCGGTCGGCATGAGCACGTCGACCTCCGCCCCCTGGTCGACGCCCGCGGCATCCGCACCGGCCTTCGCGATGGTCCAGAAGTCGGCGACGCCGTTGGTCACGTAGGCGAGCCTCGGGGACGCGACCGTCCCGGCCTGAGGACTCGTGGCCGCGCCGGGATCGGAATCTCCGCAACCGATGAGGATCAGCGACGCCAGCATCGGTGCCGCGAGATGAAGTGGGTTGGTCATGCCTTGGGTTCCTCTCTTGGAATCAATGAACGGTCATGCCGCCGTTGACGTGGATGTTCTGGCCGGTCACGAAGCTCGCCGCATCGCCTGCGAGGAAGGCCACGGTACCGCCGACGTCCTGCGGCAGCCCCCATCGCCCCATCGGAATCTGGGCGAAGTACTCGTCCTTCTCCGACTGGGGATCCTTTTCATGACGTTCCACGGGGATCCAGCCCGGGGAGACCATGTTGACGGTGATGCCCCAGGGGGCCAGTTCGGTCGCCATGGAGCGGTTCCAACCGTTCTGGCCGCCCTTCGCGGCGACGTAGGGGCTGAAGTTGCCCACCCCGCGAGCGACCACCTCGCTCCCGATGTTGACGATCCTGCCCCACCGACGCGCCTTCATGCCCGGAAGCACCGCCTTCGCGAAGAGATAGGGACTCTTGACGAAGTAGTCGATCATGGACTGGTGGAAGGCCCAGTCGTACTCCTCGATGGGACGATGGGGTTGGTCCGGGGTCGCGCTGAGCACGAGAATGTCGAGGTCACCGAGCGACGTCTCGACCTCCTGGACGATTCGAGCGACGTCGCCGGCGTCGACCGCCGACCCTCGGACCAGGTGTCCTTCCGCGCCCGTGGCGAGGTAGTCCGCGAACGCGGCCTCGCCCCTCGATCGATCGTTGAAGTAGTTGATCGCCACCTTCGCGCCGGCGGCGCCGAGGCTCTTGGCGATCGCGAATCCGAGGCCGGTCGTGGAGCCGGTGACCAGCGCGGTCCGGCCGGCCAGCGAGAACTGATCCGGGCGTTCGTCACGGGTCTGGGTCATGGGTCCTTCGCCTCCTCGTCGGAGGCTACCACACCGCAATCCGGACGGACGATCCGGCCCCTCAGGCCGCTTCGTCGAGGGCTTCGGATGCGGCCGGTCGGCTCGAACGAAGTTTCGCGGCCAGTCGCTTCTCGGATGGCACGCGGACGTTGTGGACGAGCCCGATCGCCTGGAGCCCCCGGATCAGCAGCCAGCTCGAGTCGAACTGCCACCACTCGAGCCCGTGACGGGCCGAGGCGGGGAACGCATGGTGGTTGTTGTGCCAGCCTTCGCCGAGGGCGAGGACGCCGACCACCACGTTGTTCCGGCTCTCGTCGCCGCTCTCGTAGGGCTGGGAGCCCCAGATGTGGCAGATGGAGTTGACGCTCCAGGTGATGTGGTGGACGACCATGATCCGGACGAGGCCGCCCCAGATGAATCCGAGGAAGACTCCGGTCCAGAACGGCGCACCGATCGCGAGGTTCAGCAGTCCGCCGAGAAGCGCCGGGATCACGAACCCCAGGCCCACCCAGAGCGGGAAGAGTTCGCTGATGCGTCGGATGCGTCGGTCACGAATCAGGTCGGGGACGTAGCGGTCCAGCGACTCCCCCGGCGGATCGAAGATCCAGCCCATGTGGGCGTGCCAGAATCCCGCGAGGATGGCTCGGAGGCCGTGATCGTGGCCGTGCAGGTGGGGAGAATGCGGATCCCCGTCGTGATCGCTGAACTTGTGGTGCCGGCGATGCGCGGCGCACCAACGAAGCAGTGACCCTTCGGCCGCCATCGATCCGAGGATCCCGATCGTGGTCGTGACCGCGGGGCCGGCACTGAAGGACTTGTGGGTGAACAGGCGGTGGTAGCCGACGGTGATCCCCATGCCCGTCGCGATGTACATGAAGGTCATCAGCCCGACCTGCGGCCAGCTGACGCCGTTGCCCCAGAAGTAGACGATTCCCACGCAGAGGCCGACCATCGGAAGCAGGATGGCGAAGAGGTTGGCGATGCGGCTTCCCAACGGAAGCCCGACGTAACCATCGATTTCCGTGGCTGCCTCGGGAGGTGAGGGTGTGTGCGTCGACGGGTTGCTGATCGTGCTCAAGGATCCACCAAGGTAGGAGGTCGTTCCGGGTAACGAAAGCGGGCGACGCCGAAGCGCCGCCCGCATCTTCGATCTGCATGTTACCGCGGATGCGATATTCAGCGCCAACCGCCGCGGCCACCGCCTCCGCCGCCGCCGCCGCCGCCACCGCGGTAGCCGCCGCCGCCGCCGCCGCGCGGGCGATCCTCACGGGGACGTGCCTCGTTGACGTTGATCGAACGACCGCCGAAGTCCTGGCCGTTCAGGGCTTCGATCGCGGCGTTGGCCTGGCCGGAATCGGCCATTTCGACGAAGGCGAATCCACGGGGCCGACCGGTCTCGCGGTCGGTGATGACGGCGACGTCCGAAACTTCGCCGTGTGCCTCGAAGGCATCTCGGATCTCATTTTCAGTGGCGCTAAAGGGGAGGTTTCCAACGAAGAGCTTCATGAGCGTGATCTCTGCCCTGCTGTGCGATTTCCGAAAGCGACCATCAGGGCGAATCTGCGCTCGG
>MDTG01423624.1_pt1 | contig 23010 bp, 22 predicted proteins | sample 811421 | NCBI WGS metagenome assembly MDTG01 (sample SAMN05326645, study PRJNA326480) | marine metagenome | isolation source: seawater | place: Pacific Ocean: South East | collected 2011
GCATAATTATGAATAGTTAGATTAATATAAAATTTGTAATTTAATAACTATATAAGTTTTTATTTAGTACTATATTTAATAAATAATAAAATAACTATTAATTTTTAAAATGTTCAATTAATTTGATTAAAAATATAGATAGAATTACAGATTTTATATAATTTTTTTTATAACGTGTATCATTTTATATCTTTTTCTCAAATTCTAGATCAAATTTTTTAGGAAACATTCTTCTTTTTATCCATCCATTAATCATCCAAACTAATAAAAAAATTATAGGAATGAAACAATGAAAAAAGCTGAAATGTGTAAATATTAGCTTTAATTGACTTATAAAATATTTTCGATAACTAATAATTTTTCCAGTCATAGAATAGGATTTTCTTTTACCATCTATTCCCCAACTCATTAAATATTTATCAAGAATTTTTATTTTTCCTTTAAGTGAGATTACATTTCCAAAGTGAATAGTAAACATATCGGCAAGGATCAAGTCTTCACTCTTAACAATATTTCTTCTAAATAATCCAAAAATTAAAGCTGGTTGAACATCTACTATTCTTGTCATATATCTAACAAACTTTGATCCAGAAACAGAAGAACTTACATCCACAAATATCTCTTCATCTCCCGCTAAGTTTTTAATTTTATAATTTGAAAAAGCCAAAGAACACTCCTCGTCATTATCTAAAACTTCAACAAGCTCCTCAATATATTTTTGATCCCATAAATCATCATGACTTGCAAACATAAAATAATCACCTGAGCTTTTACTTAATACAAACCGAAAATTTTTTACAGGCATTCCAAAATTACTATGTTGTCTAAAGTAACGAATTCTAGTGTCTTTTTTTTCATATTCTTTACATATTTTAGATGTTTTATCAGATGAACAATCATCTGAAATTATAATTTCAATATCTGTAAAACTTTGCCTTGTTAAATTATCCAAAGTTTTTGTTAAATATTTTTCACCATTAAATACAGGCACTCCTATCGAAACTTTAGGTATTTTTTTTAATATTTTATTCATATAAATTTAAATATTAGACTGATACTTTAATTTTATTAATTCATTATAAATTTCATCCATTCTTGTAACTATAATACCATAATCTTTTAAAAAATTAGAAAAATTGTTTTTAATGCCTATGAATTTTACCCTACTTTTTTTTGCAGAAATTTGATCTTTTGAAGTATCTCCAATAAACATTGTACTATTTGCAGTAACTTTTTCTATTTTAATAATTTTATTTATAATTCTAGATTTATTTATCCCATTTTTTGATGAATAAATTTCTTTAAAAGATTTACTAATTTTTTTTGTTTTAAAAATTATATTTATTTCATCTTCTGGTGAATTTGTTACAATGTACAATGGATATTTTGTTCGAGAAAATTTTATTACTTTTAAGACATTTTTAATATATTTAGCTTTCATTAATTTAGGAATTACTTTTTTTTTATAAATTGACATCAATTTTTTGACATGCAAATCTGCTTTTTTTCCTGACTCTCCTATTAAATTTTTTACAAGATAATCAAATTGAATTTTCCTAGAACTTCCTTTGTTAGATAAATGATAATTCCATATCTTAGAAAAAAAATGGGGATATTCTTTATAAACTTCTCGGAAAGTTTTACTTTTAATAATAGATGTGTCTAAAATTACACCGTCAAAGTCGAATACTAATACTTTAATATTTTTAAAATAATTTTTATATTTCAAATCTTAATAATTTTTTTTAATTGTGATATTAATTTTTTTGAGTCAATTGACTTGAGTCTTCTCCAAGGAAGTCTACAAGTTCCAACATCAATCCCTTTATAATGAAGAATATCATAGCATGAAATTGCTCTTGGCCCATAAGACTCTAATATACTTCTAACTTTAAGAACTCTATCTTGTAAATTTAAAGCGTCATCTATACGATTTTCATAACATGCATTAAAAAAATTTATTAGTAATTTTGGATCTACTAATGATACTCCTGAAACACATCCATTTGCACCACTTACTACACTTGCAAATAGTAGACTTGTTTTACCAGCAATATAGTCAATGTTAAATTTATATCCTTTAATTAATTTTAACATTTTGGCCTGCCTATCAATAGTTCCACTTCCATCCTTAATACCAGATATTCCAACATTTATTAGCTTTTTAAAAAAATTTGGAGATATATCAAAACCAGTATTTTTTGGATGATTATAACAATGAACAGGAGTTTTAATTGATTTACATAAATTCTCAAAATGGATTAAAATATCATCTTCTGAAAGTATACTGCCAGAATAATAATACGGTACAACTGAGGATATGATAGTTGCTCCTTGATTTTCTGAAAATTTTGCAAGCTCAATTGTTTCTTTTGTTGAAGCAGAGCCAACTTGGACAATTGAATTCATCTTATATTTTTTTGTAATTGATAAAGTACATTTAATAAGTTGTTTTCTTTCTAAAATATTCATTAGAGCAAAAGAACCATATGAACCTCCAATATATAAGGTATCTATTCCATTATCTTTTAAATAATCGAGCTGATTATAAATTCCTTTTTCATAAACTTTATCATTTGAATCAAACGGTGTTAGAATTGCAGGTATAATTCCTGTGGATTTATTTATCATTTAAAATTAGACGCTTTTTTCAATCGATACTAACATTCTAGAGGATAAATACCAGATTCCTGACCTAGTTCAAACAATTTTTGAGCCAAAAAAAATTGATATTTATAATCAATTGGCATAAATCTATCTTTAGGTGTCAATAACGCCTTAGTCTTATTTCCATATAAGTTTCTATTTGGTTTCAAGAAACCCTCAACAGTATCAATTACAAAAAAATCATTGAACATATAAGTTTTAAAATGATCTTGTTTTTGAGTAGAATTTTTTAAATCGTCAGGAAATAATGGCTCAAGCTCATCTTCTAATCTCATTTTCCATAACATTGGAGCTGGGTAACTATTCTCACTTACAGATACAACTGTTTGTTCTTTTCCATTTAAAAATGCATCTATTCCTTGTGAAACGTCTTTTTTTGTTCTTAATAAACCAGTGACTGGAAGAAGAACAATTATATCTTTTTTATGTAAAGATTTTTTTAAACATGTGTCTCTTATTACATCAAGTAGTGTTGCTCTATCATCGGCTAATTTTTCTTCACGAATACATTTTTCTAATTTATTGTAATATTTGATTTTATCCAATAATTGAGGAATATTTGTGTTGACATAACACTTATTAAACAAACCACATTCTTGAGAAAAACTAAATGTCCATAACGATAAAGGAAAGTTACAAAAATTAGCAATATTTTTATTTTCAAACCTCTTTGATCCTTTTCTAGCTGGAATAATTGCAAATATTTTTCTAGACATATTATTTTAATACATTTGTACTTAAATTTTTATATAACATATTTTAATAATTTAATATTTGATATTTATAATTATAAAAAAATTAGATAATAAATTTATTAAATATACAACACAATTATTAATTATAAATACAATTTAATATTAATATATCAACAATAGTGAATTAGTTATCTATTACTAAATAAATGAGATTAAAATTACATATTATTTTAATCTTCTAATAATTGCTTTAAAGAAGCTTGGCAAAATATTTTTTGCATGTATAGAAAAACTTATTCCTTCACCACATTTATAATCATATAGTTGAGGATGAACACAATCCATAAAATCTAAATTATTGATTTCTTTAATATTGTGTTTCATAAATTTTTTAAAAAGAACCGAATCTTTTTTTATGTAAAGAAATGAATTTTGTCTAAACCAAAAACCTATTCGGATATCTCCCCAAAATTTAGGCCTAAATAGATCAAAAGGTTTATAATCATAATTTGCAAATATTTTTGCCCAGTAGGAGTGTTTATTTTCATTTATGTGATCTGTTCCACCTTGATTTTTATAAGCAGCACTAAAAAGTATTGCGTCTGAAGTTTTAGTTAAACATTCTATGAACTTATTAGAAGATTCTCGTTTAAGATGTTCTGCAACTTCAAGAGATAATGTTAAGTCAACTTTTTCATCAACATAAAATTCATTATTTAAATCTACGGATTTGAACTCAATTACATTACTGAGCATATCGTACTGATTAATCCAATTACCGTCAAAGCCTAAAAGTTTTTTACTACCATTCTCGTAACATGCTTTTAGCCATGCGCCTTTTCCACATCCTACATCTAATACAGATACTGGCTGAATAAATTGCCACAAATATTTCAGGTAAATCTTGGCGGAATTATAAGATGAGTTTGATATGTCTCTATAAAATTTCTGATTATATTCTGAAGACGGTGTTTTAAATTTCATGATTTATTCATTTTAGATCTATACAAATATAAGATAATTTTTTTAAATATTAAATGCAAGAATTAATTTTTAGAAAATTTTTTTTTTATCCTTGAAAAAAAAATATTCCACTCGCCTTTCTTCAGTAAAATTAAAAAACCTGAAAAAAATTTTTTTTCTTTAAAATATGCTATTGCTAAAGCAACATAATGAAATTTTAAACTATTTTTTGCTCTTTTATCAGGAAGAAATGATTTTATTAATTGCAAATTCTCTGAAGCACATAGAACAACTTGGTCATTTGATAAATTATTTTTATGAATCCGATATTTACAACAAACTTGGGTGAGTACTTTTACTTTGTATTTGTAAGCCAAATTCAAAAAAATCCAATAATCAATTGAGTGTTTGTAGTTTAATGGAAAGTCACCACATTCTATTAATTTTTTTTTATCTATAAGCACTGATGGAAATGGTATAAAATCTTCAATTAATAATTGATCAAAAATCATTCCCTCAAATAACTTACTTTTCTCTGGTATTAAATTAATATTTGAAGTTACATTATTTTTTCTAATATCATCATAAATTATTTCTGTTAATCCATATACAAAAGATACTGATCTATCCTCTAAAAAAATAGCTATTTGTTTTTCTAGCTTATCTTCGTGCCACAAATCATCACAATCTAAAAATGATAGGTATTGTCCTTTAGTTTTTTTAACTGCTTGAAATCGAGCATAACTTAGACTTGTTGTGAACTCTGAACGATAATATTTCAATTTTGAATCATATGATTTTGCAATATAAGCACTTTTATCAGTTGATGCATTATCCCAAAAAATTATTTCCCAATTTTTATAAGTTTGTGAATAAATTGAATTAATTGCTTCATCCAAATACTTTTCTCCATTAAAGCAATTTATGATAATACTAACTAACGGAAAATTTTCGTTCATGACTATTACTTGATATTCATACTTTTAATAGTTTTGCGTATGCCAGTATCAAAATCAATTAATGGTTTCCAATTTAAAAGTTTTTTTGCCTTAGTAATATCTGCAAATAATCTCATATTTTCTCCATCTCTATATTTAATTTTTCCAAACTGAGGTTTTCCAGATCTAAGAATGCTTACTATAGTATTTATAACATTTTTTATCGAAACAGGTTTTCCAGATGAAATATTTATGATTTCTCCAAGCACCTCTCTATTTTTCAATGTATAAAAAACTGCATTAACAAAATCATCTATAAATAAAAAGTCTCTTAATTGATCACCATGTGATGTTGGAAAACTTTGATTATTTACACAGCCTTTAATTATTTGAGGAATAAACCTATCTTCACCTTGTTTAGGGCCATAAATAAGAAAAGGCCTTAAAATTACTACTGGGAAACTCTCAGTTTTATACAATGTTTGTAGAAAATAGGTCGATGCAACTTTCGCACAAGAATACATTGAAAAAGGAGACTCTTTTTGCTTCTCATTCTGTGGCGCTAAATTATCTCCATATTCATCACTACTACCAATTTGAACAAATTTTTTTAATGTATTTTTATTTAGGCATGCAATTAAATTCTTAACTCCAGTAAAATGAGCATCAAAAACTTTTATACCATAGTTTGAATAATTATTATGGCTTATATAACCACTTGCGTTAATAATATAATCAAATTTCATTCCATCTAAATGTTGAAATAAACTTTTGAAATTTGTGATATCAGCAGTAATATATTTAACGCTATCTACTTTTTCTTCTTCTGATGGATTATTTTTTGATATTGATGTTGTAAGAAAACCAAGATCTAAAGATTTTTTTACAATATGTTGACCTACAAATCCAGTGCCACCTACAACTAATAATTTACAATCATTAAAGGCAATATCTAAATCCATGGAGCGTCTTCAGCTGCCCATAAAAGTTCTAATAAATCTTTATCACGCTTTGTATCCATGCATTGCCAAAATCCCTCATGTTTGTAGGACATCAGTTCACCCATTTGAGCAACTTTTTCCAGTGGTTTTTTTTCTAAAATTGTTTGGTCATCATCAATTAATTCAAAAAATTCTGGTTCTACAACAAAATAACCACCATTTATCCAACCTGAAGTCGTTTGCGGCTTTTCTTTAAACGAGGTAACAACATTATTTTCAATATTTAATTCACCAAATCTTGCTTCAGGACGAACTGCAGTTACAGTTACCATTTTGCCATGATTTTTATGAAACTTTAATAGGTCTGAAATATTAATATCTGATACTGCATCTCCATATGTTAAAAAAAATGTTTCATTACCAATTAAATTTTGCATTCTCTTAACTCTACCACCAGTCATAGAATTAAGTCCTGTGTCAATTAAATTGACCTTCCAATCAACTTTGTCTTTTTGATGAGTTTCAAATTTACCATTATATAAATCTACTGTAAAATCAGAATTTAGTATTCTATAGTTTATAAAATATTCTTTTATAATCTTGGATTTATATCCAAGAGCAATATAAAAATTTTTGAAATCAAACTTTGCGAAAGTTTTCATAATATGCCATAACATAGGTTTACTACCAATCGTGACCATTGGTTTTGGCATTGACTCAGTATATTCACTCAATCGAGTACCCAGTCCACCAGCTAAAATTACTACTTTCATTTTTTAATTACTCCAATCAAACTTAATTTGTTCAATATTTTTTTTTTCTACCTCAGTTGGCTCGTGCTTTATATCTGCTATATTAAGCAATAATGAATCGCCTTTTGACAAACTTTGAAATGCTATCCAAATCAGGGGTGGTACAGTTAACCTACAATAATTATCCTTTGAAATAATAACCTCTTGAAATTGTATATTTGATACTTTTCTGTCATCAAACATTACAAACCGTATTTTGCCTATTGGTACAGTTAAATTAAGAGTCATCTCCTTATGACGTTTCCAACCTTTAATAACTCCCTCATTTATAAAAGAAAAGTAAGCCTCTCCAAAATCAAAAAAACCAGTATCAGTTTTCTTCATTACATGAAATACATTTCCACCAGGCACGCTTATTTTTTTTAAATTTGTAATCAAAACATCTTTAATCATTAATAGCCCAAGAAATATTTTTTGTTTTTGCTAGTTTATTATATGAATTAATTTGACTTACGGAAAAATCATACATAGATTTATTTTTGTTTTGATAACACTCTTTATACCAATCAACTGTCATTTTTATAGTTTCTGCAAATTGTAATGTAGGCTTCCAACCTAATTCAAAGAGTGCCTTATCACAATTAAGTTTCAATAAACTTGCTTCATGAAATTTATTTACATTTTTTGAAATATCTTCCCATCTTACTTGATCCCAGTGTTTTGACATTTCATTAATCAATTCACCTACGGAAAAATTATGATCAGATGTTGGACCAAAATTAAATGCCTGTCCATGAAATTTATTACTCAAATCTAAATTTTTTGCTAAATACAAATAGCCACTTAATGGCTCAAGTACATGCTGCCAAGGTCTTGTAGAGTGTGGACTACGTATTTTTACACTTTTATTTTTTGCCCATGCCACCATACAATCAGGAACAACTCTGTCTGTTGCCCAATCTCCTCCGCCAATAACATTACCAGCACGACCTATTCCAATTTTAATATTGCCTTCTTTATTGTTAAAATAAGAATTTATGTAACTATAAATTACCAATTCTGCCATACTTTTGGAAGCACTATATGGATCCTTGCCCCCAAGACGATCATTTTCTCTATATCCCCATGACCATTCTACATTATCGTAAACTTTATCACTTGTAATAATGATTGCAGTAATTTTTTTCTCCACATCTCTCAATGCATCAAGTATATTAGCAGTTCCGATCACATTAGTTTTAAATGTATCAGTAGGGTTTTCATATGAGGGCCTAACTAAAGCTTTTGCTGCTAAATGAAATAAAAAATCTGGCTTTATTTCTTTTATTATATATTTTACTTTTTCTTTATTTTGAATATCAAACCTAAAATCATTCACGAACTTAGATATTTCCGATACTTCATAGTTTGAAGGTTCACTAATTATGTTATCTGAGATACCAAATACTTCGGCTCCAAGATAATTCAACCAGATACTGAGCCAACTACCCTTAAAACCTGAATGACCCGTAACAAGGACTTTCTTATTTTTAAAAGTAGATACAAACATAATTTATAATTTTAAAATTTTATTCATTTTTCAAATATCATTAAAGATATTGTAAATGTTTATCTATAGTAAATTCATTAATTTCTTTGTTAATTAAGTAATTTCTAAAATTTTTTTCCATCTTGGTATGTTTTTATCTATATATAAAAATTCTTCTCTTTTTTGAGGTATTTTTTTTGTTTTACTTATATCATTCAGAACATTTGCCAACTCTAAAGGTGTAGTGACAAAAACTGCATCCTGAAAACCCCTTAAAGGACTTGTATTTAAGCCTCTTGCATTTACGATAGTTACTACCTTAGCTCCTAAATAATAAGTGTCAAATGATGCAGATGTTGTGCTAGATGCAAATACAATTTCACAACAATTTACGATTTCATTTATTGGTTTATCTGTCGTAATAAAATCAATATTTAAAAAGTCCTCTTTTGTAAGAGATGTTGCCGGATGGGCTTTAATTAAAAATTGTATTGGTGTTTTTATAAATTCATAAGATTTATTCAAAAGTTTAATTTGTTCTATAGTATTTTTTTTCAGAACATCCCCTAATAAAAGAACAGTATATTTTTTTCTATCAAGCTTATTTAATTTACAATCTGATTTTTTATTTAAATGCAAGTAACGTAAAGCCTCTACTTGTATTAGTTTTTCATAGGGAATACCATTATTTAAATACATTTTTTTTGAAATTTCACTATTGTAACCAATGTAATCTGGAGTTGGTAAAAGATGTTGACTTGGATTATTGTATGTTGATATGTCAACAACTCTTTTCAAATCCCAAAATTTCGTTAGAGTATGTGGTATTGCATAAAGATGACTGTTAATATTTGAATTTTTCCAATAGTAAATAAATGAACTTTCCCAACCTTGATTTTCTTGCAAGTAAAATCCTTTTTGCTGTGTTTTAGTATTATTAAAAGCTTTTTTAAATAAATACATATATAATAAATTTCTTGTTGCATTTATTCCTATAAGAGACTCACTAAAATCTTCTGCAATGAATGGCCAAATTATACCACCCTTATTAGATATTGATTTATATATTTTTAACTTCAAAAAAGAAAATTTTATTAAATTAATTAAAATTTTGAAAATAATAGAAAAACTAATAAATGCAAAAATTGTAGTGTGTGTCTCTATTCCATTTTTAGATTTATTAAATAAATTGATAATGTCTCTTGCCTTCCTTGCATTGGGTAAATATTTTGTACTATCGTACATATGAATCCAGTTAGAACTTATATTATTATGTTTGAAAAGATCTGGTAATTTTGGCCAATAATTACTTTTAAATTCGCCATTTAATATAGACTGCTTATCTAGATTTATGAGAGATGAAAGAAATGTTATCTTTGAATTAGATATATACCAATTATTAGCGCCAATACCTTTCAGTGGCCACTTAGATATTAATTGTAAAAATAACCAGCCAAAAGATTGTAAGATTTTTGGTAGATATTTATAAAACTTAGTATTCACAGAATACTCATGATTTTCCGATCTTTTATACTTAAATTGTAGTTTGATATTTAATTCATTGCATAAAATTGACATTGCCTTAAAAATACTACGATTCTGTGAGTAAAGTATGATTTTTGAATAATTTTTTTTTTTTATCCATTTTTTAAAAGCTATAATTTTGATTGCATTATTTATTTCAGGTGATTTTAATATATTTGATTTTTCTGCTAATAAAGTAGTCCACCAAAAACTAAAATTTTTCTCTACTTTTAAATAATCAATAACCCTTTTATTGTTAATAACTGTTTCGCCTAATTGAGTAATTATTGAAACATATTCTGTTTTGCAAAATTCAGCATTATTTTCAACAATATTCAATAGTGAAAATATATTTTTAGAATTATCATTTTTCCCAAACCAAAACATAATATCATAATCATATTTTAGTGATACATTTTCAGAATCTAGAATAACTAATGGTTTTGACATTTTATATTAAATTAAATCATACTATCATAAAAATATGTATATGATTAATTTATTTTTGGATGTGTATTAATTTAAATTAAATTAAAAAATTAATTTAATTAAATCTTGTAATATGATTGCTAAAAAAAACTTATAAAAATGAATATACTGAATTTGACTCAATCTCATATATTGTATTAGTAATAGATATCAAAGGAGGTGAATCACTTATATTTTGGAAAATTTTAAATATGTTATTTGTTTCAGAAGTTCTTGGATCATCAACTTTAAAACCATCAAATCCCGCTAAATATATTTTAGCAGCACTTCCGCTTGCAGAAACTCCTAATGCGTAAGCTAGAACCAAAGCAGATGGGACGGTGCAATAAAAATCTTTAAAATTAAATATATCCCTTTGAACATCAATACCGAAATCAAGTAACTTTTTATCCTTTAGAGAATTGAGTATTTTATTAGGGAGCATAGACTTAGGAATTACAAGTGGTTGAGGTAATTTAAGATGAGATGAGCAATCTGATAATATACGAATTGGATGACTTGCTGCTCGGATATTGATTAAATTTTCTGAAATTGATTTATTTGTGTTGAGACCTATGACTATTGGATTAAACTTAATAATAAATTTTTCTAATACTTCTCTATGGCGAGTAGCACTCTCACCTGCACCAATAATTAAAACATCTTTGCCCTTAATCAAATTTAAAGGAGACCAGGTTCCATTAGGCTTACCTTTATAGAAATTTCGTCCATTTTCTAGAGTCTTATTACTAAATTTTTTACCACCTGTTTTTCTTAAATTATCTATAACAGTCAAAAGATCTTCTTCATCATACCGTGGATCTGATAGCATAACTTGAATAAATGTTGGATGAATAGAATTTTTACCTGATAGATAATAATATGGATTCATTCCCCATTCATAAATTTTTTGTAAGGGCTTAAAATGTTTATTTATAATTGATAATAGCGGTTTTATGTTTAACGAAATATTTTTTAATTCTGCAATCTCAATGACGAGGTATTCTGTTTGTAAATTTCCAGGACCTCTTCCCATACCAGTTACAGTGCTATCAATCCAAGTTACTCCATCAGAAATTGCTTTCAAAGAATTATCCATAGCATTGCCCATATTATCATGAGTATGAATTCCAAGTGGGCCATTCCAATAACTTCTAAGATTTTTTATAATCTCGGATGTTCGTTCGGGAGTCATGCTTCCTAGACTGTCTGCAAAGTATAAGACATTTAAGGAATACTTACTAGCAAGGTAAGATATTCGCTCTACCTCTTCTCTAGTATTTTCGGAAATCTGCATTAAATTTATACCAACTTCATATCCCATTTCTTTAAGCCAAGCACAACTAGGTAAAGCTCGCTCTAATTCATTAAAATGACAAGCAATTCTAACAAGGGTAAGTGGCGAGCATTTAGCAGGTCCAAATAATTTTGAGAGAGCAACTGTTAGCCCTTCCTTATAATTTATGATTTCACTTGCATTAATCATTACTCCTAAGTTTAAACCCTTAGGAACTTGAAGCTGCTCAATAAAATTGTCTGTAGTATAAGCGCATCCTCCTTTAAAACCATTAGAATTCAATGATCGAAATCCCAACTCTACATAATCTACGGGTAATGCATTCATAACTTTAAGATAATCATTTATTAATTGTTCACTAAAGTCCCAAGAATTATAATAACCACCATCGCGAAGGGTGCAGTCTATTAATTTAATTTCATTTTTCATAGTATTAGCAAATATTTAAAATTAATTTAGAATTTTTTAAATATCTACTTATACTACAAATAATATATAATTATAAAATATGTTGCAGATATTTAGGGAATTTTATTCTTCAACTCGATTCTATGCATAATTATTGATAATTTTAGCTCAGATTTTAATTTAAAAATATAATTTTACCTTAATTTATCTTTTAACTATACTTAAAAAATTTAATAGTATTAAATATTTATTTCTAGTTATAATTAGTATTCTAAAATAATTATATGGTAAATATCTAATAATATATTATAATTTAAGTTTAAAAAATAATAATATTAGAGATAATATAATTAAAAATAGTTAAAATTTTACAATATGTTATTTTCTTTCAACTTTATTTTTTTATAAAATCTATAAATTCTGTATGAATTAAATTGACTAAATTTTTTGGTTTTTTGCAATAATAATCTTTAAATGAATTAACAGCATCTTGAACAACTTTGCTATTCCACCATAGATTTACATCTTCCCACACAAAATTAACATGTCTAGCTGCAGATTCTGGAGTATCATGAAAAACTCCAACTTTTTTTAACTGGTGAAAGTGTTTAACAGCAGGCTCTCTTAATTCCCAATGATTTGGATTCCAAAAAATAACTGTTGGCACATTCATTGATAAAGTCTCAAGGAAGGTTGTAGCATTGTAAGTCGAAATACAAAGTCTACTTTTAGCTAATAATTTATTAATATTAGATGATCCATCATCATAATTAATATATGGAAATTTTTCAATCCATCTTTCAAGAGACGGTTCCTCATCTTGATCAATTTGTTTAAGGCGAACAGTCAATTTGTCTTTAATTTTAGCATTCAAACTATTTATGAAATTGCATTGATCAATGAAATTATTCAAAGCTTGACTTGCTATTGGTGCACTCCATATATGATAGCTATGCCTTGGTAGCTTTATAGCCAAAAGCAGAATTTTACTTTGAGATCCGTGATTAACTCGCAGAGGTTTTTTATCTTTAAATATACCTATTGATTTTATATTTTCCCTTAATTTATCTTTCCATCCCCAGCTTAAGTACAAATCACTTATGTCAATTTGGTGTTTTTCATAAAATGCAAATAGATGAGTTCCTATTCCACCTCCATGTTGACCAATAGCTAGAGGGAAACCCTCTTCTGTTTTTTTTGCTACATATAATTTAAAAAAATCATCAGCAGTAAAACTGCCACTTGTAAAAATTATTTTGGGTTTAGAGGGCCAAAATGAAGAAGAAATTTTTTCGTTTAAATACTTGAATCCTTCAAGATAAATTTTTGGCATTTGTAAGGGAATAATTGACCGAGTTAAATTTTCGAATTCATTTTGACTTTTTTCAAATAATTTCCATTCTCTTTTTTCTTTTTTATATTCAAATTCAATATTTCCTAAGTACATATTTGAATGAAATATTGGAATTTGAGATAATTTAAAATTCAAGAGGATTTCATCTTTTTTTGATAAATAAGTATTTATTAAAAAGGCATTATTGTTTCTTTGGAAAATTCTCAGTAAAATATTTGTAAAATCTAAGATTTTTTCTTTTAATCTGCGTTTAAATTGATATTGATGCCGAGATTTTTCTTGAATAATTTCATATTTAGAATCCTGATATATTATATTAATTTTTGTATAATTTTTAATTATATATGCATAAATAAAATGATTCCATTCGTCTGACCTAATAAGCCTATTAAAGTGTCTCATATTTTTTGGAATTAATAAATCTTTTTTAAATGATTGAACGAAAGTTCCTGATAATTCATAATTACTTATTGCAGAAGTTATAGAAGACCATCTATCAAACATGATTTGAACAAAGTATCCAAGCCAGGGCCCTATTAATATCCGCCAATATCTGGTTTTATGATTAGTCCCATGAATTTTATTTAATTTATATGTAAGTTCAATTAATAATTTTTCATAGAGTGTATTTAAATATAAATAATCCTTTTGCAATTTTCTACGATCATCCCAGTGATAAGGTAAAATTTTTATATTTAGATTTGTAAATTTATCTTTTTGTGAGATAGACCTACACCATTCTCCAAGTAATAATAATGGCTGATTTTTTGGAATAGTTTTTTCTAATCCAGTTGTTATCAGAAACCTATTATCCATAAAATTTTATCTGTATTTAAAATTATTTATAAATAAAATATGCATAATAATTATTGTTTAATATTTTTAAGTTTGTTCTCATTATAGCTATAGATACTTATTTAATTATATCATCAAAAGTACCTTGTTCTACAATTTTGCCTTTTTCAAATTTAAATATTATGTCACAATTCTTTACTGTATTTAAACGATGGGCGATTAATACTATGGTAATATCACTATTCATATTATTTAATGCATCTATAACAGCTTTTTCTGTTTGATTATCCAATGCGCTTGTTGCTTCATCTAAAATTAGGACTTGTGGATTGTGATACAAAGCACGTGCAATTCCAATTCTTTGACGTTGCCCACCAGATAATCTAATTCCGCGCTCTCCAATGGTTGTGCGATACTCTAAAGGCAGTTCATCTAAAATAAAGCTATGTAAATTTGCAATTTTGGCAGCTTTTTCAACATACTCTTGATTTATATCATTTGGATTTACGCCAAAAGCAATATTCGCTGCTACGGTATCATCAGATAAATAAATATGTTGAGGAACATAACCAATAGAACGTTGCCAGGATCTTACATTTTGATTTGATATTTTTTTTTCATCAACTTCTAATTGACCTTTTTGAGGATCTAACAACCCCAATATAATATCAACTGTTGTGGTTTTGCCACTGCCAGTAGGACCAACTAATCCAACAGTTGATTTTGCTGGAATAATTAAATTTATATCTTTTAGAGCTGTTCTTGATGAATTAGGATAATTATAGTGAATATTTTTTAAAATAATTTTTTTATTTAATGATAACACGCCTTGATCTTGATCTTTATTAAAGGGTTTTAAATTTGCAAGATCGTCATTTAATTTATTAAGTGAAGCAGAAACAAAAGTAAGTTGTGTAACAGAAGCATAAATTTGTTGAAGTGCTGGCATCAAACGATATCCAGCAAAAACATATAAGCTAACCATAGGTAAAGAATTGTTAAAGCTGCCTGTTTGAGCCATAACATATAATATAATTAATAAAATACCTCCAAAAGCAATAGCTTCTAAAATATAACGAGGTAATTGAGATATAACTTGTGAAGCCGCTTGTGTCTTGGCATATATTAAAGAAGAATTAGCAAAATTCTTTATATAAGTTTGTTGCAAACCGCCTACTTTAACTTCTTTTGCAGCCCCAAAAGCTTCACTAACAGCTGTAAAACGTAACTGATTATTTTTTAGTCTCTGCTCTCCAGTCTGATTAAGATAATTACGAACAAAATAAAAAATGATAAAATAAAAAAAACTCAATGACAGACCAACTATTAATGCAAGTTTTGGATCAGGGATAAGTAATAGAATTATTAGAGCTATTGCAACCATGCCTTTAGCAATTAATTCTATTAGCGGTCTAATACCTTGTGTAATAATTGTCCCTACTTCTGATAAGATGGTTTTTCCAAGATCAGCACTATGGCGTGATAAAAACCAGCTATAAGGTTGATGTAAATATCCTTCGACTAAACGCTTGCTAATACTATATTCACGCATTTGAACAAAACGAACTTGCGCGTAAGTTGTAAGCGCTTTAAAAGTCAGAGATATAATTAATATTATGAATACTAATACACCTAACGCAAATAGAAACTGTTGATTATTTTCAACTCCAAAAATTATGGAAATATGAAACATATTATTTAAAATTAAATTTTCCTCAATAAGACTAGGGTTTGTAAGAACTGTAATAAAAGGTAAAATAGATGCTACCCCTAACATATCTAAAAATGCCATTACTATGATCATTAATAATAACAAAAATGCACGTCGACGCTCATATGGTGTAAGTAAAAAAAATAATTTTTTAATAGTTTGCATAAATTTTATTTAAAGCTAAATAACTTTATCAAAAATTATTGTTTAATTTAATTTTATAATAAAATCTACCCATCATCTCTCTAATAAAAAAAGAAGTGTTATTTAGAGAGTTTGAGTCTGGAATTAAGTTCAGTAAAGTAAATTTTGATTGAGTTGATCTGAAATCTACAGGAATAGGATAAACGTTTAAATTTTTTGCTTTAAAGGTTGAGACAGCTCTAGGCATATGAAAGGAAGAGGTTACTAAACCAATTAATTCATTAGAACTTATCATTTTTGAAATTACTTCAGCCTCCTGTTTCGTATTAAAAACTATTCCTGTGAGTTTAATATTATTGGAATTTACACCATTTTCTATAAGATATTTTCTTAAAAATTCTCCTTCAGATATCCCTAATGCCCAAGGCAACTTGCCTTTTGTTAAAATTATATTTTCTGTTTTTCCTAATTTAGTTAATTTTAAAGCAGTTATTATTCTATCAACAGAGTCACTAAATTCATAATTGATTTCTTGGTTTGATAATTTTATTGGCCTAACCATACCACTTAAAATTACTACATTTTCAAAATGTGGTAGAACTTCTAAATTAATAGGTGGATATTCTTTTTCTAAATAACTAATGCAGATCCTACTTATAATAGGATTACTACAAATTAATATTATAAGAAGCAATATAGCAATTAGCCATTTTTTCTTAAAGAAAAATGAAAGAATTGTTAGATAAATAATTATCATAATTGGACTTAGTAAAGCTGGTAGTAATTTATTTATATAAATCATGATATTAATTTAAAATTTTTTAAAATAAACTAAATTGGCCTGTTCTAAAAAATAAGAGTTATTTTTGTTCATATAAAAATTATATATTTTAAAATTAGACATTATAATATTTGCGGTACCATTTAATTGATTGAACAATTCCGTCTTTAATATTAGTCTTTGGACAAAAACCAGTTAATTTTTTAAAAAGAGATATATCAGCAGCTGTTACTTTTATATCACCTTTTTGCATTGGCATATAATTACGAATAGCTTTTTTTTCTAAAACCTCCTCAATTATCTCAATAAAATCTGTTAACTTAACTGTATTTGAGTTACCAATATTAACTAACCTATATGGAGCAAAAGCTGAAATATTTTCATTCTTTGAAGATTCTTTTTCATTAATATTTTCTGGAATTGCATTCATCAATAAGCTTATTCCATGAACAACATCTTCGATATAAGTAAAATCGCGATAAAGATCCCCATGGTTATAAATATCAATTTTTTTATTATGCAGTATTGCAGATATAAATTTATAAAGTGCCATATCTGGTCTGCCCCATGGTCCATACACTGTAAAAAAACGACAAATTGTAGTAGGTATTTTCCATAAATGTGAATATGAATATGCCATATTTTCATTTGCTTTTTTTGTTGCTGCATAAATTGAAAGCTGCTTGTCAGTTTTTTCATTTTCATTGAAGGGTAATGATAAATTATTCCCATATACAGATGATGTAGAAGCCATTAAAAGATGTTTGACTTCTAGTTTTTTTGCTATTTCCAATATATTAAAGGTTCCAATAATATTTGAATCAATATATTCGCGAGGTTTCTCTATACTATAGCGCACGCCTGCTTGAGCAGCAAGATGAATAATATAATCAGGTTGAAATGTATTTGTTACTTTATGAAGCTTTGTAAAATCTTCAAGCTTACCAGTTGTTGAAGAAAATTTAGAATTCTGCTGCAAGATATTTTGACGATCATATTTTAATTTTAGATCATAGTAATTAATCATACCATCATAACCATGAACGTCATGCCCTTTGTTTAATAATAATTTAGCTAAATGAAAACCAATAAAACCAGAAGTTCCTGTAATTAAAATTTTTTTCATAAAAATAGGTTAAAATTTTATTTCAATATCATTAATTAAATTTTTAAGAATTAACATTATTTTAAAAATGTCTAATCTTTATAAAAAAAATATTCCAAATTTTAATTAATTGCATATTAATTTGTGGGCATATTAAATTCTGGACCTTCTTTTACACTTCGTGGCCATCTAGACGTTACAGTTTTAAGTTTAGTATAAAAACGAATACCTTCAGTACCATGAACAGAATGATCTCCAAAAAGAGAGTTTTTCCAACCGCCAAAACTATGGAATGCCATAGGTACTGGTATAGGCACATTAACGCCCACCATTCCAATTTGACAGTTAGTAGTAAAATGTCGTGATATCTCTCCATCGGAAGTATAAATACTTGTGCCATTTCCAAATGCATGATCATTGACAAGATTTAGAGCTTCTTCATAGTTTTCAGCTCTCAGCACACATAAAACTGGTCCAAAAATTTCATCTTTATATATTTGCATATGTTGATTTACGTTATCAAAAAGTGTTGGTCCAACATAGTATCCATTTTCATATCCTTGAATATTTATATTTCTGCCATCAAGAACTAATTTTGCCCCTTCTTTTTGTCCAATTTCGATATATTTTAAAATTTTTTCTTTATGTTCATTGGAAATTACTGGCCCCATGTCTGATGTTGAGTCCGTCCAAGGTGCAACTTTTAGTGTTTGAGCTTTATTTGCAATTTTTTTTACTAATTCATCTGCTATACCACCAACCGCAACTGCAACAGAGACAGCCATGCACCTCTCTCCAGCAGATCCATAAGCAGCTCCTATAATACCATCAACAGCTTGATTTAAATTTGCATCAGGCATAATTACAAGGTGGTTTTTCGCACCGCCAAGTGCCTGAACTCTTTTTCCATGACTAGCTGATGTTTCGTAGATATATTTTGCAACAGGTGTTGAGCCAACAAAGCTTATTGATGAAATTAGTTTTTCTTTCAAAATCATATTTACAACATCTTTATCACCGTTAATAACATTAAAGACTCCATCAGGAAGTCCCGCCTCTGAAAATAATTCAGCAAGTTTAATACCGCATGATGGATCTTTTTCGGATGGTTTTAAAATGAATGAATTACCACATGCAATAGATATTGGATACATCCACATTGGGACCATTGCTGGAAAATTAAAAGGGGTTATACCTGCCGTTATTCCTAAAGGTTGTCGAATTGACCAGGAATCAATCTCTGTTCCAACATTTTGAGAAAAGTCACCTTTTAAAAGATGAGGAATTCCAGTTGCAAACTCAACAACTTCAAGACCTCTAATTACTGAACCTTTCGCATCTTCTATTGTTTTTCCATGCTCCTCAGAAATCAAATAGGCTAGTTTTTCAATATTTTTTTCTAAAATTTCTTTATATTTTGCTATAACTCTTGAGCGTTTCAAAGGTGTGATTTTTGACCAATGTTGAAAGGCTTCTTGTGAGCTTTTTATAATTTGATTAAAATCTTGTTGGTTAGACAAAATAACTTCTCCAATTTTTTCTCCTTTAGAAGGGTCATCTATATCTAAAAAATTTTGTGATATACCACTTATAGACCCATTGATATAATTTTTAATTTTTTTCATTTTCTTTCTTATATATTAAAATTAAATTTCTTGAATAAATTATTAATCCAACACCCTGTGCCAACATAAATGGAAAGCTAGAGATATGATGTGCATAAATAAGTGTTATGACTCCTCCAAAAAAACTACACCACCAAAAACCTATAGGGATTAAACTGGTATTAAATTTTTCGGAATAATACCATTGAATTATCCATCTACTAAAGAAAATTAGTTGGCCCAAGGTACCAAAAAAAACCCACAATAATTCATTAAAATTTAAATTATTTAGACCTAACCATTCTAATAAAAAATTCATAATTTTAATTTAATATTTCTATCAATTATTTTTTTTACTTTAATCATATCTTTTATTCCATTTAACAATCTAAAAAAAGTGCCGTACTTCGATTTACCATATTTTCTTTTTCTGTGATCAACATTAAGAAAAATAGTATTGTAACCAAACCCACTGAACAAAGCAGGTATGAATCTGTGTATACCATCAAAATATTCAAAATTAAGAAAAATTTTTTTGTCAAAAACTTTCAAAGAGCAGCCTGTATCCTTACATCCATCTTTAAGATATTTAGATCTTACAAAATTTGCAAATCTTGACGATATAATTTTTATTATATTATCTTTTCTTTTTTTTCTGATCCCCCCCACCAAAAAAACATCTTTATTTTTGTTATAAATTTCTAATAGTTTTGGAATATCTTTGGGGTTATTTTGACCATCTCCATCTAAAGTTACAATTATATTGTATTTAGAATGTTTTATTCCAAACAATATTGAATAACTTTGACCATAATTAAATTTATTGTTAAATATTTTAAAATTAAATTCTTCTTTTTCCTTTTCTAAAACTTTAAGAGTACTATCAGTACTTTTATCATTAACAAAAATTAACTCATATTCATTATAATTGATAAGAGAAGATTTTATTTCTTTAATTAATGCAACTAAATTATTTGCTTCATTATATACAGGTACGACAACACTAAACATATATCTTCTATAAAATGGTTAATAGACAATTAAACTAATCCTTGCAACGAAGTAGTTAAATATCAATTTTTATAACATTAAATTTTTTTTTAGAATGTATTAAGATATTTAATGACTCTATCATTAAAAAATAAGATCAATAGTCTAGAAAATTGCATATATAATGAATTATTGCAATATGAGCTTCCTGAATATGGGATGTTATTTTTGATTCAACTTTAATTGAATGGTCTGAAATTTTATGTAATTCACCACCATCTTTTCCAACAAGAGAAATAACTAAAATATCATTTTCTTTCGCATATAAACAAGCATTTATAAGATTTAATGATTGCTTTGATTCTTTACTTCCACCAGAGGTGGATAAAACAAAGAAAACATCATCTTTCGAGCCAAATGCCATAAGTTGCCTTTCAATATATGAATTAAAATTAAAATCATTAGACCATGCAGATAACGCTGAATTATTATCCATAAGAGATATTGCGGAATATGGCTGCCTATTTCTATTATTAAAGGTGCAAGTTAATTCACCTGCAAAATGTTGAGAGTCAGCCGATGACCCGCCATTACCTGCTATTAATATCTTTTTACCATCATTTAATCTTTTTTTTAATATTCTACTAATAACATCAATTTCTTCAAGTTGACTATTTAAACTTTTTAATACTTCTGCTGATTTTGAGAAATAATCCATAAATTAATATAATTTTTTTAAAATTTTTTCATTAAAAACTTTTTCTATGATTTCAACAACAACACCTTCACCGCCATTTTTTTTCAATACATAATTTGCTATCGAAATAATTTCTTTATGACTGTCTTTCGGACAAATTCTAATTTTACAATCTTTCATAGCCTCATAATCATTTAGATCATTTCCTACATAAACAGATTTATTTAAATTAATTTTCTTTTTTTTACATAATTTTTTTAAAAAATCTAATTTATCTATTATGCCTTGATAACACTTTACATTTAATTTTTTAGCTCTTGTTGAAACAACTTTGTTTTTTTCAGTACTAATAATATAAATATTTTTATTAATATTACTTAAATATTTAAAACCTAATCCATCTGATCTATCACACACAACAGATTCTGTGCCATCTTCATTCAAGATAACTTTATTATTTGTAAGAACTCCATCAAAATCAAAAAAAAAAGCTTGAATTTTTTTTATTTCTAAATTTTTATTAGTTTTTGGTGACAATATGAGCTCTTAATTTTTTTGCAATTGGAATTTCTTCCTTAAATAGGTGCCCTGTTTTATCTTCACCAATTGCTTCTAAAACAACATTAAGTGCACCACTTAATTCTCTAAGTCCTCTTGGCTCAAGTGAAGCTGATTGATCTGAACCATACATTGATCTATCTAATGTAATATGTCTTTCCAAAGAACTTATGCCTATTACTGCAGCTGCTATAGACACAGCAACACCACTTTCATGGCCACTGTATCCAACCTTACAATTGTAACGCTTTTTTAAACCATTTATGGTAGTTAAATTAGCTAAGTCTGGTCTCATTGGATAAGTAGAAACACAATGCATAAGTTCATAAGGGCAATCATTTGTCTCAAAAATTTCTACAGCTTTATCAATTTGATATAATTCTGTCATACCTGTTGAAATAAACGTATATTTTTGTTCTTTTGCTATGTGCTCAAGTAATTCTGTATCCGTAATCATTGGAGAAGCAACTTTATTATATTTAGTATCAAATTTTTTAAGGAATTTGAGACTTTCAATATCCCAAGCTGAAGCAAACCACTCTATATTTTTATGTTTGCAATAATCATTAATTTCATTGTAATCATCAAATGATAATTCTAATCCTTCTTTCTGATCTCTTTGAGTATTACCCCAAGGACTTTCACGAGTTTCACTTAGAAACTCTTTAGTATACACTAAATCAATATTTCTTTTTTGAAACTTTACAGCTTGAAAATCACATTCTTTAGATATGTCAATTAGTTTTTTTGCTATTTCAACATCACCATTATGATTTATTCCAATTTCAGCAATTTTAAAAATTTCATATGACATAATTTATAAAGTATATTAATTTTTTAAAAAAAACAAACTTATTTTAAATAAAATTTTAATAAATTTGAATTAATTTTACCTAGAGTTTTTTCGTTTAAATAAAAAATATGTTGATCAAATTTTTGATCAAAAAAATATTCCCATTTTCTAACAAAATTATTTTTTAAAAACTGAGCATTTGCACCTCGTCCATCAGTGATAATTATAGTTCCTGGAATTAAAAAAGGCTCTATTTTAAGTAAATCAGAATTCATAGGCATAAAATCATTGTGCCGA
>MDTG01338221.1_pt1 | contig 23009 bp, 35 predicted proteins | sample 811421 | NCBI WGS metagenome assembly MDTG01 (sample SAMN05326645, study PRJNA326480) | marine metagenome | isolation source: seawater | place: Pacific Ocean: South East | collected 2011
CCACTTGATGTTCCATCACCTTTTATTGATAGACCAGCACTTGAAGAACTTGAAACAAAATTTGTTTTTGCATTTGTAACTGTACTATCACTTGGTGTTCCAATATCTAAAACATTACCTAATACCATAATAAAATCTATTGTATCTGCTGAAGATAATGTGCCACTAGAAGGCAGAAAAGTTATTGTTGAACCCGAAACACTAAAAGCTGTGTTTGGGGCTTGTATAACTCCATTTAAGCTAACAATCATATGATTAGCTGATTCGGGTGTAAATGCTACACCACCATTTAATAAATTATATGTATTTGTACTTGAAGCTGTAATTGCATCTAGCACTACATAATTGCCCTGTTGTGGTGATTTGCCTATATATGCCATTTATTGTCCTATAAGTGCATTAATTTCTTCATCATCTAAACCTAAATCTTTAAGTTTTAACTTTGCTGATTTCTTTTTTTCTATCTTAGTTATTTCTGCTTTTTCTAATTCAGTTTTTTTATCTTGAATTTGTTTCCATGTAACACCAAAATCTGTTTCTTTAGAACTTAATATGGCTCTGCCATTTTTATCTTCTCCTAGTGATTTCTTAAACATAGATTTAAATTCAGTTTCATTTGTAGGCTCTCCAAAAATTGCCCATTCTTTAATGCCCAATTCATGTAATGCTTCTTGTATTGTTGCCATTTTTTTTAACCTAATATTTCTTGTAACACCATTGTTGAATTATGATTTAAATAAGCTGTTCCACCATTAAATGCTTTAAAATCTGTTTTATAAGTAACTTGACTTGTTGTGTTTGGAGAATCTAATATAATAACTGGATATCCATCATGGTTGTAAGCACCTGCTACCCAAAAAGCTAAGTCATCACTCCTACCACCACCTATTTGTGTAGAATCTCTAAAACATCTAATATGCACCCCAGTATTATTGGCTGAATTTTGTGCATTATGAACAGCCATTACTAATATTGTACTTGAAGTTGAAGCAGGTGTAATATTAATACTTAGACCACTATCAACATAACTACTTGTTGCAGAAGTTTGTGAACTTGTTGGCGTTTGTGTTAAGACTTGTCCAAGTTTACCTGCACCAGTTATAGTTCCAGTAAAAGCATAATTTGCTGTTAAATCTAATTTTGTATTTCCTACTGCATCATCTGCAATCTTAGCTGTTGTTATAATACCATCTGTAATATCTGATGATGTTAAAGGAACTGTTGCTGGTTGTACTCCGATAAATCCCATATTACACCTATGTAATTTCTAAAATACTTAATGTAGCATCAATTTTTCCAGCTACACTACAATCAATTTTTAAAACATCTGTTGCTTGAACAACAACTTTACCACCCGTTAAAAGTTCTAATGTTGAACCAACTGGTATTGAAACATCTTTTGCTAATAAAACTGTTTCGTTTGTTTCTGTGTCTGATGTATCTGAAACAAGTTGAACATCTACTGTAACTGTTGCTGTGTGAATATTACAAAGTAACAATCCTATTACAACTGTTGTTGTTGAATTGGGTACTGTGTAAAGGGTTAGCGGTGTTCCCGCACTTGCGGGCATTGCCCCATTTGTTTTAACTTTAAATGTATTTGCCATTTATCCCCCTTATCCAAGTGCTATTGCTAAAGGTAGTGCATTTGGGTCTGTTTCCGAAATTGTTCCCGTAACCGACATATTACTTGAAATTGCATTACTACTTATATTAATTTGAAATAATTCAACATTATCTGAACCATCATTTATTTTTACTTTTAAAACTCCGCTTGTGCCATTATCAACCCATATTGTGCCTGTAGTTACCGAACTAGGGGCTGAACTTCCTATATGCGAACTATTAAGAGCAGATAAAATATTGTTAAGTTCAGTTCTAAAACTGCTGAAGCCTTGATTGGCTAAACTTACATCTGATACTTGTGCCATAATATTTTTATACCTTTTTTTTAACTACTTTGCAAACCATAACCTTTAGCAATATAATCAAAAGTTCTATCAACAGCCCCGCCACTTGAGTTTGCAAAAGCTATTGTAAAGCCATTAACTGTTTTAGAACTTATTGTAAAAACATCACCTGTTGACATATTTTGTGCAGAAATTCCTATTGCTGGAACTGCATAAAATGGATTTGTATATGTAATTGTTTTTGTTCCGCTTGAAGTTTGCAAATCATTCTCCGCAAAAGTTCTTTCTTCCATGTTCAATTTTATATCAATTTGTTTTACATTGCTAGAAGTTTGATTATCGTCATTTGTCAATTTTAATCTAAATTTAGCAAATTTAAATTTAAATGTTGCTGATTGACTAATGTCACCGAAATTTGTGCAATCTGCTAATGATGTTGTTGATGTTGCAATTTGCACCCTATGAAAAGCGTGAATTTGTTCTGTACCATCAAAAGGGGCTTTTGCTGAATCAAAAAACAATGCACCCCGACCACTATCAAACAAATCATAAGGGTTTTCTGCATCAAGTGTAATACTTGGCTCAACATTCCCGTCATATATTTGAGGAAGTGTTAATGAGTTTATAAAATTATAAAACCCTTTAGAATCTCTATTTGAATTATTAAAATTAGGGTTTGATGTTGAATCTGTTCCGCCTAATTCAAAATCACCTGTTGGGCTATCAAAATTTCCAACTGTATCGTCAAAATTTGTAACAGTATCAAGGGTTAAAACAGTATCGCCCGAAGCATCTACTTTTACAGCTAATGGGAAACTTGTGTCCATTTGGTCTAATGCTGTAAATGTATTGGGTATTTCTGAAAAAGTTGATATTTGCTGATATGCTTGTATAGCTGAAATATTGGTTGAAATAATTGTAGCTTCTGCGGAAGTATTTCCGTTTTTATCTACTGCCTTTATTAGATATGAACCTACTCTTGCGGGTACGATTGCATTATCACATTTTCTTCTAGGACATCGAACAAGATTTGTTGAATTTAACCAGTTTGCACCAGTTGTCACATTTTGATATCTAATTTCATAAAAAGAAATATCTAAATCACTATTTGCAGAAGGCGGTGTCCAAGTTAATTTTAAATGGTCTTGTCCATGTAGTTCAACCGCAAAATCTTCAACATTACTAGGGGCATCAACACCACCGATGATAACCCTTGTTGTAGAAATAAATGTGCTTTTTGAACCAATCGTATTTACTGCCCTTGCTCTAACTTGGTATGTTGCACCATCAATAACATTAAGATGTTGATATTCAAGTATTTTTCCAACTGCTATTTCTCTAAATTCATCGCTTACAGCATTACCGCTTGGGTCTAAAGTTTGTTTGATTTGAACTTCGTAGTTATCGACAAATAAATCCGTTGAAGCACCAATAGTTATTAACAATCTTGTTATAACAATTCCGTCTGCATATTCGACTAATTCATCATCTAAAGTCAAACTTGCTGGTGGTAATACACTAAAAGGATTTGGTAAAACTGTATCGGGTATTGTTGGCACTTCTTGTTGTGTTCCAAATGTATAAAAACTATCTTGATGTTCTGAACATTGTAAACTTACTGTATGGTCTGAATTTATAGTCAAACCTTGAACCCTAAATGGCTTTGCTGAAAATGCTGGTGTTGCATGGGTAACATTCACAATATCTCCAATAGACAAGTCAAGGGCTGTAGCGTCTGCTGTGAGCGATATATCTAAACTTGACCTAGACCGCCTTAAAATGATTTCTGCCATTTCTTGGGCTTGATATGGGCTTGTAAACATGGAAAAATCAAACCTACCTTCTAAAAGCAACCCGCCATCTGCTGTTTTCATAGTAGCGTGTTGGTCTGCACTTGCCAAACCAGTTTCGTCTACTGGTGGGAATTGTGCTGTATCTGATTGAAAGTTTTTATCGGGATTTATGAAACTTACAATAACCCTATTATATCTTGAGTTTTTATTCTTACTTTGAATACTAATGCCATTGATAATATTATCTTCAGTTAAAGAAATAGAAGCCGAACCGCTTGTTTCTACTAAAATATTATATACACCCGAACTAAAATCTAAGTATGACCTTGAACCCCTAACAAAGTTTTTCACATTATCTATTGCTTTGACCGATGTATCTACAACAGTATGGCTATCCATCAAATGAATCTGACTTGCACCGCTGAACGGGGTTATATTTGTATCGCAAACATCTGTTGCGGTTTGCCAATCTGCAAAATTACTGTCAAAATAGCTGTTAGGTATACCCATACCAAATCTTTCATTTCTTAAATAATCTAATAGTTGAAGTATTGGATTATCTGAATATTCCCATGTAGTGCTGTCATCTTTTCTGTGACTACCACTTCCGCCTGTAACTGTGCTGTCTAAGTTTGGATTATATATTTTTCTTCCCTCTACAATAGCTTGAACAGTTGGTAATGAACCAAATTTATCAGCGTTCCATTCAAATCGAATTGCTAAATAAGCTAGACCTCTTAATCTGTGGTTGCTTGTCCATGAAGTTAAGGTTGATAATAATGATGAAGCTGTTTGGCTATCTGTTCCATAATGTGGTTCTACAGTTATCAAACTTGAACTATCAAAGAAATTTACATCACTACTTGCGACAGTTCTTTGAACATTGTCTTGTAAATCCCCGCTAAAAGTTACCTCTTTATCATTTACAAATATTTTTGTTATATCATTTATTTCGCCTTCACTCAAAACAATAGCCATATAAAGATATTGATTATCTGTTCCCGATGTTTGCAAAAATACAACATTACCACCGACTTTTCTTGTTCCGTAAACTATAGGAATATGTGCATTTGCGGTGAATTTATTGACCAAAACACCTTTTGCCTGTTGCTCTGCAAAATTATCACCAAATTCGGGGATATCGGGCATTGGAACAAGCCAACCGATAACATCTTCGACAACATCAACAACAATTTCGACAACATCTTCGATAATATCGACAATGCCATCAATAATATCTCCAACAAATCCGCACATTTAGAGCAATCTCCAGTTACTACCCATATTTTCAAATCCTAGTTTTTTAAATACTGGGTCTATTTGTAAGCCTGTTGTTACTCCCAAAACAATCGGCAATCCATTTGCAATTTTTTTCACGCTTTCAATCATAGTTTTTACAAGTTTATAATTTCTAAAATTTTTCTTTATGTAAATTACATGAATATTTATCATTTGCCCTTTACTGAACCAAAATTCTGATTTGTGAAATATACAACAGCCTATTAGTTCATTTTTGTCTAAATCTTTTAAAAGAATAATTTTTCCCTTTTGTAATATTGTATTAATAAAAGTTGTGAGTTTACCTTTATCAATATCGGGAAAATTTAGGTCTACTAAATCAACTTCTTTAAACTCTACCAATAAATCATAAATGTTTTGAAAATCTTTTTTTTCTGCTTGGTATAAATGTACGCTTGTCATACCCTACCCCATTTAATATCTCTTACAGTAAGGGCAGAAAACTCCATGCCTTTATCTGAACTAAAAAATCTTTTTTGTGAATTATCTGTTGTTGTCCTCCCGCTAGTTTTGGAAAAATTAGCCCAATGTGAAGTAATTGTTAAAACTACACTTGCTGTTTGTGTCGTATCTGTAATTTTAAACTGGTCAATCGTTCCGTAAAAAAGTAAAAAAGGATTGGCTATTAGTGCCATATTTGAATCTAAAAAACCCCTGTATATAAAGACATCATCATTAATAACATTTTCATTTAAAACAAGTGATACATATGTTTGGTCAACACCCGAAAGACTTAATGATAAACTGTTTTTTGTTGGCTGATTTGTTTCACTAATATTTGTTATTCCTCTTAAATGTCCATTTGCTAAATAAGTTCTTGATGAACCCGAAACATTTGAAACAATATTAAAACTTGCATTGGTTAAATAAACAGGTGTGCCAAAACCTAATTCAACTAACATAACAGGTTCAATATTACCTGTTGCTAGTTCTGTTTTTACCGCACTTGATAGACCTCTAGCCACTATAAACTTTCTCGAACATCAAATTCATAAGAAAAAAGTAAATTACCATTTTTATCATTTGAATTTGTGTTAAATTCTTGAACATCACTTGTTAAATATACTGTAAATGGCACACTATCATAAGTGACCGCACTATTGTCCGCTAATGCTTCCCTTAATGGTGGTTCTATTGTTACTGTTGCAGAATTGCTTGAAGAAGTTACATCGTCAACAACCATGTAAACTTTATCATGTGCAAATTTAATAAAATCACCAGCTTTCAATCTACCAGCACCATCACCAGCAAAACCATCTATGGCTATTGTAGTATCTGCAACCGCATGGCTTCCATTGACAAGTAATGTGCCAGTTTCATTTCCTAAAGCATTGAAATAACTGGGAAAAGTAACTGTAAAATTTTCTTTTCTTGACCTTTGTTTCATAATAAAAGCCTGTATCGGGGCAAAATCTGCCCGTGTCATTGGCTGATACTGTATTGTAAAACTAAAATGCTGACCTTGAATTTGCCTTCTAAAAGTTTTGCCACTATCTGTTTCACTAAACAAAGTTTTCTGATTACTTTTAAGATTAATCGCTGTAAAATCTGTGTTTGGTAATGCACCACTCATACTATCGCCACTTTGCCTTTTTCATTAACTGCACTATTTATTAAATTTATTATTGTACCCCTACTATTTACCAGTAATTCATTAAAACCTCTAGCATCTACAGTATTTATATTAAAATTTACTGTAACGGGCTGACTTACTGAATTTAACTTGCTGTTTGGTATAACTGTACTTGGGGCATCGGGAACAACCATTTCTGCACCAGCTTCACCTACCATGTAAGGCTCACCCCTGTTCATTCTACCGCCAAGCCTTCTTCCTTGATATTTTGTTTTAGCAATCGTGGCTATTTGAACCGCACCTAAAGCACCTATTGCAATGGCTAATGGTATATTCGGCAATGCTTTAGCAACACCTCTAGCTGTGGACATTATAGCTTCTGCCAAATTAAAAGCCTTGTTTAATTTAAATGCTTTTTCATTATGTCTTGCCATTTCGGCTAATGCTTCCCTTCCAACCTTAACTGCTAAATCAGTTTTTTGTTCACCTGTTAATTTTTCAACATTTATTTCACCAGCCCTACCAGCTTTTAATAATTGCATAGTTTGTGACATAACTTGTTTTTGAATTTCTAATTCTTTTCGTGCTGTATCGTGTGCAAGTTGTATTTTTTTATCTGCTCTTATTCTATCAAGTTCAGCTTGTAATTCATCATTCTCCATTATTGATTTAATTTTGTCATTATGAAGCTGAGTCATAATATCCATTTCAAGTTTTGCCATTTGTTTTACAGCATCTAATTTTTCTTCATCTATTAATGCTTGTGGCTTGACACTTGGTAAACTGGCATCAATTCCTAAAGCTGTTCCATCTGTGGGTTTTGGTTTTGCATTTTTTAAAGCATCAAGGGCTTTTGCTTGTAATATAATTGCATCTGTATGTTTGCCCGTTTCGACAATTATTCTTTTAATTCCAGCTTCTTCCATAGCACGGGCTGTTTCAACATCTTTTATTTTTTGAATTTGTAAGTCTATAAATTTCACTTGGTTTTTTAAAGTATTGCTTACAACATTTCCGCTTTTTGCTAATTGTTCATCTAATAATTTTTTTCTTCTTAACAAATCATTTAATGTATTTGTTGGTTTTACACCTTTTGCCATTGCATCATTCATTAATAAAATAGCGGTAGAAATACCAACAAAAGCCCCAATAATTGATGTTCTTGCAACTGTTCCAAAAGCTAATAAAGCTATCCTTGCTTTTCCTATCGCTACTGCTAAATTAAGAAAAGCGGTTGCAATTTTACCGACTACTATCGCTATACCAAGTGCCTTTAATATTTCAAAGTTATCTTTAATAAATCTTACTGCTTCACCAGCTTTTATAACTGCTGTGGATAAACCTTCACCAATAGATTTCGCAATGTCATCAATAGTTTTTTGATTGTCCTCAAGGGCTTTATCTAATGCCCCAAATTCTCTTTTTAATCCTACAAAGAATTGTTCAGCCACAACTTTTTGAAAGTTAAAAAACTTATCGCCAATCATTGAAAGTCTGCCTTCTAATGTATTGGCTAAGTCACTTGTAGCGTTTGCAAACCTACCATTTGCACCAAAAACCCTTCTAAATGCTTCGGCTGTTTCTTCTGCTGTTACTGTTGCACCAGCTTTAAATCCAAGTAAATCTCTAACACCTCTTTCACGAAAAATATCGGCACTAGCCACACCAGCAGAAAAAGACCTTTGAATTTGTTCGGCTGTAGTTCTAAAATCTAAACCAGTAACAGAAGCAACTCTTCCTGTAATCTGAAGCATTTCTTGAAGTTCTTCTGCATTTTTACTTACTACAGCTAGATTACCCGCCCCCTGTTGGATTTGCTGTAAACTAAAAGGTACTTTAGAAGCAAACTTAGCCATGACATCAAAAGCCTTCGCACCTTCATCGACACTTCCAAACAAAAATTTTAATCTGATTTGTAAAGATTCAACTTGTTTACCAACATCAACAAAAGATTTAATTGCAACCCCAGCACCTAATCCTATAAGTGCATTTCGCAAATTAAATACTGCATTTTTCATTTTGTCGACATTCGTTGTCGCACTTTGCATAGCTTGTCGGGTTTTATCCTTCGCTATGATGTCAATATTTACTTGTTTACTTGCCATTTATCTTGCCTGTGCCAATCTCATTTCTCGTTCTCTTTCTTCGTTTTGAATTTCATAATATGCTATCCACATATAAAATTCACTTACTGGCATTTGCAAGATTTCGGAAACTGTTTTATGTAATCTTTCGGCTAAACTAAAAATATTGTGAAGTTCATTATCGTTCTTCAGTTTTTTTTATAGTCATCAACATCGGTGTTTCCTGTTCCCATTATTTTTGTAGCAACTTCTGCAATAATGTTTGTGTCTGCTTTTTTCTTGAAACTTAAAGCATCACTTGCATTAAACATTAACTCACCATCTTTTGTTAAAGCCTTTGTAATAATTACATCAATCAAAACTAACAAATCAGTATTAGTGGCACCTTTAAACAATTTTTGCTTTTCCATCATGTTAAAAGGTTTGGTATGGATAGCCATATCACCTACCAAGCCCCATTCGGGGACTTCTATAATTTGTGTTTCTAGGCTATTAAAATGGTCACGAACACCACTAAAATAATCAATCTTGTTATCTGCCATGTTTAACTCTTAAATTAAACTGTGCCGATTGTAAGACCACCCGTGCCTTGAATATTAACAGTTCTAGTTATTACACCATCTAAAGGTACACCAACTGACATTCCAGTTACGATACCTGTGCCACTAAATTTTCTATCGCCACTTTCATTGCCTTCGGGCAAAAATGCAAATGTTAATTCAGAACCCTGTACCATTGTTGTCTGACCAGTATCGGTTTCATCAAAATTCATTTCAATCGTGGCGGTAAATGTACCCCTTCCGACTAAAAAAGATTTCATTGAATTACCTAATGCGGTATCTTCAACAACATCGTGTGTAGTATCAACTGTAAATCCAGTTGCATTGCCAAGTGTCGTTCCACCAATAGTAACAACACCCTCTTTTCCGTGATGTGTAGCCATGCTTTACTCCTTTTCTTCTTCTTTTGGTTTTAACATTTTTTCGGATTTCTTTGAAGTATTATTTTGTTCTTTGTACCCAAGATTTTTAAAATGTTCTATGTGGTCTTCTGAACAACGAATAATCATGTCATCTTTTGACATTGTGATTTGTTTTGCCATTATGCACTCCCTCTTGTAAATTCATATATTACTCTAACAGTTATTCTTACCCCGCCATAGGGATAAATTGTCCCTTCGTCTGTTGTTGCTTCAATTATCTGTGTATCAATAGCGTTTCCGTTTCTTGTTACATCATTATCAAGTGTTTCTTCGATAACCTCAATAATTTGGTTTCTAACTGTATCAATATTGCTTGTTGTGCCTTTTCCAAAAGCAACAATCAAAAAATCTAATGTACCTTTGTAAGTTCCAGCACCAGTATCACCTATGCTAGACACTTCCCTTGTTTCGTCACCCGATTGCACAAATAAGGCTGGAAATTGTGCATCACTTAATTCTTCAACTTCAAAAGGTTCTCTTGTAATTTTTTTAAACTCGATAGGGCTGGTAACTGCATCAAGTTTTGTAATTATATCACCAGCTATGTTTTCTCTTTTGCTCATAATCTCATTTCTTTAAAATAAAACTTTGAAAATTCAGCTTTTATTTTGAGTTCTTCTTTATCTCCAATGGAAAAAAATGGTCGTGTAATTTTTCTTCTACCAACACCGAAAGTATCGTGAAAAGAAGCAATTTTTGCTCTTTCCATATTTGAAAAAAACAATGTGCTTTTAAATCCTGTTGTTCTGAAATCTAAACTGCGAAACATTTTGCCCGTGTCTGTAAGGTCAACAAAACCTGTTTGTCTACCCCTCTTTTTTCGGCTTCTGACAGTACCTTTTGCATATGACCGCATTTGACCACCATCGGGTAGTTTTCCAGCCTGTGTACGCTTAGTTATCATCATTACAGCCATGTTTGAAACTCTATTAAGTGATTTAGTAATAACAGCCCTTTGTTTTCTACCAATTCTTTTTAAAAGGTTCGTAACCTCTATTGTGTTAACTTTGGCTTGTGCTTGTATCATCTAACTAATCGTAAATGATGAATTGGTTCTTTTTCACTATCACTTACAGTCCCGCCACCATCTTCATCATATTCAACACCATCTCGTAAAATAGCTTGAAACTCTTCATCATATCTTTTTTGATAAAAGTCTATCTGAACTTGAAATGTGTCTTTACCTTCGCCTGTGTCGGGGTCACGCCATTTCGTTAATTGAGGATAAATATATTTCCATAATGCCAAATAAACAACTGCCAGTTCAAATTGTGCGGGTGTAAGTTTGCTATTTTCCATTTCAACAGATGTTACTTTAGTAATATCCTTGTAACGAACTGTGTGTCTGTATCTTTCCCACCATTCTTCCCTAATTCGCCTTATAACATCATTCTCAGCAAATTGTATTTGGTCAACAAAAGTTGTTATTCCAAATTCTAAAATATCGGGCTGTATCTTTTGCAGATGTGTATTTTGGACACTAAAAACTGTTGAGGACATTATTTATCCTTTTTAGCTGGTTTCGGGGCTGGTTTTTCCTCAATAATAGTTTGGTCTTTTGGCGGGGCTTTTGGCTTGCCTTCGTCTAGCTTCCAACCCCTTCTTGTCCATATATCAATATTGTTTTCATAATCAACTTTAGGTCTTTCGATAACTCTATCGCCTTTTGTAAGTTTTACCTTATCCATAATCTTTCCCTTAATGAAAAGGGGTGGTTTCCCACCCCATAAGTTTTAACTTGCAACTGAGTCTGCTGTTAATTTAACACCATATGTATCGTGTAATTCACCGACACCATAAACTGCTGTTGCAACGATTTCGTCTGCTCTTAATGAAGCATCTCTTTGACTTTCAATCTTTAGGTCTTGCATCATTGCTAAAGCTAAAGCATCTTGGGAAAATACTCCACCAATACTATCGTCTGAACCATCAACAGAAATATTACTTGATTCAAAAATTTGAATACCAGCAATCTGACCAACTAAACCATTTCTCATAGCTTCGTTTGATAATTCTGTATTTAAACCAGCAAATGTATTTGTTAAAGACTTCTTAACATTGAATATTTGCTTCGGGTGAAATACACCATAGTAAGGGGCTGGGGCATTATTTGTCATAAGTTCTGCACTAGCTTCAAACAAGTCTTGAACTGTAAGTTCTTGACCAGCACCACCCGCTTTTTCTGTAGAAAAGCCAGTAAATAATGCTGATAAATCACCATCTATCTTTTTTGCAATAGCTTCCCCAAATAATCTTCCAATATCTCCAGCTACATTTCTTGAAGCTGAATTTCTTGCAAGGTCTGTTAATGTTGTCATAATACCAACTTCTGAAGCTGTTATAGTAACTGATGTTGGATTTACTGCTGTATTACTTAAATCAGTAGCTTCGTTTACTGCTGACGCTGATACCGCTGAATAAATTGGAACTTCAACTGATTTACCACCACCCGCAATAGTGTAGTTTCTGACAAGGTTTCTCATAATTGATTGCTCATTAGCAATGAACAATGCTTCTGCAACTATCTCGGTGTACAACTCCGAAATGGTTGAACTGGTTGTTTCATTAGCCATATATTACTCCTTAAAAAAGCTAAATTATTTGTTTATGTTAATAACTCTAGGCTTGGAATCTCTTTCCGCTTTATATTTGCGGTAGATATCTCTATGCTCTTTGTTACTAAAATCTAAATCCTCAAGTTTAAAAGACGATTTGAGTTCTTGTCTGTCCACATTTGACCTTGTGCCACTACCGCTAGGGGTTGGTGATACAAAGTGCGGGTTCTGTGTCAAAAACTCTTGAACCAGTTCATCGGTTGTAAAGAGTTCCCCATTATTGTTATATCTTGGTAAACCTTTTGAATCAAGTATTTCAACATTTCCAGTTTCATTTAGTTTGATTTGATTTTGTAAAAGTGAAACTACTTGGTCGGGGTTTATTGCTCTGCCTTTTGAAGCAGACGATAACAATGCTTTATTAATCTTTATATCTCTTAATTGGTTTTGTAATTCTTCTTTTTCCCTGTTAAACTCTTGAGTTTTGTTTTTTAGAATTTCCTCAAACTCGCCTTTTTGTATCTTTTGTTTTTCTGCTAATTCTTTTTGTTGTTTTACAGCTAATACAGCTTCATCAAAGTCTTTTACACCCAACCTTTTATTTAATGCACTTCTATCCCTTGCCACTCTGTTTGTAACAATCTCTTGCATTTCTGCTTCTGTAAACATTCTTTCTTTTGGCTTTTCTTCAGTAACTTCGGGCTGTGTAACCTGTTCCTGTTCTTCTGTTTGTTCTACTTTATTTTCTTCTGACATTTATGTCCTCCATTTTACTATTTATATCAAATTTATTGAATTTTTTCAAATCTTTACATCTTCTTTCGGTGTTATTTCAATTTGTGATATTATTTCTTCAATATCATTGATGATTGTATTCTCTTTCAAACTTAAATCCACATACAATTCTCTAATTTGTGCAATATTTTCTTTAGAAAGATTTTCGCCTTTTTCTTGTAAAATTTCTGTTATTTTTTCAAGGGATTTTGTCATCTTTTATTTCCTGTAGTAATTTCAAAAATTCGGGGGCTACTAAATCTTCTTTACCTCTATAATAAAGTGAAAAGTTTTCAACAAACCATTCTTTTGTGTTAGTTGTTCCATAACCCGATGGGCTGTGTTCTTTAATGTTTCTAACTTTATTTAGTCTTTTTTCTAATGGTCTTTCAACTTGTGTCCATTCGGGTTCAAGTCCACTAGCGGGGCTTACCCTAATATCTTTAATTTTGTATTGCTGATGAACATGATGTCCTATTTCATGGTAAAATGTGGCTCTAAACTGGTCTAAATTATTATCTTCAAATGCCTTTGCTGAAAAAGGTCTATTTTTTAAATTATCACCTCTTTTCCAATTAGATTTCTCGGTATAAAGTGATGAACTTGATAATTGATTGAGTTCATTATATTTGTCATTTAATTTAGTTTTCTTTTTTAATAATTGTTCTACTGCTCTTAGTTGAACTAAAGTTATGCCTGTGTTTCTTCTAAATTCAAAATAGGTTTCAGCCCCAACTTCTTTATAAATTTTTTCTAATTGCTTAGTTAAAACATCTTGTTCATCTAAAAGTTTATCAAGTTGTTGTTCTATTTTTTTGCTTCTAGCTTCGTTTACAGCTTTACTTCCAATATTTTTTGAAGTTCTTTTTGCAAATTGAACTTGCATACCCATTGTTCCATCGCCCATATTAGCTAAAAAAGAAGTTGTATTTTTTGAACCTCTTATTCCTCTTATCATAGGCACATTAAATTTTTTACATAATTGTTCTGCTTCGGGCATCAAAGCCAATATCATAGACAAACTATTGTCATCTAATTTTGAACCCGCTAATTTTCCAAAGTCTTCAACTCTTTGTCTTGAGTAATGAACTTTATTTTTATTTAAATATCTGTCATCTTTACTGGCATCATTAAAAATTTTATTTAGTCTTTTTGTAGCTTCATTTGCAGAAACTATTTTAATTGTTTGTTCTGTAACACCTTCACGATTGATAGGTTGAAATATGTCTGTTTCGTCAACAACTGGCGGGGGTGTTGTCGGTTGTACTGGTGTTTCTTCGGGTATTTCATCTGCTTCTTCGCCCCATGCTGGGTCTGTTGGAAGCCAAGTATGTCTGCATCTATAACCACCCCTTACAATAAAAGGGTCACCAGTTGATTTACCTTGCCAAGACCTTCTGTTCCACATTTCTCGTATTTGTTCTTCTGTGAGTGTCCTGTTAAGCATACCAACACAAAATTCTCTACTATCTCGAACTAAAGTTCCTGTATATGTAAAATGAGTAAGCCCAGCTTCTTTTGCTTTTGCGACTGTAAATTGTCCGTGAAATTGCATTACAGAATCATGGGCTATCTGACTTGCATATCTTCTTAAATTGTTTCCAGCCCTATCACTTGCATATTGTGTGTGTAATTTTCTGACCGCTTCTTCTACCTGTGCTTTTTTTGCATTATCAAATTTATTTTCATTTATAAAATCAACCAGTTCATTAATTTCTGCACTATTTGAGGATTTATAAACCCCGTTTATATGTGACCTAATATTGCTGACCATATCTTCAAAAGGTCTACCAGCTATTGTACTTTGGTAAACTTCATCATTAATCACTTTGAGAAATCTTTCTGCAATGTCCTCAAATCCGCTAAATGATTGATATTTAAGGGCATTTATAGTTCTAAGGTCAACTTCTGTAAGGCTTTTGAATTTACTTGGGATTGGCATTTCACCAAATCTATCTAAAACTTCTTTGGCTATTTTGTTATATTCTTGATTTATAATTGTGTCTGCTTCATCTAAAAAACTTTCATCAATTAGTTTTTTTATAGCTGGTCGTAATTGAATAGCTAATCTTTGTGAAACCAGTTGCCCTTTTGTTGCTCTTGTAACTTCTTTGACAACATCTTCTTCAAGTTTATATAAAACATTGATTATTCTTTCTTCATGCTGGTCTGCTAGTTTTTCTAAAATTTTTGACATGAATTATAATGTGGAACTTTTTTTCCATGCCCTAATAGACCAAAATGCGGGTGATAAAGACTTCTGACCTTTGACCTTTTTTAGAACTCCGCCCATTCTAGCCAAAAACGATTTTTGCCTTGCTGGTATATTCTTTTTAATCGACATACCCCTTGCACCATAAGTAACTTTCTTAATCTTGCCTGTTGCCTTATTTCTGACATAAACACCAAACTTTTTATTTTTAGATTCGTCTGGTGATAATCTAAAAGGTTTATTTAATTTTACTTCCTTGCCCCGATACTTCGCCATTTTTTAACCTATCGTTAATAATTGTTTTACAGATTGGACATTTCCAAACCTTTTTAATCACTTCCTTCAAAGCAACCTTGCACCTAATACAAAGTTTAACCAAACTTATTTCTTTTTCCTTTTTACTGCTGAACGAATAATCTCTTTATCAAATGTTGCCCGTCTACCCAGTTTAATTAGTTTGTTTACCCTCGCCATAGCCCATTGTTGCATACCTATTCTTGGTCTACTTCCAGCACTTAAAAAAGCACCTTGCCCTTTTCTGTAACTTCTTTTCAAATCCGTTAAATTAAATAATTTAGATTTCTTTGCTTTTGCTTTAAGATTTGCGACTACTTTTGCTGATAAAGGTTTCCTTCTTACTGCCATTATGTCCTTGTCCTTCGCTTTAATAAGTTTCTAGGTATTCTTAAACCAGCACGATACAAAGAACTTACTTGTTTAATTAAACTAGCCCTAGCCCTTCTTTTTGCACCCTTTAAGCCCGAAAGATATTTTTTAGGTATCTTCGTTTCTTTGTCTTTGGGTACTCGTCTAACTTTCCGCTTCTTCCTCGCCAACTGTTTGACCTTCCACTTCTGTTGTTTGAAACTGCCCTCTTACTGCTCTTGTTGCATCAATTTCATCATTAATAGTTCTGATTGTTTCACTATCATCAATGACCGCTTCTGCAATTTGCTTATCAAGTTCTTTATTAAATGTTTCTGATTTAATGCCACTAGCTTTTGCCATTTGTAAATATTGTAAATCATTAGCCCAATCACGAATATCAAATGTATCGGGGTAATTAACTTGACCATTCCATTGTTTATCTTGCCATGTGGCAAACAATGACCATATCTGCATTTCTGCATTTTCTAAGTAATCTGCTTTTTCTGATAATCGTGCATTTAAAAGCTGAAATTCTGTTTGTAAGGCTATACCACTTGCAATCTGTTGTCCTGTAGCCCTCACGCTTCCCATGTGTGTAATGCGGTCTATGGCATCAACTTTCATTTGTATACATTTCATAATCCCGTCTAGGTTTTGACCGCTAGGCTGGATAATATAAGGCTTTAAACTAGCTTCTAAATCTTCGGGTATTTCAATAATAGAACCAGCACCCGCACTTGCTTCGACATTCGGTGTTTTTACTAAACTTGGGTGATTTGATAATCTGATTAACTGTTCTTTCTCGGAATAATCATTATAAATAGATTGCTGTAAATAAGCGACATCTGCTAAATCACTTATCCCGATAGGTCTTTTATGTCCTCTGAGGTTGTAGACATTTACTGCTGGAATTCTGCCTATCGGGTTTGCAATTTCTTCAAGTAGTTTTGCACTACCTTCTTCATACTCTTTTTCGTATTCTTCAACTTCGTATGTACTTATTAATTCTTCTGTAAATACTTTTACGATTGCCCGTTCTGCATTTATATCTTCAATTACAACTAAATAATCTAAATAAAACCTACCGCTTGAAGCCCTTGCATAATTCCAATCGACAACATTTTCGGGGGTAAGAATAGAAATATAAGGTCGAATATCCTGTGCTAATTCTTCTGCTCTAGTCTTTGTTACAGTTTGTGGCTTATCGACAATAACCCAGCAATTACCATAAATACTAGCGTTCATTTGAACTTCCCGCATTACAGTATTAAAGTTTCTTCCGTCTAAATCTGCATCATCTAAAAAAGATAACAATGATTCATCACCATCTAAATCGCCATAATCTCGTGTTGGCGGTATTCTCCAAAGAAAGCTGGTGTATATCTGAACAACATTTTTACAATGATTATCAACAGGTGTATGTTTAACCCTTGCATCATATTCTTCGGGGCTTTCTAAAATATATCTGTTTAAATACATTCCATTTTTGTAATCATTACCGCCTAAATAACTTCTTATGTAAAATTCCCAATTTGCTATATTGGCTTCCCATAATTCATGTTTTTGCTGTAATTGTTTTCTGTTCATTAACTCCACCTTTGCGGTTGGCTAGGCACAAAGTTTCTTCGCAATGGAAATAAATATTCCACTAAGTAACCCAAGGCATCGTTCATGTGGTCGAAACCGCTGTCTTTATCGGGCTGTGTTGTGCCTTCCTTATAAATTTGTCTTTCCAAACTTTTAATAACATTTTTACATGATTTTACAATAAACAAAGAATTTTTTCCATTAACATTTTTTAATTTTGAATTTACTGCATTTATTCGGTTTCTGACTAAAGGGGCTGTGTTTCTTGTCCTTACACTAAACCCAGCATTTTTAAGTATAGCCAAATCTGTAACACCACCCGCAGAAGTCTTTCTTTGTCTTGCACTAGGGTCGGGATAAACAGCTATCTGTTTGTTTTTGTATCTGTTTCTAATTTCTTCACACATTTCATTCGTATTACTACTGTATATCTGTATTTCATCTATTACAATTATTTTATCATGCTGAACAATACAAACAACACCGCACATTGGGTCAATATTAAAGTCTAAACCAATGTGATAAATAGGGCTATCGCTAGTATATTTTTCTAAAATGTTTTTTTCTCGATTAAAGTTGTAATAAATCATTCCCGAATAATTAACAAATGTTGCTTCATATTCTTGCTGAAATGTTCTTAAATCTAAATCTTGTTTTGCCTGTTCTATTTCTTCTTGTGGAACTTGTCCGCCTTCTAGTGTGGTGTATTTAAACGATGACCATTCATTGTTCATTTCACCCATTTTAAATAATTCATATGACCAGTTTCCAAACCCTCTTGGGCTTCCGCAAAATAAAGCATGACCATTTGTATCTGATAATGTTGGTCTAAGCACTTCAAACCAAGCTGTTTTATTAATATCCGAAAATTCATCACAAACAATAAAATCAAGCCCAACACCTCTAAGTGATTGTTCATTATCGCTTCCCCGAAGTGTAATCTGTGAATTATTTCTAAGTGTAATTGTAAGGTCACTATGATTTATTGTTTTAACCCATTTGTGATATATCATTTTTTCTTTTAATACACCCCAGCAAATCGCCTTTGCTTGTCTATAGCTGGGGGCAACATACCAAACTTTCTTCTTGGGCTGTGAAGCAAACTTAGCTATTTCATTGATTGCTAAATATGTTTTGCCAAACCTTCTGCCTGTAATCAAAACCCGAAATCTTGATGGATTATTAATAACTTTCTTTTGTGGTTCTGTAAGTGGCATTAATCATTAGACCATGTTAAAGGTTCTTCTAATTGGTTTTCTTCTAATCTATCTTGCTGACCTAATATGTTCTTGCCCAAGAATATAAGCATCGACACATTTCCCTTTTCTGCTGACTTCCATTGTAGTTGTCTTAATCTCATTTTCTGTTCTGCTCTACCTTTTGTAAGATATTCCGAATAACTCTTTTCTAAAAGGTCTGCTGAACAACCAAAAAAGTCTGCCATTTCTTTATTTGTACAGCCAAACTTCGCTAATTTTTGTAATTGTTTTGTATCAATATGGTATTTCTTTGGTCTTGCCATGTCCTTTTAACCCTAAGTGTAGGTAATTAGAATTTATCTAGTATTTACACAAAAATCTACTTTTTTATTAAAAACCTAGCTTTAAATCTTGATTTAAGAGGTTTCTAGGGGGTGTAAACAAGTCTTCGGGTATGTTAGTACCCCCTAAAATAACATTTCTATCTGATTATTATTATCGGCTATTATGCCTTTTGGATTATTAATATCGATTATTTGTTTCTGCATTGTCTTATAAAGTAATGGATTAACTATTTTTAAACATTCCATAAGTTCTTCATATTTAGCATCTACTTCGGCTTGTTGTTCTTTTGTCAATCCATTATCGTACTTCATAAGTTCCCATCATTACTTTGACTAGATTTTCCATTGTTTTTTTCTCATACTTTTTAAATTGTTTCATAGAAATATTATAAGACTTACATAAATGTTCTATAGAATACTTACTTGTAAATTTTAATCTGTTTTTTAATATTAATGCTTTACTGCATCTTTCTTCAAGTGTCATAATTTATTTACCTCTATACATTCACCCATAACAATATTGTGATATGGTGGTACTTCTTTAGCACGATAATATATCAATCGCATTTGACACTCTTTTTTTGTTTCAAACTTCCAATCAAACATATGAGTAAAACAGGCTTGTTTGGCTTCTCCATTTGCTATCCAAGCTGAACAGATTAATGCTATTGCTTTAAACATTACACCCAACCCTTCATGTCTAAATAAAGTTCTGCTTCTTGTTTTGTGAACTCACCTTCTTTTATGGCTCTTAAAACATCGCTTGGGTTTTGTCTTGCTGATGTAACAATAAAACGTTTTGTTATTTTTTTATCTATACATTCTTTGAAACCTTTTAACCTCAAATCATACATATCAACCTTTTCTGTATTGTTTGATGGTATTTCATCTAAATATTTTTTGTCTGACAACCAATATGCGGGGTGTTTTGCATATTGTTTGTCTGTTACAGAATCATAATATTTGTTAAACAATTCGCAAAGTTCAGTTGGTTTATTATGCCATTCTTTATCAAGTTTACCAAAGTTTTTTTCGGCTCTACCTTTACTGACCTTATATTTTATCTTTTCCCAAAATATACTAAAATTATTGGTTTTGGTATTAGGTAAGGGTAAGGGGTTAGGGTTAGGGGGCTTTCTGTTAGCTTTTATGCTAGGTTCTATGCTAGGTTTTTTTGGTCTACCACCCAGCTTTCCATTTTTCCTAGACGCTTCCCTTCTATTTGTAATGTAAAGATATTCCTGTAATTGTCTTTCATTTTGATAAATACCATTTACCTCAACAAAAAACTCTTTTATCACCTCATCACAAGCTAATTTTTCTTCTTCTGTGACACACATTGCTATACGATGATATGTATTGGCATTGTTTGGTATACCTTGACAACCCTTGTTCCAATTCCAACACAATAATCGAACATAACAGCCAATAGAAACATTAGTACAATGTGCTGTTCCAGCAATAAAATCATCTGTGAACAGATACCAAGCCTTTAATTTTTCTCTTGGTTTTGAATTTTCCTCTATAAACATAATCACTCCAATCTCATTAGTTTATTAATAGCCCCAAACCTCTTTTCTTGCATTTAGGACAGTTTCCTCTTTCCAAATCCAGTTATCGGGATTAGGGATTAAAATATCCCTTACATCTTCTTTATTATCAACCATTTTAAGAAAATTTGCCATTGCTTTTACTGCATGAATACAAATAGACATTGGTGTTTGATAATCCTCAACAGATAGGTTTGTAAATTCTGCACCTTTAGTTTTTGTTGGTGTTTTCAAATACCATAAAGATTGTCTTGCATTTGTACCTTTAAAATAAACTGCTTGTTGCATGGCATGGGATATTGAAACTTCTTTTGGTAAATTTTTAGATGTTTTCAAATCTATATAAAAATCTTCTTTTGTGTTTTTATCCTCGAAATGAAAGTCTGTATAACCGATAAAAGGTATTCCCTCGATATCAAGTTGAACCTTTTTTTGATAATCTAAAAGTTCCCAGCGGAAAGCATAGTTTTGAAATGTCCTAGCCCCTAATTCTAACAATGGTACTAAATTTTCTCTTTCATCGTCAATTTTTGGGTCTGTAATACGACTACAATTTTCATTGTATTCATCAATCATTTTTTTACTAGCTTCTTCAACTGATATTCCGTTTAAAACCATATTTAAACCGCTTTCAACCGCACTTCCTCTTTCTGCTGAAGCACTTGTTGGGAATTGATAGCCAAATATTCTTCTTAAAGCCCATCTTTCCCTATAGAAAGCAAATTCGTTTAAATGACTAAAAGACAAGGGCAACAAACTATTGTCACCCTCGTCAAACTTTTTAAAATGTTCAATCATCTATAGACCTCATGTATTTTTTACAAACAGATAAATTTTTTTCTATTTGATTAATAAGGTTACCTGTATCTTTGAATACATTACTGCAAATACCAAAATGGATTCTATAGTTCCTCAAATGAAATAAAGTATCTTCCATAACTTTTATATCTTTATTTACACTTGTTTTATGCTGTTCTGTGCATAATCTTTCAATTTCATTTATCATTTTATACTCCATCAACAGGTTGTAATAAATCTTTGGATATTAAACGATATTCTGCGAAATTTTTTCCATTATTTTCATTGACCATTCTTTTTGTATCAATGTTATAACCTTCTTGTCGCAAATCAAAAATAATTGCACTAAGTCTTGTGCATCTAAAATCGGTTATTGCTTCCCAAGATGTAATGGTTTTTTTCTCTAATAGTCTTTGTAAGACTAATTTTCTTTGTGATTGTTGGCTCATAACTATTCCTTTCTATAAATGTTTTTTCACCATTTCCCTTTCGTTGACAACTTTTGTTCTAAGGTCATCACGAAAAGTCTTAAAAGATTCAAACCTAATTTTGGCTTGATTTCTTTGCTTTAAGGTAACTTTGTATCTATCAAAGTAATCCTTAAATTTCTTGTCCGAATAAATATGTCCATTTAATTCGGTTATGTTCTTATATCCGCCCTTTTCAACATAATAAAGGGTTAATTCTGCAATCAAAACTTTTTCTTCTTTTTTCATAAGGTCTACCGCTGTATCTAAATCGGCAAACACTAAACCTAATTCTTCTTGTTTGTGTGATAGTAAATGTGGTTCAAATTCTAATAAATATATATCGTTCATATCTTATCCATAAATTCTTTTGCTTCTATCCTATCCAATAAAACCTGTTTCCATTTTTTGTTTATTGATTTATCTGCATGGGCTTTATCGTGACACTTTCGGCAAACAGGGAATAAATTATCAATTCTATTTAATCGGTTGTTTTTTACCCCGCCAAGCCCTTTATTTTCTAAATGGTGTATATCTACCGCTTGTGCCATAAAACAGCCCCAGCAGATAGGGATATCGCTTTCACAATACCCCCAAAAGTCTGAGAACAACTTTTTATAGTTCTTCAAGGTTTTCATTTCATACATTTGTTAAATGCTTCAACTGACTTTTCTGTTAAAACAAGTATTTGGTTTTCATTAAAACGACCACCGCCCATTGAACGACCAACAACACCAGTTACAAACATAACTAAATTTGGGTTTATATAATTACCCGTTTTCTTTAGTTCATTTGTTACTGCTTTTTGAACTGATGGTTCTGATGGTTGTTGCTGTTGTGGCTCACCTTCTTTTGGCATTATACAAAGGTTTTCTATATTTTTGTATGGGTTGCCTTGTGCAGATGTTCGTTCACTTTTGATGTCAAAACTTATTTCATCACCCGCAACTGGTAAAGTTTGGGGCTTTTGCCTTATATAAAGCCTGTCACCTTCTGTTGTATCAATACAAAAATTATACATATAAACACCTTCGTCATTTGGTTTACTGTAATCTTGTATTTTTGAAACTGTTGATATTGTCATTATTTACTCCAATTTTATTTATTAATTACATTATAGCCACGACCTTCAAGACAATTATTAAGTAAATCAGTTCTTGTCTGTAACTTTGGACTTAGCCATAACACCCGCCACCTAAGATTATTATAAAGCACCTTACTTTTATCCCAAAAA
>MDTG01335501.1_pt1 | contig 23008 bp, 15 predicted proteins | sample 811421 | NCBI WGS metagenome assembly MDTG01 (sample SAMN05326645, study PRJNA326480) | marine metagenome | isolation source: seawater | place: Pacific Ocean: South East | collected 2011
CCTTTGTCCATTGCTCGATCTTTAGACATAAGTTCTGGAATTACTGAAATTCCTTCTCTAATTTTTTGATTAATTAATTGCTCAACTTTTTTCACCTCATTTTCTTTTAATGCCTCAGGGTGTGTGAAATCGAATCTTAGCCTGCTTGGGCCTACATTGGAGCCGGCTTGTTTAATATGGGACCCAAGCGTCTCAATCAATGCTGATTGAAGGAGGTGTGTCGCCGTATGGTTCGCCATTGTAAGCTTTCTTTTTTTCTCATCAACTCCTAACTTATAAATTGAACCGACTGTAAACTTACCTTTAGGTTCGGAAACAAAGTGGACAATGACACCATGGACTGGTTTTTTTGTATCAAGGACTTTAAAGGAAGAGCCGTCATAAGAGATTATCCCTTGATCGCCCATTTGTCCTCCACCTTCACCATAAAAAGGAGTTTGATCAAAAACCAATCCTGTTTTTTCATTCACACTTATTATAGCAAGTAATTTTCCAGATGATTCTAAAGACTCGTAGCCTAGAAATTTTGAATCACCATGTTTTTCGTAAATTTCATAGAATTCTTTTTGAGAATCCTCTGAAGCGGAAAAGTCACCAGCTTTTTTACTTCTATTTTTTTGCTCACTCATCGCCGCTTCAAAACCTGAGGAGTCTATCCTTAGTCCACTTTCTTTTAAAATCATCTCTGTAAGATCAACAGGAAATCCGTGTGTATCATAAAGCGTAAACACTTTTTCACCACTGAGAGTTTTAATATTATTTTTTTGAAGATCTTTAATTTCGTTGTTTAATAGTTTCATCCCTGAATTAAGAGTTTTTCTAAAACTCTCCTCTTCAAGTCTTAAATACTTTTCAACAAAATCTTTGTTTTTATCGTTTTCTGGGTATAGCCCAACAAAAGATTTAAGGACTGGCCCTACGAGCTCAAAAAAAGAAACTTTCGATACTCCTAAGAGATCAATATGTCTTATTGCTCGTCTGATTATTCTTCTTAGAACATATCCCCTACCTTCATTTGAAGGAAGAACTCCATCCGCAAGAAGCATCGTCGACGACCTGGCATGATCAGCGACAACTCTCATCCAATGTGGATGATCTGAGTAACTTTTACCTGAAATAAGCTCAATTTTTCTAATAATATCTTTGAAGCAATCGGTATCAAAATTGTTATAGTTACCTTGAAGAACCGCCGCGACTCTCTCTAGTCCGGCGCCTGTATCGACACTAGGCTTGGGGAGACTCCTTCTTTTGATTTCCCCGTTTTCTTTGTATTTTTCAAACTGCATAAAAACAAGATTCCAAATCTCAACATATCTAGATTCATCATCAAGAATACATTCACTCGTGTCTGCACAAGGATCTGAGAATTTTTCACCATGATCATAGAAAATTTCAGAACAAGGGCCACAAGGGCCTACTTCACCCATTTCCCAAAAATTATCCTTATCGCCGCGAAAAAATATTCTATCTCTTGAGACTCCAGCTTCTTTTTCCCAAATATCAGCAGCCTCTGGGTCAGAGTGATGAGCGGTTACGTACAGCTTATCTTTTGGGATACCAAGTTCTTCAGTTAAGAACTTCCAGGCCATGAGGATCGCATCCTTTTTAAAGTAATCACCAAAGCTGAAGTTTCCCATCATTTCAAAAAAAGTATGATGACGAGCTGTGAAACCAACATTTTCAAGATCGTTGTGCTTTCCTCCGGCCCTAACACATTTTTGAATACTAACGGCCCTAGGGTTCTTCGGGTTAGCAGCACCGGTGAAGTTGTCTTTAAACGGGACCATTCCTGCGTTTACGAATAATAATGTGGGATCATTGTTTGGTACAAGTGATGCTGACTCAATATACTCATGTCCATGGCCTTGGAAAAAATTAATAAACTTTGATCTGATTTTTGCTACTTCCACGATGCTACCTCAAAATTATCTTAACTGATAAAAACTTCCATATTTATGAACATATTTGGCGGATATCATCCCATACCCTGGTTCGACTACAGAATTAACACCAAATGAATTATTTCCCCAGGAGTTCTTAAAAATATAAGCTCCCCTATATTCAAACTCTTTCTCACTACCGTCTACCATTCGCTGTCTCGTTTTTATGACAATGTCATCATCATACCCAATGACAAGCACTGAATGACCTGCTTTATTTTCTTTTTCACGACTAATTTTAAAATCTTTTGACCCAGGCTCAGGAAATCCAACAAGCCCCAATTTCCAGTTTTCTAGACTTTTACCAATTCCAAGCTTTTCAGCTTTACCGTGATTCCAGGCCCCATAGAAAAATGGAATACTTAATGTCATGAAGTTGTTATTTTTTAGATTCTCTCTAACCTCAGAAACGCTATAAACTTGATAGGCTGAGGACCAGGAATAGCCGCCATTGTATAAAGACCCGACCCAATCTAATTTACTAAGCTCTGCCTCATGCTTTAATTCAATAAACTCTAGATCAAAAAATGGGTTTTCGTCATTCATCAGCTCCTCTGCCGAAGCAGTCAGCAGGTCATGGTCTCGATGCCCCAAAAGACAGGATTTCAACTTCAAATCAATAAGGTGCCCACACCTTTTTTGTTGGGCTTGAGTAAGACTATCTTCCTTCCATATACTAGGGTCATAAGGCCAACTGTCTTCCAATACAATTCCGTAATTTGCCACATTATACCAGTTTCTATAGGACCAATAACCATCAGAGCTCTTACCTTTCATGGCCAAAAACTGGGCCCATTCTTCGCTTAAATCAACGCTGTTTTCATAATCCATTTCACTGATTAATTTAGACTCAAGAAGGGCAACCGCAGAGAATATCGAGCAGGTCCCTCTCCTTCCTTGATTTTTTACAGGTGTCTGAAGGGCCAGGGCTTCAGATAGATTAGTTTTATCTCCACCAAAATCTAAATCTTTCATATCATTAATTGTAATAATTTGATTATCAAGGTGATCCCCTAGTCCAGGGTACAAATCAGCATTGGCATTAAAAGTTAAGATTGAAAGACAGAAGGCAGCACTTATTAGAAGTTTTGACATTAAATTTCTTCCTTAAAAATTTTGCATAAATATACATTTCCAGCGAGTGGATGTCGAAAAATTTTAGCTATTTATTACACCCTTAGGGCCAATTAGTGGTTGAATTGATAATTCCCTAGAATGGCAAAAATACAGTACTTGATATTTACAATACTCCTTCAAATTTTAAACCCAAATAAGGCTGAACCATCATCGGACCTTCAGAGGTTATTCCTTGAGGTGAATACTGATTTCCTTGAATTTTTTAAACAAAAATCACCAAAGGACGTTGTCATTAGACTTTACGCCAACTGGGAGATAAACTATCCGGCCGCATCTACTGAGAGGTCTACGGACTTTGCTGTTACGAGAGAAAAAAGACCAGTAGAATGGAGTGTTTCTATTTTATCTGGATACATTCAAGAAGAACTAGGAGGGTTGGACACGCACCTGCTTGCACTGTGTCATGAAATGGGTCACCACTTAGGAGGAGAACCATACAAAACTGATGATCATGGCAATATTCGTTGGGCTTCAATGGAACCTCAGGCAGATTATTGGGCGACAAAGGTTTGCCTTCCCCTGTTTTTGAAAGAACACCCAAAATACCTACACTTTCGAAAAGAGATTCATAGGGAAATATTACGAAAGTGTGAAAATGAGCTTACAAGCTCTGGAAATAATTATCTCTACTGCTTATTTACGGCACAAGCGGCGCTACAAATGGCCAAAATTCATCAAAAATACAAACTCCCAATGGAGCCGGATGAGGATCCAGTTGACCCAATACTTACTGATCCAACCCAAGCAAGAGTACTCAACCGGAATGAATACCCTGGTAACCAATGTCGATTTGATACATGTTTTAATGGAGCATTGCAGACTAAAAGACCTGCATGCTGGTACCCGACAAATTAATCCTGGCCAAGCATAAATTTAAATCTTGCCGACTTGTTTTTAAATGACTCAATTTTTTCTTTAAGTTCTTTTTTTTGCTCATTTGATAAGCTTTTAAAAAACTCATTTATCTGTACTAACTGGGACTTAATTATGGGCTCCTGCAATCTTCTTCTTTTTATGAGAAGCTCATATATTTTATCAGTCTCTAGGTTTGTGGCATTTTGTTTAAGAGACTCAATAACTGAAGCGTAAACTTTTTGATTTACTTTATTAACGGGTTTACTTTGCTCAAAGTAATAATCAACGATACTTTTAAGCCTGTTTTCCTGCTCATCAGTAATATCAAAGTAAAAAGCATCGAGGTACCAAATATAGTCGTAGGCTTTATCTTTAGGTGGTTTTTTATCACAAGAAAAAAGAGCAAATAAGACAATCAATATAAAATACTTCATACTTATATCTTATCCTCAATTATCTAAAAAAAAAAGGCCTAGAAAAATCTAGACCTTTATAAAACTTACCTTTGGTTAAAAATTAAAACTCTAATTCTATTCCAAAATTAAATGCATTAATTCGGTGAGGTTGATCTAATTGCTCACTAGGTAAATCCAAAAGGGTTTGTTGATTATTCACAAACAACCTTGTTGTCCCTAGATCTAGTCCTAACTCTAATTTTTGATCACTCATTTGAAGCTTGTCAGTGTTGTTCATATTCGCACTTCTTTCAAAGTCTAGTTGAAGACTTTTTCTTGCGTGCTTTCCTTTACCCATGAGAACAACACCTGCACCATAGCTTCCAATCCAAAAATCAGAATCTGGCATAATCATATTAAATGAAGCCAGTTCAATGCCACCTTTTAGGTACCCTTCAAAGACGAAATCACCAAGATTCATAAAAACACTGCCGGTAAGAGTGTCACTAGAACTCGATGACTTAACTAATTGATGTGGATTGGCCAATAAGTGTCTAAGCTCTACAGTTGTTTGCTCTTGTGTAGAAGAGTCACCACCAAATAATAATCGGTCGCTAAAGCTAGTAGAACTACCTACACCGTCTCTATCCTCAGAAAAAAATCTCCAATCACGTCCAAATAGCTTCAAATTATTTCTCAACGTAAACACTGGGCCATCTGATATGTTACCCATTTTTGCGACAACATCGGCGTTAATTCCATCAAACCCAATATTTGGTAAATTACAATCGCAATTATCATCAGTTTTTGTGCCATAAGATGCATAAATTGGAATTAATAACTTCGCGCCAGTTTTTATATTCGCATAAATGGCCACATCTCCACTTTTTAAAAGATCAAGATTTTTAGAAGTATAATCATATTCTATTTTTATTTCACCCTCATTAATAACTCTTCTTTCTGGATCCGTACCTTGAGCCTCAACACCATTAAGCCCATGCCTAAGTCCAATTTTTCCACTGTGTTTTGCTTTATTAAAGTCTTCACCAAGCACAGCGGTTGAAAGTAATGAAGAAACAGCAGATAAGATTAACGCATTTTTAATTTTCATATTCTTTTCCTAAAAAAATTTTATTCCTGATTTGTGGAGCAAAAGAAATGCCAGAAAACGTTAATATTAATTTCAAAACTTAACTGCTCCATGTGTCCAAAATTTAGACAATTGAAATGTTCAGTACTTAAACACTAAATTTTTTTCTAACCATTAAAAAACAGTGGTTTATCATTCATCCCTGGGGTAATGATTCAATATGCAGATAAACGTAAAATACCTAGAAAACTTGAAACTAAGCGCTAACTTTGATGATTTCGAGGTGCCTTCTGATCAACCAATTAGATATAAAGGAGATGGGACAGCTCCCGGCCCTTTCGATTATTTCCTCGCCTCTTCTGTTATGTGTGCAGCTTATTTTGTCAAAGTTTATTGCAATGCTCGAGGAATTCCTACTGATGACATCTTTGTCTCCCAAAACAATGTTGTAGATCCTGAAAATAGATACAAACAAACATTCAATATCACCGTTGAGATACCTGAGTATATTGATGAAAAAGACAGGGAAGGAATGATAAGGAGTATAGAGCGCTGTACAGTAAAAAGAACGATACAAGAAGGTATTAAATTTAATATTGAAACCAAAGTCTCCTTAAAAAAAGAAAGTAATAATCTTTTTTCGGATTTTAAAAAATCAGATAAACAAACCAGAATAAAAGGCAAAGACAAAACTTTGGAACAAACAATAAATGACATGACTTCTTTGCTTGATGACCTTGGAATTAAAATTGAAATATCATCCTGGAGGAACCCCGTCCCTAATGTTTGGTCTGTTCATATAAGAGATGCAGACTGTCCGATGAACTATACCAATGGAAAAGGCTCATCGAAAGAAAGTGCATTGTGCTCAGCGCTTGGTGAGTACTTAGAAAGAATCAGTACTAATTATTTTTACGCTGACTATTATCTCGGAAAGGACCTAGAGGATGCCCCATTTGTTCACTACCCAACGGAGAAATGGTTTCAAGATTCAAACGAAGGTAAAATTCCCAATGGGTTAATGGATAATCACCTGCTATCCATATACAATCAAACAAATGAACTAAACTTTAATCACCTTATCGATACGAATTCTCAAAACAAAAAAAGAGGAATTTGTGCGCTTCCCTACATCAGACAATCAGACCAAAAAGAAGTCTTTATACCTGTAAACTTAGTTGGTAATTTATTTGTCAGTAACGGTATGAGCGCTGGAAACACAAGTGATGAGGCAAAAGTTCAATGTCTTTCTGAAATTTTTGAGCGTGCCATAAAAAATAAAATAATCCTTGAAGAAATCAGTCTACCAGATGTTCCTGAGGATGTTCTTAAAGAGTATAAATCTATTTACGAAGGCATATGTGCACTTCGAAAAAAAGGCTTTCCTATTGTTGTTAAAGACGCCTCTCTAGGAGGTCTATACCCTGTAATGTGCGTTACGCTGCTGAACCCATCCACTGGGGGAGTATTCTGTTCATTTGGATCCCACCCTAACTTTGAAATTGCACTGGAGAGAAGCCTCACTGAGCTTTTACAAGGGCGGAGTTTTGAGGGGTTAAATGAAATGCCTGCTCCAAGTTTTAACTATCAAACAGTAAGTGAACCAAATAATATAATTGACCATTTTATTGATTCAACCGGAGTTGTATCATGGAAATTTTTTAGTGAAAAATCTAATTATGAATTTATCCACTGGAATTTCGAAGGGTCAACAAAGGAAGAGTTTGAAAACTTAATGGGAATCTTTAAGAAATTAGAAAAAGAAGTCTATATTGCTGAACACAATGAGCTTGGAGTTAACGCATGTAGAATATTAGTGCCGAATTTCTCTGAAATTTACCCTGTTGAAGATTTAATTTGGGATAATAATAATAAAGCAATTAATATCAGGTCAGATATATTAGATATCCATAAACTATCTCCAGAAAAAACAAAATCCCTTTTAGAAATCTTGGAAGAAGAACAATACGATGATTTCATGCCTATCTCTGAACTGATTGGTGTCTCGTTCGATGAAAACTCAACATGGGGTGAATTAACGGTCGGTGAACTTAAGGCCCTTATGTGCTTGTCCTTAGGAGAACTTGAACAAGGAATGCAATATATTGAGCTATTTTTCACTTTCAATGACGCTAATAACGAAAGAAACAAACTCTATAGGCTTATCTTAATTTTACTTCAAATAAATACGGAAACATGCGAAGAAATCAATAACTACAAAAAGGTCCTAGGAAAGCTATATGGAGAAAAATTATTTCAATTATGTGAGGATGTAATTAACGGAAAAGTTAAATATTACGGGCTTCAAGAAACTGATATGAACTTTAATAATAATGAAAAACACCTTCAGCTTATTAAGAGTTACAAAAAATTAATCAAAAAAAGAAAAGAGTTCATCTCACAGTAAGATAAAAAAATTCATGTAAATCTTTTATCAATAACTTACAACGTCTCATGACGAGAAAATTGTTCTATTACATACAAAACCCTAATTGTTTTGATTAATAAATTAATACAAATGACAAATAGCTAGGAGTGATAAGGAATGATTGTTGATGAGGTTGAGTATCGAAACTGGTCGGAAATTTTAAGTAAATGCCTGCAAGACCTCAAAGTAAATAACCCAAGCAAATCTGAAACATCACTAGCTGAATCAATCGGTTTAAGTAGAGCAACATTTAATCGCATTAAAAATGATCAAAAGCTACCTAGACTTGATAATGTCATTAAAATTATTATCGGGTCTGGAAATATTGAGTTTCTGTCAAAAGCATTAAGTTTTCACAGTGAAGATCTAGGAAACTCAATTGGAAAAGTTCTTGAGGTTGCCCTTAAAGAAAAACAGAAAACTTCTCCTAGTATTGAAATACAGAAAAAATTAAAAGACCCTGACTACTTTATTGTATATCTACTGTGCTCGATATCTAAGGGAGTAACACCTCATTTGATAAAAGAAATAGTAGGGACTAGGTCGGCTTGCATAATTAAAGACCTATTGGAAAGGGACGCTATATTTTTTCACAACGGGAAGTACCACCTCAAAAAGATGGGTATTACTATTAGGAGTTTTGAAGACTTCCACCACCACCTCCCCACATACTCAAAGTACTACCAACCTTCTCACGTGGGAAAAGAGAGGAATTACTGTCATTCTTTAACTGATGGGCTGAACGAAATGGGGATAAAAGAAATAAGGAAAGCTCATAAAAACTTCCACCTTGAATGCCAAAACATATTACGTAATTCCTCTTACCATGGGGATATACCTTATTTTTCTGTGGCTTTTTGCGACTCTATGACAGCACTCCCTAAAAATAGAGAGGTGTAATATGAAATTTATGATATTTCTACTATGTATTTTACCTCTCTCATTGTTCGCACAGGAAAGGATAACAGTCAGAAAAATAGATAATATCCCTGTAGAGAAATTAACCCTCTACACAGACTCAAATAAATCGATTTCGACAATTGAAGTAAATAAAATAAAAACAATTTATGATTATGAAATTAAAAGTATTGAAATAGGCAATGGATTGAGCTCCATTGTTATAGAATCACCTAGTCAAGATTTAGTAAGATCCATTAAGAAGGTTGGTGGAGATGGAACAGGGGGTGGAATTACTTTGTCTCCAAAAGGCTTGAGGACCTTAAAATCACTCAACAGTAGAATTAATAAAGTGGATCTTGAGCTTTTAAAGATACATAAGCTAGAAAACATTAAAAGTATTGGTGGCGACGGTACTGGCGGAGGCTAGACGCCCTAAACAAAATTCTTTGTTTATAAATATTTTCATCAAATGAGACGATTGAATAAGCATGAAAATAGTCTTCATATTCGTTCTGTTAGTTTCAGTATGTTTCGCAAATTCAAATGATTTTAACATTGCAGAGGAGCTTAAAGAAACTGGACTATCTCCGGAAATAAAATGCAAAGATTGTCTCGAAAATGATTATAAACTAACAGAGGGGCAGTGTGCTATGAATTGCGAGGATCTTTATCTGTTAGGTACGCTCGTTAATAAAATTAACTATAAGTTAAGGGGATATGATAACGAAATTTATTCACCCGAGTTGGTCGAAAAAATAAATAAAGAGACTTTTGACATTATAAATAAAGAATTGGCCAACAAATCAACTGCGACTAAAAACAGAATTAAAAAGTCTTTAATTGGTTTTATGAAAAGAAACCAGGCAGAGCTTATAAAACTTGAGATTGAAAAAAAAGATCAAAAAATTAAAATCTCTGATAATCCAAAGAAACAAGCAAAATTCATAAGAGCAATGAATAACTATCTTTCAGCAATGGATGATGAATTAAAAGAATTAAAACGAAATGAAGAGAGTATCCTCTATGCAATGTCTACATCAGCATGCGACAAGAAAGCTTGGCAACTTTTTAGTGAATATGTTCTGGGTGATGAGTGCGAAGAAGGCCTTTATTTTAAATATGTTAAAACAAGAAGAGACCTTTCAAGCAAACTCGCCAGAGTTTATCGAGAAACCTTACCTGAAGACTTAACCCAAGAAGAAGTTAACAAGGCAATCAAAGACTTCAGGGGCTTCATTACTCAACAAAATGACCTATGTGATGAAGCAGTGGAAAACGTAAGTAATGGACTCCAGGCTTCAGTAAATAATGCTCAGGTAGTTTATCAAGGTGTACTAGGAGGTTTAATGATTGGAGCAACAGGTGGTCTCGCAGCACCAGCAGCGACAGTAGAGCTAGCAAACCTTGGAAGAACCCTAGCGGCACTTGGAACTTTGTCTGTAAATGCAACAGGGTTCTACTTTTTAGCAGATACGGCCAAAACCATGACTAAGGCCGGGATTGAATATATAAATACCGATAACTTATCCGCATGGTGTGCCCTTGCTGCTGAAACACTAACGGAAGGAGGTAACTCATTCCAAGATATGTGGAAAGAAGGAATTCTTGTCGGAGGCCTTGGTATGGTGTTTGGAGGCGTAGGAGGAGCGATAGCAAAATCATCAAGCAACGTCATAAAAGGTCTTGGCATCATGGGTGTTGGTGCAATGGGTGGAGTATTTTTAAAACAGGGCATCGTAGATCCACAAAAACAAAAGGAGCAACTAGAAAAATTAAAAGAAAATTATAATGATTCCGCTGCTGGATTAAAAATCAAGCAATGTATTGACATCGCAAAAACAAAAATAACAAGTGATCAAGGTATTGATGTTGGAACTTTTGGATTAGGACTAACGCAATCAACCAAAGCGATTAAAAAATATGGAACTAAATCAAAACCGAAAGTAAAAAAACAAAAAGATGTAGCAAAGCAACCCTCGACGCCATTAAAAAAATCAGAGTTTTTAAGCGAAGAGGATTTAAAAAGGCTCCAGGGGGTGCAGGAGCTAATAAATTCTCAACCAAAGAGTAGAATAATCCTGCGAAAATCTGAAGAATTAACACAAAAAATAAAATCACAAGAAATTAAGCCAAGGAATATTTTTAATGACAGGGACATTGTAAAAAACGCAGAATATTCTGAGATTGTTCAACTCGCGAAAAGACTAGAGAATAAAGAATTAATGATTAAGTCATTAACCAGAATAACTGAGGAACTTAATAAATATTTAGCAAAAAGAAACCTACCATTAAACCAAAAAACATTCGAAAAGTTTTTAATCAAAAAAGCTTATCAACTCGGCGTAAGACCTGAGAATATAACCCGAAGCACAGGGACCTCGAAAGATGCGGGAAAAATATTTCTAAACGTGGATCCAAAAAATGGATCACTAATATTACCAGGCCAACCACCTGAAGTATACGCAAGGAACTTACAAATGCTTATCGCACTTGAAGAAACAGTCAATGCATCTGGCAAAGCACAAGCCGGAAGATTATTTGGGGTGATTCGTGAATCTCAGGATCTTTTTGACGAATTATTTACTTCGGTTAACAAGGATTTCGATGGTAACATCTCTACTGTACCAAAACAAAACATGGCCAATGAAAAGTTTATGACAGAGGTATTCCTAGAGGCTTTTCCGAAACTAGTAACAAAATAAAATTATTTTTTAAAGTTTCGTAAATCCTCAAATGGTAACACTAATGGATGCTCTGATACTTCTCTAAAAATTCCCACATCAGTGGAATATACAACCTTACCATAGTGAATAGACTCAATTATAGGCCGGCCAAAACCTTCGTATAAACTTGGAAAAACGGTAAACTCACAGTGTTCATAAAGCGAACTAAGCTCCTCTTTTGAGATATTCCGAAGCACAGTGATATCATTTTCAAGTTTAAATTCACTTATCTTTTCTTTGATGAGATCAAAGTTGTTTGAATTAGAATCTGAGTTTCCAGCTAATATAAGTTGATAAGGAAATTTTTCTTTATTAAATCTTCTATAAAGATTAACTAGACCGATATGATTTTTTGAAGGAAAGTCAAAGCCGGAGACGTACAATACATATGGTTCTTTTATAATTCTGTTGTGTGAAATTATATTCTCAAGTTTTATTTGATTATAGAAAATTGAAATGAAGTCTTCTTTTTTAAAGTTTAACGACACTATATCTGATTTTGTTTTTTTACTTACCGTAATTACTTCATCACAGTATTTAATATACCTCTTAACAAAAAATCTTCTAAAAAGATCTTTTGATGCCGAATACCTAGATATGAAATACTCAGCTAGGTCATGGACAACAACCTTTACTTTAGTTCGGTTAAAAAGAAACGGCCTAAGGAGTAAAAAATTTAATATGGGAAGATCTTCTGTTGAAAAGATGATTTCATCATATCTTCCCTTTTTGCGTAAATAAAATGGTAAATAAATCGAGTAAAATAACCACTTAATTACCCTAATTTGAATATTTGGAAGGGAGATTTTTTCGATATTTTTATCAGATTCAATTGAGTCTATGAATATTTTCTGAGCGAAAACTGTTACTTTATTTTTTGATGAGAGTCCCTCTATTAAATCATTTGCATAAAAATATATTCCATCTTTTTTGCTAGTTTGCTTTAGACAAAAAATGGCAATGTTTTGCTCTTTTGGTGAATAAGAGTTTTTAAAATTTAATTCCACATATTAATGATAACAAGAAATACCTAGTAATAAATTTTTTATTTTCCACAATTAGGTTGAACGACCATAGGATGAAACCGTGAAATACGTATCGAACAATCAACAGTATCTGAGTCTACATTAATAAAGTTTATCCAATTCCACTTATTTTTCTTATCAACATCCAAGCGTACCCAATAATGACCTGATTGAAAACGCCATATTGTTTTTGCCTTAGCGCCATCAATGTATTGATCAACTTCTCTAGAAGGAAAGTACTCAAAGATTGCCCCTGAGACGATAACGGGTATATCACCATAAGAAAATATCGAGGCTTGATGATCGTGGCCGACTAAAATAGCATCGATCTTATGCCTGTATCTTAAGAGAATTGGACGAATAGCATTATGGAAAGCCTCCCTCTCCTGCCAAGAGTGCCGGTAGCTAACCGTTGCTGGTGGATGATGAAATACAATGAATAATGGCTCTGTTTTTGTTATAGTTTTTATCTTGTCAGCAAAAAAAGACACTTGCGCATTTATATTTTGAGTATTGTCACTGTTAAGAACGATAAAATTAATGCCTTTAAATTTTTTAAAGTAAAATTCTCCAGGCATAGAGAAATATTCAATTTCCTCTAAATAAGTTTGATGATGATTACCCAACGCCACAATAGGGAACTTAAACCCCTGCCAAGAAGACCAAACGTCATCATAGGTTAATGATAAATCATATATATTATCCCCGGGAAGAATAAGGTTTTGTATGTTTGAGTCTTCTATAGATAACCTTATTTGTTCAGTTTTTGGGGTAGGATGGCCTGCATCTCCAATAACTGCGAATGAAATAGAGTCCTCAGCAAAAGATGAATGAACAGAAATGAAAAGTAGGAAAAATGTAATTTGTATAAAAATTTTCATTTGGAAATACTACGGAAGAAGATGGTGATTTTCTATAAAAAACAAATTAAATTTTTGTTAGAAAACAACTTTGGCCTCACCTTTTTGAGCAATGAGCTTATCAATATATAAAAGAATTTCCTCTTTTCTTTGGTTGATTTTTTGAATTTCAGCTTCTGAAAGAAACTCTCCTAATTGACGCAGATTTGCTATATTCAACCCTCTGAGTCCTTCAACTGTCGTCCTTCTAAAAACTGTAATTTCTCCGTTTTTAAAAGCATCATTTTGCTCTAGGGTAATGTTAAAACCTTTTTTAAGCGATGCTGCATGGTCAATTAAAAATGGACGATAAACACCATCAACCCAATGCCTGCCACGCATAAAGTTATTGATATGACGATCTGGGTTCTGGAGCAGCACGTCAATTATTCGAGCATCAGATAAAAATAAATCCTTATCAAGCTTTTGGTAATTAAACTCTAGATCCCAAACCCTATGATTCACCCTTCCTAATGGATGTGTGTCAGGCACCTTGTACAAAAATGCCCCCTCATAGAAGTGGTGCTCACCAAGGGTGATATTTCTCTTATAGGCTGCAGGGGGTATGAGGTCTGTATTAATCATTCGACCTATTTCATAGGCAACGTATTCCATGGGAACTCTATTCCAACCATGCCCGTCACCTCTAAATCGAGGTTTAAACAGGACGGTTCTTATTCTTTGAGTTCTAGAGTTATAAATCTTTAATTCAAAAATAGAGTTCTTATTATTATTCTCTGAAAATGATCGCCAAGATACAACCTGCCCATGATAAAGGTCTGTCGTAATTGCATGGTGGGCAATGAGCTCATTTCTCTCGTGCTTTCTAATCTCAATTGATTTATTTGAGGCAATCCTTAAAGTTCTAAGGCAATGAGTTCCAATACCTGCATAGACATTAAAGGAGATAATAAAAACCAGGGCGAAACTAATGAAATTCATTTTTATTTTGTACGGAATATAACCTAGAAATGCTAACCATTATGAAAAAATGATAAGTAAAATATTTTTATAAAATTAACCAGCTAAACAACTGATTTCACGTAAATCATGGTGTTTTCGAGCACATAGGGTTCAGTCTAGCTTGAACAGAGCCAATAAGCCTTGAGATAATCTCCTTACAAGCTTTTCTCCATTGGGCCATCGAAGTTTTTAATTGCGCATCACTTTGCTGGACCCAACTTGGAAAAAAGAATTCTCTTGCAAAAGCATCGTAAAATTCATCAGGGTCATCGAACATATTTCTTGGACTTCTGGCACCAGTGTCGACGAATACCCATTTATTAACCTCTGGGTCCCATTTTAAATTATTTCCTTTGATATCCGCATAAAGGACATTTCGATTTCGCATCCTTGTTTCCCTCAAGTCAAAGAAAAGCTCAACAATATCATCAACCTGAGCAGCAGAATAATTTTCTCCGGAAAGTAATATTTCTCCCGCTTCACGCCCTCCAATAAATTCCTTTATCATGATTACTTCATCTGGGTCAGAAAGGATTTTCGCCGCTCTTCCATGTTTTAAATATTCTTGCGCTAACTCTACTTCTATCTCATGAATGAATTTACTGTGATAGGCTAATGGAATTTTAATCACCTGATCACAACTAGGCCTATTTCCTCGACAAAAAACGGCACCAAACCCACCTTTTCCAACGAACTTACCCAATGGCTCATCTTTCGCAATGGAAATATAATGTTCGATATACGGCCCTGGAGACCTATGCAACAAGGATACCTCTGAAGGGTGAATACCTGGAATTTTTAGTCTGTCCTCAAGTTTTCTAATCAAATCTTTACAGGACCTATTTCTACGGCAGTTTTTGATGAACTTATCCATAGTATGCAATGTAATTTCTTTTTGGGTTAGCAATTTTAGAAGCTTTCCTCCCGTTTTTTTATCAGCCTTAATAATTTCTAAAACATTAAAAGCTAAACCTTCAATCTCTGATAACTCCAAAGGAATTAACCCTCCCTGATGTTTATAGGATGGGGAAATTAACTTCTTAGCAAGTTCTCTGAGGTCTCCTCCTTGATCGGCAAGCTTTCCAATACGCGCAATAGTTCCGCGATCAAGACTTTTAAGGATTGATACCTGAGGTTCATTAAGTCCAACTAATGTTTTTTCCACATCGGCTAGAATTTGCTCTTTTGTTTTATTAAAGAAATCTACATCCAGAGGATGAGGGGGTTTTCTTTTATTTGTCCTACTCATACTAGTTGGTCTTTCTGGACGTGTACTCTGTCCATCTAAAACTTGATCAGGATCATCTTGAGTAATTGGGCCAGACTCTCTGCCAGAAGAGATTTGATCTGGATCATCAAGAGTTATTGGAGGCTCAGAATCGGATTGAACAAGCTTCTCTCGACCGGAGGAACTTGAAGAGTCTGGCGAAGAGGATCCATTACTTGATGAAATTTGATCTGGGTCATCCAACGTTTCAGGAGCATCTGATTCTATATGAGAACTGGGTGGCTTATTATCCGAATTGATAGATTCCCTATTTAAAGAAATTCTATCAGGATCATCCATTGTTACTGGTAATTTCTCATCTCCACTTGATGTAACTTTTGAGGAGGGCGGAAATGAATCTTCTAACCCAAGCCCCTTACTTTGATAATGAACTTTAAGGTCATCAGCAGATACACCTGCACTTTTCAAATTTTCATTGAGTTGAGAAACAGATGATTTTAATTTTTCAACATCGGCGATATCACCAATTTTTTCGGCCTCCATTAGTTCATCAATTAAATCATCACGCTGTGAAAGTAACTCGTGAATCCCCCTGGTCTTAGATGCTTTTCTTGCCGCTTTTATGTCACCTATAACAGGTAGTATTTCGAGAGGAGATAAAATCAGCTGAAGTTGCAAATCAAAAGCGGCTTGTTCATATCGCCGTTTAGCTCCCTCCCACTCGTCACTGCCGCATATACGAGTAATTTCACCTTTGGGAAGATCTGGTGAAGAAATCATGCATCCACTAATATTATCTAAGTGAACAGAGCTTTTATGAAATTGGCCATAAACAACAGAGGTTTCATATCCAAAACATCCAAGTCCTATTGCAGCGGCCACACCTCCAGTGCCACCTGCATATGAAGTAAATAATCCAGCAGCGAGTGAAACTCCTGCACAACCAATAATTTTGGCCGTCTGTAAAAATTGATTGTTCTCCGTTTTCCTTTTAAGCATTTCTTCAAGACATTTACCCAATTCAATAAATTTATTGCCTGGAAAATGTTTTGCGGTGATTGATCTCAATCCCTTCATGGCAATAAGGTCGTCTGAAGAAAAACCATTCTCACTAAGGTCACAAAACTTAATTAAAGATTTGACTATATTTTTTCTAAGTATGGATTTCCTTTTTTGGAGTAGTTTTCCATCACTAAGTTTAAGTAACTTTTCAAAATTCCTTTTTTTTGAGTAGACCTGTAAGTATTTCTCTCCATCACCATTTATCTGGGCACCAAGTAAGGGGAATTCATTAAGGATTGTTGAAATTTTATTGGAGATTTCTTTATATGCAGGTTTATTTTTTTTCCATATTGTAGACTCGGTGCAGATATATTCATCATCAACCAGAAGGCAACTCTCTTTTTCTACCTCAAATAATTTTTTTGCCTTGTATGAAAGGGAAAACAAATGTTGAATCATTGCTCTATTTCTTTTCACGATTTCAGGGTAATTTTTCCCCCTGGATGATATTTCTGGATTAAAGTTATTCACCCCTATTTCATATAAGTTATTAATTGAACGACCATATGGTTTGTTACACCTAGACAACGATTTTCGAGGGGGTAACTCCCCTGTAAGATTAGTGTAATTTCTCAGATGTTCTCTTATCGCCTCTAGCCGAAGTAAATCTAAGAATCTACTACTTGGATGAGTTGAAAAGTGTTGTATTTCTCTGATCTGATCTGAGAAGGCACCGGAGTCATTTGGATCGGAACCACATGAAGGATTCCTTTCAAAGGGTAACCCCTCAGCATACAATCTTTTTTGACAAATTAGAAGGTCACTGCCACCTTCTTTCAGTCCTTCATCAGCGACAGAATAAAATGCTCTTGGGTTTACTGCGCCGGAGTTATCGACTCGAGGATTAAATTGATCAATTGGTAAATAATATCTAAAAACATCGTTTTTGAAATAATTCTCATCTACGATTTTGTTTACTTTAATACAAAAATCTTTATCTTCTATGGAAAGATTATTTGTATACTTAAAACACTCATTCCATTTTAAAGCTCTTGGCCCTTTTATTTTATTAAATTCCTTTTGAAACTCTTTTCTAAATTGTTGCTCAACTTTACTACCAGCCTCAGTTAAATCTAAATATCGTTCAGCTAGAGACATTAATTTTTTATCACTCTTTTCATTTTGGATAATTTTACGCGCCAGTTGAGAATTTAAGGCCATATCAAGATTGCCATCTTTATCCTTTACAATGACTCCACCCGGAAATTTAATATCGCGCGGTAATTCATCTTTTTTATCTATCCCCCACTCTCCAAATAACTCGTCTTTCATTTTGGAAAGAACAGAAGAACTATTAGGATCGGAAATAACAGAGGGCCATAGGTCATTAAAAATTTTTTGTTCAAGATGTTTAATGTACTTTCTGCTTGTTAAGTTTTCACAATCATCACAGATTCGACATTGTGAACAAGTCTTATCCAATGTTTCAAAACAACTTCTAGAGCACTCATATCCCCATGAAGTCTCAGATGCCATAAAGAAGAAAAAGCAAATTATTTTAAAGATCCTCACAATTTACTATCGGAAAAAGATAAATAGAATCTTAAATAAAATAAGAATAATTTATCTAATATTTGAATAAAGTATGACCGAATCAATACCTTATGAAGAAAATATTCTCAATTTTTGCTATCTTAATTTTTTCGATGTTTTTCAACGCAAAAATTCCCAACACACCAATCAGCAAAACAAAAAATATTTACTTAAATATATCCCTCCACCTTGAGGGAACACCCTATTCACAGATATCTAATTATCAACGATATGAGAGGCATATCCAGGCAGTCAATCAATTTATCATTCCCATAAAAAATGAAAATCCAAAGGTTAAATTTAATTTTGAACTAAGCCACCAATTTATTCTTCAAGATAGCATGCACGGAGAAACGAAGTTTGGTATTGGGAATAGTTTTTCAAAAATTCAAAAAGCGGAAGGACATTCAATCTTAATACACGCCGATATCGGTGGGCAATCAGAAAGTAATACGGAATATGAATATAAATTATCAAGGATTATTTCAGATTTCGAAACCCTAATGGGAGAAAAACCAATTGGTGCAAGTGGAATATGTGGAACGAATGATTGGTTAGGTTCTTTAAAGGACAATGGAATTAAGTATATTACTAGTCTAGTTGAGTTTTGTAAGAAAAGTATTTTCAAAAAAAAACTAGCACCTACCGACTGGTGGGTTAAGTCATGCGTGACACCAGGGTCAACTGTTCCGGAAAACGAAATTCCTTGGGACCCAAGTATTAGAAATTGCCATGGGATATTTCCCAAATTAGGCAAGCTTACAATACGGCCATTTTTTATGAAAAATTCTAGGGACTGGCTAAAAAATATAAATCAAGTTTCCATGCTAAATTCAATAAATAAGAAAAGAGAAATCATGGCATTTGCCAGTATGCCAATAGGTAAGCTCACATGCCTTTCAAATTCGGCAACCGAAGCTACTTGCTTAGAGGATCACATGGATATTATTGAATTTGAAAACAGGCTCAATGATTCTTTAAGCGTCGTAAACAGTCATAATTACAAAAATAATTATTTAAACTTTGTATTATCCGTAGGAGAACTATACAACCCTACCTACTCAAGTAGTATTGGTAAGGTTTTAAAGGACTTTACGTCAGATAATAATATTACTTGGAAGTCTGTAGAGGACTCGTATAATTCAACTTTCAAACGACATCGAATAAAATAAATCTAATAAACTATACGCAAAAATCTCATGGGCTTTTAACAACAATCAAGGCGTCATAGCTCCAGATAGTATTGTCTAGAGTATTACCATTATGTCTATGTATATTTTCAATTTTGACTCTATCTAAGTGTAACGATCTTTGGTAACACTTATTTTTTGTTATGCCCCGATAATGGTCAGGGTTTTTGATAACATTTCCATTAACATCCACAGGTCGGCATATATTTTTGATTAAAACTCTTTCATGGCCTTCGCCCGTTGTGCGAATAAGTTCATTTATTAATTTAATATCTTTAGGGTCAAATCTAACACACCCACCGCTTGCTCTTTTTCCAAGCATATTTAAGGAATTTGTGCCGTGGAGTGCAATTCCCCCATTGAAGAAGGTAGCGTATGGCATGCCTGCACCAAAGAAAGTATAAGAGTAATAATCACGATAAAGCTTTTTAGGCCTAAAAAACCCTTCTCTTGTAATAGCGATATACTGTCTTCCATCTGTTGTCGTCTTTACTTTTCTAGAGCCGGTTGAGACGCTAAATATCCCCTTAAGCTCACCAAAGTGAAAAACCTTAGCAGTTTGGCCCTCAGGATTAGATATGCTTCTATCGGACTCATTCACAATAATAACAACTGCGGCAAGGGTTGAATTAACCTCGTCATTGTAAAAGTCATAAGTTTTTAAATTCTTATTTAAATGGTCTGAAAGGTATTCCTCATAGGGACTCATTCCAAGTTCAAGAGCTTGCTCTGTGGTTATTTCAGCAGAAAAACAAGTAACACTTAGGGTTAAATTAAATAATACAAAAAAAATAAACTTAGAGATATTCATAAAAGCTACTTACCTGAAAAGTTTGAATTTGATTAGTAAATATCTTCACAATGAAAAAAAATATATATTTTTGAATACCAGCCTAAAAATTACAAATCACTTACAATATTGATAAAATGAAAATAGGATATTCTTTTATAAAAAGGAATTTAAAGTTGATCTCTCTTAAAAAACATTTTGATATCTCCCCTACCGTATTCTACCCCACTGCTCTAGTTTCAATCTTATTTGTTGTGGTAGTCTTGATTGTAGGAAAACCAGCATCTATCTTTTTCTCTAATTTCCAAACCCTCATGTCCTCTAATTTGGGCTGGATGGTTACTTTAATCATCAACATTACCCTTATCACAGTAATTTATTTTGGTATTGGTAACTATGGAAAACTTAAATTAGGCGGAAAAAATGCAACCCCTGAGTTCTCAACCTTTTCTTGGGTCGCCATGCTATTTTCGGCAGGTATGGGAATAGGGCTTTTATACTTTAGTGTTGCTGAGCCAATGTACCACTTCAACAATCCACTAAGCACTGATTTAAACCTTAAACAAAAAATCACTCATTCAATGAATACTACTTTCCTTCACTATGGATTTCACGTCTGGGCAATATATTGCCTAGTCGGATTGGCCTTGGCGTATAGCTGCTTTAATAAAGGCAGGCCTTTATCATTGGGCGGAACAATTGTAGGCATTTTACCTAAAAACAATACTTTTATTACAAGACTCATTGACTCTCTTGCCGCACTAGCTACACTATTTGGACTTGCCACCTCTCTTGGTTTTGGCGCAAGACAATTTTGCTCTGGACTCGAAAGTCTCGTTGGCCTTCCAAACACCCCAGCAAATCAAGTCTTATCAATTGTGGTGATTACAATAATAGCAACCATCTCAATTGTTACCGGGCTAAAAAAAGGTGTTCGAATACTTAGTAATTTAAATATTATATTGGCATTATTGCTATTTTTCTTTGTTTTAACATTTGGCCCATCAATCAAATTACTTGATTTCTTCATCCAATCCACAGGTAATTATTTAAAAGATTTTATTGGAATAAGTTTCGAGCGAGGGGCGCTAGATGACAATTCTTCATTTCTTAAAGGATGGAGTATGTTTTACTGGGCGTGGTGGATTTCCTGGTCACCATTTGTGGGAACTTTTATTGCTAGAATATCAAAAGGTAGAACAATTAGAGAGTTTGTTTTGTTCGTTCTATTTATACCAACTCTAGTTTCTTTTATTTGGTTAGGGGTCTTTGGGGGACTGGCATTTGACTTACAAATCGCCCAAAATCTTGATGTAGCAAAAGTCGTGGCAAAAGATAGCTCCAAGGCATTATTTTTTGTTTTGGAAACTCTTCCTTTATCAAGTTTTATTAGTGGACTAGCTATTACATTAGTGGCCACATTTTTTATCACGTCCTCTGATAGTGGATCCCTAGTTGTCGATTACATGACTTCTGGTGGAAAGCTTGATGCACCCAATGGACAGAAAATTTTTTGGGCATCAATGGAAGGAGCAATTGCAATAGCCCTTATTGCGGGTGGAGGTCTTTCCGCTCTTCAGGCAGCCTCAATATCAACAGGGTTTCCATTTGCGATCTTTCTATTGTTTATGGCGTACGCTCTGAAAAAAGAACTATCGGAAGAAATCAATTTAAAGCATCGAAAAAATTAAGTGACTATTTAACAAATAAAGTTTTTATTGAAAGATGGGTAACTATTGGACAATGACAGTTCATCAGTCAATCTCCTCTCCCCATCTTTCCTCAATACTGTCCTCTGGGTCATAGGAGATAACACTTCCTTCTTTAAACCTTTGGAACAATACATATAAATTAATCCTAAAACCTTTTTTTATTTCAATTGTTTCTGTGCCAAAAAAAGATTTTATAAAATTTCTACCAACTTTTTCTTCTATTTTTGAGAAAAGATAGTTTATTTTCTCTACACTTTTATAAATGCGGACGTCTCTTAGCTCTGTAGAGTATAGATAAATTTCTCTGCTATTAAGAGCTCTATTGACGGCCTTATGATAATTAAATCCGTCTTGGACAACGCTAACTCTTTTTTTTAAACTTCTCGAAAACTGTTTAAGATACCTTTTTATTTTATCTTCATTACTCTCTTTTGACTTTCCGTCAGATAATTTCTCAGTAACTAAATTTTCAAAACTTATTTTGGTTTTCAAATGTTTTTTATGAAGTTCATATTGATCATTAGATGAAACACCTAGCTTTTTTAATTTAGCATTAGAGTAAAATAAATTACTATTACTTCTCCAATTTCTAAAACCTGCAAGGCCATAATAGTATTCGTTCTTATCTGGATTACTCATCTCAATTTCCACATCGAGTTCTCGCACCTCTATCGGTACTGTTGATGAATACATTATAGGAAGCCCGAATGTTTCAACCTCTTTGATGATTTGGACATGTTCATTAAACTGAAGATACAGAGTCCCGCTGTTTACGGATTGATTATCCAAAAAAGGTGAGTAGGTATCTCCAGGAATAGTATATGTGCCAGTGATTGAGTTCATCCAATTTAAGAATTTTTTAAAGCGAACGTCACTCTCTTTGCTATATTTATTGAACTCATGCATCTCCTGAGAATATCTGCGTCCATATTTGTTTGGATTTCGAAAATGAAATGGGAGACTATTTTCATAGGCAAAAATCGCTCTTATGCTATAAACAGCATCGGCACAATCCGTTTTGATCCCCTTGTATCTTCCTTCAACAAAAATATTTGGACTTAATTTATTTTTTACCCAACTACGATATTTATTCTCCCAGTTTTTATTCCAAGAGTTTTCAGCAACCCAAACCTCCGCA
>MDTG01429115.1_pt1 | contig 23008 bp, 19 predicted proteins | sample 811421 | NCBI WGS metagenome assembly MDTG01 (sample SAMN05326645, study PRJNA326480) | marine metagenome | isolation source: seawater | place: Pacific Ocean: South East | collected 2011
AAACAATAAGAAAAAACCTGTTAAGAAGTCTAAATTTCAGAAACGTTTAGAGGATATGGCTAAGAAGCAACAAGAGGCAGCATCTAAAAGAAAGTAAACTAAGGCATTAGCTCAAAAAACAACTGCATCGCCTTTCTTTTATCATCATTAAGTTGATAATCTATTATTTCTGTTAGGTATTTTTTCTTGTCAATTTTAATGTCAAATAAATGGCTTTTACTATCAATTGCCATTTCTAAATTATCAATACCATATTCTAAGGCTTCGCAAAAAGCCAATTCTTTTTCTTCTTCCAAAGGTTTGTTACTTACCCAGCAAGCGAAAACGAAAGGCAATGAAGTATACTTTTTCCACTCCTCTGATAAGTCATAAATGTATTCGAAAGAATCGCGATAGGCATTAGCTCTATCACCGATGATAACTCCTGCCGTTCGACTACCTATTTTTTCTTCAAAAGATTGTTCCCCACCAATAAATTCAGGGCTTATATTCCAAAAATTCTGACATAATATTTGCACCAAAGCATTTGATGTTTTGGAATGATAATCTAAGTATATGGTCTCAATTTCATCTAACGGACAGTCGCTAAATAAACAAACCGTTTGAACAGCTCCATCGCTAGAAATACAGAATTGACTTATTATTTTTGAATAGTCCAATTGTGGTATTATAGCTACTGGTACTAATGCCACATCCACTTCCTCATTCAATAGCTGAGCAGCACAATGAGAAGGAATAGCAGTAGAAATTTCCATATCTAGTTGACTATTTTCCAAGCCATAAACAAATGGAATACTATTAAGGTAAGATACTGAGCAAACTTTCAAAGTAGGGAGTTATTATTAAACAAAATTCATAAAGAAGATAGGCACAAACGACAAGCTTAAGTACTAAACCTCCAATAAAGCCTATTAAAGCTCCAGAAGCAATCTTCAAGACTTTAATCATATCATCTTTCTCATCCATATAAGCACCTATAAAAGCTCCCGTAAAAGGGCCAATTATAAAGCCAAATGGTATAGGTACAAATATACCTACAAACAGACCAATCATTGTACCGTTGATGGCTTTTTTGGTACCACCAAATTTCTTAACGCCATAGACTTGAAGCCAAAAATCAGCTATCGTTACCATTATAACTATTCCAGCCCACTGAAATAAAAAAGAATCTTCAAATTTATAGTCTGTAAAAATTGATAAGATAAGTAAAGCTAAATAAGCTAAAGGAGGCCCTGGAATTACAGGCACGAAGCAGCCTAATAAAGCTAACAGTAAAAGAACGACGCAAACAATTATAGTAAATGTAGTCATGGCGCAAAAATATTAAAGGTTTTTCGATTAAAGTTTTTAAAGTGATTAATATTTCATTAAACTTGTTGTATTAATATTTATTTCAAAAAAATATGAAAACATTATACTCAATCGCTTTATTTCTCTTTTCAACGACTCTTATACAGGCTCAATTTTCGTTTACTGATGATTTCGAATCTTACGGCATAGGAGATTATATTGGAGAAGCAAATAACTCATGGACCACTTGGTCTGGAACAACAGGTGGTGCAGAAGATGCTCAAGCTACTATTGAAAATGCATTTAGCGGCACTCAATCAATTTATTTCTCTTCCTCATCCGCAAATGGCGGACCTCAGGATGTAGTTTTGCCTTTTGGTGAAATTTTTGATGAGGGTGATTTTGAATTTTCATCTCGGTTTTTTGTTAATAGTGGAGCAGGAGCATATTTTAACTTTCAGGCTGAAACTACTATTGGCAATACATGGGCTGTAGACTGTTATATGAATAATGACGAAACAATTGTCTTTTCAACTGGTGGTGGTGGAACTGTTTTTTTAAGTTCTTCATACCCAATAGGAGAATGGTTTAAGCTAGATGTAAAAATTAACTTAACACTAAACAACTGGGAGGTATTTATTAATGATAATTCAATTGGTTCGTTCTCTAATACTATTAATGAAGTAGCCTCTTTGGATTTATTCCCTCTAAATGGTCATTCATTTTTTGTAGACGATGTAATGGTTTCTCACGAACCATTTAATCCTGTTGGCATCAATGCTATTTTAACGGATTTAACCATTCCTACTTATGTACAAATCCCTGCAGATATAGATATCGAAGGGAGTATTCTAAACTATGGAGCTGAAACTATTACCTCAATGGACATTGTTTGGACGGATGGAACAAATTCATACACCGATAATGTTAGTGGATTATTAATCCCTACGCTTGGTACTTATGATTTTACACATACAGATCAATTATCAATGACTTCTTTAGACACCGCAAATATTAGCGTTTCTATTGAAAATATAAATGGTGGAGAGGATATTGATATTTCTAACAATACCATTAATTTATCTATAATTAGTGTTGAATTTGTAGTTCAACGCATTCCATTATTCGAACACTTTACAAGTAACACTTGTGGTCCTTGTGCTAGCTTCAACCCAGGCTTCCAAACGCTACTTGATGCAAATAATGTTAATGACATTTCAAATGCTAAAGTCGGTGCAATTAAATATCAGGTGAATTGGCCAGGTAGTGCTGACCAATCGTTTAATGCAGATGTTGGATCTAGAGTTTCTTATTACAATGTACAAGGTGTACCATCGGCTCACATTGACGGCCTGTCTACAAGTAGCTCACAGGAAGAAATAGACGAACATGCAGCTGTACCAGCTTTTTTAAAGATTGAAGGAACTGCGGTAGCAACTGAAGGAACAGACTTAGATGTATTAGTCTCGGTAACCTCATATGGCGACTACCCCAACGCTAGTATTCACATCGCAGTTGTTGAAGATGAATATAATAATACTGCGGGTACAAATGGCGAAAGTGAATTTTTCCAAGTAATGAGAAAAATGCTGCCAAATGGTGAGGGAACTCTTGCAGACTTGAGTAATGGAAATAGCGTTACGGTAGGCGAATCAGCAACATTTGCTGTAGGAAACGTTACAGCAGATTCTTACAGACTGTGGGAAGGGCTTGGGAATTGTAGAGTTGTTGCATTTGTACAAGATGAGAGTAGTAAGGAGGTACTTCATTCAGTATTTATAGAAATCACCGGTGATTTAGAAGTAACTCCTAGTTGGGATTGTGTAGCTGACGCTTGTGTTGATCCTGGAACTGGAAATGGTGAATTCTCTTCGCTAGCGGACTGTGAAACTGAATGTGTATCGACTAGCATATCTGCTTGGGAAGACTTAAATATTAAGCTAATGCCAAACCCAGCAAAATATAACTTATCTGTTTACTTAAACTCTAATTCTGAAAGACTGAATTTGAGCATCCTATCAATGACAGGGCAAAAGGTATTAGATAAAAACTTCGGTATCTTAACTGGTAAACAACTATTACCACTAGATGTTAGTAACTTATCTACTGGCTTCTACACAATGAAAGTTCAGTTAAACGATAAAACCTCCATTCATAGGTTCATCAAACAATAAATATTTTTGAAAAGAATTTTAAAACAGTCCAACTTTAGTTGGGCTGTTTTTTATTGCCTAAATCCAAAAAGTGTAAATTTGCAGCATTCAATACTAATACCACAAGATTAATGTCATTATCTGCTTTAACCGCAATTTCTCCAATAGATGGTCGATACCATAGAAAAGCCAATGAACTCAGTACTTTTTACTCCGAAGGCGCACTAATAAAATACAGAATTAGAGTAGAAGTGGAATACTTTATCTCATTATGTGAATTGCCTCTACCACAACTGGAAGATTTTGATTCAAATTTGTACGGCTCATTAAGAGACATATATCTGAAATTTGACAATAAAGATGCTCAGAAAATAAAAGATATAGAAAGCATTACGAATCATGATGTTAAAGCCGTTGAATACTTTATAAAAGAACGTTTTGATAAACTCAAAATAAGTAAATACAAAGAGTTTATCCATTTTGCCTTGACTTCACAAGACATAAACAATACAGCGACCCCTCTTCTCATCAAAGAATCTGTTGAAGAAGTGTACGTTCCTAATTATATGGAATTGCTAGATAAACTCATCAGTTTAAAAAATAAATGGGTAGCTATTCCATTATTGGCACGAACACACGGTCAGCCTGCATCTCCTACTTTACTAGGCAAAGAAATAATGGTATTTATCGAACGCCTTGAGCGACAGAAAGGTTTGTTAAATATGGTGCCTTTTTCAGCTAAGTTTGGAGGAGCAACAGGTAATTTTAACGCCCATCATATTGCTTACCCAGAGATTGATTGGGTCTCTTTTTCCAACGATTTTGTGGATAATAATTTAGGTCTAGACCGTTCAAAAGTTACTACTCAGATTGAACATTATGATAACCTCGCTGCTTTATTTGATAATCTTAAACGAATTAATACCATTCTCATTGATTTAAGCCGTGATGTATGGATGTATATATCAATGAATTACTTCAAGCAAAAGATTAAAGAAGGTGAAGTAGGTTCATCAGCAATGCCACATAAAGTAAACCCTATTGACTTTGAAAATGCTGAAGGAAATTTAGGAATAGCAAATGCTATTTTCGAACATCTTTCATCAAAACTTCCAGTATCAAGGCTTCAAAGAGACCTTACAGATTCTACTGTTTTAAGAAATGTCGGTGTACCTATGGCTCACACATTACTTGGATTTAAATCTATTATAAAAGGTTTGAACAAACTGATTTTGAACGAATCTGCCATTCATGCTGACTTAGATGATAACTGGGCTGTAGTAGCCGAAGCCATTCAGACTATTCTAAGAAAAGAAGGCTATCCTAAACCTTATGAAGCTCTCAAAGAGTTAACACGAACAAACAGTGTAATTGAGAAAGCTACTCTAGCGGTATTTATAGAAGGTTTGGATATAAGTGATGACCTCAAAGACTACTTAAAAGGTATTTCTCCCTTTAACTATACTGGAATAGAAAAACTTTAATTGACCTTGTACTTAGCTAGATAATCAGACCAATTCCAAATAAAATTGCTCATTAAGTCCGTCAACTCTTGTAAAAATACGGGGTTAGGCTCATTCTGATTTTTCAGTAAATCGCCTTGAAATTCATTAAGGTTATACTTAACAAATATGGACTTAGCCATGGCTTTTTCAATACTTATATCCTCTGAGTATTGCTCTTGGAAGAACTCTTCATAATCCAAAAACATATCACGAACTAAATCCTCTTGCATGTCGAAGAAGCCAATCAACTCATTCAGACTAGCATGGTGTAAGCGATGAACAACTTCATCATCAAAGTAATTATATAGAGAGTGGTTATTTGCCGCAAAGACAATCATCAAAAACCAGTTTGTATCCTCTAGTTTTAAATTGGGAGATTCTTCAAATTTTCGGTTATCATTTACAAATTCAATAATTTCAGGAAAACCCAATTCAATAACTTCAAAAAGTGTTTTGGTGTAAACCACTGCTAACTCTTGAACTGATACTTTCTCTTTCTTGTTAAAGCCAAATATTTTCAACATATCGCTAAGTTAAACTAAAATTCTTTTTAACTATTTCTAGCACTTCATCACCGATAGACAAACAAGCTGTTGCTGCAGGTGAAGGAGCATTCAAAACATGAATACTATTGCCTTTACATTCTATTTTGAAATCATCAAAAACATCTCCATCAGAACCTAATGCCATAGCCCTTACTCCACTTCGTCCTTCAACAATGTCATCCATCTTCAACGAAGGTATTAATCTATTTAGTTCTTTCAAAAATAATCGCTTAGAAAATGCTCTTTTATATTCTTTCAAACCAAATCTCCAATGTTTGAAAAACAATTTCCACGTTCCTTTATAAAGTAAGGCTTCCAAAGTATCTCTGAAATTAAAGTCTGTTTTGCCATAGCCTTCTCTTTTGAATGTGAAAACCGCATTAGGTCCACACTCGATAGTTCCGTTTACCATTCTAGTAAAGTGAACACCTAAAAAGGGGAATTCTGGGTTTGGCACAGGGTAAATTAAATTTTTGACTTTAGATTTTCCTTTCTCAGACAAATCGTAATAATCACCTCTAAAACCGACAATTCTCAAGCCCGAATCAACCTTATCTTTTTGTGCCATTCTATCGGAAAACAAACCTGAACAGAATACTTTTTTTGGAACATTAAAACGTCCTTTGGAAGTATAGATAGTATCCTCATCAAAAGATTTGACCTTGCATGAAGTAATGATTTGACTATTAGGGTTTATATCTTTAATCAGTTCCGCCAGTTTATTAGTCACACCTACAAAATCAATTATACCCGATTCAGGCACCCACAAAGCTGCTAAACCCTCCACATGGGGTTCAATTTCTTTGAGTCTTTCTTTAGAAATCTTTTCTAAACCAATTAGTCCATTAGCCTTACCAGTTTCATAAATTCCATCCAGTCTATTCAGTTCCTCATTATCAACAGCCACGACTACCTTACCACAGACGTCGTGATTAATACCGTATTTTTTAGCAAAGTCAATCAATTGCTTTCTACCATTCACACAATTTTTAGCCCTAAAAGAGCCTGGCCTGTAATAGAGTCCTGAATGAATTACTCCCGAATTTCGACCAGTCTGATGAGTCGCTAAAAGGTCTTCTTTCTCCAAGACTAAAAGATTCAGCTGAGGATACTCTTGTTGAATTTTATAAGCAGACGAAAGCCCTACAATTCCACCGCCAATAATAGCTATATCTGATTGTACAGTCTTATTTACCATTCAAAAACTCTTGAAATATTAAAGCCAAAATAGATATCCCCTTCTAAAAAATCACCACTAGTTTGTGTTAAAAATACATGCTCGTTCATCCCTCTTGAATTACTCAAATGCAGAGAGAAGACGTGACCACCAGTTTCTATATCAAAACCTAGAGACAGCATATTTTGATGTGTCAATGGCATTTCACTTAGAGCATAAAAATACTCTCCGTTAACGGTTACTCTTTTTGAGAGTTTGTATCGCCCTCCAAGTCCTAAAAATAAGGGGTCTGCAGAAGTCCCAAATGCAAATGTATTCAAGTGGACATGAGTTGGCAAAACGATTGCTGAAAACTTAGAGCTAAACTTTCGAGCTATGATAAGCTGATTGGCAAAGGATAACTGATTTAGAAAATCATAATCCGCTTGTTGCCTTAACGATTCGGATGGGTGTGCTAAAAACAATGCTGAAAAGACAGACAATAATACTGGAGATTTTTCGCTTTGATTCAAAAGCTTTCCTTTTACCGATGCATCGTATTGTTTATTGGTAGAACTACGCCCTACACTTACAGCAATTCGGTCGGAAATGCCATAATCTAAACCCATTCTGACTTGAGAATAATCTAGTCCCCAAAGATTATAAAAGCCAGAGTTTAAAGTCCCAAAACGATGTTGAATTAAAAATTTGAACTCTCCTTTTGATGATTGTTTAGAGGACTGAGCATTTACTACTCTACTATCTTTAAATAAAGAACTGATAACTTTGGACTCAGTATTTTCATCATTCAATAGGCTCAATAAATCTTGACCAAACGAAAATTGGGCGATTACCAAAAGTATCAGTAGTATTAATTTATTCATTTGAGAGTTTTTGTAGTTTCATCTCGATGTTCACATTAATTACCTCGGCAATTTTATACATCATTATTTTTGGAACATTAATATTGAAATCATCCAATACAATATCAAATTGCGAACTAATGTTCAGCTTTTCGTCTTTCAACGATATGGTAGCCGTCATATTCATTTGACGGTTTATACCATGTAGAAGAAAATTTCCAATTACATCAATAGATTGTTTTTTTGACAAGTCTAGTGCAGAAACATCAGAGATAACGCCAGTAAATGTCGAATTGGGGAATTTCTCGCTTTCCATATAACTTTCGTTAAAGTGTTCTTGCATAAGAGAGTTGGGGAAAACAAAATCATCAATCATTATTTTAAAGGCAAAGCCTCCTGTTCTTAAGTCAATAACGCCAGTTGCTTTATTATTTACAGCTTCAATATTTTCTATTGGTGCTTCGGAAAAAAAACTCACATTACCCTTTTTACTCAAGTATTGCTGAGCAAAAATATGTGATGAAAAAAGTAAACAAACTAAGATTAAACGCATATAACAAAGATACTAAATCTATGGGCTTTTATACTTTTTTCAAAAAAAGGTATCCACAACTAAATAACAAAATCACTACGAATAAACCAGCTTGTTGAGTGTTGAAAAAAGAAGTTGCCATACCAAACAATAATGGCCCAAGAAAAGCCGTAGCTTTTCCTGAAAAGGCATAAAAACCAAAAAATTCATTTCTATTTTTTTCAGGCGTAATTCGTGCCATCAAAGAACGACTAGATGATTGATTAGGACCTGAAAAGAGACCAATAAAAATGGCTGCTATCCAAAATAAGCTTTTTGAACTGAACCATTCAGGTATAGCGCTACCTCCAAAAATAAGTTCAAATAGTCCTGGAAGTTCAGGAGACAAAACAGCTATGAGACAAGCAATTGTTAAAAAGATAATACTCCAGTTGACTACTTTTTTGCTACCTACACTATCATCAAAGTACCCAAAAATAAATGCCCCGATTCCAGCCAATACATTTAGGACAATTCCTAAAATCATAATCTCTTCAAATGAAAAACCCACCGTGGTAGAAGCATATATTCCTCCAAAAGCAAAAATAGTTACTAAAGCATCATTATAAAACAAACGGGCTATCAGAAAACGATAAATCATTTGATGATCTTTTACTTTTTGGAAGGTATTTTTTAATTGCTGAAAGGCTTGTTTCAATACAGTTTTGAGGGGTATTGTCTTATTGTTTTTCATTTCTTTAACACCGAAAATTAAAGGTATGCTAAAGACAAAAAACCATACCGCAACCAATAAATTAGTTGCTCTTATATGTTCACCACTATCAATATCAAAACCAAATATTGGGGTTTCAGTCTGTACCAAAAACACTAGAGATAATACTAAGGCTACAAGCCCACCCAAATAGCCTAATCCCCAAGCCAGACCAGATGTTTTGCCCATTCTTTTTTCTGAAGATATATCGGGTAAATATGCATTACAAAAAACTGTTCCGATCTCGAAACTGATGTTAGCAATTACAAATAACAGCAAGGCGTATATCACTTGCCCTTCAACAGGAAAAAAGAGTGTGGCTGTAGCACAAACACAAATGAAAGTAGAAATGGTCATTATCTTTTTTCTAGCACCTGCCCCATCTGCAATAGCTCCCAAAAAAGGCGAAATACACGCCACGACAATAGCTGTTAGTGATACTGCCCAAGACCACCATTTCGTCCCTTCAATTTCTGTAGGTGCTATTGATGTTGTAAAATAAGTACCATAAATAAAAGTGACTACAAGAGTAGTAAAGGCTGAATTGGCAAAATCATACAATGCCCAAGACCAAATAGTTGCTTTATTATCTTTTTTGAACATAAAATCGAATGTACAATTAAAAATGAAATATTTATTAAATAGTTATTAGGTTCAATCCAATAAAAAGTATTTGAAAACGGTAAAAGTATTCATATTAGACATTTAGTTCTATGATTGCAAAAAGCACATTAAAAAGACCAAAAAAAAATAAGGAGACTTAGAATAGACCACTTGAAATTTAGAACTATTTATAAATAACTCAAGCGTTTTGCTGTCTAATTAAATTTAGTGCTGAACCTGCCTTAAACCAATCGATTTGCTGTACATTATAAGTATGGTTTAACTTAAGCTCGTCCCTTGACCCATCAGCATGAACGACTTCTAAAGTCAATTGCTTCTGAGGGGTAAAATCTGCTAAGTCTACAAAGTTAAAGGTATCGTCCTCAAGGATTAAATCGTAGTCGCTTTCGTTTGCGAAGGTCAAGCCAAGCATCCCTTGTTTCTTCAAGTTAGTTTCATGAATCCTTGCAAAGGATTTTACTATGACAGCTCTTACCCCCAAATGACGAGGCTCCATAGCAGCATGCTCTCTTGAGGAACCTTCGCCATAATTATGGTCACCCACAACAATAGTGTCAATGCCAGCCGCTTTGTATACTCTAGCTACATTAGGTACTTCGTCTTTACTGCCATCTAATTGATTAACTACTCTGTTGACAGCGCCACCAAAGGCATTAACTGCACCTATAAGGCAGTTGTTGGAGATATTATCTAAATGACCTCTGAACCTCAACCATGGACCTGCCATTGATATGTGGTCAGTAGTACATTTGCCTTGTGCTTTAATAAGTAATTTAGCTCCTATAATATTATCGCCGTTCCAAGTTGGGAAAGGCGTTAGCAATTGCAGTCTGTTGGAATCTGGATTAACTACCACTTCTACGTCACTACCGTCAGCAGCCGGAGCTTGGTATCCATTATCTTCAACATCAAATCCTTTTTCTGGCAATTCTAAACCTGTAGGTTCAGATAATCGTACTTCTTCACCATTTTTGTTAATTAAAGTGTCTAAAATAGGGTTAAAATCTAATCGCCCTGAAATAGCCACAGCCGCTACCATTTCAGGAGATGCTACAAAGGCATGTGTATTAGGATTACCATCTGCTCGTTTTGCAAAGTTTCTATTAAATGAGTGAACGATGGAGTTTTTTTCTTGTTTATCAGCACCTTCTCTATCCCACTGACCTATACATGGTCCGCAAGCATTAGTAAATATTCGAGTCGACTCAAACTTATTAAAGCAATCGATGAGTCCATCTCTTTCAGCAGTGTAACGCACTTGCTCTGAGCCGGGGTTTATTCCTAAATTTGCTTTTGGCTCTAGTCCTTTAGCAACAGCATCTTCAACAATAGAGGCCGCACGTGTTAAATCTTCATAAGAGGAGTTAGTACAAGAGCCAATTAATGCCCATTCAATATCCAAAGGCCAATCGTTAGCTCTGGCTTTTTCTTTCATTTCAGAAATTGGAGTCGCTAAGTCAGGCGTAAATGGCCCGTTCAAATGCGGTGTTAATTCTGAAAGATTTATTTCAATGACCTCATCAAAATACTGCTCAGGAATTGCATAAACTTCTGCATCTCCTGTCAAATGTTCTCTAACTTGATTAGCTGCATCGGCAACATCGTTTCTTCCTGTTGCTCTGAGATACCTTTCCATACTTTCATCATAGCCAAAAGTGGAAGTGGTAGCCCCTATTTCAGCCCCCATATTGCAAATTGTTCCTTTTCCTGTACAAGAAAGTGACTCAGCACCTTCGCCAAAGTATTCTACTATGCATCCTGTTCCACCTTTTACGGTAAGGATACCAGCCACTTTTAGGATAACATCTTTTGGAGCCGTCCAGCCATTTAATTTTCCTGTGAGCTTAACACCTATTAATTTTGGGAATTTCAATTCCCAAGGCATACCTGCCATTACATCCACAGCATCAGCACCACCTACTCCAATAGCAACCATCCCAAGTCCGCCTGCATTAACGGTGTGAGAATCCGTTCCTATCATCAGACCTCCAGGGAAGGCATAGTTTTCTAATACTACTTGGTGAATAATACCAGCACCTGGTTTCCAAAAACCAATACCGTATTTGTTACATACTGAGCTTAAAAAATTAAACACTTCGTTGTTGGAATTTAAACTTTCTTGTAAATCTTTATCCGCACCGATTTTTGCCTGTATGAGGTGGTCAGCGTGAGCAGTTGAAGGCACTGCTACTTTATCTTTTCCTGCTTGCATAAACTGAAGTAGTGCCATTTGAGCTGTTGCATCTTGCATGGCTACTCTGTCAGGACCAAAGTCAACGTAATCTATACCTCTTGAGAATGCTTTGTCATTATTTTCGTTCCACAAATGAGTGTATAAAATCTTTTCCGCTAAAGTTAAAGGTTTACCGACAACCGTTCTTGCACGTTCTACGCCTTGTGGGAATTTAGCATAAACTGATTTAATCATTTCAATGTCAAATGCCATAGTCTGTATAAATTTTGATATCGTTAAATCTTTTTTCAGCTTTGCAAAAGTAATTTTTTAAATCCACTATTACAAGAGAAAATCGTACATTAGCACTAATGAAATTAGTGATTGAAAATATAAAGATTGCTCTTCAGTCTATTCGAACTAATCTTCTAAGAACAGTGCTTACTATATTCATTATTGCCATCGGAATTTCTGCTTTAGTAGGTATTCAAACGGCCATTGAATCTATCAAATCAAGCATAAGTGAAAATTTTACACGTATAGGCTCAAATACTTTCAATATTAGAAATAAAAGCTCAAATATAAGGGTCGGTAATAAAGGTATAAAAGCTAAACGATACGCTTCCATCACTTATGCTGAAGCTAAAAAATTTAAAGATCGTTTTGCTTCCGTTTCATCAATCTCAACATGGGCAAGTAGTACTGCAATAGTAAAATATAAATCTACCAAATCTGACCCCAATATTAGAGTTACTGGAACGGATGAAAATTACCTTCAAACGGCAGGTTACGACTTATTAGAGGGAAGAAACTTCACCAAAGACGAAACGGAAATTAGTAAACATGTGGTGATTATTGGAAAAGAAATAGTAGACAAACTATTTCAGAGTATGGACCCAATTGGTGAACTCATTTCCATTGGAAATAGTAAATATAGAGTCATAGGTGTATTGAAAGAAAAAGGCTCTAGTGCTAGTTTCGGTGGGGATAACACATGCTTAATCCCTATTACTAATGCTAGGCAATATTTTGGCTATGCCAATCAATCGTTCACCATTAGCGTCTTTTCACAAAAGACCTCCTCACTAACGGCTACTATTGGCAATGCTATTTCCGAAATGCGTATTGTAAGAGGACTAAAACCTATTGAAGAGGATGACTTCGAAATCGTAAGGAGCGATAATATTACCCAAATATTACTTGAAAATATAAATTACGTCACCTTAGCGGCACTTATTATCGGATTCATTACCCTGTTCGGCTCCGCCATTGGACTTATGAATATTATGCTCGTTTCTGTTACGGAACGCACCAAAGAAATAGGTACGCGTAAAGCAATTGGAGCTACTTCCTCTATTATTCGTTGGCAATTTTTAATTGAAGCGGTTGTAATATGCCAAGTGGGTGGCATCATGGGAATAGTGTTTGGTATACTTATTGGCAATATTACCTCAATATATATTGGCACTAGTTTTATTATTCCTTGGATTTGGATACTTTCTGGTGTAGTCCTCTGTATTTTTGTTGGTCTGGTTTCGGGTTATTTACCGGCTGCCAAAGCGGCAAAGCTAGACCCCATTGAAGCTTTGAGACATGAATAAAAAAATACCCTCGACTAATGAGGGCATTTTCTAAATTATAGTTAGTCAAATATTACTTTGCAGCAACTACCTCAACTGATAGTGAAGCTTTAACCTCTCTGTGTAAACGCACCTCAGCATCGTATACTCCAACTGTTTTTACGTTGTTTAATTTAACAAACTTCTTGTCTACTGTAAAACCTAATTTTTCTAGCTCTTCTGCTAAGTGATTAGAGGTAATAGAACCAAATAATTGCTTTCCACCTTCTACAGTCTTAGCTGTAATTGTTACAGTTAGTCCATTAATTTTTTCAGCAAGCTTATTAGAGTCATCAATAAGTTTGTTTTCCTTTTTTGCTCTCTGACGTAAGTTTTCTTCTAAAACTTTACGAGCTGCTTCAGTAGCTAAAACAGCTTTTCCGCTAGGAATTAAGAAGTTACGACCGTAACCATTTTTAACGTTTACAATCTCATCTTTAAATCCTAATTTCTCTACGTCTTTTAATAATATCAATTCCATAGTTATAAATTATTTTAGCATATCCCCAACATAAGGCATCAAAGCCAAATGACGACATCTTTTGATAGCTTGTGAGACTTTTCTTTGAAATTTCAAAGACGTTCCAGTTATTCTTCTTGGAAGAATTTTTCCTTGTTGGTTTACAAAACGCATTAGGAAATCAGGGTCTTTATAATCTATATATTTAATACCAGCTTTTTTGAAACGACAATACTTCTTTGTATTTCTGTTATTTACATCTACTGGAGATAGATATCTAATGTTATCTGCCATAATTATGCCTCCTGTTTTTCGTTAGTATTTAGTCTCTTTCTTCTTCTTTCAGCATATGCTAATGCATGCTTGTCTAACTTAACAGTTATCCAACGCATTAGGCGTTCATCACGCTTGTATGCTAATTCAAGCTTGTTAATTATTTCGCGGTCTTCAGAAGTGAATTCCATCAAATAATAGAAGCCTGTTCTTTTCTTCTGAATACTATATGCCATCTTTTTGAGGCCCCAGTTTTCTTCAACAACAACTTTTGACTTACTATCTTTGAGAAGCTTTTTGAACTTCTGAACCGTCTCCTTTATCTGCTCTTCAGATAAAACGGGATTCAAAATGAAAACGGTTTCGTAATGATTCATAGTTAATTATTTTGTTTTTTAAAATTCGTTTACCCACTCATAAAAAAGGGACGCAAATCTAAGCCAAACTTTTCATAAAAACAAACGCTTTTCTAAACAGCCTTTCTACAAGATAATATTATTGAAATTCCAATCATTATATTATATTTGTTTTCGCAAAAATTATTGATGGAAAATTTCGTAGTATCAGCCCGTAAATACCGTCCCTCTACTTTCGACACAGTAGTAGGACAGCAGTCCATTACAAACACCCTCAAGAATGCTATTAAGAACAATCATTTAGCACAAGCTTTCTTGTTCTGCGGACCAAGAGGTGTTGGTAAAACCTCTTGTGCCAGAATACTAGCCAAGGCCATCAACTGCATGAACCTAACCGACAATATTGAGGCATGTGATACTTGCGAGTCCTGTAAAGGCTTTAACGATAGTTATTCGTTTAACATTCACGAATTAGATGCTGCCTCTAACAATGGAGTAGATAAAATAAGAGAACTTGTTGATCAAGTTCGCTTTGCTCCTCAAGTTGGGAAATACAATATTTACATTATTGATGAAGTACATATGCTTTCACAAGCTGCCTTTAACGCCTTCCTAAAAACATTGGAAGAGCCACCAGCCCATGCATTATTCATATTAGCAACAACGGAAAAGTATAAGATTATCCCAACAATATTATCCCGTTGTCAGATATTTGATTTCAAGAGAATTCAAAATCAAGATATTTCCAATCACTTAGCTTATGTGGCTAAAAACGAAGGAATAACTACTGAAAAGGAAGCCCTGCACATCATCGCCCAAAAGGCTGACGGTGCTTTAAGGGATGCCCTTTCTATCTTCGACCAAATCATAAGCTTCTGTGGTAATAATTTGACCTATAAGGATGTTATAGCCAACCTCAATATACTAGATTATGATTACTATTTCAAAGTTACTGACGCTCTTGCTAACAAAGATATTCCTATATCACTGAATTTGTTTAACGATATTCTTAATAATGGTTTTGACGGACATCATTTTATTATTGGGTTGGGTATGCACTTCAGAAATCTATTAGTTGCAAAAGATCCTTCAACCCTAAGTCTTTTGGAAGAAGGCGAAAAAGTTAAAAAACAATACCTCGAGCAAAGTAAGAACTGGAAGCAAAAGCACCTATTAAAAGGATTAGAGCTTTGCAATAAGGTTGACTTGAGCTACAAACTCAGCAAAAACCAACGCTTACTTATTGAAATAACCTTAATGAAATTATGTAGCATTGACTTTATTTCAAACTCTGCTGAAAAAAAAACTTTCATAGTTAAAAAACAAGCGGAAAAACAGCCCAAAACGAAAGAAAAATTTGTTGAAGAGACTGAAGAGATAGCCACCGAGCCTGTTTCTGAAGAAAAGATAGTCATTGAAAAAGACGATAAAAAATCTATTAAAATTATCAACTTCAAAGACACCATTGAAAAAAAGACCATTTCAATAAAAATCAACAAAAAAGAGAGTAAAGAAAAAGAAGTTGCAGAGGAAAAGAAGGTTTTAAACCAAAAAGAATCGCCTTTTACTTTCGCTGAATTACAGAACATCTGGACAGAATATAGCACTCTAAAACAAAACGAAGGCAAGCATAATTTATACTCCATTTTAAACGAGAAAAAGTTTAAGCTTGAAGAGAATTATAACATTATATTAACACTAGACAATAAAGTACAAGAAGAAGTGCTAATCGCAGAGAAAACAAACTTAGTTTACTTCCTAAAAGACAAACTAAAGAACGACATATTATCACTAAAAATTGAAGTCAAACAATTAGAACAAAAAGAACTTACGGCTTATACCGATGAAGAAAAGTTCAAAAAAATGGCAGAAAAAAAACCAATACTAATAGAATTTAAAAACCAATTTAATCTTGAACTAGATTATTAATTAATTGACAACTATGAAAACTAAACTAACATTTATCCTAATTCTACTTGCACTGGGGTGGATAGTATTTAATGTAACACATGACATGAGTAAAATTGAAAATAAATACGAAACAGTTAAGAATGACCCAATGAAGTCTAGACTCTACACTTTAGATAATGGACTTAAAGTTTACTTGAGCGTTTACAAAGATGCCCCAAGAGTACAAACATACATTGCCGTAAGAGCGGGAAGTAAAAATGACCCTGCTGACGCTACAGGTCTTGCTCATTACCTAGAGCATATGCTATTTAAAGGCACTGACAAATACGGTTCATTAGATTATTCTAAAGAAGCTCCAATGCTTGAAAAAATAGAAAATCTATACGAGGTATACCGACAAATTGATATGTCAGATACTGTCAATAGAGAAAGGGTTTGGGGGCAAATAGATTCTATTTCTGGAGAAGCTGCTAAATTTGCCATCGCCAACGAATACGATAAAATGATTTCTAGTGTTGGAGCAAAAGGAACAAATGCCTACACCTCTGCTGAAGCGACAGTTTACCTAAATGATATTCCTTCAAATCAACTTGAAAAATGGTTGGACATAGAAGCTGAGCGTTTCCGTATGCCTATTTTCCGTCTATTTCATACCGAATTAGAGGCGGTATACGAAGAAAAAAACATAGGTATGGATACTGACGGGCGTAAAATGTTCGAAGCACTTCTTTCTGGACTATTCAAAAACCACACTTACGGTACACAGACAACCATCGGAACAGTTGAACACTTGAAAAATCCTTCAATCAAAGAAATTAGAAAGTACTTCAACAAAAATTATGTTCCGAACAATATGGCAATATGTATGTCAGGAGATTTTGATCCAGATTCAGTTATCACATGGATAAATGAAAAATTTGGTTCATTCGAGAGAAAAGAAGACCCTGAATTTATTCCTGGTATAGAAGAGCCTATAACTGAACCAATAGTTAAAGACGTTTATGGCCCTGATGCCGAACGTTTATACTTAGGCTTTCGTTTCCCAGGGTCTAAAGAAAGAGACACTAAAGTCATGAAAATTATAGACATGATTTTGAGTAACAGTCAAGCGGGACTTATTGATCTAAATCTAAATCAAGAACAAAAAGTATTACAAGCAAGCTGCTTCCCATACATACTAACTGATTACAGTACACACATTGTTTACGGCTCACCTAAACAAGGGCAATCGCTTGATGAATTAAAAGACTTATTACTAGCAGAGGTTGAAAAGGTAAAGAGTGGAGATTTTCCAGATTGGTTAATCCCTGCCATAATTAGTGACATGAAACTCTCAAAAATAAAAACCTATGAAAGTAACTCATCAAGAGCAGACGAATTTGTAAAAGCCTTTATTCAAAATATTGAATGGGAAGACTACATTAATGAAATGGACGTTCTCGAAAGCATTACTAAAGAAGAGGTAGTTGAAGTGGCCAACAAATACTACAACTACAATTATGTGTTGGTAAGAAAAAACCTTGGTGAAGATAAGAGTGTTATTAAAGTTACTAAACCAGCCATTACACCTGTTGAAGTAAATAGAGATGCTCAATCAGACTTCTTAAAAGCCATCACTGAGACTGAAGTAAATGAAATTGAGCCTGACTTCTTAAATTACGAAGACGACATTCAGCAAACAGATATCGGCGTTCCATTTATACACAAACAAAACACAGAAAATAGCCGTTTTAAACTGTATTACATCAGCGACAGAGGAAATAACCATGATAAAAAGCTAAGCATGTCTATTGAGTACTTCAATTATTTAGGAACGGAAGACATTTCTCCCGCTCAGAAAAAAGAAGAGTTCTACAAGTTAGGTTGTGAAGTTTCAGTAAGTAGTCAAAACGAACAAAGCTATATTTCACTTTCCGGACTAGACGATAATTTCGAGGCCTCAGTAGGACTATTTGAAAAACTATTATCTGATGTTGTTGCCGACGAAGAAGCTCTTGAAAATCTTAAAATGGATATACTCAAGAAAAGAGCCGACGCAAAATTAAATAAGCGTACAATACTATATAGTGGAATGAATAATTACGCCAAATATGGACCGAACAACCCATTTACTAATAAGCTGTCTGATGCTGAAATTATGGCAACAACGTCTGATGAATTGATTGATATCATTCGAAATATGACATCGTATGAGCATAGAGTATTGTATTATGGCCCAAAACCTTTTGAAGAAGCTTCTGCATCTGTTCAGAATTTACACCCTTTAAAAGATAAGCTAAATCCTATAACAGAAATCAATGATTTTGCTGAACTAGACATCAATAAAACATCGGTTTATGTTGTTGATTACGACATGAAACAAGCCGAAATACTAATGGTTTCAAAAGGTGAAACTTTCGACGCAGAGAATATGCCTTTAGTAAAATTACACAATGAATATTTCGGAGGGAGTATGGGTAGTATTGTATTCCAAACCTTGAGAGAATCAAAAGCCTTAGCCTATTCGGTTTACAGCACATATAGCTCGCCAAGAGAAATGGACAAATCGCATTATGTAATGGCGTATATTGGCACTCAAGCCGATAAGCTTAAAGAAGCGATGATTGGTATGAATGAATTACTAAATGAACTTCCTGAAGTTGATGCAAATCTAGAAAATGCTAAAGAAGCAGTCATTCAGAAAATACGTACCGAAAGAATTACTAAAGACAGAGTCCTATTCAATTATGAAGCAGCTAAGCGTTTAGGCTACGACTATGATTCAAGAAAAGATATCTACAGTTCGATAGAACAATTTGATATGGCGGCACTCACAGAATTTCACAATAGCTATATGAGTGGTAAAGATTACACCATATTAGTACTTGGAAATAAAGAGGACTTAGACCTAAAAGCTCTTAGAGAATATGGAAAAGTAAAATTTCTGACTTTAGAAGATGTTTTCGGATACTAAATAGTACATTAGCAAGCTTAAAATTTGAATAAAAATAATCATGAGCAAAATTAAAGTAGATAATCCAGTAGTTGAATTGGATGGAGATGAAATGACAAGAATCATTTGGAAGTTTATTAAAGACAAATTAATACTTCCTTACCTCGATTTAGATATTAAATACTACGACTTAGGAATGGAAAGTCGTGATAATACTGACGATCAAATCACTATTGATGCTGCTAATGCTATCAAAAAATATAAAGTAGGTATTAAATGTGCTACCATCACTCCAGATGAGCAGCGCGTGGAGGAATTCGGCTTGAAAAAAATGTGGCGTTCACCAAACGGAACTATCAGAAATATCGTTGGTGGCACTGTTTTTAGAGAACCTATTATCTGTAAGAATGTTCCAAGACTGGTTCCAAACTGGACACAGCCTATCTGTATTGGGCGTCATGCATTTGGAGACCAATACAAAGCTACAGATACAGTTATCAAAGGAAAAGGTAAGTTAAACATGACCTTCACCCCTGAAAATGGCGAAGAAGTATCTTGGGAAGTTTACCAATACGAAGGACAAGGCGGTGTAGCAATGAGTATGTACAATACTGATGAATCTATTTATGGCTTTGCACGTTCATGTTTCAACCAAGCACTTTCGAAAGGATGGCCATTGTACTTGTCTACAAAAAACACCATCCTAAAAGCTTACGATGGTCGTTTCAAAGATATTTTTGAAGAAGTATATCAAAACGAATTCAAGGCTGATTTTGATAAGGCTGGAATTATATATGAACACCGTTTGATTGACGATATGGTTGCCTCTGCACTAAAATGGAATGGTGCTTTTGTATGGGCATGTAAAAACTACGATGGCGATGTACAATCGGATACAGTAGCACAAGGCTTTGGATCATTAGGTTTAATGACTTCTACACTTGTAACTCCTGAAGGCGATGTTATGGAAGCTGAAGCTGCTCACGGAACTGTAACACGTCATTACAGACAACACCAACAAGGTAAGAAGACCTCTACAAATCCAATTGCTTCCATCTTTGCATGGACAAGAGGCTTAGCTTTCAGAGGAAAACTGGATAACAATCAAGCATTAATTGACTTCTGCCAAACTTTAGAAGACGTTTGTGTGGAAACCGTTGAAAGTGGTACAATGACTAAAGATTTAGCACTTTGTATTCACGGTAAAGATCTCAATGAAAGTCATTACGTTATTACCGAAGATTTCTTAGAAGCTTTAGATAAAGGATTGAAAATAAAAATGGCTTAAAAGCCATTTTTACTAATCGCTTTAAAGGCTTACTCAACTTCACAAGGTAAGTCATGGATTCTAGAGTATTATCAAGTGGGATAATCTTATTCAAAATAATTAGTGAAAAAATCAAACTGAACGATTAATTATTGATTAATTTTTATTTTGCTAAATTTGAAAAAAACAACATAATCCAAAATAATTCATCATGAAGAAGTCATTATCAATTTTCGCACTAGTATCTATCGCTTTATTTACATTTTATTCATGTGAAAAAGAAACGGATGTAATTGTTATTCCTTCAACAATTAACCCTACTCCAACAAATGAGATTAATAAGTTTTTTGAAGATAATATTGAAGATGCTACTCAAACTATTAACATAAACCCATCCTCTAGTCAAACGTTTACAAGTAATAAAGGCATTACATATTCATTTAACGCTAATACTTTTGTAAATTCATCTGGAGCGACAGTCAGCGGTTACATTACCATTGAGCTAATAGAAGCTTTGACTAAAAAAGAAATGATGATGATGAATAAACCAACATTTACACACAGTGGTGATCTCTTGGTTTCTGGTGGTATTGTATACTTAAACGCTACTCAAAATGGACAGCAATTAAGTATTAATGATAACAACCCCATATCAGTTAGCATCCCTACAAATTCGTATATTCCAATGGACTTCTTCGATGGTAGTTTTGATAACCAAGGCGGATTTGGTTGGGACGAAAGTGAAGATGACACTGTTATAACAAATACTAATGTCAACGATACTACAGAACAAGATTTTTGGTTTAGTTTTGATTTTGAAATTGATTCTATTGGTTGGATAAATTGCGACTATTTTTACAATTCTGGCGACCCTCTAACACAGGTTGAAGTAGTCTTACCTGATACATTTAACGGAGATAATTCTGCAGTTTTTATTTACTATGATGACATTAACTCTGTAGCTAGCCTCACTGATTACGATTCTGATGGAACCTTTGATTTAGGGGCTAATTATTCTACTCCTGTCGGAATGGATATCAGTTTTGTAGTAATTTCAGAATCAAATGGCAGTTATTTTTATGCTCTTGTAAACGCAACTATTACTCAAAACCACATTGAAATTATTGGATCTCTAACAGAAGTGACTGAAGCTGAACTGGAAATTATTCTCAATGCTCTTTAGAAAATTTTAGAGTTATATTTTTCAGGATATTTGGGATGCACATTTTTATAAATGTCTTCAATATTTTTTAAATCTTTTTCTATTTCACCCTCTGGCATAAACATTGTTTTTACACCAGCTTCTTTTTTATTGTAATCTAAAAAAGAAATAGCTATTGGTATATTTGCTCCAACAGCGATATGATAGAAACCTAACTTCCAAGTATCTACTTTTGAACGACTTCCCTCAGGCGCTAATCCTAAAACAAGTTCCTTTCTATTATTGAATAAATCAATAGCGAAAGACACTAAATTGTTGTGCTTAGTTCTATCTACAGGAATGCCACCCATTAAAGTGAAAATCCAGCCGTAAGGAAATTTGAACATCTGACTTTTACCCAAAAACTTTGCTTCTATACCCAATATATACCCAAAGCATCTGCCAATAATAAAATCCCAATTACTAGTGTGTGGAGCCAGTATAATCACATACTTTTTTACGGACGGAATATCTCCTACGATTTTCCATCCCATAATTTTTAAAATAGCATATGATATTGCTTTCCTCATAAATGCTGTCTAATTGAAAAATTCTTTCTTAAAGTTTATCAAAAATAATCTTTTTGTTGTTCTTGTCATGGCAGTATACAACCATCTAAAATATTCTTTATTTAGCATTTCGGCTATAAAATAGCCTTGTTCAACAAAAACATTCTCCCATTGGCCTCCTTGAGATTTATGACAGGTAATTGCATATGCGAATTTCACCTGAAGTGCATTAAAAAAAGAATTCAATTTAATTTCTTTGTTACGTTTTGCTTTTTGAGGGATATCGCTATAATCTTTCGCTACCTCATCGTAAAATGCTTTGTACTCATCATAAGTCATCGCAGGACTTTCGGACGTAAGTGTATCTAACATTACCACACACTCTAAATAATCTTCGTCAGGATAGTCAACAAGTCTTGCTGAAATACGAGCAAAACGTCGATTGTAAAGCTCATTGACTTCATAAATCCGCATTACTTCAATAGTATCGCCATTTGCGATAAAACTGGCTTTACTAATTTCAGGTAGCCAGAAATAATTATTTCTAACAACCATTAGGAAATCACCAGAGGATATTTCCTCTTCATGCCCTCTAAGACGCAAACGTATTTGCTGATTGTAAAGGTTAGCACGCTTATTCGAACGACATATTACCACGGTCCCCTCAACACCAGAATTTGAATACGCATCTTCTAGGGCATCTTGAATATCCATTCCATCATCTAGTCTCCGCACATCATTATCACAACTAATATTTGGATAGGACGTATCATCCTTACTAATTATATATCTTAAATCAGTAGCATTTTTCAATACTAATGAAGAGGACTCTTGTCGGACAACCTGAGTAAGCTCTGCACTATAGACATCCTTTCTATATTTCACTCC
>MDTG01231949.1_pt1 | contig 23004 bp, 32 predicted proteins | sample 811421 | NCBI WGS metagenome assembly MDTG01 (sample SAMN05326645, study PRJNA326480) | marine metagenome | isolation source: seawater | place: Pacific Ocean: South East | collected 2011
AGCTATAAATCAAGAACTTGTCGGTATGGATGTTGGCGAGGCTGCTAGTCAAAACTTAATGGCTAGAGACGCATCTTATGGGGTTACTCAAGGAATACAAGGTGGAATAGCCGGTATAGGTGGAGCTGTTCAAGCCGCAGATAGTTTAGTGCCTTTATTTAGCATGAGCGGTGATGACAGAAGGGCTACAAGAATATTTAATAATTTAACAGATGCACAAAAAAATAACTTCCAACTTGCTGATGGTACGAGAATGAGTGATACTAGAATCATAGAAGAATTAAAAAGGCTAACGCCAGATCAACAAAAAGCTTTAAGAAAGAATCCAGGTAGCTTTGACTTTAATGTATTCAAGGTGACTGGAGACGGAACATTAGGTAATGCGGCATCGAAAATATTTCAAACAGCTAACACTTTAGATTTAGCTGAAGGTATTGGTAAAACCATTCCTATAGATCCACAGTTTTTAAGTTTGTCACCTAATGTTCAGCCTAGTTTTAATTTTCAATTTAAATAATATATGGCAGTTGATCCAAGTAAATATCAAATATATGCCGAGAAAGATTTAAACAGAGCTCAAATAGATTGGGGCACAGTAGGTAAAACGTTATCTGATGGTTTAATAAGTATAGCAAAAGACAGAGAGGCAAGAAAACAACAGATTGCGGATGACACTGTTGATGCTATGAATAAATTAAGTGAAGTTCCTGATGTTAATAATCAGACTTTATCTAAAATGATTATTGATGGTAGCGACCAATCTAAACAAGAGCTTCAAGCAAGAATGGATTTAGTTAGGCGTGGTATTATAAAGCCAAAAGATTACAAGCTTTTTATGAACGCTCAACAAAATGGATACAAAAGCCTTAGCACTGTAGTTCAAAATTACGATAAGTATTACACTGCAAAAATGGAGGCTATTGAAGCAGATACACAATCTAAACTAGATGCAGCCGTAGCAAAAAGTGTTGAACAGTTTGGTAATATAAATAACAAAGTATTATGGACAAATCCTGTAAATGGTCAATTACAACTTGTCACAATGGAACAAGACGAAGATGGTAATTACACCAAAATGCCAGATCCAAACAAGAATCCCGAAAAGTTTCAAAATCCAAACACCATAAACACAATAATGCGTTTCAATGAAAAAAAGAAAGTATTACAGGATGAAGCAAAAAAGGTAACAGATACTATTGCATCATATATAAGATCATCTGTTAATAACGGTGTTGTGAAAAAGACAAAAGATTTTAGGGATCAATTAATTGGAGGTAAGACGTATGATGAATGGATGAAAAGCCAAATAGGTTTTTTGACCGCAACAGATAATGATGTAGCTCAGATATTGTCTAATTCAGGCGAGTATACATTTACATTTTCTAAAGAAGAGGCAGATAAAGACCCTAGTAAAATATTTGTTGACAATTCTTCTGGTAAACCTGTTTTAAGTATTTCTGACAAAGCAAAAGAAAGAGCTGAACAGTTAGCTAGAGAAGCTATTGACTCTCAAATAGACAGCGAGATAACTAAAACTCCTGGATTTGACCCGCAAAGAAGTTCAGCCGCAGATGATAGGGATAAGAAAGATAGAGGAAAAAGAATCATGGCCACCCTTAATAATTTAAGAGGTGCACAAACACCTGAACAAATGAGGCTTGCTGTTCAAGAGCTACAAGGTATTACAGGTTTAAGATTTAAAGATATAGAAGAGATAAGAGAAGAGGTAACAATAAATGGTCAAAACAAAACAATAACTACTGGTGTAAACTTAAATCTTGACGGAACAGTTATACCTATGAGGTTTGGAGAAATTGATCCAGACACAGGAGAGTTTAAACCGACCACCGGAGCGGAATTTGCACAAGCTAATTATGAATATTTAGCTGACGATAAAGCTAGCACAGCTGATATTGCTTTAAAAGAATTTGGTGGCTCAGATAAATTCTTTAAAGATGTATCATTCGATCTTGAAAAAGGAACTAGAAATTTGAGTTATGGAACTAAAGGTAGTGTAGAATTTAATAAACCCTATAACTCAGGAGGTAAATCAACTAGTTTAAAAGATCAAATAATTAAAGCTTATACGGATGCAGACGATGCTTCTTTTGATATCAACCCTCTTGCGCCAGGAGTTGACATGACTGTATTAAAAAATAGTACCGAATCGGCGATTAGATCGGCATTTGAAGGACAAGGATTTAGTGTACCTAAAGGCTTTAAAGTTACTGATGATGGTAGAGATTTAGTAATTGAGGGTGTAGATAAATTAGGTGTTCCAGTAAAAATAAAAGCAAAAGATATAGGAAGCGTATCTACCGGCGTATCAGCACTAGAAGCTGCTGTTCAACAATTTATATCTAAATTTAATTAATGAATAAATATAAAACACCATCAGGAGATGTTCTTACAGAAGAAGAATTAAGGTCAAGATACGGCGACCAATTTGATTCTTTGGTCGCAGACGGTGTATTGACTTTGGTAGAAGGAGAAGAGGCTGAAAAAAAAAATCCAGTCGTTACCTCAGGTTCAGATTCGGAGCAGGAAAATACGGTTTCCACTACAAATCTAAACAATACTCCTGGGTTTTCGGATTCTTCCGATCCCATAGAAATAAATGAAGATGTAAACTTTGATATAAGTCTTCCAAAAAATCAACAAACTCTAGTTGAAAATAAAAGTAATTTAGATATATTAAACTCCATTGGATTTTTTGACGATAACAAACCTGAGATGGTTGTTTTGGATGAAAAAAATCAAACCAAAGAAAAATCATATCAAATTAAAGACCCAATTACAGGAGAATTTAATTTAAAAAAAGAGTCGGAAATACCTGAGCCTGTATTGAAAGCTATAAAACTGCATGAAAAAGCTAATCCAAAAGTTGTAGATACTGAAGAGGTTATAATTACCGAAGAAGATTACACTAATCCTGATAAAGTTGACTCAAAAATTTTATCTCAAAATAATATAGATGAAGAAGATTATTTAAAGTGGGAGAAAAAAAATATTAGACCTGAAGGTTCTGTTTATAAATTTTTAAAAACTCTTTTACCTAGTGATGAAGGTAATCAATATGAAATGGAAAAAAGGCAGTATGAAAAATTACAGTCTTATAATGCTTCAAAACTAAATAATATTACTAGTGCACTTTCCGCAAATGAAGCAGCACAAAAATTAACAACTAATCCAAATGATATTAGAAGATTAAGATTAGAGGCGGTAAATTTAAAAAAAGAATTTATGGAAACTTACTCCACAATGGAGTCAGCGATAAATTTATTTCCGGTTTATAAAGAAGAAGAAATAGATTCTGATTTGAGAAAAAGAAAAGAACTTTATCAAGCAGTTAAATCAGGAGGATTAAGGGAGTTTACGGGGGGAGGTTTAGAATTATTGAAAACAGGAGCTACAGCTTTGACTTCTTTTGCTGGTAATTTTATAGGCGGGATACCTGGAGCTGTCGATCAAAGACTAACAAAATTTGGATACAATAAAAAAGGTCTACTTGCCGGTTTAAGTGATATGTTTGTAGACTCTAGTGAAGCTATTGAAACAGAAATAGGTGAAACACAAAGACCAGCTTTTTTAGAAGGCAAACCTGTAACTTATAATTCACAAGAATTTATAGTTGATGCAAACGGGACAGTGTACGATGCAAAATCCAATATTCGAATGGATGGAATATTACCTGACAGTGAGATAAAAACAATAATAAACAGATCAAAAGATGTCCCCAATAGCACTATTAATTGGACAGGAGGTTCAGTATTGACAGGCGGTGTAAATACTTTGATGAATTTATTTGCTCTTATACGAACTGGAGGTAAGGTTAATAAATCAACTGGCCTTGAAAAGATTTTTAAACCTGGTACTGCAGGAAAAGTTGGAATGGGAGTAGCATCTTTTACAAGCGGGGTAGTGAGTAATGTTGAAGACATACGAAGTCAGTTGGTAGCAACTGGTATGGGTGAGAATGAAGCAATGGAAATAGCTGTTGATGCTGGCCAAGCTATAGCAACTTTAGATGGTATATTTTCTGGTATAGCTGGTAGTAACGAACAGTTATTAATTGGTTTCCAAGGTATTAAAGATCAAGTAAAAAATTTAGCAATTAAAGAAGGAAAAAAGTTTACAAAAAAACAACTAGTGGACAAAGGAATTGCTTTAGGTAAAGAAAACTTTAAAGAATTATTTGTTGAAGAATTGCCTGTTTATTTTACAGAAAAAGCAATTAATAATTTAGTTAATCAAAAGGTTGGGAATACAGTATTAGACCAGAAAATTACAGCAGCTGGTGTTTTAGAAACTGCAGTAATGACTATAGGGGCTACATCTACACTAGGTTCTAAAAATTTATTAACAGGTAACAAAAGAAAAGACTTAGTAAGAACACTAGCTTCTGATGTTCAAGATTTGCAAAAAACATTAAATGTTTTAGTAACAGAAGGTTCTTTAAACAAAGAACAAGCTGCGAATGCTTATACAGAGATTTATAACATGAAAGCAGCTGAACTAAAAACTAAAGGGACTGTTAAAATGTCTAAAAATGTTGAAGAAGCCTCGGACTTGTTAACGCAAAGGCAAAATCTTATAGAACAAAGAGAAGGTTTAGAAGGGCCATTAAAAGAAGAGTTAGATAAAAGAATTGAGGATGTAGATGCTCAAATAAAAAAATTACAACAAAGAGATATTACAGAAGCACAGTCTATTATAGATAAACAAAAAGATAGTAAAGATAAAGTCGAAGTTACAAGAGAGGAAGCTGTTCAGGCTTTCAAGGCTGAAAATGAATTTAGGGTAAAAGCTGGATTACCTGTTCTTATAGAATCAGAACAAAATATTACAAAAAAACAAAATGAATTAATTAAAGATAAACAAGATGCCATTCAAAAGTCAAGCACAGAGAAAGTGGATGTACAAGAACAATCCACAGATGGCCAAACGGTGGGAGAAAGAGACACCGAAGGGGCCGTTACCCAACAGGGTAAAAAAGAAACCGAAGATGTCCTTGTTGAAAGCAAGGAGGCGGAAGTAACACCAGTTAGGGAAAAAATTGATCAACCTTTTCAGGTACCCAATTCAAGAATTGATGTAACATTAAATCAAGATGGTACGGCAAAAGTGTACAAAAGGGGTACAAATCAAACTGTTAAATATGTTCCACAAAAAGCTAGTAAATATATTTTAACAGATGTAATTGATGTAAACGAAGGTAATCTAGCTACTATACCTGAAGGCACACCGGAAGGAGATGTTTTTATAGAAATTGCTGACACATCAAATAATGTTTATGAAGTTGTGCAAGCTATAAAACAAGTAGAGGATAGTATGGTAGATGCGGAAATGGAAACTGCTGAAGGGGGTATATTTAATATATTACAATTAAAGTTCACTCCTGAAAGCTGGAAGCGTATAACTGGTGTATCGCCAAAAGAATCTGGCGTTTCTAATTTTTGGATAAGTAAAAAGGATGGAGTAAGTATAGAGGACGGATGGGTTGATGTGGCTCCTGAATTAAGTATAGATATGGTTATTGATTTTATCGAATCTAATCCTACTTTAGCGGATGTAAAAAATTTACAAAAAGGAGGCCTTAGTCAAGATTTAGTGGCTTTAAAACAAAGATTTAAGGAGTTAACAGGTTTAAGTGCAACAAAGTTTAATCTAAATACAGTTTTATCTATCGACCCAAATAGAGAGCCGTTGAGAGTAACAGAAACAAGAAATGTAGAGCAATTAACTAGAGAGTCTCTTGACCCTAATGTAGATGACTTTGGGAAAAAGAAAGGGCCATCAGCAGAAAAAATTACAGGTAAAAAAATAAAGAAAGTCAAAGTAGATGAACAGTCTGCATTGAAAGACCAGATAAGATTAGAAGCTAAAGCAGCAAGAGATGCAAAAAAAGATCAAACCAAAAGACGAAGAGGTTTAGTAAAATCTATAAAAGGTTTGTTGAAAGAAGGTAATATTACAAACAAAAAAGCTTTATCATTGATAAAAAAAGTTTCTAATGTAAACTTAAATAACGCAAAAAAAGTGCAAGACGTTATTGATTTTATAGAGAAATCTTTAAACGATTCTTCTTATTCTGCAAAACTTTCAAAAGCTAATGCTTTGATTAAGTCTATCAAAAAAAATTTAAAAGGTAAAGAAGCTGCAATGTCTGATTCAGCAAAACAGTTTGTGTTAATAGACCCTAATACAGTAGAGAATATAGACACATATCTAAATTTTGCAGAAAACATTAAAAATGGTTTAATGAAAACCAAAAGGACAGGTAAGGGGGTAAAAATATCAAAACCTTTTGATGTCAAAAAAGTTGACGCATATAGTAAAAAACAAATTGACTTACAAAACAAAAGAAATTATGAGTTGGCTAAAGAATCGTTTGAGTTACTTACGGGATTAGAAGCTGGAGAGTTAACGTTAGACGAAATGAAAGAAGCTTTGTATGATATAGAAGGTGAAGCTAATGATCCTGGCAAAAAATCAGAGCTGTTAGCAAAAAACAAAGAAGCGGTTATAGATAAGGCTATTAAAAATGCATTTCAAAATACTAAAATAAATATTAAGGGTAGTATAGAAGCTGGAGATGTAGAGTTAAATAAAGAAAAAAAAGAATTAATTCGTGATTTTTTAAACATGGACTTAAAATTACTCAGCACGGCTCAAAAGATGGCTGCCTTAGACTCCATAATTAATTTTGAAATAAATGAATCGACAGGCGGCATGGAGTCTATACTTAGGCAATATGTTGGGAATAAAAACATGATTAAGATGAATAATGAAAACATCAAATCATCTTTAAAAAGCACATGGCTAGGAAGGATGTGGAATAAACATTTATCGACATTGCCAAATGTTTTTGAATTAATGTTTGCTTCACAGGAAAAAGCAAGAAAGATAACTAAAGCACTTGGTCTTGATGGGGTAATAGATGGTTATGCTAAAGCAGAGAAAGAAGCAAATGATGTAGAGCAAGATTATGCTAATGTTTTTGCAAAAAAGAAAATGAAAAACGGTATTTACTTCGATGAGATGAATGACCTAGAAAGAGGGGTGTTGGCAGAGGTTAGAAGATTTACACCAGGTACGGAAGTAGAACAGCAAAACGAGTTTGATGTAAGTAAAAAATTAATAGATCAAACAATAAAAAGACTAGAAGCTTCTAAAGATTCTAACGATAAAGCAAAAGCTGAAAAGCTAAGGGCAGTATATGATAATATATTAAAAGATTCAAACAATATAAGTGAAGTAGAATCTAAAGTTGACCCTGTAAATTTAGAAGGAGTAGAATATGTTACTCAAATTTGGGCAAACAAATATCAAGATTTAGCTGACACTTCTTTAAATGTCTATAATAGAAATTTAGGAAAAGACATTAACTATACTCCTAGAAGCGTACAAACATTAACTCAAGAGGACAAAACACCTGACATCACTGAACCTGTATTTAATCCAGAAAATCTTTCTAAAAGCCCTTATGATAAGGAGACTGGAGTTTTGAAGGTAGCCACAAAGCCACCTACTTTACCAGAGGGCAAAGTTTTAAATTTAGGATTTGATAGACAAAATTTAAGCAATTATAAAGCAGCTTTAACAGATATATATACCGCTCCTTCTATACAGCAAATTAAAGGTGCGCAACAATCAGAATATTTTAAAGAAGTATTTCCTAATGAAAACGCAAGAGATATAGTAAATCTGAGAATAAAAAATTATGTAGACTCAAAAAGGGGAAAAAGGTTTTTTAACGCAAAAGATAAAATAGCTCTTGACGCTATGAACAAATTAGCCACTATGGGTGTAGTAAAAGCTTTAGGTGGTTTAACTCAACCGTTTAAACAAATTGTACCTATATTCAACACTAGTATTAACGCTGGCCCCATCAATACAATTAAAGGTGTGGAACTATATCTTTTTAATCCTGATGCTAGAAAAGCAATAGATAATTCTGGGTTAGCCATAGCTAATAGAGGTATAAAAGCTCAATCTGATTTGGAGTCTGTTGATAGCAGAATAGATAATACTACTCGAACTAAAGGTGGTAAATTATTAAAAGCGTATGATAACTTAAATAAAACAATTTTGCAAAAAACTTTAGTTGATCCTGATGTAGGCACTGCTAAAGCATCATTTTTAGCATACTATATTCAAGCGATGGACAAAAAGGGTGTGAGTTTAAATGAAATAGACTGGACGCAACCCTTAGAGAAAGACGAATCTCGTTTTGCTCAACAACAGGTTGATAGACAACAGAACACTTCTGACCAAGATTTGCAAGGAGATTTGTTTACCAGTCAGGCATTAACAAAACAAACTATAAGAAAAGTATTATTTCCTTTTGCAAATTTTTTATTGAATCAAAAAACTAGAATGTATTCTGATATTAACACATTGTTTAGAAACCCCACTGCTTTACCTGGGGACAAGACCGCCGCACTTAAATCTTTAGCTGGTTTAGGTGTAGAAAATGCTACATTCAATGCTATAGGTTTAGGTATATCTGCCATGCTAGCTAACACAGTATCATCTTTGATTGGTATGGATGAAGAGGAAGAGGGAACCTTTTCTGAAAAAATAGAAAAAATAAGAGAAGCAGAAAGGAAAAGACTACAAAATCAAATAATTGGTAGAGGCGGCAATCTTATAGCTGATATAGTTTCACCGCTTCCTTTTTTAAACGATGAGGTTTTATCAGTAACAAATTCCTTAGTCGGTTTATTTCAAGATGGAGGTAAAGATGATTTTAAGTTTTTTGTAAATACCAACAGAGGGTTGAGTGAACAGTTAGGGGTATTAGGAATAGGTGGAGAAAAATTACAAAGACTAACAGAGATGATTAGAATAGCTCAGACGGGTGAGGTAACAACTGAGTATGGCGGTAAAAAAAGTACCAAAAAACTGACAAAAGATGCTCAAAATAAAATTCAAAATGTAGCAGTGGTTTATGCTTTATTTATAGCAGGTGGAATACCATTCTCTGAAGTGGGGTATATGTCTGAAAAAGCACTTAGAGACTTGAAAAAAAGAAAACAACCAGGGCCTAAAAAATTTAAAGAGGAGAAAAAAACTTCATTGTCTTTAAAAGGAAAAGGAAAATTAGAAAGCGGTGCTTTAAATAAAAAAAATAATAAATTACAAAAAGGTAGATTGTGATGAAGTTTTTTGATGAACATACCTGTATGCTCCATAGTTACTATGTTTTAACCAACAAAGTTCCTTACGAAACATTACTAGAAAAAGGTAGTAGTGTGGCTTTGATATTTAATCCTACTAAACCTGTAATAGCTATGGATGATGATGTTTATGATGTGCTGATTGAATATTTTGAACAAGAAGAAGATTATGAAAAATGTCAAGAGCTACTTGATTGCAAAAAAATTAACATGCACTTTAAAAAAAGTGAGTTAGTCTAGCTACCTGTCCTAATTCTTTATGATGTATAAAACCTTCACAAGCTCTTGGAGCTCCAGTATAACCTTTTCTCGCATGCCAACTATCGGATGATGATGGCGATCTCATGTATTCAACTGTAACCCCTATATAATCTTTAGCATCTCTCCATTTGTATTTTATTTTATGGTGCAGATGATGTAAATACCAGTACCTGGTCTTTGTAGATGCCCACAGTTCAGGTCTTTCTTGAGCCATAAGTAGGGGTAGATTATCAAGCCTAGCACCATCACCATGTTCCAACCCTATTAAAGACGTGCCGTATTTATAATACTTTCTGTGAGCAACCGATATATCGAATGAAACATCATGAGCATTTCTAAACCATGATTGAAGGGTGTGCGCCAAATGAAAACCTGATTGATAGTCATGATTACTCATGCTATGCACTACGTCGACTTTAGCAACTTTTCTTAATATTTCAACACATTTTACATAAAGCTGTAAAGCCTTTTCATAATGTTCCCACCATTTTCCGTCAGTATCTTGACGTGTGCCCTTTGTGGTTGTGTTATAAACATTGTCTACATGTAGTACATCATTACCAATGCAAAATAGTATTTGTTCTATTTTAAAGCCTTTAGCTTTATGTATTAATCCATTTACACCTTCCAAGACCCTATCTATAGCAATTTTTGTATTGTACTTATCTCCAGCTTCTTTTTCATTTGCATACTTTCCAATATGTATATCAGCTGGATTTATAACCAATAAATGGGGGTCTTTGTTATTGTCATTGCGTTTTACGGGTTTGTATTCTGGGGCATGATGTGCTAAAAATTTAGAAACTTTATTGAATATTTCTTTTTCTTTTATACCTAAATTTTCTCTTGTTACAACAGAAAACCTATACTCGCCACTGGCACTTTGCCAGTGCTTAACACTGACTACATCTTCAGGGTCAATGCCCCGCTCTTTTAAATGTGTTGTGAGCGCTGTATTATCATTTACATTTTCAACGTGGGTGGCACGGTGTTGATATATTAATTCTTCTTCTGCTTTGGATAAACGTAAACGTTTTCCATAGCTTTTGCGTTTAGATTTCATCGGATAAAGATTGAACGAGTTCACTCATCAGCTTCGCTATATTCTGAGCTTTTAATTTTGCTTGATGGTGGTCTCGCTCCATGAGGTCTTCATATAAATCATCAACGAGGTCGTGTGATGTATGCGTCACATAATTAATGTGAGATATTGCATTAACGTCGTCTAATGATATTTTACTCATTTTTATTCCATGGAGTGTAATAAGTGGTTTTAGATTTAGTTATAATTTAATTTTGTCTATACACCATTCGTATAAAGATAGTAAAATTTTTAAAAAGTTTTAATTTTAGTTTTTGCCAAGGGGTTTTTCGTAGAATTGTTTTATCTATTTCTACTTTGTCTAACTTACTTTTAACCTGGGTAAATCCTTTTTCTTTAAAATAGTTTTGGTTTAAATACTCTAGATAGTTCATCTTTGTAATTAGTAATTTGATTTGATTTTATGTAACAGTTGATAAGCATTAAATCTAAATATTCATCCATGGAAATTAAAGTAATGTCAGTGAAAGTTAAATGCCTATGTTTTACTTTTAAAATTTCAACCGCAAATGTTACGACCTCATCTTTAACATTAACTAAACCTCCGTATACATAAGTTGTTAACTCGTTTGGATTCAAGTCTCTTACATTATCTTCAAGAAATAAAGCAATGGCCAAAGCCGTATCATGGTCAAAAGATTTGAGCTCATCCATAAACTCATCTTCAACATCATAACCTTTATCCCTTATATATCTCTGTTTTAAACCCATAATTTTTCAACTCCTCCAATCTAAATTCTTGCAGAGGAGTGAGCTTTCCATTTGTTTTTTTTATTTCTGAAAACAGTACATCTGCATTTTTTGGGATTGCTATTAAGTCAGGTATGCCATTCTTATTTGTTTTTATAAGCTTCAAAACATAATATCCTTCATTCTCTAACTGATCTATTCTTTTTTTCTGTATCTGTTGCTCAGTCATATTACAAACTTAATAAATCCTTTTTGAAATGATTTAGAGTATAATCTTTCTTTTTAATAACAGTCTTATATATGTCATGCTCAATTCCTTTTTCCGAAAATATCCAATATAGTTTATTATATTTTCTATCTTTAGTAGTCATCCTATCTCTTGATTGCCAATAGCTTGTAGCACTAAAATCTATATTGTAATAAACAAGTGCAGAAGCTAGTTTTAAACTTATACCCTCTCTTCCAGAAACTATTTGTAAAGCAATAGATTTAGTAGTTGTGTTAAATTCTTGTATTTCTGTACATATTTCATCCTTATAAATACTTTTTATAGCATTTAATTCCTCTTTAAATTTATAAAAAATAGCTATTTTTTTATTTCGAAAAGTAAAATAAATAAACTCAGCCTTTTTATAATCTAATACCATAGAACCCCCCTCCTCAAATTTTACAGTACCAGAATAAAGTTGATGAAGTTTTGACATAAGTTTGACAGATGTATCAGCTAGTATAGTATTGTCGTTGCCTTGAACAACTAAATTCTTTTTTAATTTTTCTATTATCATATATGTTATCTTATTCATCTTAACAGTTAAAACTTCCTCGTCAGTTGTAACTTTAAATCCCGCTTCTTTTTGTGTCCATGAAATAGTATATGGCTTCATCAAGTCTAGTATGGATTGTAGACCATGGCTGTAATCTTTTATCGGCATAGAACTAATGTATTTTAATTTTATGTTTGCGTGTACTTTAGCAAACGCATAAAAATTTCTAAACGAATGAAATGGATTATTGGGTATACCATAAACTTGGTGATACATTTGCACATAAGACTCTGGTGTAGGAGTACCAGATAAAAGTATCACAAAAGGATTGTTAAGCTTGATTAATTCTTTAACCTGTTTAGCTCTGCGACTAGGTTTAGGGTATGCACCCATACTATGAGCCTCATCACAAATAATCATATCATAATTGTTTTTCTCGATCTTGTGTAAAGACTCGTAATTAATAATAGTGATGGAAAAAGAGGGGTTTAATTTATTATAATCGTCTTGTATACTATATATAGCCTTTTTTTTTGTAATGAACAAGAGGTTTTGAACAGGCAGAAGGCCACTCATACTCAAACTCGTTAACGTCTTGCCTGTCCTAACCTCCATGGCAAGATACAAAAACTTGTATTTTTTAAGTATAGGTATGGCTGTGTTAACTATCTCCTGCTGATAATCTCTTAAGTTCATTAAAAATCTATTTCTTGTATTTTTTCGTAGTGATGTTTATTTCTAAATATAATCCATCTAGCAGTATCTCTACCCTCCTCTGGCTCGCAGTCATGTTTATATAAATTATAAGCATGTAGCCATTTGTAAAATCTAATTCTTGATACAGTCATTTTTGCTTTAGGTGCAAAGTCTGGGTTGTCATCAATAAAATCCATATACAAATCATGCTTGTATATTTTTTTATTTACTTTAAGTTTTTCGTTTTCATTTAAACCATCTACAAGACCGCACCACTCAATAAATTCATGGCATGTTTCTGCCGCTAGTTGTCTAATCTTAAGGTTTACAAATTCACTTTTTATTAAACCTTTATCAAGATAAAGCTGTAAACACTCTATCATAAAGTTGTCAAATTGACACCATTCCTCATCATTCCATTCCCCGAACATAAGTTTACCAAACTCTCTTAGTGGTGTTCTGTCTCTCGTATAATATCTTGATAATTCTAATTCCCATTTTCGCCTTTCAAAAGATGATCCTTTGCCTTTGATAGCATAGTTAGTGGTAATACTAACCTTTGGGGATTTACTAAATGGTATTTTAATTGCATCTTTATTTTTTTTCTCAAGTGTCAAACCCTCTGTTACAACAGAAAACAACCTTTCAAAATCGAAATACTTTTTTACATCATCAAAGCAAAGTATCTGTGTATCAGCAGATACAAGTTGATATGCAAATGATTTTTCAAAATTAAAACTTTTACCATCTATTACGACAAGTTTTTTCATTTGAGCCATTCCATTCATAAATAACCCTTTACCTGTACCTCCCTCTGGGTTATCAGAAATTACTTCATCATTTAAAATTACTGCGGGCGAATAAGATAAATTTTTCCAACCATGCAAAAGATATCCAATAGTTGATTGCATAGATAATATTCTGCTTTCATTTTTACCGCAAATATTTTCTATAAACTTTCTAAAATCACACTGTGTGTTTTCACATTTTATAAAAGCTCTATCAATTACATGGTCGCTCCAGACATATCCGCCTAAATCGAGATAATCTATTGAAACAAGTTCATCTTTAGTCACTTTAACTGCACAATTTTTGTAGTATAAGTATGCTGTATTTTTGTTGTCCTCAATAAAGTAAACATCTATTGATGAAAGAAGTGTTAAAAATTCCTCTCTAAAGTATCTAGTATTTTCTGCAAAGTAATTGTATACACTTACATCATTAATGTCTAACAGATAGTTAAGTATAAAATCTTTAATTTCTTTTTCACTCGTATGGTCAATTAGGTTGTTTGTAACACGAACGAAGACATAGTTCTTGCTACCCTGCGGGTTAAATTTATAAAAGCCGTGTTCCTCTAAAAAACTTTTAAAAAAAAAAATGTACGATTTTGACTACACCCTTATCGCTTTTTGTCCAGAACTTGTGATGCGATTGCTCCTCCTCAATTCTGTTTATAACATTATCAATAATAACAGGGTCAACATCATCCTCTAACTCCTCTTTGACTTGTTTTTTTGTGCCCCCTTGCTTCAACCTAAATCTAATTTGGTTTACTTTATCCTCATCCTCATAATACTTGGTACCAAAGTTTTGTTTTTGTGCATAAGCTGATTGAATTGTTCGCTTGATTTCTAATTGTTTAAAATCTTTTGTAGCATAATTATTCAATACAAATTCCGCTAAAGTTTGATTAATACCAAAGTCATTAAAGGCTGAAGCTAGGATAAACACATTTTGATTTCTCTGTCCCTCTATCATAGGGTACTTTTTTTTCCACCATTTAGTTAAAATATCTACAATCTTATTCTCATCAGTAATAGGTATTGTAGGTAAATCAACATTTTTATTTATTTCATTAAATTCCTCCTCCTCTATACGATCCCACACACTTGAAGTTTTGTTTATGTATATGAGAGGGTCATACGACTCATAACATACCCGACTTAAGTTCTTAGATGTCTTGTCGAAGTAATCTGAATTAAAAAATGATTGCAAACTTAAAAAGTATGACTTGTGGTTTTCTGGTTCCGATGGTATTTTTACCAGAGCTTTCAAACCTTTACCACTTGGAGATATAAAGACAGAGAAAATGTATTTATTTTTTGATAATCTTTCTTTTTCTTGAAGCAAATCTCTGTTACTCTTGTAGCCGTCAAAGTCTAAACATATTAGTCCAGAGTGTTCCTCAAGAGAATTGTCGCTTCTTTTTGTAAACTTACCGCTAAAACACACCGCAGGTAAACCTTGTTTGTAGGTGTTTCGCTGAGTTTTATCTTTTTCTGCTCTTATTTTTTTTACTAAATCTTTACTAGATCCTTCTCTGATTCTGTTCAATATAACATGAACATCCCTATAAAAAGGCTGACTTGTAGTCTTAATATCTTTGAATATAGTAATTATCACTTAGTTAAATGCTTGGCACCTACAAAAGAATCGAACTTTTGTTACTCGTCAGTAAATCTCGCCTCCGTACTTAAACGTGTGGCTTTACCAAATTAGGTGCTTGTAATTAAAACGGGTCTATTTCTGTTTCTGTTTCAACAGGTTTTGTTTCAACTTTTTCTGGAGCGACATAAGGTATTTTGACATCTCCTGATTTATAATTATTACCCGCTTGGGATACATTATTCCATATGCTCACTTCAAATTCCTCGCCTTTGAACATACCCCAACCTGTAAAATCAGGTTGTTTACCTTCTTTGTCTGTGTTTGGAAATAATATTATTTTACCTTCTTTATATTCCCTCGGTTTTTTTTCTGCCATTTTTTTTAACTTTTATATTTTGTTCCAAAACTTCTATTGTTTGATAAATTATTAATTCTTTATCCTCTCGTGTTTCACAAATATTTGGAACTTCTATCTGTAAAACATTTTCTTTTGTATCAATACCTAATGTTTTATAAAACCATTTCTGTAACATGCTGAGATATGTCATGTGTTTTGTTTTTGCTGAAATATTTATTATAAACTTGTGTTGCATTAAAAACATTTTGTTTACCATATGCAAGAAACTCATCAGAGCATGGAGCTTTTAAAACTTGTAAAGTATTTTTATCTATCACTACAAACAACATGGGTTTTTTGAATTGCAATTCATATACATATGCTTGTGAATTATAACAAAATGCTCTTGCACTTGATCTAAAATTTTTTGAATTACCTGTGGTTTTTAAATCAACGACAAAATCCTCGTGCAAAATATCACATTTGGATTTCCACATATTACCCTCTATTTCCATGATAGCGGGTACTTCGTATTTGTTATTAGTATCTTGTATAATTTCTGAAATTTCCAACACACTTAATAATTTATCTTTACACCTCAGCATAGTATCTCTTTCATGTAGTAACATAACATCATCTTTGTCTAAATTATTTTCTATCAAATAATCCTTAAATTTCTTTGTGCTTCTTGTCGAGCTGTCAAAGATAGGTATTTTAATAGGTTTGTCTGGCTCTAAAATAATTTGATGAAAATATCTACCCATTAATATTTCTGGACTTTTCTTTTCTTGTTTAAATTTTTCAGGTTGATAAAGAAGTGTCGAAACATCTGATGCTGATAAATATTCTTTACCAAAATCACCATAATACTTAGTATCATCTTTTAATTTTTCTAATAAATCAACTTGCATGTGTTTTTAATTGAGATTCAACTTCTTTTGTTATGGTATATTTAGTTTCTAATTGTTGAATTATCCATGACATACCTTTTTGCTTATTGTTTACTACAAAATTTAAAACTTTGTCCCAATTATCATCTCCAATTTTTAAAGTGTATGCACCTTTTGGTTTACTATTTTGATTAGCAATGGCATTTTGTACTTCCTCTGCAGAAGCTACTGAAGTGTCAAGACCTATGCCCATATTTGCAAGAGCTCTCCCCCATGCAGAAGTTTCGCAGTTCTCTACATAACTTGTTTTATTAATAAAAGTTGATCCTTTCACTTCCTCTGCTATACCTGTGGCAATTTCTCTATCTTGCTCATCTCGTATCGTAGCTTTAATTAGAATTGTATCAGGGGTTTTGTCTACAACCTCTGTGGTCAATGAATATTTTGGGTAATTGCTTCGAAAGTATTTTAATCTTTCGTTTACTTCAACATAATCTTTACCCTTTATGTTGATAGTTTTTAACTTTTTGTTCATACTCGTTTAGATTTAATTTAATATTTAATTTATTTTTTCTTGCTGTATATTTTTGTAAAATTCTTTCTCTCCTATTTTTTAAATTTTGGATATGCTTATCGTTTTTTCTGGTGTTGATTTCTGTTTTTATTCTGTTTTTAATTAAGTTTAATTTAAACTCATAATTATTTAGCAGAACAAATTCAGTACCCGCACTCCAGCCATACTTGTAAAAATAATCATACTCTTCCTTTGTGCATTCCATAAAATAATCTCCACCTTTTCCCATATTAAGTATTTCAATTTTTTCTGGAAACTTCAAAATCTTTGCCCCATTGTGCATAACTGATTCCATTTTTTGTGTCTGTGTGTAAATAGAATTTGGCACTCTTTTAGCTTGGTCAAAAAGATGAAAAAGATTATACATTTTGAACTTCCTCTATCATTTTTTTATAGTCAGGATCTGTATCTATTAGATTTTTGGCTTGTTTGTAACCATGAATAATGGTTGAATGTTGAACATCATAGCCATATTCCTTTAAAAATTTTCTTATATACGAAAGCCGAATAGGTCTTTCCATACAAGCATAGTAAAGCATTTGTCTTGCATCTACTACATCTCGTTTCTTTGAGTTTTCAAACATCTCGTTCAAACTAAGATGAAATTGTTTTGCGATTGCATTTGTGTATTTGTCGAATATTTCTTTTTTCATTGGATTAAAGTATAAATGTAATAAGCTAATATAATAATTGTAGCAAGAAAACCCACCAATCTAAGCAGTTTAAATGTTTCATGCTCACTTTCAGGTGTTCTGCCCTGTCTACTTCTATATTGTCTATATCTTTTCATAATATTTTAAAAGTGAGGTGGACAGGACTGGAATGTTAGAGATGCACATTGGACTTACACTCTTTTATCTGTTTATCCTGTCTTTCTGGTCTTACCAATTTAGTGCCTTCCAAACTTAGACCTCACTTATTTTAAAAGGTGGCTGATTATCCTTGCGAATCTCACTTATAGTGTGTTTCTTTTATTATCATTTAGGGCATGTTTATAGGACTAACCCCACCACCTGTTTGCCAAACCCCCCAGACCAAAAACAAAATGAAGAGAGGGGGGGTGTGGACTTGAAAACAACTAACTAAATAAACATGTGGACATTATCCTCATAGTAAAAATCCTCATGTTCGGGATCTGAATAACATATAATCACTTTATTCATATTGCAAATTTAGTATAAAAAACCGAAAAAAAAAATTATTTCTTTTTCTTTTTTCTTTCAATACTATTTTTTAATATTTTTTTATTGTTATCCATAATAAAATCAAAATGCTTATCGCATTCCTCTTCTCCATACAGAAGAATGTCGCCTAACATTGCTTTCATTAGTTTTTTAAATTCTTGTTCTTTCATATTAATTTAAATTAATTTCTTTAATTATTCTATGAGGCTCGCCCTCATTAAATTCTTTTAACGATTTATAATTAGTTTCTAAACATTCATTATGGTCTTGTAAAAACTCATAAATATCAGTGAAGAAATACATAATATCATCATCAGTTTCTTCATAAATAAAATATTTCATATTTTAAATTGATTATTATCGGCATATTCACATGCCTCGTTATACTTATTACTATCTACCTCATAGATGTAGTCTACGAATAAATTGTACCACTCCACTTTTGCATGAAGTTCTGCTTCTTGTTCAGTCATAGGTTTTCTTGTATTAAATCTATTATCTCATCAAACTTTTCGCACCCACAGGTAGTTTGTGAATCCTCTATACAGGGTGTATCATCTCTCAAATCTTTGAGTTTACCAATTATATAATCTTTATTTTTCATAATTATTTTTTTTGTTATACTCTGCTTTTAATTTATTAAGATGATTAAATGCCTGTCCACATATATACTCGCAGATATCTTGCTTTATGTTCAACTCATAAATTCTCTTTGTGTCTTTTAATATCTGCTCATGATCTGACTGACCTAAATATTTCATGCCCTCTCTATCGCATACATTCTTGACATCATCTGTTGTAATTGTAAAATTTACTTTCATTATATTAATTTGATTTTTCATATTTATTTTCTTTTGCATATACAAACACATCATTGTACAAATCATCTGTAACATACTCCCAGAAAAAATCTGTTATATCGTTATTATTAATAATAACTTTCAATATAGTTAAGTCCTCCTCTGGTGGTTGTTCGTGTGTTCCATTGTCCCAATAATACTCGTACTCTACAAGCACATAATAAGTGTCGTAATTTATACTATAAGTTCCTCTTGTTTTCATATTATTCGTGTATTACTATGTCTGTATATATATTACAATAGTTGTAATATTCCCCTATTACTGAGTGAATATGACCGTCCTCGCCTACACCTATCAAAAATGTTTTGTCTGGATAATCTTTCAATGTCTCGTTAAGAAAATTTTCTATCACTTGAACATCTTTATATTCATCATACCACTTTAAATATTCGCCCCTGAAAACTACTACATCATCAGCTTCGCAGTTAGCAATTTCAAACAAATCCTCAATCGTGTCGCCTCCTAAATCAAGATCCTTTAATTGTTTTTCTTTTTCTTTTGGTACTCCTAGTACCATTGTGCTTCTATATCCCATAATATTTAATGTTTAAAGTACAGGTGCACATGGGTACTCCTTAATTGTAGTGAATAAAGCCCCACCATCATTGCCCTCATCATCAGCACTTGGATATACCCAGAACATAGTCCCATCTTTTCTTTTTAATAGCATACAAAGTGGAGACCTGTGCCACATCATATCATCTATCTCCTCTTGTGGCATGTACTCAACCTTTACTATGGTTGCACCTACTAAATTTAATCTCGCTTGGTCAGTCCAATAATTTTTGTATGACCCCGCTTTTTTTACTTTTTGTTCAAATGTTTCTTTTTGTTTCATAATTAATAATTGTTGTTAATAAAGTTAGTTACTTCGCTTGGGGTTAGATTTTCATAACCCTGTTTTCTCATGTCCTCTCTCACTTGTCGTGGGCTGACACAATTTGACTGACAGATAAAGTTAAAAACTAATCTGTTCTGTTTTTTTTGATTTACTCCATGATATATATTCATAATTTAATTTAATTTAAGTTATTATAATTTTAAATGTACTAAAGTTAAACAAGAATTGCAAATTTATTTAACAATTTAATATAGTCTTATCCTTTCACAAAGAAGCCATAAGTCCCTTTCTTGTTCAGTTTCAAACCATTCTACATTGACAATTTCATTGTTATAGACATTATCAGTCCCTAAATCTTTTACAGGAACATCATAATAGTATATCCCATACAACAAGCCATTATTATTATCATCTTTAGATATTCTTTCTTGCTCGTAGTGAACAGGCAGTAATACAATCATATTGCTCATTGTTTTCTTTCTTTAATTTGTTTCTTTATTTGTTCTGTTATTATGTCCAACATCTGACCATCTGTCAAATATTCTGGTGCTGAATCATCTGCTGAATGCACAGGATTTTCAACAAAATCAACCATTCGTTGAAGTATGTGAAGCAAATCTCCCATGTCTTTTTTTAATGAATGGATCTGATTTACTTTTTCTTGCATAAGTTGTCGTGCAGTTTCTCTGCTAAAATTTGTATTTACCATAATTTTAATTGTATTGGATTATTATTTTTAATTGTTTCTTGTAAATTGTGAGTCAAGGGTATAAGCATACAATCTGACATATAAGTACCACCGCCCATGTTGTACATTTCTGTTTTTGTTGGTCTGGTCGTTCCATGTGTATCTAAAAATAATTTTTCGTTGATTGGTATATAAAACGAAACATCTTTTTTTGGTGCGGGAAAGCATTTATAATATTGCCTATTTTTAATTGGCTGTCCCCTTTTTTTGCCATCTGTATACACTTCGTTATATATTTGTGCACCTGTCAAATCTATTTCAAGATTTTCCATTGTTTCATGACTAAATTTTGTCCCCGCACAGGCAGTAAATGTATTGCCAGAGAATCCTAATTTTTTATATTCATCATCTGTTTTTGCAAATTGCACAGCCCTTTGAAGTGTCCTAAATTCTTGTGATGAGTTTACTCTTACCATAGTTTATTTAATTTAATTAGTTAGAGAGCGAGGGGGGAATCGAGCCCCCCTTCAACCATTTCGCCCTTAGTTACACACCAATAAATACAAGTATGTAAAGCATGTACATAATGCCTGTTAATGACATTGTAGTGAGCCCAGAAATTATACTTGCTAAAATTGGGTGTTCTGTTGTCCAAAGTAATTTAAAAAAGTATTTCATATTTTAAAATGTTAATGTTAATTGAATTGATTTATTTATTTTATTTATCATTTGTTTTATGCCTCGTATCATTTTAGAGTGAATAGCACAAACCTCCCTCTTAATAATCTCAGTTTGTTGCTCATCTATTTCATATGTTAGCACACTTCTCTGTGTGGTCGCACATGCTTTGGCAGTCGAGCCAGACCCTGCGAACATATCCAAAACGATTTCAAAGGGCTTAGTTGATGCTTTCACAAGCTCAATCAGTAGCTCGGTCGGTTTGGCTGTTTGGTACTTAGAATCGGCTTTAAATTGGTACAGGGGCTGAAGTTCAAAATCTAAATCAGCCCTTTTGTTACCACTTTTAGAAAATGCAAAGATATGCTCTTGTAATTGATGACCACAAAAAGCATAAGGTTTGCCATTTTTGTAAAGTTTTTGAAATTTAATCGACTGATGACATTCTTTTAACCCAGACAAAGTGAATGCCTTTTTATATTCTGCAAGTGCTTTAATATTTGTTTTACTTGCTGAAAACATAAAGAAAATAGGGGTGTCATTTGTCTTTGTTAATTTAACAACATCTCGCATAAAAATTGTAAATTCTTGACTGCTCATTAATTGATATTTTGTAAGGTTTCTATTACCCCCCTTTGCCCCTGGGATTATGTAAGGGGGGTCAAGAAAAATCATATCAAATTTTGCTTGTTCTTGCACAAGTTTTTTAATCTCGTGCTTTGCATTACCTGACTGAATTATTGAGGCAGTCTCGCCCTGTTTAGTTTTAAGAGTGTAAACCCCTTTGGCTATTCTTTCGAGTTCTCCAGACTTAGCACCCTGTCCCAATATTCGCCGAATAGTGGGATTGGGTAGCTTAGTAATGGCTTCAATTTCGCTAATACTCGCCTGAATACGACCCTTTAAAACTTCGTTTACTATGTCCTTTTGTTTCATAGTTTTATTTTTTATAGTTATAGTTATCAATGTCCCAGACCTTGCCAGAATTTACAAGCTCATCATAGATGCCCATGTAACAAACTTGAGCGAGGTTTTGGGGGTTGTCTAAGTGTGAAAAATCGTACAAATGCAAATCCTTAATGACCTTTATTTGGTCGCTGTAATACATTAAAGCATGGTCAATTTCTTGGTTTAGATAATCGTTAATACAATCATCAAACACCAATTCAAAATGCTCTCTGTCTAGCGATTCAGTTTCTAATTGGTCATTAATCATATCAATAAAATCTGTTTCAAAGTCGTTAATATATCCCATTATTGTACAATTTTTAAGTTCAACTCTCTTGCAACATAATTAATATGCTTTGATGTCGTAGGGCTTGAAGTTCTGCCCCCTACATTCCAAGCAACTTTTTTCAATGTGTCGCCTTTTATTTCTGCCACTAATGTGTTGTAAGAAAAAACTTTATCGCCTATAACATTTAGATTTTGTTTGTATCGTTTTAATTGTGTAATCATGTTTATTAAATTTTAATTGTTTATGAAACAAACATAAATAATATTTAATTATAAAACAAATTTGTATTAAAAAAACTTTAATTAACAGGAAGAAAAAAAATTATTTTGGTGGGTGTACTTGTTGCAATTATTCTCTTTTGTTTTCGGTCTGGTTGTCAGTTGTTTAAGTTTTCTTTTGTCAATGTGTTTTGTTTGTGTTTTTGTTTTATCGTGGGTTGATAAAGGGGAAGGTCTCAAAGCGTGAGACATTTGGAACGCTAAACGAGAAACGAGAGAAGGGAAGGCACCCCCAGAGGGGCGACAGGGGGCGAGGCAGTCCAGACCCACAGCAAAAAGCCAAAAAATCTAAAAAAAACGACAGGATTTAGGATTTTGTGCAAAAAAAAAAATCAGTTTCTGTGCAGGGG
>MDTG01025759.1_pt1 | contig 23001 bp, 18 predicted proteins | sample 811421 | NCBI WGS metagenome assembly MDTG01 (sample SAMN05326645, study PRJNA326480) | marine metagenome | isolation source: seawater | place: Pacific Ocean: South East | collected 2011
GGGCGGTGAGATACAGCTGACGGATGCCATTGCAAAAACCATTGACGATACAGCGTTTCATGGCTTCCGGTTTGATGGCCGGCGGTTTGACTGCGGCACCAAAATCGGTTTTGTCGCTGCCAACGTCGCATTTGCGCTCTCCCGCGACGAACTGAACGACGACGTTCGTGAGGTTATTAAATCCGTCCTCTAGGCGGCTGTCGCTTGATCTAAGGAGATTTACGTTAATGCGTGTCGCGATGATAGGTACCGGATATGTCGGATTAGTGTCTGGCGCTTGTTTCTCCGAATTTGGCGTCGACGTAATTTGTGTCGACAAGGATGGCTCCAAGATTGCCACTTTGGAAGCCGGCAAGATGCCCATATACGAGCCGGGTCTAGAGGATCTAGTTGCGAAGAATGTCGAGGCGGGTCGCCTGTCTTTCACTACGAACCTAGTAAAGGCCGTGAAGAATGCCGATGCGGTTTTTATCGCCGTTGGCACGCCAAGCAGGCGAGGCGATGGACACGCCGACCTCTCCTATGTATTCGCCGCCGCCAAGGAAATCGCCCAGGCCGTTGACGGCTATACGGTGGTAGTTACCAAATCCACTGTCCCCGTAGGCACTGGCCGAGAGGTGGAGAAGATCATTGCCGATACTAAGCCCGATGCAGACGTGGACGTGGTATCCAATCCAGAGTTCCTGCGCGAAGGCTCCGCTATTGAGGACTTCATGCGTCCCGATCGCGTCGTCATCGGCACTAAGATCGAACGGGCCCAGGATGTGATGCGGAGCCTCTATCGCCCTCTATACCTGACCGAAACCCCCATCGTGTTCACATCACGCCAGACGTCGGAGCTGATCAAGTACGCCGCGAACACATTCTTGGCAACAAAGATCACCTTTATTAACGAGATCGCAGATCTCTGCGAAGTGGTCGATGCTGACGTTCAGGATGTAGCCCGGGGGATTGGTCTGGACGGTCGTATTGGCCGCAAGTTCTTGCATGCGGGACCGGGTTACGGCGGCTCGTGCTTCCCCAAAGATACCCTGGCTCTGGTGAAAACGGCAGCCGATATGGAACGGCCTTTGCGGATTGTGGAGACGGTCGTCGACATTAATTCCAAGCGCAAGTCCCGCATGGCCCACAAGATTATTGAGGCCTGTGGGGGCGTCGACGGGAAGACCATTGCGATCCTGGGTGTGACCTTCAAGCCGAACACCGATGATATGCGCGACTCACCTAGTCTGGATATCGTTACCGGTCTGCAAGACGCGGGCGCCACCATCCGGGCTTTTGATCCGGAGGGCATGGACGAAGCGGAAACTATGATGGCGGATATCACCTGGTGCGCGGATGCTTACGAAACCATGCGCGAGGCCGACGCGGTCGGCATCATTACCGAATGGAATCAGTTCCGAGCCCTTGACCTGGAGCGAGCTAAAAACCTTCTGAAAGCCCCGGTGATGATCGATCTTCGTAATATATATGATCCCGAGGATATGTCCTCAGCAGGATTTACCTACGTATCTGTGGGCCGCGCCCGTGTGGACGGTTCATGACCTTACCGACGCAGCTTAGTTCGACGATTCTCCGCGAATACGATATCCGAGGAACCATTGGCGATAACATTGGCGTGGATGAGTTCCGTGCCATTGGCTGGGCCTTCGGTTCGCAGCTTCGCGCCGAGGGTGGTGAAAGTGTCGCCGTTGGCTACGACGGGCGTCTGAGTTCGCCGATCCTGGAGGCGGCGGTGACCGCGGGTCTTGCACAAGCTGGTGTCCGTGTTTTTCGGGCCGGACGTGGGCCCAGCCCCATGTGTTATTTTGCTGCCCAGCACCTAGGCACAGATGCGGCGCTCATGGTTACTGGTTCACATAACCCGCCTGACGACAACGGGATCAAGATGTCTATGCTTGGTCGGGCCTTCTGTGGCACAGACATTCAGGCCCTGGGTGTACGGGTCAGCGCCGGTGATTACGTCGAGGGCAGGGGTGAGATTGTCGAAGCACCAGTGTTCGACGCTTATGTGGATCGTTTGATGCAAGATTTCGCCGGTGACAAGGATTTGAGCGTGGTCTGGGATCCAGGAAACGGCGCCGCCGGCGAGGTGGTGACGGCCCTAGTCGCGCGGCTGCCGGGCCGTCATGAAATCATCAACGGTGACATCGACGGCCGGTTTCCCAATCACCATCCGGATCCTACTGTAGAGTCCAATCTTTATCAGTTGAAAGCCGCTGTTGCGGAACATGGTAGCGACCTTGGCTTGGCGTTCGATGGCGACGGAGATCGGATTGGCGTCATTGATGGGCAGGGGCGGGTGCTCTGGGGGGACCAGATCCTGGTTATCCTGGCCCGACCTGTCCTGGCCGAAATTCCCGGCGCTACAATCATCTGCGACATAAAGGCCAGCCAATTGTTTCAGGATGAGATCACGCGCCTTGGCGGTAATCCGCTATTGTGGATGACTGGACATTCGCACCTGAAAACCAAGCTGGCGGAGACCGGTGCGCCGTTGGCAGGGGAGATGAGCGCGCATATTTTCTTCAAGCACCGCTACTATGGCTACGATGACGCCATTTATTCGGCCGTGCGCCTCTTATCGATCCTGCATGCTGGCACGGAGAGCCTAGCGGACATTCGCGATGCTTTGCCGGCATACGTCAACACGCCGGAAATACGATTTGATTGTGCCGAAGACCGCAAGTTCGTGGTCATAGACGAAATCCAAGAACGGCTGCGCAAGGGAAACGGTTACTCGGTTAACGAAATTGACGGGGTGCGCGTGGAAAACGATGATGGTTGGTGGCTTTTGAGGGCGTCTAACACGCAAGCTGTTTTAGTGGCGAGGTGCGAGTCCAAGGATGAGGCGGGTCTGGCGCGAATCAAGAAGACCCTTACGGCGCAACTACGCAAAAGCGGGATCGACCCGCCAGCATTCTAGAGAGCGATGATCGGCAAGAAGATTAGCGGGAAGCTGCCGAGGCGAATTGCAAGATGTCTTTAATCCGCAGTTCCATACAGGGGTGGTTCTTCCGCTCGAGGATACGACATGCGGCGTAGGCCGTTCGCTTGCCCAGGCCATGAATGCGCGAGCGATACAAGATGCGTCCGCGCCGCGTTGTTAACGGCACAATTTGAATAACGCCAGCGGCTAAGTGTTTAGTGGCCAAATCCATAGCGATTTGCGCCGACTCGCGAGCCTGTGAATAGCGATTGTAGGCACCGACCTGAACCCCCCAACGAGTCTTTGATGATTTGTTTTTGGCCGTGGCGGTCGTTGTCGGTTTGCGCTTTGGTTTCGCCTTTGTCTTCGCGGTTCGCGGCTTGGTAGAGCCATCGATAACGCGGAAACCCTTGTTGAGGAGGCGGGTCATCAGATTGTTGCGGTGTTTGGAACTGTTTCCGCCGAAGATCACGCCGATGATCCGCGTATCCCGGCGCTTCGCCGAGGCGGCAAGGTTGAAGCCTGACGCGCGGATGTAGCCCGTTTTGATGCCGTCGGCACCTTCGTAGGATGCAAGCAGCTTGTTATGGTTACGGTGCTTGCGACCATCATAGCTGAAATGCGTGCGTGAGAAGTAGTGATAAAACTTGCCGTGCCGATGGATCAGGACCTGGGCCAGGCGCGCCATGTCTCGCGCCGTGCTTAGTTGTCCGCGGTGCGGTAAGCCTGAGGCATTGCGGAAGGTGGTACGGCTCATGCCGATCTGACGAGCTAACGCGGTGGCGGCCAATGCGAACTTGCGTTCCGTCTTGTGCATGTTCTCGGCAACCACAACGGCTACGTCATTAGCGGATTTCGTCACCAGGGCCAAAACGGCGTCTTCTACACTGATGGTCTGACCCGCGCGCAGGCCTAGCTTGGATGCGGGCTGCCCGGCGGCGCGACGAGACACCTTCAGGCGTGTATGCAAGGTCCATTTCTTCGCGTCCATGGCCTCGAAAACCATGAACAGGGTCATCATCTTAGTCAGCGATGCTGGGTAGTTCCGGGTGTCAACATTTGTGCCGTGGACAATCTTGCCGGTTTTTGCATCGACGACAATGGATGAGTATTTGGCGCTAGCGTCAGAGGTGGCAATGAGGATCGATGCAATCAGTAACAGGACCACAAAACCTGAGCGGGCGATACCACCAGTGATAAAAATATGTCGAAATGTCCAGCTACTACCCAGAGTGTACATCATGCCTTTCATCATAGCGCCCTTTATATTGCGGCACCATATGTATCGCGCCGAGATTTAATTACTAACACAACCCTACCTCTTAATAACTCTCGCAATCGCATCAATTGCTTCTACCGGTCTCCTGATAAAAAAGGGTTAATTTTACGAATTGGTGATGAATGCGGTTGGGGCGGTCGAGAATGTGGGCGACTTCATCAAATCTTCGCGATGCACAAATTTAACATACGTTATTCCAAAAATTTTTAAATATATGAAATAATGTGATTTTAATTTTTTATGCAACGCAGCAATTTCTCCCTTAATTGTGGTTAATTTAGCAACTAATTTGATCAAATATTGCGATGCAATATAAGTACACGGTGAACATTAAATGCAAAAAGCCCTGCCCAAAGCCCGATCCAGATAATCTCGGAGAGCGTGATGACAGCTAAAAAGACCCCCCCCATACCGCGAGTCCGGCGAAACCCGGTGTCGTGGAACCCACCGAAATCTTTGAAGCCGCGGTCGCCGTTGATAAGGAAGCCGTCAAGATTGTTTCTAAAATTAGCGCCGACGCCGTGGTCGACGCCAACGTGATCTTGTTGAATGGTCTGCAGGAACTAAATTTGCAATTCTTCGGTATTGCCAAAATCTCCTTGGAGAAGAATGCTGAAGCGACCAAGCAGTTGTTCACTTGTAAGTCTCCGAAAAAATTCTTTGCCCTTCAGAATTATCTAGCGAAATCCAGCTACGATCACGTGGTCGTCGATTTTCAAAAAATTTCAAAGCTCTCAGTTAAAGTCGTCGAAGCATCGGTCGCCCCGATCAGCAAGCAATTGAACGCGGCAGTGGAGAAAATATCCAAACAGCTTGCTACCCAATCGGTTATTCGCTCTGCCAATACGACTAAACGATGGGTACGAGTACCAAGTGGTTCCTCCACCAGGCTACTTCTTTCTCGATATTGTTGGGCCAAGCTTCAAGCGCTTTGGGGAACGGTCAGGCGATTAGGGCACGTGGACAAGTGCTCAGTACCGACATATTCCTTCCGAAAAGTGATACTGTCCTCAGCCGCGACTCTAAGTCAGGGCGGTAATTTATCTTGTCAATCGAGAGTTTCGCGATGATACGTATCGGAAATGTCAAATTGAGGTAGTAGATGTCCAATTGGGGGGATTTCCCAGTTTCCCCCATACCGGGAGGCCTGGTTGCCTAGTTGCCAAGGCTAGTTCAAAGTCCTCACTAGGATTGGGAAAACGATACGACGATGCAAACCCTTAGCCTCGCCTGCTGGAATTATGACCGCTGTGAACCTTTGATCGACGGCCAGGTAACTATTGACGGTGTTCAACTACAGTCCAACGTTATCTATCCCACCAAAATCTTCGCTAGTGCCTTCACGGAGGCCCCCTTCGATATCTGTGAACTGTCGGCCAGCAGCTACGTAATGCAGTTATCCCAGGGGCAATGCGAATACGTTGCCATCCCGGTGTTCGTTTCGCGGGCCTTTCGGCACAGTGGGTTTTATGTGCGTGCCGATTCGGGAATCATTACGCCGAAGGATCTGGAGGGTCGATTGATCGGCGTGCCCGAATACCAGATGACCATGGCGCTATGGGCCCGGGGCATCCTGCAGGACGACTACGGGGTCGATTGCCACACCTTCAAGACGCGAACCGGCGGTACCAACAAAGCTGGACGGAGGGAACGCTTACCGTTGGTCCTGCCCGACCACATGGATGTGCGGCCGATCGGAGACGCCGAAAACTTGAACGATCTCATTCTAGCGGGAGCGTTGGACGCCTTGATCTCGCCTATGACGCCGCAGGCCTTCACGGAGGGGGATCCTCGACTCCGTCGTCTGTTCGCTGATCCGGCTGCGGAAGAGCGGGCCTATTTTCGACGCGCTGGTCTGTTTCCGATCATGCATGTGATTGGTATTCGCCGCCAGTTGGTGGACGCGAACCCCGAATTGGCCGTTGACGTTTTTAAGGCGTTCGTGGCGGCCCGACGGATCGCCATGGACCACCTAGAGGAAACGGCGACCGCCTCGGCGAACCGGCTTCACCTGCCGTGGGTAGCTGCGGAATGGGAGGCGACTCGAGCGCTGATGGGGAACGACTATTGGCCCTATGGATTGGCGGAGAACGTCGCCGATCTCGAGGCTCTGTGCCGTTATTCTCATGAACAGCACCTATCTCCCAGGTGTCTGGACGCAAGGGAGTTATTCGTTCCCGCGACCTTGGATTTGCCGGGGCGCTAAGGGAAGTCTATCGTGGTAATTCGCGGCCAAAACCCTTGGCGCGCGCTTTGTCGAAAGCAAGACTAGCTAAGGCGAGGTCGCCGATAGCCATACCGCGAAAGGCGAAGGCGGCGCGTTCCTTCGCGCGGACCCTGCCGATTACGCGGCCGGACACCAGATCCTGCAGATCGCCTGCGACTAGGGATGGTTCGACCATGGGCTTGGACATGGTCGCTTCTTGGACCCGGTCATCGATGATAATGCGGTGGATGGCCTCCAGGCTGTCAGGAAGCCAAGTCCGGGCAAGGTCGACCATCGCGACGAAGGCACCGGGCTTCAAGTCGCGGGCATCCATGAACGGCGTAATGCCCATGTAGTCAGGCACCGAGGTTATCACCAGGTCCGCATCGGTAATTGCCGCCGTGCCATCAGTGGCTGCCGTGGCGCCTAGGCCGCGTGCCGATGCCCGTGCCAAAAGGGCATCGCGGTTCTTCTGACCTCGACCCAGGGCGCGAATCTCCGTTAGTGGATAGATATCGGCGAGAATATCCAAGTGGCTGCACGCCTGCACGCCGCAACCGATAAAGGCAATTATATGGGATTCGGGATTGGCCATGAACCGAGCGGCGAGGGCGCTCATGGCTGCTGTGCGTTGCCCGGTGATCCAGTTGCCGTCCATTACCGCCACTGGATGCCCGGAGGCCGCGTCGAACAGCGTAATTAGCGAGCCGATGGACTCCAGGCCCCGTTCCGAATTACTTTCGCTGAGGCCAAGCGCCTTCACGGCCATGTAGCCCGGAGGGTCGGCAGAGGCCAGGGTGGACATATAGAAACAGTCGTCGTCGGGCTTGATGGAGCTTTTCGGCGTGGTCCGCACCTGGCCCACCTCGCGACCTTCGCACATGGCCTGGATTGCGTCGATCATGTCCCTGGACGTGAGGCCCAGATTTTCGATGTCCTGTCGGGCAAGGTAGATTAGGGTGCCGAGAGGCATGGGCAAAATCTCGGGAAATAGTCTCAGGATCAATATGCTAATCGTCGGGCTGCCAGAGGACAAGCCGCCACGCACTCTCCGTCCCGATTGCAAAGGTTAATTTCTTAGTTTCAGCCTTTTCGTCGCCGGCCAAACATCCCATATTATTAGGTGGGAGAGGGATGATTGCATAGCCGGGGGCTGTACCGGAAGACAGTGGAATAAAATGACCGAACCAAACAATCCACCAAACACGCCAAGCCGCATCGACGATGACGGAGACACAGGGCTCGCAGTCAAGACACGGACACGGACACAGACAAAGAAGCCTTCGATGTATAAGGTTTTGATGCTTAACGATGACTACACCCCCATGGAGTTCGTTGTCTACGTCCTACAGCGATTTTTCGCTATGACCCAGGAACGGGCCAGGCAAATCATGCTGCATGTGCATCAACGTGGCGTCGGGATTTGTGGCGTCTACACCTACGAAGTCGCCGAAACGAAAGTTAACCAGGTCATGGATCTGGCCAACGAGAACCAACACCCCTTGCAGTGCACCATCGAAAAGGATGGTGACGATGACGGAGGCGAATAAGCATGCTGTCGCGAAACCTTGAACAATCCCTACATCGCGCCCTAGCCCACGCCACAGAGCGTAGCCACGAATATGCGACCTTGGAACACCTGCTTCTGTCCCTTACTGACGATCAGGATGCGATCGCGGTTATGAAGGCTTGCGGCATGGACCTGGGCCGCCTGGCGGCGGAACTTATCGAGTTTCTAGACGAGGATCTGGACGACATGCGTACCGAGCACGGCGCTGAACCGAAGCCAACGGCCGGGTTTCAGCGGGTCATCCAACGCGCCGTTATCCACGTGCAATCTTCAGGCCGTGAAGAGGTGACCGGGGCAAATGTTTTGGTGGCCTTGTTTTCCGAGCGCGAATCGCACGCGGTTTACTTTCTACAAATCCAAGACATGTCGCGCCTTGATGCAGTCAACTATATTTCTCATGGTATTGCTAAGGTACCGGGCCAGTTCGATAGCCGCGTAGTCTCCGGCGCTGACGAAGAGGCGACCGAAGAAAAGGTCGTGGAGAAAGGCCAGGAAGCGCTGGATACATATTGTGTCAATCTTAACCGTAAGGCTGAGGAGGGTCGCATCGACCCGTTGATTGGTCGCACGGAAGAGATCGATCGCACGATCCAAATTCTTTGCCGGCGCAACAAGAATAACCCGCTCTACGTAGGCGACCCGGGCGTGGGCAAAACCGCCATCGCTGAAGGCCTAGCGAAGCGCATCGTCGACCAAGAGGTGCCTGAGGTTCTAGAGAATTGCACTATCTTCGCCGTTGACATGGGCGCGTTGTTGGCCGGCACCCGCTACCGGGGTGATTTCGAGGAGCGCCTGAAGGCGGTCATGAGCGAGCTCGAAAACACCGAGGGCGCAGTCCTATTTATCGACGAGATCCATACGGTGATCGGTGCTGGCGCCACGTCTGGCGGATCGATGGACGCTTCGAACATCCTCAAGCCTGCACTCCAAGGAGGCACGCTGAAGTGCATGGGCTCTACCACCTATAAAGAATACCGTAACTACTTTGAAAAGGATCGCGCTCTTGTGCGCAGGTTCCAGAAGATAGATGTATACGAACCCTCCATCGAGGACACCATCAAGATTTTGAAGGGCCTGAAACCATACTTTGAAAAACACCATCAGGTCCGCTATACGGCGGAGGCCCTGAAGACCGCTGTGGAGTTGGCGGCGCGCTACATTAACGATCGCAAGCTCCCGGATAAGGCGTTGGATGTCATCGACGAGGTCGGCGCCTCACGCATGCTATTGCCGAAAAGCAAACGTAAGAAGACAGTAACCGTGAAGGATGTGGAGCAGGTGGTAGCGAAGATAGCCCGAATTCCGCCGAAGTCTGTCTCCACCGACGATCGGAAGGCGCTGGCCAATCTTGAACGCGATCTGAAGACCGTCGTGTTCGGTCAGAACAGTGCCATCGAAGCGATAGCCAGCGCTATCAAACTGGCTCGAGCCGGACTGCGCGAGCCGGAAAAGCCTGTCGGGTCGTACTTATTTTCTGGTCCCACAGGCGTCGGCAAAACCGAGGTAGCGCGTCAACTCGCCCACATTATGGGTGTGGAATTGGTCCGCTTCGATATGTCCGAGTACATGGAGCGTCATTCTATCTCGCGGCTTATCGGCGCGCCACCAGGCTACGTCGGTTTTGACCAAGGCGGCCTGTTAACCGATGCCGTCGATCACCAGCCCCATTCGGTGTTGCTGTTGGATGAGATCGAGAAGGCACACCCGGACCTATTCAATATTCTTCTCCAGGTTATGGATCATGGTAAGCTTACCGACCACAATGGTAAGAGCGTCGATTTTCGTAACGTTATCCTGATAATGACCACTAACGCCGGCGCCGCCGACATGGCAAAACCGCCCATGGGCTTCGAACGTGAACAGCGTATCGGCGATGACACTGAAGCTATAGAGAAGCTGTTCACGCCGGAATTCCGCAACCGCCTTGACTCGGTTGTTGGGTTCACGGCGTTGCCGCCGGAAGTGGTGTCCAAGGTTGTCGACAAGTTTATCATGGAACTGGAATTCCAGTTAGACGACCGCAACGTGATGATTGAACTGACAGAAAATGCACGGGAATGGCTGGCCAAGAAGGGGTACGATCAGAAATTTGGTGCGCGCCCGCTGGGCCGAATGATACAGGAATACATCAAGAAGCCGCTGGCCGAAGAACTTTTATTTGGAAAATTAGCCAAGGGTGGCGTCGTGATCGTCAATATCGAAGATGGCAAACCCGTCTTCGATTATCCGGAAGGCACCAAACTTACGGCCAAACGTCAGCAGGGAAAATCGCCAGCCAGGCGTGACCGCGACGGCAAGGTACCGGCTCTTGTGGAATAGGTTAGGGTCTTCGGAGAGTGGGAGTCGGGCTCAACAGCCAACCCCAGTTTAATTTAGGTGCCTGGGGCAATTGAACTTGTGTTCAAGTCGCCGACCCATAACCATCGGAAAAAATAGATAACAGGTAGGCTCCATGAGTGAAGTTCGCGATAGTGCCGTCGATCAAGATTTCCAACAGCTTGTTGAAAAACGCCCTCTTGGGAAGCGCCTCATTAGCTTGATCCGCCGCCAGCCCTTGGGAGCTACTGGCGCGGTCACCATCATTTTCCTGGTCTTATGTGCCGTCTTCGCCGACTTCATCTCGTTCTACGATCCGGAGGAAGCTAATTTTGACGACATGTTCATTGCGCCGGGCAGAGAGTATATTTTAGGCACGGATCAGTTTGGTCGCGACATTTGGTCGCGGCTGGCATATGGGGCACGGACAGCGTTGTTCGTTGGCGTGACAGCGGGCTTCCTGGGAGCCACCATTGGCCTCATACTGGGTGTCGCCAGCGCCTATTACGGAGGGTGGTTCGATCTTTGCGTGCAGCGGGTCATTGACGTGATGTTGGCCTTCCCTCTGATAATCTTGGCGCTCGCTATCGTTGCCATGTTGGGCACGGGGCTGCAGAACGTGATCTTAGCTATAGTGATTGTCAAAATCTCGCTGTGTGCGCGGGTGGTGCGTTCAAATGCTTTGACTATCCGAGAGGTTCCTTACGTGGACGCGGCCCGGGCTATGGGCTTCAGCGATGCGCGCATTGTGCTTCGGCATATGGTACCCAACGTCATGGCACCCTACCTGATCATCCTGACTTTCTATATCGGTGACGCGATTTTACTGGAAGCGTCGCTGAGCTACCTTGGCTTGGGCCTGCAAGAGCCGACCCCGTCGTGGGGTCTTATGCTGCAGGGAGGCGCCGAGGAGTTTGCCGAGAGCGCCCCGTGGCTCGCAATCTGGCCCGGTGTCGCTATTAGCCTGGCTGTGTTCGGCTTCAACATCTTTGGCGATGCTCTTCGCGATTTGTTAGATCCGAAACTTCGGATGCGGTAAGGTCACCCTGCTCTCGTTTGCGGCCTTGATCGGTTTTGAAGTGGATAATCAATACGTTTTCGCGACCTGGCTATTCCCTCTGATGGTTGTGCAAGCGCTTTATCATTCTCCCTGATCCATTCACCATGGAGTGGCGACTGCAGGGGCATATTTGCGTTTTTAACCGCTTCTTCGCGATGTTCCATGATTTTGGGTCGCCGACTTGGTAACTCAGCCTGTCGATACTCAGATATTTAGAATAGCGGTCATGGTGATGGGGCTCAGGGCGAGCAAGGGACGTCGGCTAGATAGCTCACCTGGGCTGACCCTTTGGATTGGATTTGAATGACGGAAAGCGGGTTCATCTTGTAGGCTTGGCGGCCCATAGATGTGCCGTTGGTAGCATAACGCTCAACCGCGACACCTCGGCAGGAAGTGCAATTGTTGATCAAGACCACCCTGCCGGCAACGGTGCCTTTCAGGCTGACGCATTTCTTTTGCGTGGTTTTCTGGGTCTTCGGACCCATGATGTTGGTGCCTGCGCCCTGGGCGCCTTTGCAGGGAATTTCGCTTGTTATCCGCGACCGCCCAACACCCTTAAAGGAAGTGGGAAACTTCGACCGGGGATGTATGTTGTAAGTGCGCATGACTGGCATCGCAATGCTGCGCCGTTTGCGCCGAATGTTGACCTTGCGGCAGGCGCTGCAGGTGTTGACGATGTATTCTGAGCCACCCTGTTGGATGACGCGGGTGCAGCGCTCTGCCTGGGCCGGTAATACGCCCACCAGTACATGGACCATGAGGGCGCCCAGAAGCGCCGTGAACAATCGCATCTCTGTCTCCAACCCAATTTACAGAGGTTAGCGCCAAAAGGTTAAAGGAGAGTCACTCACGGTTTCGGTTTGCCAAAAGTATTTTTTGGTGTGAGGTCTTGGGATGGCCCCATAGATGCGTGATACTGTGTTTGTGGAGAGGAGGCATGCGCTGTGCCGAATAGAAGGCGCGCCAAATTGTTATAGCCTATCTACTTCTGCCCTCACTTTGGGTTTGCCTAATTTTCCTCTCCCTTACGGAACGGGGAATGCTCGGCATTCAGTTCCATTTCATATGCGACACCCTGGCGTTCTTCTCCCAAGAACCGCTCCACCGCATCGCGGAACCACTCGTCGGCAATCCAGTGCGCGCTGAAGGTAGCGGATGGCAGGTATCCGCGTTGAATTTTATGTGGCCCCTGGGCACCGGCTTCAACGCGCTTCAACCCATGGGCGATAGCGTAGTCCATAGCCTGATAATAGCAGGCCTCGAAGTGAAGAAACTTAAACTGGGCTGCGCAGCCCCAGTTTCGACCGAATAAGGTATCAGATCCTGCGAAGTTAAGCGCACCAGCGACGGGAAGGCCGTCGGCCTCGGCGTAGATTAGGACGACGCTGTCCTTGCATCGCTCGCCGATCATGGAGAAAAAGCGGCGGTTCAAATACGCCGAACCCCACTTCCTGTCCGACGTGTTGCGGTAGAACTTATAGAACGCGTCCCAGTGGCCCTCGGTTATCTCGTCGCTGGTGAGGGCGCGGATGTCGAGACCGGTGTCCGAGATTCTGGCACGCTCCTTTTTGATATTCTTGCGCTTTCGCGATGACAGGCTGGCTAAGAAATCGTCGAACGTGGCGTACCCGTTGTTCTCCCAATGGAACTGCTGACCTTGACGAAGCAAGAACCCCATCTCGCCCATCAGGTCCCATTCTGGCTTGGTCGAAAAATTGATATGTATGGACGATAGTTCCAACCGGTTGGCGATCTTAACCATGGCGGCGCAGAGCGCGCCACGGATGTCGTTTTCGTGATCTCCGGCATGAGGCGCTACCATCAAGCGGGGGCCGGTCACCGGCGTGAACGGTACGCCGCAGAGAATTTTTGGGAAGTACTGGCCGCCCGCACGCTCGTAGGCATCGGCCCAACCCCAGTCGAAGACGTATTCGCCGTAGGAATGGCTTTTTACATAGACAGGGGCAACGCCTAGGTATCTGCCGTCGCCGTCATCAACGATCAGGTGCTGACAGGCCCAGCCTGTCTCGGCATTGGCCGAACCGCTATCTTCAAGTGCGGAGAGGAAGTTATAGCTGACAAACGGATTGTCGCCACCTGCGCAAGCATCCCAGGCTCGGGCGTCGACATCCTCCAGGGACGTAACGACGCGGACAGTTATGGCTTCGCGACCGTCGGGCATGCATTAGACATGAGGGTTCGAACCACATTTAGCAATCGAATCTGGGAAAAAAGTGATCTAATAGAGATTTATTTGCGAAATGGGAAAAAGGCATGATTACACCATGTTGTTTATCGACACCCTCAAAGGAATTGATGTTGTCGCTGGCGTCCCGGAGCTAAACCTCGCATGCCCACTCTTTCCAGGGCCATGCCCCGTTATACGGAAGATTTGGACAAGATCAGCCAATATGACGTCTTTAAATACCACTTGCCGAAACTTTTACTCATCACAATTAGTGACGTGCACATCTTAGACAGCTATCGCCGCCGTCAATCAATTTCGAAGATGCCGTCTACTTCTACGGCGACGCCAAGGGGAAGGGAGGTGGCGCCGACGGCAAAGCGGGCGTGCTGTCCCCTGGGCTTGCCGAAGACGGTGACCATGAGATCAGACGCTCCATTGATAACTTTAGGCTGATCGGTGAACTCGGGCATGGAGTTAACGAATCCGCCAAGTTTGACCACCTGCTTCACTCGATCCAAGTTGCCGTCGCAGGCTACCTTTAGCTGAGCAATCAGATTAAGGCCACAAAGACGGGCTGCCTCATAGCCCGTGTCCACATCCATATCATCACCGAGGCGGCCCAGAAACTGAAGTTCGCCGTCCCGCATTGTGATCTGGCCCGAGACGAAGACTATGTTCCCGGCAACCGTATAGGGTATGTAGTTTGCGGCCGGGGTGGCTGCACCAGGAAGTTTGATGCCCTGTTTAGTGAGGCGCTCGTCGACTAAACCTGGCATCTCTTCATCTCCCTCTACGAAACCTCTGGGATCAAATCTTGAACAGATCGCCTTCCTTGGGCGTCTCCAATTTGACTGATGACTTGCGTTCTACCAGCATTTTCGCAGCCAACTCGTGCTTGTGATCAATGTCAGCATCCGACTGGTCTGGGTCATGATGAAATAGATACAGGGTTTTGACCTTCGCGACGTCGGCAAGCTGCACCACTTTAGATATGCATGAATGCCCCCATCCGACCTTGGTTTCGTATTCCTCGTCGGTGTAAGTGGTGTCCGTAATTAGGGCGTCGGCATCATGGCAGAAATCTGCCAGTTTCTTTTCATAGTGGGGGAAGTAAAACTCACTGGTTTCCTTGAACATCTCGTTGTCGGTGATGTAGCATATGGATCGGCCATTGTAGTTAATTCGATAGCCGAGACATTTGCCGGGGTGGCTGAGTAGTTTGGTTTCTACGCCAATACCGTCGATCTCGAGGCTTTCCTCTTCAAGGTCGCGAAAATAAACTCGCGAGCCAAATTCGCTCAAGGTGATGGGGAAATAGACGCCTTCCATTTGCGCCGAGATGAGCTCACGCATGGTGGTGTCGCCCTGATTCGCACCAAGTATCTCGAACTCATTTCCCGGCACGTAGAGCGGGGTGAAGAAGGGGATTGCGTTGATGTGATCCCAGTGAGGATGCGAGATGAAAATGCGGGCGCGAATCCGGCTACGCTTCTCCGCCATCAAGGAGTCGCCGAGATTTTTGATGCCGCTACCGCCGTCGAAAATGAAGAACTGTTCGCGAGGAAATTCAAGGGTGACGCATGAGGTGTTGCCGCCATATTTGAGCGTTTGGTCGCCAGGGACGGGAAGCGTGCCACGCACGCCCCAGAATTTCATGTCGATATGATCATCCAAAATACGGTTGACCAGATCTGCAAATGTCTCTGTGTTAAGGGGTTTTCGAATGTAACCATCGGCGCCGAACTCGAAGGCGCGCTTTTGGTCAAACTCATAGGCCTTCGCCGAGACCATGATAAATCGCACGCCTGCCAAGTCGGGGGTTTCGCGGATGCGTTTGCATAGGTTCAACCCATCCACCTCAGGCATCATCATTTCACAGATGATGCAGTCTGGTCTGGAATCGAGGATCTTGTCGAAGGCGGATGCCGCATCGGTGGTCGAGTCAACAGTATGTCCGTAGTCGCTCAGCAACGATGACATGACCTTCGCAGAAAGGCTGTCATCGTCGACGATGTAGACACGGGCGTTATTCTGATCTTCCATATCTTTCCAGGGTCAAGTCAGGTTTCGGCCACGATATTAACGTTACTCAAACGTATCCTAACAGGGCTGAGCCCTCGCCACTGTTAATATCTTACAAAGCATGGCGTGGATGCTATTGAATTACAATAGCATTTGGATATTCGACGTTAAGCAAAATGAACACGCAAAATATAACTTCGATAAAAAAAGGGGCGACGCCGAGGAGGACCCCCGACAATCGCCCCAAGTTTCCCAGGGAGGATGCCTATACCCGTTTACTCAAGAACATCCGCTCGTTGCTCCGCAGGTGTTGCATTTCATGCATGTCCCGTTGCGTACTAGGGTGAAGTTTCCGCATTCGCCGCACGGATCGCCCTCGTAACCTTTCATTCTGGCTTCACGGACTTGATCCATTTGGTTGTCCACCTTTTCCATGACTTCGGTGGAGATGGTTTGCATCGACTGTGAAATTTCCTCGCGCGGCGTCACCTGCGCGCCAACCGCCTGCGGCAACGGCTCCGCAATGGCTTCGGTCGCGACCGCGGCCTTTGCTTTAGTAGTGCCGGCCTTGGCTCCATCGATCACCAGAAGCTTTCGGAGATAACCATGGCTCGCCACCTTCTGTACCGCTTCCAGAGCATCACCCGCGGAGGTCGGAAGATTGCCTTCTTCGGCACCCTCACCCATGGCGTCCGGTAGCAAGTCTTGCGGTTCAACATGCGCCAAATCGTTCCGGCTCAGGTAGGAAACCGCTAGCTCGCGGAATATATAGTCCAGGATGGACGTTGCCATCTTGATAGTATCGTTGCCGGTTACAGTGCCTGACGGGTCGAAGCGGGTGAAGGTGAAAGCCTCCACGTATTCTTCCAACGGAACGCCGTACTGGAGGCCGATAGAAATGGCGATAGCGAAATTGTTCATCAACGAACGGAAGGCCGCGCCCTCCTTGTGCATATCGATGAAGATCTCCGACAGCCGGCCGTCTTCGTATTCGCCGGTTCTCAAGTAAACCTTGTGTCCACCGACGGTAGCCTTCTGGGTGTAGCCCTTGCGGCGGTGTGGCGGGCGAACCCGCTCAGCGATGAAACGTTCAACAATTCGTTCCGCAACAATCTCCGCGCGGACCGCGGTTGGGGCCTCGGCGATCGCTTCTTCGATGTCGTCGGCTAGCTCCTCTTCATCCACTAGAGCAGCTGAGAGTGGCTGAGACAGTTTTGAGCCGTCTCGGTATAGCGCGTTGGCTTTGATCCCCAGGCGCCAAGACAGCATGTAAGCTTCCATGCAGTCCTCTACCGTCGCCGCGTTCGGCATGTTAATGGTCTTTGAAATCGCTCCCGAAATGAAGGGTTGGGAGGCGGCCATCATGCGGATGTGGCTATCCACGGATAGGAACCGCTTGCCGATCCGACCGCAGGGGTTGGCACAATCGAAAACCGAGAGGTGCTTATCGGCCATATTTGGAGCGCCTTCCAGAGTCATGGCGCCGCAAACATGCGTGTTTGCAGCTTCGATTTCAGCCTTCGAGAACCCGAGCGCCGCCAACATGTCGAAGCTCATGTTCTCCAATTGGTCATTGGAGAAACCGAGAGTTTCTTTGCAGAACGTCTCCCCCAACGTCCACTTGTTGAACACGAATTTGATGTCGAAGGCATCGCCAAGGGCATTTTCGACAGAGGCGATGACATCGTCACCAAAACCTTTGGTAGCAAGGGTTTTGTGATTGATACCCGGCGCATCCTTCAAGGAACCATGTCCAATGGCGTAGTTGATCATCAACTCGATCTCATCTTCGCCATAGCCCATGTTGCGCAACGCGACCGGCACCATACGATTGATAATCTTGAAGTAGCCGCCGCCGGCGAGCTTTTTGAACTTCACCAAGGCAAAGTCAGGTTCGATGCCCGTAGTATCGCAGTCCATAATGAGACCTATGGTTCCCGTGGGCGCGATTACCGATACCTGCGCGTTGCGATAGCCATAAGCTTCGCCGGACTCGAGAGCCCGATCCCAGGCGAGGGTCGCCGCGGCGGCCAAATTGGCATCTGGGTTCTCTTTGGCGTTTAACGGTACCGGGAAAACGGAGAGTTCTTCATAGCCGTCGACCGCGCCTTGTGCCGCCCGGCGGTGGTTGCGCATAACCTTGAGCATGGGGTCGCGGTTTTTCTCAAAACTTGGGAATGATCCCAATTCTTTAGCCATTTCCGCAGACGTAGCATAGCAGGTGCCGGTCATGAGCGAAGAAATAGCGCCGCATATAGCGCGGCCAGCGACCGAATCGTACCCGTAACCGGTTGCCATAAGATAGCCGCCGATGTTTGCAAAGCCGAGGCCCAGCGTCCGGAACTCGTAAGACAGTTCTGCGATCCGTGCCGACGGGAACTGCGCCATCAGCACGGCGATCTCCAAGGTGATGGTCCACAACCGAGCGGCATACTCGAAACTTTCGACGTCAAAGAAATTGTCGTCCTGGCGGAACATGTACAGGTTGAGGGACGCCAGGTTGCACGCTGTGTCATCCAGGAACATGTATTCGGAACATGGATTCGACGCGTTAATCCGGTCCGTGTTCGCACAGGTGTGCCATTCATTGATTGTTGTGTCGTACTGAATTCCTGGGTCAGCGCAGGCCCAAGCGGAATATCCAATGTCGTTCCACAAGTCCTTCGCCTTTACAGTCTTCGAAATTTCGCCGTCTTTACGGCGAATAAGATCCCAATCCCCATCACTGAGGACTTTTTCCAGAAACTCATTGGTAACCCGTATGGAGTTGTTGGAATTTTGGCCTGAAACGGTCAGATAGGCGTCCGAATCCCAGTCCGTGTTGTAAGTTGGGAATTCCATTTCTGTGAAACCCTGGCGGGCGAATTCGATGACGCGACGAATGTAGTTTTCTGGGATAATGGATTTGCGCGCGCCGATGACGGCCTTTTTCAGGCCCTTGTTTTTTTTGACATCGTAGCGGTGTTTAGGATCCACCGCGTCATCATGGCAAGCTAGCATGACCTCGTTCAAATGCTTCGAGATCATTTGTGAGCCGGCAACCAGGGACGCCACTTTTTGCTCTTCCAACACCTTCCAGTTGATGAAATCATCAATATCTGGGTGGTCGACATCGACAACCACCATCTTTGCCGCGCGGCGTGTCGTGCCGCCGGATTTGATGGCGCCGGCGGCGCGGTCACCGATCTTCAGGAAACTCATTAGGCCGGAGGACTTGCCGCCGCCCGACAACGGTTCGCCATCACCGCGAATTTTAGAAAAGTTGGATCCGGTACCCGACCCATACTTGAATAGCCTCGCTTCGCGGGTCCAGAGATCCATTATGCCGCCTTCGTTGACCAAGTCATCGGAGACGCTTTGGATAAAGCAGGCGTGGGGCTGCGGGTGTTCATAGGCAGACTCAGAACGCATCAGCTGTCCCGTTTGGAAGTCCACGTAGTGATGTCCTTGAGCGGGGCCATCGATTCCATAGGCCCAATGCAACCCTGTGTTGAACCATTGCGGTGAGTTTGGGGCGGCGAACTGGCCGCACAACATGTAACGCATTTCGTCAAAGAAGTGTCGGGCGTCCTCCTCACCGTCGAAGTAGCCGCCTTTCCAGCCCCAATAAGTCCAGGTGCCAGCTAAGCGATCAAAAACCTGCTTTGCGCTGGTCTCACCGCCAAATCGATCGTGTTCGGGAAGATTGGATAGTGCCTCGTCATCGGGTTCGCTGCGCCAAAGCCAAGACGGTACGTTGTTTTCTTCCACCTTCTTTAGGCGGGCCGGAATGCCTGCCTTGCGAAAATATTTCTGCGCTAGCACATCGCAGGCCACTTGTGACCATGCGGTCGGAACTTCAATTTCCTCCAGTTTAAAGACGACAGAGCCGTCTGGGTTCCGGATTTCACTGGAAGCAGTGCGAAATTCGAAAGCCGCGTAGGCAGATTCAGTTTGTTCGGTGAAATGTCGCCTTATCCGCATTGTGCCCCCACGATAGGTCTTGGGTTATAAACTTGTTTTGGAACCTTACTTGGCGCCTCGGTTGCGACCTTATTGAGCGGTTCGTCTATCTTTACCCAACTCTGGAATGTATCTACCCCCGCTAGGAGGCTACCAGATGTCGTGCATGCCCAGGTGCAACAGCAGCGAAATGTAGCGTATCGAATTTTGACCCGCAACAGTAAAATACCATATTTAGACGCTGAGTTTGAATCATACTACTTTATTTAGTGTAAATTGTGTGGATATGGCCATCAGCAGCGAATCGCCGGATTCACTAGCTCGAATCGGGACGGTATACAGACAAAATGAGGGTGATTCAGATCGATATATCTTATTGGGATTTGATTTTCACAATATCGGGCCGAACCGTCTGCGCCATTTCTAGAATGGTGCCAGTCATTGCATGGAGGGTCGTCCATCTTCTTGCAACGGGGCGGTTCGATGCTGGACGATTTCCTGCAATAATGCCATATTTGACTGGTCACTTGCGATGCCACACAGAGACGGGCTGCGGCTATGAAGCTTGGAACGCTCCTTCATACTTGGATAAGAGGCAAACTTGTCGGCGTCGACGAATCCGGCAATCGGTATTATAGATCCAACCAAAGGACCCGGTGGGGCCGTGAGGAGCGGTGGTGTTTGTATAAAGGGCTCGATGAAGCCTCCAAGGTTCCGGCGGAATGGCACGCGTGGTTGCATCACACGGTTGATGACCCGCTAACGCACCTGTCGACTGAAACGAAGCTATGGCAGCGCGAACACGCACCTAATATGACGGGAACCGGAGAGGCCTATCGGCCCGCCGGGCATTCTTCGCGGGACAGCGCGCGTGCGAGTGCGACGGGCGACTACGAGGCTTGGTCCCCTGAATGAGACATTCGCCCGCTTGGCAATCGACTCGCTGAGGCGTAAAGCTATCTGAGCCATGAACCAGGAAATTCGTGAGATCGTTATTGGTGCCGCGACAGTCGTCTTGCTTGTCGGCGCAATGGTCGGCATGAATACCCGCTTTGAGCTCTCCGAAGCGGGGACAGATGCGGGATTGGTCATCCGCGCCAAGTTCAACAAGATCGATGGCCTGGACGAGGGTAGCGAGGTCCGCCTTGGCGGTATACGAATTGGTTACGTATCTGCTATGTCCCTCGACGATCAGTTTAGCGCGGTTTTAGCGTTTACGATCGACAAGTCCGTACTCTTGCCGACGGATACATCCGCTGCTATCCACACTGATGGCCTATTCGGGTCAAAATTCGTCGTGCTGGAGCCCGGTGCCGAGGAGGCCTTGCTCAAGTCCGGCGAAGAATTGAATTTTACCCAAGATGCTGTCGTGGTCAGCGATCTGTTGGACTTGATCATCTCTGAAGGTCACGTGGCGCGCGGACAGCGCGCCAAGTCACCTCATTGAATATGAGCCGAATAGGAGGAAACGCACGTGGGACGTAACGCTGTTGAGACTATACTAGGTGCCTTTGTTTTGTCAGTGGCCGGAATGTTCATTTTCTTCGCCTATGGCACGGCTCAGGTTAAAACCGTGGGCGGTTACGAAGTCATTGCGAATTTTTTCAAGATCGGCGGATTAACCGCGGGCAGCGATGTGCGGATCAACGGTATAAAAGTGGGAACCGTCATTTCAGCGACGCTCGATCGCGAAACATATGATGCGGTGGTCAAGATGTCGATTGCAGCTGATGTAAAATTGCCAAAAGATACTACCGCTGGTATTGGCAGTGAGGGCATCGTCGGGGGGAAGTATGTTCGCCTGGAGCCCGGGCAGGCCAAAGAAACTATTGCGCCCAACGATGCGATTATGAAAACCAAGGATTTCCGATCCTTGGAGGACCAAGTGGGCGAGATCATCTTCCTGGCGACGGGCGGCAAGGGAGGCTGAGCGGCGGGTGCACAGCCGATCAATGATTACGAGGTTTCTGGGCGTCGTTGGTGTTGCCACCATCCTGGTTGGGGCGGCATCTGCCACCGGATCCCCCCATCGGATAGCTGTTTTGCAGGGGTTGGATAAGGTGACGGCGCGGGTTTCCGCCCTGTCGGCGCCGATCGGCGTGACCGTGCGGTTCGGCACGCTAGAGATTGTTGTTCGTTATTGCGACAAACGGCCCCCAGAGGAGACCCCTGAGAGCGCAGCCTTTGTCGACATTTGGCAGGCGCGGCCCGGGGAATCGGCTGTTTCCCTGTTTCGTGGCTGGATGTTCGCTTCCAGTCCTGCCTTGAACGCCTTGGAGCATCCGGTCTACGATATCTGGGTACTGGACTGCGAAGATGTCGTTGAAGATGCGGGCGCGCCGCTGAGTTTGGCACCGTCCAGACATAGTATCCCTGCGCTCAATCTGCATTGACCACAAGCTGGACATGGCGGTATGCAGGTGGTCAATGATAAAGTGCCCCTCACTTGGAGCGTGGCTGGCATCGAGTAGGTTCGATGATGACTGATGGCACCGATATGGATGATGTACCCACGGTGGCGGCTTACCCGTCCAATGCCGATGGACATGAATTAGCCGAATTCGTGGGCCGCGTGGGACTTGAACGGGAGCTGCTTGATAACAGTTCAAACCTGATCTGTTTTTGTAGGCGCGGGACCATAGAATATGTAAACGCTCAAGGTATGCGCATGCTGCGGGCCGAGAACAATGACCACCTCGTTGGGCGTCCGTTCAGTGATTTGTGCGACGACGATTTCGGCGTCTTATTCGCTCAGGGTTTAGATACGTTCGTTCACAATGATGAGGGCACCCTACTCAAGCTTCAGTCCTTGGACGGTGCTTGGATTGACGTGACTATGCGGGTGTTCCGGTTGAATTGTCGGGGATCTCAAGACAATCCCGTTTACATGATCGAATGCAACGACATCAGCCAGTATATGAAGGCATCCGAACTGACGCTTCGTCGTGAGGCGCGGATCGCAAGAATCCTTCAGACGATTACCGAGGGGATTATCACGGCCGACGAGATTGGGACGATTGAAGACATCAACCCTGCAGCGGAGAGGATGTTTGGAATTTCGAAACAAACGGCAGTGGGTCAGAATGTTAAAATTTTTATGAAGGTCGACGAGCAGGCTGCACTTGATGACGCGTTAGTTCGATATTCAGATATAGGAGAGGCGGTCATTCTGGGTGAATTGTGCGAAGCGGAAGCCGCCCGTGCGGATGGCACCACGTTTCCTGTTGAAATTACCATATCGGAAATTGATGAGGGCTACGGACGGCGCAAATTCATCGGTGTTATGCGCGACATTACGGATCGTAAGCAGCAGCTCAACCAGATTGAGTTTCTTGCCCATCATGATGCGTTGACGGGGCTGCCCAATCGGAACTTATTCGACGATCGCTTGGCGCAAGCTCTGATTGTCACTGGCCGCCGCAAATCAAGACTGGCGTTGATGTTCATCGATCTAGACAAGTTTAAGTCGATCAACGATACGTTCGGGCA